>Ga0310916_10000978_pt1 | contig 16444 bp, 13 predicted proteins | sample GREbulkMGLF176_FD_203444 | JGI IMG/M metagenome (GOLD analysis project Ga0310916, IMG submission 203444) | Lab enrichment of tropical soil microbial communities from Luquillo Experimental Forest, Puerto Rico - GRE.bulkMG.LF176 | ecosystem: Environmental > Terrestrial > Soil > Tropical forest >...
GACTCTTCCTATTAAACGGATTCAAGGGTGCGCTCTTCAGCGATTTCGTCCCACCAATACTCAAGACTGCCGTGTTTGGTCTCATCATCGGAACCGTAGCTTGCTTTCAGGGCATGCGTACGAAAGGAGGGACGGAAGGCGTCGGCAGATCAGCCACCAGTTCTGTCGTGCTTGCGTCGCTTTTTGTAATTCTCGCAGATGTCATCCTGGTCAGATTAATCCTGACTATTTGGGGGTGAAGGGAGTTCATGGAGCAAGCGGGCGACCCCATTGTCATCGAACAGATCCACAAGTCCTTCGCCGATCAGAAGGTGTTGAATGGTATCACGCTCCGTGTCTCCGCGGGCGAAACTGTCGCGGTTCTTGGACGCAGCGGCACAGGCAAAAGCGTCCTCCTAAAGCTGATGATTCGCTTGCTCCCCAGCGATTTAGGTTCGATTTGCGTGATGGGCGAAGAAATCAACACTCTCAATGAACACGGGTTGTACGAGATCCGAAAAAAGGTGGGGTTTTTATTCCAACAAGCGGCTCTCTACGATTCACTGACCGTTCGTGAAAACGTGGCCTTTCCGCTTGCGAGACATGTGAAGCAAATGACCGCAGCCGAGCGCGACTGCCAGGTCCGCGAGTTACTCGCGAGCGTCGAAATGGATCGCCACCTGGACAAGCTGCCTTCCCAAATCTCAGGCGGCATGCAAAAACGCGTGGGGCTGGCCCGCGCTTTAGTTCTCAATCCCGAAGTTCTGCTCTTCGATGAACCAACCGCCGGGCTCGATCCGATCACCGCCAATGAAATCAGCAACCTTATCTTGGAGTTGAAAAAGAAGCGGAAGATGACCGCTCTGGTCGTTACGCACGATATTCGCGCCGCAAAACTGTTCGCCGATCGTTTGGTGTTCCTTCATGAAGGAACCGTTATTGCGGAAGGTACCTTTGCAGATTTGCAAAAGAGTCGGGACCAGTTTGTGAGGAGATTTTTGAGAGAAGATAACTCTTAAGGTGAAAGGTATGTCCAGGACATTTCGTTTAGGCGCGTTCATCGTTGTGACGCTTCTGGCTTTTGGAGCCGGGATCTTCTGGATCGGCCACATGCGATTCTTGTTCAATTCGACGTATCACCTTAATGCTGAGTTTGACAACGTTGCGGGTCTGAACGATGGCGCTGAAGTTCGTGTGGCGGGCATTCACGAAGGCACAGTCACGCGTATCCAACTTCCCCCGCACTCTACGGAAAAGGTAAAGGTTGTCATGGACATGCGGCGCGACACCGAGCAGGTCATTAAGAAGGACTCCGTCGCAGCTATCCGATCCGAAGGACTTATCGGCGATAAATATGTGGAGATCAGCGTCGGTTCGGAACAGGCCGCACGAGTGGCGAGTGGCGACACTATACAGAGTGAACCGCCGATTCAACTCTCGGACTTGGTTAAGAAGGCCGATGGGATTCTCGACTCGGCCCAGGACGCTGTGGGCAACGTGGCTGACACTACGAAGAAAATCGACGAGGGCCGCGGTACGATTGGCGCCCTGGTTAACGACCGTAGCATGTATGAGCACGCCAATGCAGCCGCCAGCGCGGCACAGGACGACGTGGAGGCTGCCAAGCACAACTTCCTGCTCCGCGGATTTTTCAATAAACGCGGGTATGAGGATCCGTCGGACCTCAAGAAACACGAGGTCTCAAAGCTGCCCGCCCGGCCACCCGTAAAGCAGTTTACTTACGAAGACAAGCAACTCTTCGACAAACGGAACGTCGCCAAAGTTAAAAAGACCAAGGGACTCGAAGAGGCGGGAAGCTATCTGGAATCTAATCCGTTTGGAGTCGCCGTGATAGCCGCTCATGCGGATCCACGCGGTGACAGCGACAAGAATCACGTGGTAGCGGAGGCGAGGGCCAAAGCGGTGCGCGACTACCTCGTGCAGACCTTCAAGCTGGAGGACGGTCGCATCAAAACGATCGCGTTTGGAAAATCACTGAACGACGACGGCAGTGGCAAAGTGGAAGTCCTCGTCTATCCTGTTGGTACCCGGGTCCCGGAGGGCGCCAGTCCCTAGTCGCTCAGCTTGCACTGCCCTTTCTTGGTCAGGCTACTTTCGTCTTTCCTGCGATCCAAAAGTCGAGTTGTGAGCTGGAGGCTCGTCCTGTTGTCATGTCTCATGCGACAGACCACTCCATACCCACCTCCCGTATATTTCTGACGAACAAATTCTAAGCGCCAGCGCCGAATGGTACCCCGGGGCATGGTTCTCAGCTGTGTCCGCTCGGTTGAAGTCTACTGCAGCGGACCACTTAAAGTCGAAAAGTAGTAATGTTGCCGATACAATGCAATTTCTTGCCGAGCTAGTACCGTTCTCGTTCACCTCCGGTAGCTTGAGGGCCGCCTGACTATGCTGAGCGGAGTGAACACGTTAACCACCAAACAAGATATCGGCCCGCGAATTGGAAGATATTTTGCCCCTAAACAGGCCTACCCAGGAAGGCTGAGGAATTTATGAACAAGATTCTCGTGGCCGATGACAATTCCAACGAAAGGAACGGTCTCTGTCGTTTGCTCGAACACGCGGGTTATGATGTCCGTTCCGCGGCCGATGGCGTAGAAGCGCTTCAAAGAGTCCGCAGTGATAATTTCGATTTAATGCTCCTAGACATTTGGATGCCACGAATGGACGGGCTAGAGCTTTTGGCGCAGCTCCCCAAAGAGTCCCGGCCGAAAGCAATGGTAATTACGGGAGACGAAGCGCCGGAAACTCTTCTGCGTTCACTCCGCGAAGAGGTCTCTGCATTTATACCCAAACCGATTCAGCCGAGCGATTTACTGCGACTCATCAAGGACACCATGGCAACCGGGTCGGGCCCCGATCCAATCAGAGTAATGTCGGCCGAACCGAACTGGGTTGTGCTCAGGTTCCCTTGCGACATGCAGACTGCGGCTCGCGTTGAAAACGTTGTCGAACAGCTGAACAAAAGTCTGCCCCTGGAGGTCCGCGAACCGGTCAGAATGGCGTTCCATGAGTTATTGATGAATGCCATCGAATGGGGCGGGCGACTAAATCCCAACGCGTTAGCACAAATCGACTGCTTGCGCACTCGCAAATTCATTATGTGTCGCATTGCGGATCCTGGCGAGGGATTTGATCCGACGAACTTGGAACGTGAAGCGATTACCGTTCGCGCCGCAGCACCGATAGCACACTGCCAAACCCGTGAGAAGAAAGGTTTGCGTCCCGGGGGGTACGGAATCCAGCTTGCCAAATCCTTGATGGATGAACTCCTCTACAACGAGGCTCACAACGAAGTTGCGATGATAAAGTACCTAAATTGAGCCTGTAGTCGCGCGCGTTTGTGGAAGTACCGCACATGCAACGAATGCCTACACCTTGAGCCACCGCGTTCGACAATGATACTCGCCACCACCGCGACTGCTTAGATCAATTACAACAGCAATGATCAGATCCCAAAACAACTATTTTGGCGCTGAATCCGTCGAAGTGTCAGCGCCTGAATGAATTGAACTATAAGGCGAGATATAATTCGCCCGACGCATGGTTGCCTCTGGGGGCTATGCTGTTGCTGGAGCTTCGAGTTGTTCCACACGTCTAGCGGATTTTTTTGCGTTAGAATACCACTCGTCAACAACGAGAGCGCGCGCCTAGGTGACTATTCGATTGTGGTTTCCTGGCGTCGAGTAGCTTCCAGTGGACCAGCAAGCTTCAACCGCTTCAGCTGGGCTTGAAGCTTCGCCCACTCTTTTGGCTTCCGTTTCATTGCATACGGTGCCTCTGAATGGCTGAAGAAATTAAGAAGCTCCGTCTCAATCTCCGGCGAAACGCCTGCGAAATTCTGTTCGGCGAGGGCGTCGAGAAGTTTCGCGTGGGTTTCATCGTTGAGTTGATATTGCCCCGGTCCCGAAGTGTCTCCGATGTCGAAATTGTCATTCGGCAAATCCAATTTACCCTCGGTCACTTCGTGAAGGAGTTTGCGGTAGCTGTCCAGAGTTGCGTTGAAGCTGGCTTCGAACATTTGCTCCGTCTCCGGCGTGGGAGTCCGCAGCTGCAAGACCTTCAGGGGACCAATCTTCGGCAGGATGCTCACGAAAGAAGCAAGAAATCTTTCGCCCCCAGTGGGCGGCTGGTAATTCTTCCCCCATCGTTTCTGATAACTCGCGCGTGAAAGATTGAAGAGAAACTTCTGCCTCGTCATGCCCGGCTGGTCGTTCATGATTTCGTCTTTCTTCAGGCTCCAGGCGACGCGCGTCGCTTTGGGGATAAGCTGGCTCACATCGTGACGGTATGAGCCGAGCACCTTGTCCTCGTCGTCGAGAACCTTCCTGAGTTCCAAGCCGTAGGTTTCCTGAAAGGCTTGTTCGAGCAGAGGGGCAGAGATGCCGAACCCGATGAAGTCGTGGTAATCGTCCGGGGCATATCGGCCGCGCGCGACTTCCAGAACATCGAACCCAAATTCCGTCTTGATGTGTGCGAGTGGGTTTTCCTCATAGGTGATCCTGTCGCCGTACCTCCTTTGCAGCTTCGCATAGAGAATCGGAACGGCTCGATTCGTGGCGATACGGTGGCCATCGTTATCGGCGGGATAGTGAGCAAGCGCGCCGAGAGCGAAAGCGTAGTCATTCAAGTCCTTCGAATCGCGCAGCAGGGCGAGGATGAAGTCTCCGCTGCGAACGTAGTGAGTCAAACCGCTGAAGAAGTGATTTCCGTGAGGGTAATAGCCGAGGTCTTGAATGATGGCGCCGCCGTAAGCGTAGCCGTGCGCTTCTTTCAGCTGCTCCGGCGTGGCCTTTGGAAAACGCTTCAGAAGCAAAGGACGGATATCCGTCTTCCACGCGCTGTCGATAATGGCTTCATGCGTGAGGACAGCGTAGCCTACGGCCGGTTCGGGCCAACCTAGAAAAAATGACAGCGCGAGCGCTAGAGCGTGCACCTTCGCGGAATTCGCCCTTATTCTTCCCACACACGATTGGCGGATTTTCGCCATTGGATTGTGATACACGCTCAAAGGCCAGATCGGAGCTGGAAAGGTTCGCTCCTCCGCACACGAGCTCAAATTGCCAACCTAGCCGTATTTTGTGAGCGCAAAGTGAGTTCCAGACTCGTTAATTGTCGTCTATATGTGATTAAGTTTCGCGGATACTGAGGGTTAGAAGCCTAGGTGAGAAAAATCGTGCGCCGGTGACTAGTGTACTGGCCGTGTAATTCTTTCTCGAAATTCACTCGGCCGGCGCAGCTCTTGGCGGTCAGGACTCGCGATGCGCCTCTCGGCCTCTCGGCACGATCAATCTGGAGCAGAAGGCTAGTCGATCATTTTCTTTCGTTGTGAACGCCCCGTTCGGCGCGCATAGTTTTGGTTCTACTGCAGAATATACGTACAACCTTTCCTCAAATTGGACCCACCGCATCGTGATTTTTAGTAGATAGCTACTTACAGATCGATAATCGTGTGTCGCTCGATCCCGGATTTGGCCCGCCTCGTCTTTCAAACAACTGATCAGAATTGCTGGGCGTTCAGGCATGTGCGCAATCCGTGGCAGTTCGTGTCAACGACCTTCCCAAAAAACTCGAAAGTGTACACGACCTCCGCTTGTGTCGCGTCACCCACTTCTCGGATCTCCTTTGCCGGATTGTTGTCCATCCGGCTCAATACCTAGCCCTTCAGATTCGACCATAGAACCTTAAGGACATGGCAAATTGTGCTCGAGCAAGACGGAAATCTGCTGTACCTTCTCGACAATACTCTTGGTCATTTCCGGCGTAAACCTAGCCCCCTTGGCAAATTTCATCGCGGCTTTGTACGCTCGCCTTGCGTTCCCAATATTACGAGTGGCTTTTTCATCTGAATCGGCGGATGCGGCCGTTTCGGCGAATGTAATCGCCAGTTCCAGCTCCGTCAGAACAAACTGAAACCTCGCGACTTCGTGGGTCCACTTCAATTCGTCGAAATCCATCGCTTATTGAGTCTCCGCTTGCGGGGCGTATGTTAACATCCGGGACTCAACGTATGTGCCCGAAAAAAAAGTCTTCAAGTCCGGACTGGTGAACTGCTACGACAAGAACCGGAGTGCGTGCTGAAAATGAAAGACTTAGGATCACGCCGGTCATTTTCATGCGCGGTGCTGCACCGCCAAAAATCCTCTCTATCCCCAATCTAAACCGGTCAGGAATTTCCGCAGCCGATTGTTTCGCCCAAGCGATCGTTCCACAAGCACTCTAGCGGTCTCTTTCCAGTGTGATCAGGATTGTGGGCGGGTTGGCTACACGCCAAAGGGGTAGATATGTTTATTGGCTGCACAGAGTTGAACCTTGGCCACCAGTTGTCCCCTCCGGTCCTGAGGACTACAATACGGTAAGGTTTTGGTCCACTACTACATTGTAGTGTATCGATCGTTTGACGGTCGGAGTGTAGCTGTGGTGTTCACCGAATGTGTGAGCATGCAGAGCTCCTTCTCCATTCAAGCGGTAATTCAATTCGGAATTGACAATGCCGTCTAAGAGAACAAAAGACTCCTCCAGTTCCAAACAGATCAGTGCGGGCTCCACATCATCCGGTGCTGGCGACTTCGTTGTTGTCGCCATCGGCGCGTCCGCTGGTGGCATTGAGGCGGTGACCGAACTCGTCAAGCATTTGCCCGCCGATACCGGAATGGGCTTTGTTCTGATCCAGCATCTCGATCCCAAGCACCAGAGCATGCTTACTGATTTGCTAGCAAAGCAAACAACCATGTCCGTCTTCGAGGTGCGGCATGGCATGAAGATTGAAGCCAATAATGTTTATGTGATCCCGCCGAATGCCACGATGTCGATTTTCGATCATGTTTTGCAATTGCAGGCGCGCGAAGAAACGCGTGGCATACCCATGCCGATCGATCATTTCATGCGCTCGCTGGCTGAGGCGAACGGCAATCGCAGCGTTGGCGTGGTGCTCTCCGGATCTGGCACGGATGGCACCCTGGGCATGGCCGAAATCCAGGCCCAAGGTGGTGTTACCTTCGCCCAGGACAATGAGTCCGCGAAATACAACAGCATGCCTCACAGCGCCATTGCTGCGGGCTGTGTTGACTATATACTCGCTCCCCGGCACATGGCGCGAGAACTCGCCCGCATTGCCAAGCTCCCATACTCCCACGCTCCCAGCACGGTTGAAACAGCGCTTTCTCCGGCAGACACGCCCGCGATGGCCACGATTTTTCAACTCCTGCGTCGCAGTACCGGTGTCGATTTCACGCATTACCGCCAGACCACCATCCGCCGACGCATTCAACGGCGCATGCTGGTACATAAGTTGGACCGTATTGAAGACTATGTCCGGTACTTACAGTCCAACACCGCCGAAATCAAGGCGCTGTACCAGGACATGCTTATCAATGTCACCAGCTTCTTCCGCAATCCGAGTGTCTTTGATGCATTGAAGAGTACGGTTTTCCCTTCGATCATGAAGCATCGCACACACGATAAAGCTTTAAGGGTCTGGACACCTGCCAGTGCTTCTGGAGAAGAAACCTACTCCATTGCCATCGCCATGCTCGAATACCTCGGTGACAAGGCATCACAGATTCCCATTCAGTTTTTTGGCACCGACGTCAGTGAAGCGTCCGTCGCCAAAGCTCGTGCCGGCACTTACCCCGAAAATATTCAAGGTGACGTTTCCACAGATCGACTGCGGCGTTTCTTCGTCAAGGTCGAAGGTGGCTTCCGCATCAGCAAGAGCATTCGCGACATGTGTATCTTCGCCCAGCACAATTTGCTCAACGATCCGCCGTTTTCTCAGATGGATCTCATCTGCTGCCGCAATCTGCTCATCTATCTCGAGCCCGTGCTGCAGAATAAAGCCATTTCTTTGTTCCACTATGCCACTCGTCCGTATGGTTTTCTTGTCCTCGGCGCCTCCGAAGGATTGGGGGCCGCGACGAGCTTGTTTAACACCGAAGACCGAGCCCACAAAATTTTCTCGAAGAAGACATCCACCGTACGCCAGGTGGTTACGTTCTCGCTGAATCGCCAGGCCGATCGCGGGGAATACGGGCCCGTACGCACGCTCATGCGCCCCCCTGAATCCACTTCCAACTATCTGGAGGCGCAAAAGGAATTTGATCGGCGGTTGGTGACGCAATACGTGCCCGCGACCGTCTTCGTGAACGACGAATTCGAAATTGTCCACACTCGCGGAAACGTCAGCCGCTACCTCAAGCTTGCCCCCGGGCGCGCCAGCCTCAGCATCCTGAAGATGGCACGCGAAAGTTTGCTAATGGAGCTGCGCAATGCCTTAGCTCGGGCCAGGAAGGACGACACGACGGTGCGGAAGCAGGGCATCGTCATAAAGAATGGGAACGGCAACGGAAACGGCGACGCCAAGTCTCAGACGGCGTACCTCATCAATCTGGAGGTCTCACCCATCCGCATGGGTCCCATGAAGGAGTTGTACTTCATGATTGTGTTTCACGAGGAAAAGGAATCCAAGCCGGCTCTGAAACCCAAGCTGAGCCGCTCCGCCCCTAAGCAGGTGGATGTGAATCACAGTCCCATCGCAAAACTCGAACAGGAGCTGGCTGCTACCAAGGAATATCTGCAGTCCGTCATCGAAACTCAGGAAGCCACGAACGAAGAGCTGCAGTCCGCCAATGAAGAGATTCTTTCAAGCAACGAAGAATTGCAAAGCACCAACGAAGAACTGGAAACTGCAAAAGAGGAGTTGCAATCGGCAAACGAAGAACTCAGCACGGTCAACGATGAGTTGCGCAATCGCAATGCCGACATTTCCACGGTTAACAACGACCTCACCAACCTGTTAGCGAGCATCAAGATTGCGGTGATAATGGTCGCGCCGGACGTGACGATACGGCGCTTCACCCCAGAAGCGCAGAAGACGCTCGGTTTGATTCCAGCGGACGTTGGGCGCCCCTTCATTAACATTAATCCGCTGATCCAGATTCCCAATCTCCACGAAATGATTCTCAAGGTCATTGGCAACGGCCAAATGATCGAGACCGAGGCGGTAAGCCGCAACGACCACCGCTACTCGCTGCGCATCCATCCCTACCGCACTTCGGAAGGCAAGACCGACGGCGCGGTAATCACTCTGGTTGATCTTTCGCCCGGCGAAGCCACCCAATCCCCGGCGGAATAGTCCCCGGTAAACACCTTAGAAAAGCGAATCGTTCGAATCGGTTCAGAATTTCCTAGTGTATGATCAGCCTGGGGGTCTATACTGGCTCCCGCCTTCAGATAGTCATGAGTTCTCGCCGCGTCAACTCCCGCCGCCCTGCGGACCTTACGGCCAACGCATCTGTCGAAGAAAGCCTAAAAACCCTTCTCGACGGGCTCAAGCCCGGCTTGGCGTACCTTTCGTCCTCCGGACAGATTGTGTATTGCAACCGCAGTTTTGCGGAGTTCTTGGGGGGCGAGGCCTGCCACGACCTCACGGGCCGAAATCTAAAGACACTGGTTTCGGCGACGGGCTGGTCCTTGCTTAGCGCCGCCTTGGAGAATGCCACAAAGGGCCCTATTGAAGGTGAGCTACGAATCGACGCCCCGAATGGCACGCGCTTTTTGCGCCTCAACATGGGTCCTTTGGAAAGGCCTGTGCTCGCCGGCGCCGAGATTCACGCGACGGCGGCGGAGACCACTGATGTTGTGAACGCCAATGCCGTCTTGCGAGAACGCGAGGATTCTCTGCGATCTTTGGCCGCCCGCATACTGAACGTTCAAGACCAGGAGCGGCGTCGAATTGCGCGCGATCTTCACGACGTCACAGGACAGGAAATTGCTGCCATCAGCATGAGTCTTGGGTCTTTGCTGAATCAATGCCAATCCTCGCGGACAGACCTCGCTAAAGACCTTTCGGATTCCATGAACCTGTTGCACAAGGTGCAGGACGAGATTCGTACGCTTTCTTACCTGCTGCACCCGCCTCTGCTTGATGAACGCGGATTGGGCTCCGCTCTGGAATGGTATGTAGATGGTTTTCGCAAGCGCTCCGGGATAGAGGTGGAACTGAAGGTCCCGGCAAACCCAGCGCGCCTGCCCGTTGAAAAGGAGATAGCCCTGTTTCGTGTGGTTCAGGAAGGACTGACCAACGTAGTGCGGCACTCCAAGAGCGCCAAGGCTGAAATTGCTCTTTCGATTACGGAAACGGAGATCGAACTTTGCATTCGCGATGAAGGCGTGGGAATAAGTCCTCACCAGCTCGCTCGCGTTCAGTCTGGAAGGACCGGCTCGGAATTTGGCGTGGGAATTCCCGGTATGCGGGAACGGCTTAGTCAACTGGGGGGCAGCTTGGAGCTGCAGGCCAAAAAATCCGGCACTCGCTTGGTTGCTCGGGTTCCCCTGGAATTTACGGAGTCGCGAGCGGGCCTCAAAGAAGCGGTTCAGTCTCTTGGCCATGAACAGAGCAAACAAGTTACAGGAGAATTGCCTGCGCACAAACGCATTTTGATCGTGGACGACCACGAGATAGTGCGTCAGGGTATCCGCACCTTACTGAACGATCAAAGACACTGGGAAATTTGTGGCGAAGCGAGCAACGGCCTTGAGGCGGTGTCCAAGGCCAAGGAACTCCATCCTGACCTCATCCTCCTTGATCTCAGCATGCCCGGCATCGGCGGGCTCACCGCCGCACAGCAGATCCGCGCCAACGGCATGGGCATAAAGATCCTTGCCTTCACCACCCACAGCTATCCTGGGCTGGAGAGTGTCATCCGGGCGGCCGGCTGCCATGGTTACGTTCAGAAGGGCCGCGCTGTCGAAGACCTGGTCAGTGGAATTCGTGCCGTGTTGCAAGGCAACACTTTCTTTCCCCCACCAGCGGTTCAGTCGGTCACTGTCTAGTCCCGCCCGGCGCGGGATGCATACCAGGCAAACGCCTCGCTCACTGAACGTCGCACCCGAGTTCCCGGAGCAAATCTTTCAGATATGCCAGATGCCAGCTTCTCTTGAAATCCGCGGTCATTCTTCAGATCGTGTTCGAGTGCCTGTGAAAAGTGCAGCGCGGTTTGATATCCTTTGAGCGCATTTTCGATATTTCGCGCTCGCCTCTCCGGATTCTCCGCGGAAAGCGCTACATCGCAGAAAACGATCGCCGTCTGCAGTTCGGTACACACAAACTCGGCTTGTTCTTCGGCTGCCTTTTGGAGTAGTCGCTCAGCACTCCGTTTGTTATCGTGCTGGAGCTTTTGGATCTTTTGTGGCTTAGGCACCATGCTTCTATCATCCGTAATTGCGTAGCGGCATCCATACCCTGAACACCCTAGAGTCTTCGAGGGACTCATTCAGGTCAAACAGGAAACGACTGGAAAAACTAGGATTCTGATGCCGATAAAGGGAAGAACACGCTAGGCGACTCCTGATCTGCTTTTACTCGGACGAACGTTGATATGTAGCACGCTCGGCGGCATGCCAAGTATGCCGAAGGCACTGGCGATTAAATCCGCTGATGGTCATCCCCTGCGTTCCGCGGCAGTTCGGATGCGTTTGCCATCTTCTGCTGAGCACCGCAACAAGACGGTGGCTTTAGGACCCGGGGCAAGGAAACACGACGTACATCATGGGCCAAAATCCAAACTCAGGAGCCAGCCATGCAAAAGAAAAGCTTGGTCAGCACCCTGAAGACCACCAGAAGGCCAACATCGCCAAAGAGAAATTCGTGACGGCCACCAATGATGGCGCCTCGACTCGAAAGACGGCACCTACAACAAAGCAACCTCTACCCAGAGTTGATCTTTCTGTGTGCCCCAGTAACATTTCCGTGCTGTAGTCACCTTGATCGCGGCAGCGGCAGAGCGTAGTGCGGGCCGGTCTCGCTCCGAGGTCCCTGATAAAGTTACTGAAACCGTTCGGCCCGAGCCATCGCTGGCAAATGCAAACATTGGCTCCGCCTTGATCGAACCTTCCGGAAGTGAACCACGGATGTAACTGCCGGGGGCCAACTGACCCTCTGCAAAATTTCTACTCGGACAATCGTTGATAGATTACGTTCTCTGCCGTGTGCCAAGTACGACGAAGGCACTGGCGAATAAATCCGCTGATTGTCATCCCTCTTCTTTCGGCGGCACGTCGGATGCGTTGGCTTTCTTCTGCTGAGCAGCGCAATAAAATGGTAGTTCTGGGACCTCGAGGCAGGGCAACATGACGTACAAATACTGTGCGGTCTAATTTCCGAAATCTGGTGAAATCAACGTACAACCTTTCCTCAAATTGCACCCACCGCATCGTAATCTTTAATAGATAGCTGCTTACAGGCCGAAGATCGCGTCTCGCTCGATCCCGAATTTGGTCAGCCTCTTCTTTCAAGCAACTGATTAGAATGGCGGCGCGTTCAGGCATATGCACAACCTGCGTTGCATCGGCGACAGCGTCACGAAACTCAAAGCAGCCGTTCGCAGATTGCAGCGCGTTTACTTCGTTGTGACGCGGTCACGAATTCTCTCGTACTGGGATTCGGAGAGCTTTTTCGACCAAATCATGTTTGTCTCGATCGGGGCGCTGGTCGATGATTTTGTCCGCGTCGGTCTTGGAGATGCCGGGCAGTCTGAGTAGGTCGCGTTCGCTGGCCGAGTTCAAGTCCACCGGCGCACTCGGGTGCCTCTGCCACCCTTCGCGAGCACCTTGGGCTGCGGCACGTGCCTCGCTAGCGGCATCATGAGCAGCATCGTCGATCTCGCGTCGGGCTTTCTCGATTGCAGTCTTGGTGCGCTCCGTGGCCTTGGCGACTTCGTCGCGAGTCTTTTCCTCGCGAGAGCGCTGATCCCGCGAGTCGGAATTGCAACCACCGAGCGCCGGTAGCAATACGGCGATGCAGAGCAATGAGAATAATGGAGTTAGATTGTGGCGAGATATCATTTCCTCTCTTCCTCCGGGCCATTCGCTTAGCGGGAATGGCATACGTCTATGTTTACGACCTGCGCCTTGAGGGCCCGCGGGAGAGCGATCCCACTGCGCAAACAAGGAGCAGGCCGAAGACTGTGTATGTCAGGATGAAGAGAAGCATGGCCGGTTCCTGATCTTGCAGTTAGCAGATTTTCTACATGCCAAGTTTGGAATATGGCGGCCGACGCTTTCGACAACCCGAGAAGTACGCTGGTCAACCACAAAATATTCGCCCGGAACAGGTTTGCGAACCATCAGGTGACACCCCGGGAGAGGCGGCCCGCGGAATGTCACCGCGAGCCTCTCTCAGAATCGGACATGAACCTCTCGGCGCATCCGGCTCCCATCACTTAAACACTCCGGTCATGTCGATATCCCAATTGTTTCGACGACACTTGAGTTTTTAACGACGAGTCTTCGGAGGGTTCACTTTCGTTCGTCTCTCGGACGCTCACCTGCACGAGTTTGTTCCCGCGCTTTTTCCTCCAACGCTCACTACCACGGCTCTTTAACGCGGCCGCTCGGAGGCGGTTTGAGGCCTGCTCCTGAAAGCCGATCCCGAGGGACCTTCCCTCATCTATCGCGCAGCTTATTTCACGTGGCTGATTAGTTCAGGATGAACTCCTTATCCGTGTGCTTTTGCAGCACACTGCGGTCAAAAAACTCCGTCGCCACGGCATTTCTCCGGCGCCGAAGCGAAAGCAATCGGTCGCATGCAAGAACATTCGAGAACTGGTCAAGACGGGAAGCGTGAATCCGCTTCGATTGCCAGTAGAAATCCAAATTTGAACTCGTACGCAGAACGCTGGGTGCGGGTCGATCAAAGGAGAGTGTCTGTCGAGGCTGATGTTGTTTGGAGAATCGTCGCTGCGATGAGCGTTGCAGCAATATATCGTGCATTACCACGAGGAGCGCAACCGTCAAGGCAAAGACAATCGGATCTTGTTTCCTTCGCAGACAGAGGAGAAAAAACATGGGAGCAGTGCGGTGGCATACAAAAGTTTTGGTTGTGCAAATCTAAGGAGGAGTCGAATGAGCTCGAAGGCAGTTCGCTGGTAACTGTCTTTCTTAACGAGAAATCAGTTACCCCTCCCCCCGGCTCGATACTAAAGAGTATTAACAAAGTGCGAGGGGCCTCTTGAAAGTTATTTGAAGGTTTTTCGCGGACAGCTAGCCTATCGCCGAGCCTGGCTTTTTGGCCACGTTCTTCAGAACCCTTGTCCTTTGAGCCCGGCCTAAACCCAACTAACCGGTTCGCCCGAGGTGGAAAGCGAGGCTCGATGGTCGCACTCTTTGATATTTTTTCCGTCCGGAGCGGTGAACCGAGGTGGTTGGGTTCTGCAGAAACTGTCCTGAAGGCTCTGGTGCTGGCAGTCCATGAAGGCGAGGGTTTGTATTTCGTGTTTTCGCCGGCGACCGGCCATAAGCAGTTCTACAAAGTCGGCGCGGATGGAACCGTGGAACGCGGCGCATCTACTGAGTGACGTTGATGCCACGGTCCTATTAATCAGACGACTTTGGGAGGTCGTAAGATGTGTCCCACATCGCCACAGTCTCTGACTCTCGAGCATATGAAGAAAGAAGCAAGAGACCTGCTACATGGATTACAACGACGAGACCCTCAAGCACTTAGGCGAGACCAGGCGGTTGACCCGTTCGACCACATGTCCAACCCGGCGCTGGACCACGCGCGGTTCATAATTGCACGTGAGCACGGCTTCAGCTCCTGGCGGAAGCTGAAGGAACATATCGATGCTACCCAGCTTTAACGGCTAACGAGTGCTTCGATACATTCTGTCCAGCACTGCTTCTTCGGCTAGCCACGAGCGGTGTAGGCTACGCAGCACAAATCCGCTGATGGTCATTGCCCTAGCCCGGGCGGCGTGGCGTATGCGTTGTGCCTCTTCGGCACTGCAATTCACATGTAACGTCGTTCGAGGCCGGAAAGATTTTTTCTTTCTGGCATGCCGCTCCCAATAATGTGGCGTGGCTTTGAAAGACTTATCGAAGTCCTCGGACAACGATACCGCTCTCATGACAATGTGTACAATGGATGCGCTGACTGTTCGACTCTGGAGTTTCGCCCTCTTGCGCACCTCGTCGGCTTCCTTCTGGGAACAGTTTAGTAAAAGCGACGCACGCATATTTGTCATTTTATCTCACGAAATTCTAGCTAAGTCCTGGCAAGTCCTAAAGACGGTAATTTTTGCCATGATCGGTGAATCCTCAGCGGAGACCGTAGCGAAGTAAAGATTTTTTCGTCTTACTGACTTTCCTTCGCTACACGTCCATTGAGCGGCTGAAGTGGGCGAGCATCGTGCGGATAAAGTTCCGCGAATGCGTCCATTTGCTCCGCGGAGAGATCTATCGAGGTCTTGAGCACAAACCACTATCTCGAATATCGATCGGAAACTGTTCCCTTAACTGCGTACTGGGCGTGGCCTTCGCGATCTGCCTAATTCTTCCGGTTCTCGGGCTAATCGCTCACAAGTGCTAGCCGACATTGCGCTATTGTGTCCAGTGTCGGACGACATCCAGCTTCGCCTCGTCGCAACGCATTCCTATGCAGGTGGCCCGGTACAGCATGAACACGGTTAGCGAAGGAGGGATCTTCGTAATCAGGAGGTGCGACTTGACGAGACATCGGGTGATTGCGGTGTTGCTGGGTATCGCAGGAATTCTGCGGGTTGCGGCGGCAGAACCTCAGAACGCCGAAACATGAGCGTTACGTATCGCCATGGAGGATTCCGTGGACCTACGAAGGAGCCGACCATTGGCACGAATTGGATTCTCAATATGCAGCCTGTAACGGTCAGCCATGCCTTGCCCGGGTGTCTAACCCAGAAGTAAAGTAGGCCCGACAGCAGCAGCGTCTGTGGAACAATCTCCAAATAGCCACGCACCTGCAACGTCACCGGAACTGTCGTATAGATGAAGCCCTCGAATGAACCTGGAGCGGCCGCGAACGTTCCCAGAATGCCCACTCCAATCAGCATCCACGCAGTCAATAGCCACCCACTTCTGCGTGTAAACAGGACCTCCCGGAACGGATAGAACACCAGTGCGAACAGCACGCCGCGCAAAATCTGCAAAGCGGGTCCAAGCACCACGAGCGGATCGCTCACCGGGCGCATCCCGGAATTTGGTTTATTGATGAAATCCGCGTAATGGAGGAAGTGGAAGGCCAGCAAGCCCATAACGAAGTAAGTGATCGTATGGCACATCGCGGTCTTAACAGTGAGAGTTAAAAAGCGAGGATGTGGATGCTCCATGGCATCTCACATTATCTCTGCGCGTTCCATTCCGGCAAACAACTATCACCGCAGCCGCGACCTGGCCGTCATCCAAAACCCCATACAGCAGACGAAGAATGCACTCTGGCCAAGCAAGGACGTCGTAGAACACTAGAATAGGCGCAGCTTTGGTGCGGTCATCTAAACGGCGCGTGCAATGAGTTCGACGGGCGCGAGACTGCCCTCTTCTATCATGGCGTGAACATTATTCAGCATGACCTTTGTCGGTTCACCCATCAGCAAATGCAAACCAAGCACGGGAGGCCCGCCCTGAGCCACCC
>Ga0310916_10000980_pt1 | contig 16425 bp, 10 predicted proteins | sample GREbulkMGLF176_FD_203444 | JGI IMG/M metagenome (GOLD analysis project Ga0310916, IMG submission 203444) | Lab enrichment of tropical soil microbial communities from Luquillo Experimental Forest, Puerto Rico - GRE.bulkMG.LF176 | ecosystem: Environmental > Terrestrial > Soil > Tropical forest >...
CCGCGTAGTCGAGCGGCGCCACGGCGAAATCGGCGTCGGCCGCGTTGAGCGCGATCTCCTCGAACGCGGCATCGAGCGCCGCGCCGTCGGTGCCGAGGAAAGCGACGGGCGCGCCGGTCTCGTCCGCGCTCAGCGCGGCGATGACGCTGCGATGCAGCGCCGCGGCTTTGGCGAACGGCGTGGCGGCGAGCCCTTCGAGCGGCGCGAGCGCCGCGGTGAGCCGCGCGACGAAGGCGGCGGCGGCATCGACTTCCGCGGCGGTGAGGCCCGCGCGCGGATCGGATGGATGCAGGTCGGAGGCTTCTCCCCGCCGCAGTTTGTCGAGCTCGGCGCGGAACGCGGTAAGCGCGTGCGCGAGCCCGGCGGTGCCCGGCCGCGGCCGCGGGCCGCGCAGGACCGCCTTTTCCAGCGCCGCGATCGCGCGCCCATGCGCGCCTTCGGCGGCGCCGAGCCGCGCGAGCGGATGCTTGACGAGGGCGAGGAGCGCAACCGGCGAAAGCCCGCCGAGCGCGGCTTCCGCCGCCAGCCGCGCGAACCGCCCGGCGGACGCGTCCGCGAGCGCATCGCCGCCGGAATCGTCGACCGCAATCTTCCAGCGTTCGAGCGCCGCGAGCACGCGGCGCGCCAAGGCGCGGTCGGGGGTGATCAGCGCCGCGGTCTTGTGCGGCGTCTCGAGCGCCTCGCGCAGGCTAATCGCGATGGCGAGCGCTTCTTCCCCGGCATTGGCGGCTTCGATCACCGCCACGGTTTCGAGCGCGCGGTCGATCCGCAGCGGGACGTCGCAACCGGCGAGCTGTTGCCAGCGCTCGGTGGCGGCGGCGGGCCGCAACGCCTCGGAGATGTAGCGTTCGCGGTCATGCGCAGCCCGCGTGCCGAGCGCAACGACCTGCTCGCGGGTAATCCCGATGCGACGCAGCAGCGCCTGCATGGCGAATTGCGGATGCTCGACCGCCGGCGCAACGCGCTCGGCGGTGTCGCCGCGGCCTTCGATCAGGTCCCAGGACTGCGCGTCGAGCGCGAGGTCGAGGCCGGGCAGCACGACGGCGCCGCGGTTAAGCTTGGCGATGGCGGCGATCAGCTCGGCGGTCGCCGGCATGGAGCCGGTCGAGCCGGCGGCGATCACCGGTCCGTCGGGGTGCGCGGCAAACCGCGCCGCTTCGGCCTTGATCAGCGCGTCGCGGCGCGCGGCAGGCTCGATGGCGCCCCGCTCGGCCAGGATTTGCGGCCAAGCCTCGCGCGCGATCTGCAAGAATTCGAGCGTGAGCTGCCAGTAGCGGTCGAGCGTTTCGGGCACGAGCCCATCGAGCCGGTCCCACGCCACGCCGCGCGTGGTCATGTCGTCCATCAGGCGCGCGAGATCATCGGCGAGCGCGAGCGCCGAGGCCGGATTGTTGGCGACGAGCGGCGCCTCGCCGCGCGCATCGGGCGCAATGCGCGCCGCCCACTTGAGCACGAGCTGCGCCAGCAGCAGGCGCCGTTCGAGCCCGCCGAGCGTCGGCGGTAGCGCCAGCGCGTCGGCGGCGAGCGCGCCGGTCGCCGCCTCGGCAAAAGCGATCTCGTCCTCGTCGACGTCGCCGATGGCGACGATGCGCGGCAAAATCGCGGCGCTCTCCTTGGTGACGTCGAGGAAGAGGTCGCGCGCCAGCCGGCAGGAGCGCCGCGTCGGCAGATAGAGCGTGGCCTGCGCGAGCGCGAGCGGATCGCGCGCGGCGGGAAAGCCCGGCACCAGCGTTCCGTCGATGAGCGCGCGGATCAGCGTCGGCACGAACGGCGTCGACGCCGCGATGGTGAAGACGCGGGGGGCGGAGGCCATCCGCCGATTCTAAGGATTGATTCGCGGCGACTCAATTTTTCCCGCCACCGCGCGGGCTGAACGCCTGCTACACCGCGCTGGCGAGGAGCGCCCTCTCGGCCGCCGCGATCGCCTCGGGCGTGCCGACGTGCATCCACACGCCTTCGAGGCGCAGCCCGCAGAGCCGGCCCGCTTCCGCCGCCCGGTCGAACAGGGGCGACATGGAGAACGCGCCCGCGGGCGCGCCGGCGAAGAAGGCGGGCGTGAGGATCGCGGCGCCGGCATAGACGAAGGGAACCACCTCGCGCTCGCCGCGCCGCGTGAGCCGTCCGTCGGCAGCCATCGAAAAATCGCCGCGTCCGGTATAGCCGATGCTGGACGCCGTGGTTGCAAGCAGCAGCAGCGCATCCATGCGGGCGGGATCGAAGCCGTCGGCGAGCCGGGCGAGGTTGGGCCTCACGCCGTCGATCCAGATGGTGTCGGAATTGACGTGGAAGAACGGACCGTCGCCGAGCTTGGGCAGCGCCTTGACCACGCCGCCGCCGGTGCCGAGAAGCTCGCCGCGCTCATCCGAGATGATGATTTTCGGCCGCTTGCGGCCGGCGAGATGGCGCTCGATCTGGTCGGCGAGATGATGGACGTTCACGACCGTGCGCTCGACCCCCTGCGCGGCGAGGCGATCGAGCACGTAGTCGATCAGCGCCTTGCCGCCGACCGCAACGAGCGGCTTGGGCACGCGCCCGTTGAATGGCCGCATGCGCGTGCCCAAGCCCGCCGCCAGAACCATGGCGTGTTTGGGCGCGGTCGCGGATTGGGGATTCTTGGCCATCGAGGGGTTTTGCGCGTGGGGGGCTTAAATTGTATTTAACGCCGGCACGTGGGCAATATACCACGCGTTGAGGGCCTCCAGCGCGGGGTGGCTGAGCGAGCGCTGCAAATAGCCCCAGACCCGGGGCAGGTGGCGCAGATATTGTGGCTTGCCGTCGCGCATATCGAGCCGTGCGAAAATTCCGAGAATCTTGCTGGCGCGCTGGGCGGCGAGCGTGACGTAGGTCTTGATGAACGCCGCGCCGTTGAAATCCGCCTCGCTGCGGCTGCGTCCGCGCACGTAGCGGCCGAGCAGCGCGAGCTCGGTTTCTTCGGCGACGTCCACGCGTGCATCCTGCAACAGCGAGGCAAGATCGTAGGCGGGGGGGCCCATCACTGCGTCCTGGAAATCGAGCAGGCCGAGCCGGGCGACTTCGCTGCGCTGCGGCAACCAGATGAGATTGGGCGAATGGAAGTCGCGCAGCACCCAGGTCGACGGGGCATCGATGAGCGGCTGCAACAGCTCGCGCCAAAGCGCGCGGAACGAGCCGCGCTCGGTATCGGGGATCGCGGCGTTAAGGCGCGGCAGGAACCAATCGACCAGCAGCTCGGCTTCGATCAGGAACGCGTTCATGTCGTAAGGGGGAATGCGATAATCGAGCTGCGGTGCGACCGGCAGCGTGTCGGGCAGCTGCTGCGTATGGAGCGCGAGCAGCACGTCGACCGCGGTCTCGTAGCGCTCCACCATCGGCGCTGCTGGATCGCCGCTCACCACACGCTCGTCGCCGAGGTCTTCGAGGATCAAAAATCCCTGGTCGAGATCGGCGTGATGGATGGCGGGCGCCGACAAGCCATACCGCCGCAACCCATTCGCCATCGCCACGAACGGCACGACCGTCTCGGCGAGATGCGCGATCGCGCTATAGGGCTTGTCGCCCCGCACCGGCGGCCCGTCGGGCCGGCGCGGGGAATTCATCAGCAGCACGCGCTGGTCGCCGAGCGCGAGCCGCTCGTACGACCGGGTCGAAGCGTCGCCTCGCAGCGGGGAGCGCAGCGCTTCGCTGTAGCCGCTCTCGGCGATGAATTGGCGCACCCGCGCCATGCGGTCGACGCGTGGCCCCAACGCGCCATAGCCGGTGACGCGGGCATGGCGGAATTCGAGCTTGAGCTTGGGCGCGAGCGTGAGCGAGACGTCGAGCCGATCGGGAGGCAACAGGCCGTCCGCGCGGTCGGGCCATTCGAGCAGAACCACCGCGCCCTCCGGCAAGTCGTCGAAGCCGAGCTCGGAGAGCTCCGCCGGTCCCGACAGGCGGTAGAGGTCGGCGTGGACCAACGGAAATTGCGGCAGCTCGTAGATTTGCATCAGCGTGAAGGTCGGGCTCGGCACCTCGATCGCCGGATCGCCGGCGAGATAGCGGATGAGCGTGCGCACGAGCGTGGTCTTGCCGGCGCCGAGATCGCCCGAGAGCGTGACGAAGTCGCCGGCTTGGAGCGAATTGGCGATGTCGATCGCGAGCCGGCGCGTCGCGTGCTCGTCGGGCAGCGCCACCGAAAAGCTCGATGTGGCGGAGGCGGTCAGGGCCATGGCATGCCTCGACGTCCGCTCGCGCGGGCATGGCCGGCAAGCGTCACGCCGCCGTTCGCTCGGCGGTGTGATCGAGCGGGAAGACGCAGGTGACCGTGGTGCCGCGGCCGACGGCGGATTCGAGCGTCACCGAGCCGCCGTGCAGCTCCACGAACGAGCGCACCAGGGAGAGGCCGAGGCCCGTGCCGCGGTGGCGCGAGCCGAGCGAGTGGGTCTCGAACCAATCGAACACCTTGTCCTGTACATCGGCCGGGATGCCGGGCCCGCGATCGGTCACCGAGAATACGATGGCGTCCCGGCGCCGCTGGGCGGCAAACGTAACGACCTCGCCGCCGGGCGAAAAGCCCACGGCATTGGCTAAGAGATTGAACAGCGACTGGCGCACGCGCCGTTCGTCGGCGACGAAGGTTCCGATCTCCGGCGCGGCGCGAATTTCGAGCATGATGCCGTTCTTGACCAGGCGGTCCTGCACGCCTTCGGCGGCCGCTTCCATAGTCTTGCGGATGTCCACCGCGCCGAGATTGAGCGTCATAGCGCCGGCGTCGATGCTGGCGAGGTCGAGGATGTTGTTGATGATGGCAAGGAGCGCGTTGGTCGAGCCCGTGATGTAGCTCAGGTACTCGTGCTGCTTCTCCGTGAGCGGACCGGTGACGGGGTCGCCGAGGAAATGCGCGAAGCCGATGATGTTGGTGAGCGGAGAGCGCAGCTCGTAGGACACGTGATGCACGAAATCGGTCTTGAGCTTGTCCGCCGCCTTCAATGCTTCGTTGCGCTCGCGCAGCGCGCGCTCGACGTTGACGGTGTCGGTGACGTCCTGGAAGGTGACCAGCGTGGCGCCGTCGGGAAGCGGCATGGTGGCGCAATCGACCACGCTGCCGTGGCGGCGTTCGAGCCGGCCGATCGCCGGCTCGCGATTGTCGATGGCGGTGATCGTCGCGCGCAACCGCTGCCAGATCGGATGGTCGCCGTGGAGCGGCTGCGTCCAATCGCTGATGGATTCGACGTGCGGGCGCGCGGACAGCATGTCGGGCGAAAGTCGCCACATGCGCGTGAAGGCCGGGTTGTAGAGGCGCAGCCGCCCGTCGCTGCCGAACACCGCCACCGCCTCGGTGAGATTGTCGAGCGTCTCGCCCTGCACGCGGATCAAGGCGTCGTAGCGGCGTTCGAGATCGAGCCGCTCGGTGACGTCGTCGAAGAGGTAGATCACGCCGCCTTCGGGATTGGGCGTGGTGACGACCCGCATGGTGCGGCCGTGCGGCAGGTGCCACGTGTGCTCCTTGGCTTCGACCGCGCGGTAGGCGTCGTAGAGCGCGCTTTTCCACTGGCGGAAGTCCTGCTCGTCCGGGAGCTTGCGGGCGGCGCGCAACCGGTCGAGCACGGCCGAATCGGTCGGCCCCTGCTCGAGGAAGGCGGCGTCGAGATCCCAGAGCGAACGATAGGCGGCGTTGTAGAAGCTAAGCCGCCGATCGGAGCCGAAGATCGCCACGCCGGTCGCGAGCTGGTCGAGGGTGCGCCGGTGGGCGTCCATCATGCGCTTGAGCTCCGCGCGCATCAGCTCCGCCTCGGTGGCGTCGACGCCGATCCCGGCGCTGCCGCGCGCGGCCGGCACGGTCGTCACGTCGAAGCTGCGGCGCTCGCCCGCGACCACGGCCGCGAGCCGGCCCGCATAGGACGCGGCCGTTTCGTGCGCGCGCAGGATCTCGCCGCGCCCGCCGTGGTCGAACAGCTCGATTCCGCGCGCGATCGCCTCGGCGGCGTCCTTGACTTCGACCGCGCGGGCATAGGCTTGATTGACGAAGCTGAGCTTGCCCGCGTCGTCGCGCGCCCAGACCGGGGCGGGCATGGCTGCGATCAAGGCGCGCATGGCCGCGGCGTCGTCGACATGCTTCTGATGGCGGCGGGCGAGCTCGGCGAGTTCGTATTTGATGCCGCTGACCTCGCGCAGCCGTAGGATCGCCCGTCCGCCGATCACCTGGCCCTTGGCCTCGATGATGCGGCCGGCGAGCGTGGTCACCGTCATGGCGAAGCTCACGCCGCGCGCGCGCAATGCGTCGACCGCGTGCTCCATAGCGCGGGCGGCGTCGGCCTCGAGCCAGGTGCCGAAGGCGAGCACGCTTGCATCCGCCGGGCTTACCAGCGTCGGATCGCCGATGATTTCGGGCTCGTCGGCGGCGGCGGGCCACGCCACCAGGATTTGCGGCTCGGAAAGAAACAGCGCGTAGGCGCGGTCGATCGCGGCCTTGGATGCGACCGCCTCGTCGCGCGCCGCCGCCTCGACCTCGGCCAAGCGCCGGCGCGTGCGCACGAACAGGATTGCGGTGACGACGGCGAAGCAGAGAATCCCGAGCGTGAGCGCGAGCGCGGCGATCTCGTCGCGATCGAGCAACGGCAGGGCCGAGATATAGGCCTCGAAGGTCGGGAATTCGTAGCGCGCGCTCGCCGTCGCGGCGCAGGCGCGGCCGCAAGGCAAGAGCGCCGATAGAGCGATCGCGCCGGCGGCGCGCAAGGCGCCATCGCGCGCCCTTGAAGCCGCGCGTGCACGCGCTTCGTGCTGCGGATGAGCCCCAAAGCCCTCCACGGTGATCCGGATCGGGTCCGGCATTCCCGCTTGCCCCATTGCCGCATTTCCCGGCGGCGTGCGGCCGCCGGCTCGCGGACCCAGACGGCGGAGTGCCTCATCCGCCGAACGGCCGCGCGAATCGGGCCACTTTACCCCCAACAGGAATTGCGCCGGAAGTAGGCCAGATCGTGAACAAGGGGGTAGTGTTTGCTCGCTCTCTTCCGCTCGTCCCCGCGAAAGCGGGGACCCAGTCCTTGGCCCTGGATTCCCGCTTTCGCGGGAATGAGCGGAGTTTGATGCAACACGCGGACGCGAACTGGCGTCTTTCGTCCGTCGTCCCCTGAACTTACGCCCGTCCGGCGAGCTTGAGCCCCTTGTCCAGCGCGGCGTAACTGCGCACCGGCGCGGCCATCAGAAAGCGGTAGCCCTCGCCGAGGATGCGCTCGACATTGTTGGCATCGACGTGGGGGTGGCCGACGACCACGTTGTGCTGCTTGCAGGTGTCGACCACCCGCGCCATCCATTTGAGCACCTCGGGATGCTCGTATTGCCGGGGATAGCCGAGCTCCTGGGAGAGATCGCCCTCGCCGATGAGGATCGCGCCGATGCCCGGCACCTTCTTGATGATGTCGGGCAGCGCCTCGATCCCGCGCATGTCCTCCATCATCAGGATCACGAACACTTCGCCCTTGGGATTGAGCGGCCACACGTCGGCGCGGGCGTAATAGTCCTGCTGGGAGAGCCCCCAGTAGCGCACGGCGGCGGTCGGCCCGTCGCCGCGGATGCCGGCGGGCTCGTACATGGGCGCGCTTTTCAGGCGCGGATAGCGGCAGGCGGCGACCGCGTTATAAGCCTCATCCACCGACGAAATGTGCGGCCACACGATGCCATAGGCGCCGAGATCGAGCGCCTGTTTGGCCTGGAACTGCGCCTTCTCCGCGCCGTTCGGGGGGATGCGCACCATCGGCGTGACCGAGGGCGCGAGCGAGCCGGATTTGGCGATCTGGCCGCGGTTGAGCATGTATTGCAGGCTATCGCGCAGCGCGCGGATGTCCCACGGATTGTGCTCCATCTCGTACACGATGCCGTCGTACTTGGCCGCCGACATCGCGATCGCGGTCTCCGGATCGGCCTGGCAGAACGACGTGAATGCCGGCTTGCCGGCCTCCAGGGCGCGGATCACGCCGTTCAGACGTGGAATATCGGCCATGCTTGTCCCCTGCGCTCGTGGTTCGCTCGCATCCTAACAGACCCCAATCCTGGTTTGACAATGGTGAAGCGCGGTTCGTAGCATTCGGCCGTTGCAGGCGGGGCATTTCGGTCCCGCGTTCACGGGCAAGCGCCCACACTTACCTAAAAGCGACGGTGTCATGATCATCGATTGCCACGGCCACTACACGACCGAGCCGAAAGACCTGCTGCGATGGCGCAAGGAGCAGGTGGAGAACGTCAAGGAGCCGGCGAAGCAGCCCTCCAAGGCGTCGCTGAAGGTGTCCGACGACGAGATCCGCGAGAGCCTCGAAGGCGCGCAGCTCAAGCTTCAGCGCGAGCGCGGGACCGACGTCACCATCTTCTCCCCGCGCGCCATGGGCATGAGCCACCATATCGGCGATTACAACGTGAGCCTCACCTGGTCGCAAGTGTGCAACGAGATGATCCATCGCGTCTGCACGCTCTACCCCGACAATTTCATCGGCGTGTGCCAGTTGCCGCAGTCGCCGGGCGTGTCGCCGGATAGCTGCATCGGCGAGCTCGAGCGCTGCGTGAAGGAATTCGGTTTCGTCGGCTGCAACCTCAATCCCGATCCCTCGGGCGGCCATTGGACCGCGCCGCCGCTGACCGACCGCTGGTGGTACAAATTCTACGAGAAGATGGTGGAGCTCGACGTGCCCGCGATGGTGCACGTGAGCGCGTCGTGCAATCCCGCCTTCCACGGCACCGGCGCGCACTACATCAACGCCGATACCACCGCGTTCATGCAGCTCATCATGGGCGACTTGTTCAAGGACTTCCCGACCTTGAAGCTGATCATTCCCCACGGCGGCGGCGCGGTGCCGTTCCATTGGGGCCGCTATCGCGGCCTGGCGCTCAACAACAAGCGGCCGCCGCTCGACGAGATGATGAAGGACAACGTGTGGTTCGACACCTGCGTCTATCATCAGCCCGGCATCGACCTGCTGACCAAGGTGGTGCCGATCGACAACATCCTGTTCGCCTCCGAGATGGTGGGCGCGGTGCGCGGCAAGGATCCGCAGACCGGACAGGATTTCGACGACACCAAGCGCTACGTCGACCACGCGCCGGGGCTCTCGGCCGAGGACAAGAAGAAGATTTTCGAGGGCAACGCGTTGCGCGCCTATCCCCGCCTCAAGAACAAGCTGCGCGCCAAGGCGGCGGCGCGCGCGTAACGGGCGGAGGGCCGCTCGGATCAGCGGACGTTCTTATGTGTGTGCGTAGTCGGTATTGATCCTGGCTTGGGCACGCGATTTGCATCAACGTCACGCACGAGCAACCTAGTAGGACACCGCGATATGACACTCCATCGGCGTTCTTTCCTCAGGCTCGCCGGCATCGCCGGCACCGCCAGCGCATTCGGCATTTCCGCCCCGGCGATCGTTCGCGCCGCGACCCCGATCAAACTCACGCTGCCGTGGCTGCCGCTCGGCACCTACAGCTTCACCTTCGCCGCCAAGAAGCTCGGGTACTGGGAGAAACGTGGCCTCGATGTCAGCATCGACCGCGGCTTCGGCTCGACCAAGGTCTGCGTCCCGGTCGACCAGGGTCAATACGACTTCGGCCTCCTCGACATGGCCGTAATGGCGGGCTGCGCCGGCCGCGGTCTCGACCTCGTGGCGATCGCCGGCATCTGGCCGCGCTCGCCCATCGGCATCTTCTCGCTCAAGGAACTCAACATCACCGAGCCGAAGCAACTCGAGGGCCAGTCGATCGGCTTCGACGTCGGCGGCGGCGAGTTCCAGCTTTGGCCGGCCTTCGTGAAGGCGACCGGCATCGACGCCGGCAAGGTGAACATCGTCACCATGGATGCACCCGGCTTGATGCGGGCCGCCGCCGACAAGCAGATCAAAGTGATCGGCAACTTCTTCGGCAGCATCGCGCCCACGTTCTGGGCCAATCGTATCGAGATCAACGCCATGTTCTACGAGGACTACGGCGTCAAGATGTGCAGCGTCGTCGCCGCCTGCAAACGTGCGACGATCGAGAAAAAGCCGGAGATCTGCAAGGCGTTCGTCGACGGCCTTCTGGAGGGACTCAAATTCGCTTACCTCAATCCGGAAAAAGCGATCGAGCTGCATGTGGAGAGCCTCAAGGAATTTCAGCGCGGCGCGCCGGCCACGCGTGAAGTCTTGTTCTACGGACAGGAGGTCGGCACGTCCTTGGGCTTTGTTCCGTCCTTCAAGGAACACGGGCTCGGCACCATCGATCCGCAGCTTGCCGAGGTCACACGGCAGTCGGTCGAGACCTATATGGGGATCAAGAACATTCCGCCGACGAAGGAGCTCTACACCAACCAGTTTGTCGGCGCGGTGAAGCTGACCCCGGCGGAATGGAGCGAGGTCGAACAGCGGGTCAAAAAAGAGCTGCCGTCGATGCGGGGATAACCCCCGCTGCAGGGTCTGCCGGGAAAGCCGCGACGCCGACGCCGGACGCTTCGACGTCGATGCCCGCGCGAGCATCCGTATGCTCACTTCTCCGAGCCGATGGCCTTTCCGAGCCGCGCGGCGGTCTCGAGCGGGGCGGATGAAATCATGGCGATGATCCTGTCGACCGCCTCGCCCGCGAGCGGCGAGACGTCGATCCCCGCCGTGCGGGCATCGGCCAGAAAGTCCTGGTCGTGCGCCAGCGCCGCGAAGCCCGCCTTCAGCGCCGTCAACCGCTCGGGCGCGATGCCCGGCGGCGCGATGAGCGGCCGCGCCAAGGTCTTCTGCGTCAGGTAAAGCTCCATCACCTTGCGCTCCGCATCGTTCTTGACGAAATCGAGCGCGGACGGAAGGTCGGCAAGTTCCGGCTCTTTGTGCAGGGCGGCCTGCATCAGCAGCGTGATTTTCTTCTCGCGCAGCCAATCGGGCCGCGCGGTCTTCAGGCTCGACCACGACCAATCGCCGATGCCCTGCAATTCTCCCCTTTCCATCGCCAGAATGATTTCGGTGGTGCCGGGGTAGCCGTTGACGATCTTGAACTTCGTGCCGATGAGCGCGTTCAAGAGCCGCGGCGTCGTCTCCGGATCGACGCCGGTGGTGCCGCCGACGATCAACTCCGTCTCGAAAAGGTCGTTGGCCGACTTGTGCGGCGCGGTGTGCCACGCCGCCACTACGGCCACTTCGCTGTTGATGCTTCCGATAAAGTTGAGTCCGGCGAGATCGAAGCGGACCGATTGCGGGTTCCAGTTCCTTATCAGCAGCATGCTCCGCATCACGAGCGCGATGACGGAGCCGTCCTTGGCCGCGGCATTGTAGATGTAATTGGTCGCCGCGAGACTGCCCGCCCCCGGCATGTTCTGCACGATGATGGTCGGAGTGCCCGGCATATGCTTGCCGAGGTGGCGCGCCACCAGACGCGCTTGTCGGTCGTAGCCGCCGCCCGCGCTGGCGCCGACGATGAACGTGATCTGCCTGCCGGCGTAGAACTCGGAAACCGATTGCGCCGCGGTTCTTTCGGCGGTGAAGAGCACGGTCGCCGCGAGCAAAAGCGCGAGACGGTTCATCGAGCGCCCCAATCTATCCACGCTCGCGCTGTCCCCAGACGTCGAGGTGCCTCGAGGATGGTAGCATGCGGCCGGCTGGCGGTTTTATCCGCAACGGTCTATTTTTTCGCGGCGCACCGCCCCGCTTCTCGGGCGGCAATGAGCGAGGACCATCATGGGTATCGAAGCGTTGGGCTATATCGGGGTTCGCGCCAAGGACCTGGGCGACTGGGCGAGCTACGGCGAAAACTTCCTCGGCCTGCAGCGCATCGACAAGAGCCGCTCGAGCCTCGCCTTCCGCATGGATGATCGCAAGCAGCGGCTCGTGGTCGACGCCGACGGCGGGCAGGGCATCGGCTTCTTCGGCTGGGAGGTCGCCGACGCCGCGGCGCTCGACGCGGTGGCGGCGCGCATCGAGGCGGCCGGCACCAAGGTTGCGCGCGGCTCGCGCGCGCTTGCCGGCGAGCGCCACGTCGAAGACTTGATCGTGCTCAACGATCCCGCCGGCAACCGGCTCGAAATCTTCCACGGCGGAGAGACCACCGCCGATCCGTTCAAGCCCGGCCGCAACATTTCCGGCTTCCGCACCGGCCCGCTCGGCATGGGCCACGTGGTGATGCATTTCGAGCGCATCGCCGAGGTGATGGCGTTCTATCAGAACGTCCTCGAATTCAAGGTCAGCGACTACTGGCTGCGCCCGTTCCCGGCCTATTTCTTCCACGTCAATCCGCGCCATCACAGCATCGCTTTCGTCGAGAGCGGCATCAACATGGTCCATCACATGATGGTGGAGCTCTACAGCTTCGACGATGTGGGCCAAGGCTACGATCTCGCGCTCGGCGACCCCGAGCGCATCGGCGTCACGCTCGGCCGCCATTCCGGCGATTACGTCACCTCGTTCTATACCTGGAACCCGTCGGGCTTTTTGGTCGAGTACGGCTGGGGCGGCCAGCTCATCGACGACAACACCTGGAAGCCGTTCGAGCGCAAATTCGGTCCGAGCCTGTGGGGTCACGAGCGGCGCTGGATGTCGGCGGAAAAGAAGGAGGAATCGCGCCAGCTCTGCATCGAGGCCGCCGAGAACGGCCAGCGCCAGCCGGTCCAGGTGATCGCGGGCAATTACAATCTCATGCCCGGCGTGTGCCCCTGGTGGGACAGCATGAAACAGGGCCGCAAGGCGGGATGATCGTCTTTCTTCGCTCGGCCTCGTGTCGCGGGGGTTGAGGCAGCGCCGCCACTCAGTCGGCACATCATCTCAAATCGACGGTTGCGCGCGTCGGTTCAAACCTCTTGCGCACGACCGCCTGCGCACCGGGACGCTACCCAAGGAACGATTGCATGACCGGGGTTGATCTGCGGCGTGTGGACGTTGCGCGCGCTGCGGGCGCAAGCGACGTGTCGCGTGCCGCGGGCCGCGTGCGTCTCGACAGCATCGATCTCTTGCGCGGGTTGGTCATGGTGCTGATGGCGCTCGACCACACCCGCGATTTCTTTGCCGCGGGCGGCCCCAATCCGCGCGACATCGCCGATCCCGCGCTGTTCCTGACGCGCTGGGTGACGCACTTTTGCGCGCCGACCTTCATCTTCCTCGCCGGCGTTTCGGCCTTCCTTTACGGCGAACGCGGACGCAGCGTCGGCCAAGTCAGCTTATTCCTGCTGACGCGCGGGCTCTGGTTGATCCTGATCGAATTCACTGTTATGCGCTTCTGCTGGACCTTCAGCTTGCACGTCAACGTTTTCGTCATGCAGGTGATCTGGGTCACCGGCGCGTCGATGGTGGTGCTGGCGGGCCTCGTGCACCTGCCGCGTGGGGTGATCGCCGCGATCGGGCTTGCCATGATCGCGGGACACAACCTGCTCGACGGCATCGATGCCGAGGATCTCGGCAGCGCCGCCGGGCTGTGGACGCTGCTGCATGAGCCCGGGCTGATCGAGATCGCCCCGCAGATCAAGCTGTTTGTGCTTTACAACCTCGTGCCTTGGTCGGGGGTGATGGCGGCGGGCTACGCCTTGGGTCCGGTGTTCAGGCTCGATCCGGCGTCGCGGCGGTCCTTCCTCATTCGCACCGGCGCCACCGTCACCGCCGGCTTCGTCGTGCTGCGCGCCACCAATCTTTACGGCGACCCGGCCGCGTGGAGCACACAAGCGAGCGTTCTTGCTACGGTGCTGTCGTTCAACGATTGCGAAAAGTATCCGCCGTCGCTGCTCTATCTGATGATGACGCTCGGACCCGCGCTGATCCTGCTCGCGCTGTTCGAGCGCGCGCATGGCGCGCTCGCCGGCGTCATCACCACGTTCGGGCGCGTGCCGTTCTTCTTCTACGTGGTGCACGTCGCGTTCATCCATGCGCTGGCCGTGGGCTTCGCCTACATCACCGTGGGCGACATCGGCTGGACGTTTGGCTCCTCTCTGTCGCAAAAGCCCGCGAGCTACGGGCTCAACCTCCTCGGCGTCTACGCGGTCTGGCTCTGCGTCGTGGCGGCGCTTTATCCGCCCTGCCGCGCCTTTGCGGTGCTCAAGCAACGGCGGCGCGAATGGTGGTGGAGCTATCTCTGAGATGATGGATTCGCGCTGCTCACCACCGTCTTCACGGCGATGGGCCAGTCCGTGTGCGCCACCGGGCCGCCGGCATGATGAGGACCAGGATCAGGAGGGCCACCCCCCAACTTCAAGCGAGTGTCGGGGCTCATTTCGACACTCCTTTGCTTTTCTATGGCAGCGTGGCCATGAGCCGCTCCAGAACTGGATCTTATCGCCGCTGCTGTGGGTTCATCGAAGGGTCGTCTCAGGACAACGTGCTTTCGCGGACGAGGGGGTGGTGCCAACATCGAAACGCGCCACCTTGCCAGTAAACCGCACTGAAGGGAGTCGTTAGAACTGTTTGGCCTGCTTTCGCGAGTTCGTTCGCCAGTTCGGGCAGCTCGGCAGCGATCAGGATCGTGTTCTCGTCGAGCACCAAGCCGTTGCACGCCAGCTTGCGCTCGGCGTCTTCGAGCGACACCTTGATCAGCTGCCAGCCCTTGAGGAATGGCGGAAGCGCATCAAGAAAGGCCTCCTCGCACACCATCGCTAGACCGGGCCGCGGCGTGCAGAGCACACAGTCCAGGTGCAGGAACTTCCTACTGAGCCTGACCTCGTGGATCTTGTAGTCTTCGCCGAGGCAGTCTTGCAGCCAGCGAATCCCCGCCTTGTTGCTCGCAATTCCGCTGTTGCCGACGTAGATATCGCGACCAAGAACAAACACATCGCCTCCTTCGAGAAACGGGCCTGGGCCGTAGCCGCTCTCCTCGCTCTCATGTTGCGGGATGGGCTCGGGGGCCGAAACCACGCGCGCGTTGCTCTCTGAAATCCGCTCTCCAATCGTGCGGCGAATTGCAAACCGCTCCTTACGCCGAAACGGAGCATAGAGTGGCATCTCGATGACGGTGCTACCGACGACCAGGATGGGATCGCGCGGATAAAACTGGATGGAATCTGATTCGAAATTCTCCAGAAATTTTCCTCATCAGGCTGCATTGGCTTGACCTGATGAACGGTGATGCCTCGATCCTCGAGAATCTTGATCGCCGCATCGACTTGCCGGACCTGCTCGTGGTGAAGGCCGGGTTCGAATTCCGCTATTGTCTGGCCACTGAAATTCCTGATCCAATTCTCCTGCATTTCGACCGCTTCTTGCGTGTAGTAGCTCTTGAACCAGAACGGCACGCGACGCCCCACTCTGAAATGGGGGTAACCCACAACGGCTTCTTTGAGCGCGCCCCATTCGTGATTCACGACGACGGGCTTGAAGGAGTCTTCCATACCGCGATCTCGCGATTTGTGTGATTTCGAGAGTACGATATCAACGTTCGCGATGGCGCATAAACGATCAGGGGCTCGGCGAGCGTTGTGCCGCCTGCTGCGCACACCCGCCAGCGGCCACGGTGCGGCAGGCTGCCCTCTGCCCGATTTCTAATGCTTAAGTTGAAGGGCGCTTGCAGCGCATCGGCAATTTGGATATCTGCCCGACGATGTACGACGATGAGGAATTTAAGTGCCCGAAGTGTCAAGCACACTATAAGGTGGTGCGCATGAGTTCTGGCGCACAAGTCATAAATCACTTGATTCATTGTAAGATCTGCAAACAGCCCCTTGTCCCCGCACACGATGGGAAAATCCTCAAATACTTCCTCGTGAGGCGGCCAGGTGCCGGATCTAGGTCCTAAATCTTGCGATGCTGTGCTCAATCCCATGAATTTCACACGCGTGGCCGTGCACGATCCAAGTCATGGCGCTGCATTAGGCAACGTGCCCTAACTTGCGGCGCAGTGCCTCGATGGAGAGCAAAGAATAGCAAGTACGTTTGCTTCGGCTCCATTGAATTGCAACAAAGGCAAATTTTCGCGCAGCTAACTGAATTGCGTCAAAATGTGATGACTGTCACACCCATCTGCAGCGTTGTCATCTAACGCTCTTGTCGGCGGCCTCCGAGACCGGCATCTTACGGAGGCCACGTGGTCCTCGGGGTTGTTGTGGCCAACCGCTCCGGGGACCACACGCATTTGGCGGCATTCGTCTGAGGCGCTTAATCGCCTCCTGCGCGCCAGTTTTCGGCTTTGTCTCGATCCGGTTCCCTCAAACGTAATCTAGCGTCCGGATCGAGCCTCAACTTAGCATTGGTCAAGACCTGTCGCGCTTCCGGGTCGCATCTTACTGTGCGTCAAAAAACACTTCGCTATTCTGGGCGAGCCGTGCAAGGAGGCGATAGGCCGTGCAAGCTGAGCGCAAGGTGGGATCGGCTTGAGCGCGAACTCTACAAAATCGGTGACGCGATTTTTGCAACGTCAAGTGGGACGCCATGTTGGCGCGTGTGACCCCACCCAGGCTCCCAGTTACGACTAGAACCGTTCAATGGAACACGAAAGTATGGTCGGCAAATTCCACGGCAGGCAGTTCCTTTGCGTTCATCATGAGTTGGAGTGGTTCAATCCTGTGACTCA
>Ga0310916_10000982_pt1 | contig 16407 bp, 21 predicted proteins | sample GREbulkMGLF176_FD_203444 | JGI IMG/M metagenome (GOLD analysis project Ga0310916, IMG submission 203444) | Lab enrichment of tropical soil microbial communities from Luquillo Experimental Forest, Puerto Rico - GRE.bulkMG.LF176 | ecosystem: Environmental > Terrestrial > Soil > Tropical forest >...
TTACACAAGGAAAAGGTCTGTAATGCCCCGAGGCTCCCCGGCACAATGCGAAGCCGGGGTCAGAAACGTTGGCGATATCGAAAAGAGCCACCGTGCGCTGGTGGCTCTCTCGCGGTATGTCGCCGGTTCAGGCCAAAAACGAAGGCTCGCGAACCTCTCGCCTCACTGCCTCCTCCGCGGCCGCAGGATGTGCGGCGATCGGCAATTGCAACACGGTCGCACGCTGACCCTGACACAGGCGCGTGACCAGCACCACCTGCCCATCCGGGAATTCCAACGCATCGTGATGGGCCACGGGGTTGTCGAGGTTGATTTGCCGGAAGCGCGCGAGCCGCTGCCCGATCCTCTTGTTTGGCAGAATGCCGAGACCAAACGACGGCTCGCATTCGACATTCTCGTCGAACGCAATTTCGGTGCCGGGCAGCAGGCATACCGCAACATGCGGCTCGCCCGCGGCGGCGAAGCCGCGAGTGATTGAGATGGCGGCATTGCTGGCAAGTCGGGACAACATCCGGCCAATGACACCCTGCAGCCGGCTTGTTGAGGCGGAAAATATCCCGGCTTTCCACAGGAAAAGGAGTCCCTTCGATGTGTGATTATAGTCTGCATCATCTTGCGACCGGGCCTGCCAAGATCGAGGACAAGCTGGTGACGACCAAGTTCAGTAATTCCAATCTCCTGGGAATTCCCCCAGATGACTTCCGACAGCGAGCGAATATTATTCATTTTATGGATTGCTCGGAAGCCCCGATGCGCTTCGTCGTGGACCCCAATATTCGCGAGCATAACCCCGTCATGCTGGCGATAAGCCGTCTATGGTGATGCGGAGACCTCATCGCTTCGTGGGCGCCAATAGCGACGACAGTGATTGACGACATGAGACACCGCGCCACCGTGCCGCCTGATCTACGCGGTGTCTTTCTCGAGCGGGTTGGCGGACGAGCTGCAAGGCAAGCCTCTCGGTGACGGTCTCGTGCATCGTGTCGCTTACAACGTTGCACGCGCGATCACGTGAGACGCCGAGCGGACGGCGGCCGCGGGTTAGGCGCGCTGGCGGCCACTCTCTGGCGTGTACATCGCGGTCGCGGCCTGGCGGTTCTCCTTGCCCCGCTTGAAGGCCCTAGGAAGGCCTTAGCAGAACGAACCACCCGATAGAACCTAGCGACGCCGATCATCCGCCTTGCTGGCCTCGAGCCCGCCGAAACGCTCCATCGGATCGAAAGTCGTACCATTGATCTCGATCGGATAGACCGCCGCCTTGCGTTTGTGCCGGGCTCGTCACGCTTGGGTGTCCGCCACGCGCCGGCGGCGGTGGGCGGTGGATTTACCCGCAGTCAGCGTTGCCATTTCAACGGTGCCCCAACCCCATCGACCGCGGGCGGATCAAAGTGCCGACGCTGCAAATCCCTCAGTGTCCGGTAAAGCTGCCCATCGCCCAGGTGGGGCGCCTCACGCAATATGCCCGCCAGATCCTCGAGCAACGCCTCACGCTGCACCTCAGTGAGCGGCCGCAGGGTGAGAAGAAGCTGATCGATCTGACTGTCAGAAAAACCGGGCGGAGACAACGATTGGGGCTTGTGCATTTGCGGGACCTCGTGCGAAGAGTGAACCCGCATTAACCCCCCTCATACTCAGCCCTTGACCACCATCAGGGGCTTTCTTTTGATTTTGCCGCGCGCGGCGCGCTCGATCAGAGCAACACCCACAGGCACGTGACCGGAGACAGTGCCACACTCACCGGGACCAGCGGCACGCACAAGCACGGCATAATTCTTTTTCGGTATGCGCGCAGGACCGAACGCGTCCTGCTCGCGAAAGCGAATATTCAACCGCTCGCCCTTCTCGTTGATCCCGGTCCACCCCGTCCTCGTGTGCCGGCATTGACGCCAGGTGTCGAGCACCGGAAGCGGACCATGCTCAAAGGTATCGATAGTGCGCACGCTCACGCCGGCCGGTTGCGAATCAGTTCGAGTGGGCATCATGATGCCTCCACCTTAACCCCGGGGCTCACCGATGCAAAAGCCCGATATCTCTCCCGCGCGCATGCGGCGCCTACCCCTCACCGAGGCGATCGCCGAGCTGCGCCGCCACCACGACCACATACAACAGCAGATCGACGCCCTCGACTTCTCGGATGAAGAACGTGAAGCCTTCCGGGACTGGGTGGAGACGTTCCTCGCCAAACGCCACGCCGGCCCGGACGCTCTCGACGAGATGGAGGTCGGTCTGTTGGCCATAAAACCGACAGCAGGAGCAGCCTAAAGCTCCCAGGGCTTCTGAATTCCACGGAGGGGATCACGCGCATCACGGTTCGTTACGTTGGATTTCGGCGTCAACCGTAACGACCGGGCATGAGCGAGCGCCTGCGCAGCCATCTTGTCGTGACGGACGGTCAGTCGTTCATACCGTGGGTCCGTGACGTCGAGCAGACTGAAAGCAGCCTCGAGCCGCTTCTTCTCGGCCGTGAGCGTGCAATACGTCTCTAACAGCGCGAAGTTCTCCGGCGAGAACCACTTCCCCCGCATGTTGCCTACGACCATGCGCCAGATGCCTGAGGCGGCCTCGGACAACCCCTCGGGCGGAGGCGGACGGTCGATCTTGTCAATGGGAACGACAGCAAGGTCAGCAGCGGCTCGACGCGGCATGGGGAAACCTCCGAAAAAGGGGCTACGCGTCGTCCACCTTGCGCGCGAATCAGCGGCTTGGCGAGGACCTCGACACCCTCTCAGGTTGTACCGCAAATCACCCTGGAATACCTCCAAAAGTTAGCCCAAACCCCTCAAAAACCCGTCGTTTTTCTCGCTTGAAATTCCAATGGTTTAACAGCACAGTTCCAGGCGTTGAAATAAAATTTCGCCTATAGAATTTTCGACAGGTAGCTGAGGATTCCCGCCGCCGCGCCCGGTGGATGGCCACTCATCCATTTTCTTAGGTACCCCTCCCCATGTATTTGAGATCGTTGATAGTTCCTTGCCCGTGTGGTCGCCGTTGGCTACGTCTTGCGTCCAAGCCTCGTGCTGAAAAGCGTAATAATATCAATAGGATATTTAGTAACCAAGGCTACCATCAAAGCCCAATGAAATCAATGACTTGGTCGTCGAACGGTCGAGCCAAATAGCGCAATAATATCAACCAGTTGCATAGCGAAATAATCTTTCAACGTCCGATACAACCTGCGGACGCAAGCGCACGACTCGTTCTGCTGGTCACTGGGTTCAGCTTGCCGTTACGAACAGCAACCATCGAGCTCGGGCTCGGGCTGGCCGTTCGTAACGGCCGGACTCAGCATGTGTGTCGTTGTGGGTCCTGTTCTGATGGTCAGATTCGGAGAGCCCATCATCATCGGCCTACCTCGAGCAGCGATGAATGAACGAGTCGACCAGCAACGAGACGGCCATCATCGTCGCCGAACCTTTGACGGCGGACCGAACCCTTCGACGGCGAGCCGAACCCTTCGACACGGGACTGATCAGTGCGGTCAGTCCAGTGCAAGACCCTATCCACTTTTTTTCCCACTGGACTGACCTCACTAGGGACGCGAGGGACGTGAGGGACGTGAGGATTCAAACTTCTATACACTTTTTTCTTCTTTTGTTCTTACCTCTAATTCTCATGAAAAGTTTATAGCGTCACGTCCCTCACGTCCCGGGTCGTGGAGGTCGTGAGGATTGAGCACTCGCGGCGGTTAATACGCTCTCCGTCAAAACGGCGACGGTTTTGTTACGTTGCCGTAGCTGCGCAAACTTTTGTTGACGGTATGCCCAGTATCCGAACGATTCGCGACGTTGGAGGCGGTCACGCTTTCGATATCGATAAGCCCACCGTTTCCATTCTCACACCTCTAATGCGTCTTCCAGCACTGGGCACCATCGATCGGGCTCTGGGGTCGCGGCCTCTAGATTAGGACAGGCGAAACGGTCGCTGCCGCAAACAGGACAACAGGGTGGGTTAGTACAGATAAGTTCCCAAACATCTCGCTCGTGTTTGTTCATGACAGTTGGCTTCCTATAGCTTGTCACGGAGTGCAGCAGCAGCGTCGACGCGTTGATCTGGGGGTAGGTCTAAGCGGGCATAGATCACGTACCGTCGTTTGTTGGCTTTCCAAAAACCATCTTTTGCGTTCGGGTTGTTGATTGCGACGTATTGGCACTCTGCAAGACGGTGCGGCACGGTGTTGCGCTTCCCCATATCACGCAGCCATTCAAGATTGGGGGCCGCGGAAATCAGCATGTCGAGCGTCAGAGCCGCGGGGTTGCCGAGCGTATCGATGGTGTCGGCAAGCTCTCCGTAGGCAGTGCCGCGGCTAGCCGTGACCATGTACTTGAACGCGGCTGTCTTCGGTGGTTCGGCCTTGGGATCGAAGCCTGAAATATCGTACCGGTGGAGCAGCGCGGCGACATGGGCGAAGCCGCCGTTCTCGTACCAGGCCCAGAACTTATTCCAGAACTCGGCTGGGAACTCTTCGCCGCGGCGCTCCGAGAACGCGACAAAATGCCGGCGATCGTCGGACGGGAGCTTGAGCGCATCGCGGTAGTTAGAAGTGACGATCACTCCGGTGCGATTCAGGATGTAATATTCGTTGATGTACTTTTGGTTGATCAGTAGCGTATTGGGTGGGGTCGCGAGCATGTCTTTCACATGGTCGTTGAGCCGGTAAAGATCGGCAGCGCCCTGCTCTCCTACATCACGGGCTTCGCTCAACCGCACGATCAGCGACTTAAGGAAACCGTTGTTCCTGCTGACAAGGTGATTGAGCTTGATGTTTTGGAAATTCCACTCGCCGACGGTGTACACCACCGCCTCTAGCAGCGTGTCCTTGCCGATTTTGGGCGCGCCGCCGAGGAACAGCGCGTGATTGATTTTCTCGCCCGGTCGCTGCACGCGACAGGCGAGCCATGCGATGATGTGATCGGCTTCGTTAGGATAGAGCGCGTGCCAGTGCTCGACCCAGCGCGCCGCTTGCGTGCGATCGCCGAGCTTGATGTTGGGCGGCGGGCGGTAGAAGTTGTACGTGGTTGCCCCCGGCTTTTCGATGTAGCCGCCGTCGACGACGACGTAGCCGGGAATGAACTCCGACTTGCCCGGGTCCCAGGTCAACGACTCAATGCTGCGTTCCTTTGCTAATCGCACGGTGGCTTTGGCCATCACCACCTTGCCCTTGGAGTTGAGCACCGGGTTGCCGTTGGCATCGAGCAGCGGCATCGGTGGCAGCCGATCGTCGATGCTGGCGTTCGGCCACAGGGTCTTGCACGGTAAGTAGATGCAACAGCGGCTCGGTGCGTAGGAACATAGGTCCTCGAACGACAGCGTCGCTGGCAATACGGTCGAAGTCGACGAGCCCGGGGACGAGCTCGTGTTCGAAGGCGACGATGCGGTGCTCGAAGCCGGCGATGCCGCGGGGGATGCGGCCGATGATCCCGCCGATGTCGGGTCCGGTATTTCTTCAATGTCGTCTTCAAAGCCGCCGCTCATGCCTTCCTCCCGAGCATCGCGATATCACGTCGGAGGCTGCTTATTGCCGCTTCCGTGGCATTGCCAAAATTTGCGCGCGCCGCTTGGCTTCCGGACAATCGCCTGCATTCTTGGCGCCGCATCCCGGTTGGAAGGGGCATGACCAAGGCTCTGCAGGATCGATTTCGCCGAGACAATTGAAGCCGATGAGATCAAAATCAAAGTCGTCCAGCACGTTGCGCTCGGGCAATTCAACGTCGGCAAGCGCTTTACGAAGTTGTTCGATAATGCGTGTGTCCTTCATGCCTTCCTCCCGAGCACCACGTCGTTGAAGTCCCAACCCCGCTGTTTGGGAATCAGGGGCACCACGGTACGGCCAACCGCTTTCCACACGCGCCGGCACTGTTCGGCCGCGCGCTGGCCTTCGCCGTTCTCGTCGTTGTCGACCAGTAGAATCAAGCGGGCGGCGCTGATCGTTGTTGGCAAGCGGCCGAGCCCGCCTTTGGCCACAGCCGACCAGGCCGGAGTCAGCGCTGCACCGTGGTAGGAAATGCGTGTCGCGGCCGCCAGCGTGGTTTCGATGCCCTCACCGACCACGAGCTGCCCATTGCCGTTCATCGGCCAGAGCTTGACCACGCCCATGCGCCCGAGCGCCATGCGGTCGAGCTTGATGACGGTGCCGTTCTCCACGGCGAGGCCGATACGGTGCACCCCGATGGGTGCATCGGCCACCGGATCGCGCATGAGGGCGATCAGGCAAGGCTGATAGGTTCGAGCCCCGAAGACGCAACGGGGGTGAAAGCGCAGCGCCTCGTGGATCGTGGGCGGCAATTTGCCAACATCGATCCCGCGGGTCTCGGACAGGTAGCGCTCGGCGATGGTGCCGGTGAGCGGCTGTGCCGCGTTCCAAATCTCCAGCGCGAAGGCGCAACGCGCGGCGACATCGCGCTGCTGATCGATCGACACCGGACCCGACCAGTCCTGTAATGCGGCGATCGCCTCCGCCTTGGTCATGCCCTCGACCTGCGTGAGCCACTCCACACGATCGCCACGGCGGCCGCAGCCGAAGCAATGCCAGTGATCCGAGTAGATTTTGCAGCTGGGCTTTGGGTCGTCGTGGAACGGGCAGGACACGTGCCCGCTCGGGTTCATCGGCAACGACACGAAGTCGGTGAGCGGCGCTACCGTGGTGCCGAGGCTGGCGAGGAAATCCTCCTCGGCGCCTTGCTCGATCTCCTTTGTGGCAGGGAGCGGCGTCGCCGTGGCGACAAACGCATCAACCGCGCGGTCGACTGCCTCCTCATCCTTCGGTGTCGGAGGATCGGCAGCCGCGGGCGCCTCGAGGTAGAGCGGGCCGGAATGCACTTTACCGCCTAGCGGCAGGCCAGCGGCCCAGGCCGGTGGCTCCAGTAGGATCGCAAGCACCTCTGACTCTGAGATCGATCCTTCCGGGACCTCGACCACGATCTCGTCGTGGCAATGAAAGACGACCGGCAGCCCGCGCGCCTCGAATCGAAGCAGGGCGGCAGCGAGCAGATCGCGCGCGGTGGCCTGCACCACGTTCTCGACCAGGGTCCCGTACCATGACCGCGCCGGCTTCCATTGCCCGCGTGCGTTGTCGAAGAACTCGATATCGGGATCGGCATCTTCGAACTTGGTGTTGGGGGAGAGGCGGGCGCCCGGGTACGAGATCGAGCGGCCGCTCGGCAGGGTGAGAGTCAGCGCATAGCCGTCGAAGGCGGCAACGATCGCCGGCCGAGGTGCGGCCGCTACCAAGATCGGCCGGCCGGTGCGGATCGCGACTCGCGCAGCCTGCGCCAGCTCCTTCCAGAAGGCGCGGATGGCCGGATGAGCATCGCGCCATTGTTTGATGATGGCCAGGACCTCCGCATCGCTGCGATCGTCTTCGTCGTGGGCGATGCGCCGCCACGCTCCGACCGATCCGCCGAAGCCGCACGCCAGTTCGGCGCATTTGCCCAGCTGACGCTCGGCCTTGCTGATGGCGAGGACGTCCTTGCGCAGCATGCGCGCGGCGGTCTGGCGGTAAGGGTGCAGGCGCTCATCGCCGGTGCGGTCGTACTCGCGGAATGCCGCGAGCTTCCACGCCTCGCCGGCGAGCCACGCCGTGATCCGCGATTCAATCGCGCCGAAGTCGGCGCAGATCAGCACGTGCCCGGGCTTGGCACAGAGCGCGGCGCGGGAAAGCTCGGCCGCGACCGCGAGCGGATTGCCCCAGCGCGCAAGCTCGGCGTAGTCGCCGGCGATGAGCGCGTCGACCAGGCTGGCCGGATACTCCGCATCGTTGCGCTTGAGATTGTGCAGCTGCGGACCGGGGGAAGACCACCGGCCGGGGCCGGCACCGTAAATGCGCCCCCAACCGCGGATGCGCCCATCTACCGGGTCGGCATATCCCAAGAGCCGCTTGGCCATCCGTACGCTGGCATAGGCACCGCGCTGGCGCAGAGTCAGTAGCTCGCGCACGACTTCGTCGGGATTGTGCGCCAGCGTAGCCGAGACCGAGCGCTTGGTGAGCGAGGTCATGGTGTGACCGCGCGCATTTACAGCGTTCTTGATGCGCGTTACCTGGTCGACCGAGGTGATCACACCGACGCTCAGTTCGTTCAAACGGGCGTTGACGGCGTTGCGCTCCTGCACCGCGAGCGTGCGCATGGCCTCGAGGAACGGGATGTTGGTGCGGATACCGCGCGCATTGATCTGGGTGTCGAGCAGAAGCTGCTGCCGTTCCTCCGGCAGCAACGGGTGCAATCGCGAACTGTTATAGGCGGCGCGTGTAGCAGCGACGTCGTTCTTGCAGCGCACCAGCAACAGCGCGAGATCGCGCTCACGCGCGGCAGGGTCCTCGGGTTTCTTGCGTTTCTTCGCGGTCTGCGGACGCGACAGGCGAAGCATCGCCTGACGTGCCGCTGGGTCCTTTTTGTAGGGCAAGGCGAGCGCTTCGCAGCGTAGTCCGAGCTCGGCAGGGTAGGCGCTCGCCAATGCCAGACGCTGGGCGCAATCCTGACTCTCAATCGGGATCGAAGGAAAGCCGTAGCGCTTGACCAGGATGTGGGCGTGGATGGCGCGCTCGAACTCCCAATTGTCTGATACGAACTTGTAGCGGGTCGGATTGGTGAACGGCGCCGGCGGCGGATCGCCGCGCCTCCACGTTTGCACTTCGTTATCGTCGATGGCGTAGCAGAAGAAATGAATATCGGTCGTCGGATCGCTGGCGTAAATGTGCGCGCCGCGCTCCTTCAGACTGCACTGCGAGTAGGTCTCGATATCCCAATAGATGATCATTGCCGCCTCCCGGAGAGCAGGAGGCAGTTAGCCTCCTGCGTTGTTGTTGGAGTCCGTCGTGGGGCTCACGCCCAAGGCGGTAATTCGTCGGCGATCGCTTCGGCCACGGTGACCGGTTTCACCGGTTTCGTGACGTCGAGGATCGGCGACTTCGGGAGTGTTGCCGAAGCCGGAGGCGGAGCCGCCGAAGCTGCCGGAGCCGGAGCAGCGGCAGCTTTGGCTGCCGAAGCAGCCGAAGGCGTGACTGCCATCGGTCCGGTGAGCTGCGGAGTCGGCGTCGGTGATATTGCCGGCGTTCCGCCCGATGCCCGCCAGTCCACGACCTGGAAATGCGGACGCATCAGCATGCCGTACTGCTGCGACTTCCACGGGCGCTGCTCGAGCTGCACGATCGGGAACACGTGCTCGCCGCGGAGCATGCGCATCACGGCGATCTGTTCCTCCAGCGCGTTGTAGGCTTGCATCGCTCCGTAGGTGTCGTGCGCATACGTGTACAAGGCACCGGTCTTGAGATCGACCAAGTAGACGACGTACGTAAGCGCCCACGGCCTGCGCGGCTTACCGTCCAGTCCGGTTTCCCATTCCGTGATCGGGATCGCCTTGTTGAGCACATCGGGATCGGGAAGTGGATGCTCACTGATGTATTCCGGGCGCTTCTCCTTCCATCGCCGAAGCACTGTGATGTAGCCGATCACGAGCATCGTCTTCGGGAGGGGTAGACCATCACGATCAACCCAACCGGTTGAAGAGGCCCACCGTGCGATGGTGCCGCGCATGACGCGGTCACCGGGCAGCCCGGTGGGTGATCCGCCGTCTGATGGCGGTGCTGTTACGTTCGCAGACATGATGATGTCTCCTATGCTGCGGAGTTACGGATACTCGTGCCGGGCTTCGCCCCGGTGGGCGCCCCATTCGGGGGAAACAGAATTGCTTTGAGCTGGCGGAATGGCGGCTCGTCCTCGACGGTGTCGTCGATCGGCTCCATGTTGTGCCGCTCACGGAGTCGGGTGATTGCGGCGTTGAATTCGTGCAGCGTGACCAGCTTGGTGTCGGTGTCGATTACCGCCCAGTCGATGGAGCGCGCGAACCCGATCAGTTGCGCCGGCTGCACGTGCTGCAGGTTCTTGACCATGCGGAACAACTCGGCCAACACGGCGCCGTGTGGTCCGGCGAGGACGGCCTCGCGCTGCTCGCGGTGCCAAGCCTTCCACCAGCGGAGCAGGCGCGCATTGTCGCGGAGTTCTTTTTCCGCCTGTACAGCGGTGCGACGTGTCATCACACGAACTCCGGTTCGCGCTTAATCAAACCCCATAACGTGAGCCAGCCGAGCGCTTCTTCGACGCCGGTCGCGGTTGCGACAGTGGCGCCAGCTGCTTTCATCCGTTCATGCGTCGCAATTTGTTGCGGCGACAGTCGCCCCTTGTTCGCCTTCAGTTCGAGCCCGTAAGCTCGGCCACCAAAAATCAGCAATAGATCGGGTGCACCTGCGACTACGCCCAGCGATTTGAAAATTGCTGCCTCGATCGCGCCGCGATAACCATCATTGGGGATATGGCAGTACCAAAGTCCCGGCATTGCGCGCCGTGACAAATGCGCGAGAACGCTACGTTGCAGTTGTTGCTCAGGGCGTGCGCGACTCATCGGGCACCCCCGGCATAAGCAATGTCGCAGCCAAGGAATTGACGCTCGAGTACGAGTGCAGCGTGCATCGTTCCGAAGCTGCCAGCGGCAGGATCGACGACAAGTTCACCCGGCCGTGTGGTCGCTGCGATCAAACGTTCGATCAACCCGAGCGGTTTGACGTGCGGATGAAGTTTACGATCGACCTTCTCGATCCAGCGATCCGGGACCGCGTGATCCGTCCAGGTTGCGCGCGCTTTGATCGGCGGCTTCTGCAAGACGATCAAGAAATCGCCGCGACAACGCGTCCGATAGCCCATCCCGATGCGTTCGTTGTCCGTGGCGATCAGGTCGACGACCTTGAGCACCTCAGAAGGGATACTGAGATGGCGTCCTTCGCACAGACAAAACTTATCAGTCCACCGCATCAGATAGCCGGACGGCTTGAGCACACGTCCGAACTCATGAACGACCGCATCGATATAGTCCGAAGTCATCGCCGGTAATCGTGCGCGTTCGCTCTGGCGTGACACGCCTTCGTTGCCGTAGCACTGCCGTTCAAGCAATTCGCGGAATTGCGGGTCGAAGAACCCCAACGCCGCAGCGCTGTCGGGCAACGATCGCAATAACACGAGCGCGTCACCCATCTGGGCGACGTTCGGAATGAATGCGTTAGTGACGCGATCGAGCACAGCCTCACCTCATTTTCTCGACGTGCGTGAGCAATTCGACACATTGCTCGCGCGTCAGTACGATATTCACGAGCGGCCGGCCGCCTTCCGGCGTGCGGTATTCCAGGTCACGCTTGATTTTCACGAGCGCCGGCAGTCCGGCGGCAACGTCGTGCAAGTCCACGACCTCGGCATCCGCTGCCATCACTGCTGCACATGCCTCGATGGTATTGGCGGTAGCTGCGGCCACGAACGTCGCGACAAGTTCTGCCGATGGCTCGCGCACGCCGTAATCTGTCTCGCGCCAAAGACGCTGACGCAGCTGTACAGGCGTCATGCGCCAAAGCTGCTTAATCAGCTTGCGCTTCTCGTCGTTGGTCAGGGTCCCCTTCATCACCGTGCTCCCGTGTGACGCGCTTCGCGCACCTGCACGAGAAAGTCCGACGCCGTACGCAATGCGTTGTCGATCAGCATCCGCAGACCCGCGAGTTCATAATCGTCGGCCCGCTCGTGGTCCTCGCGGACGCGGTCAAGCCGCTCGATCAGATCGAGCAGAACACCGTCCTCGAGGATCGTATTCACGGGCGTCAAGGCACCGGTCATGGCGTGTCCCCGTTGCCGCCATTCCAGCTATCGAGCACGTGGCGCAGTGACTCTTGCTCGGCCTTCTCGACGACCGCACACCGCTTCCACGCAACGGGTTCGATCTCGGCCCGGATAGCCTCATCAACGAGTGCACGGAGATCGTTCGGATCGAGCGCGTCCAGTTCCCAGCAGCGATCACCGTAGTTGCGAACGAACCACGGATAGCGCGTGTCCCCCTTCTTGTCTGATGCCGGGAACCACGGCAGGCCGTGATGCGCCTGCGTCAACGCGATGCGCTTCACGCGGACATGGTCGCCGTCATACTTGGCGAGCCGCTCAGGCAGGTCGACCTCGGACATGAACATGCCCGAAGGGTCATAATCGCCGATATAGAGGATGATCAGTGAGCGACCGTCACAGTCCTGCGCGATGTCGTAGACCGCGGTCGCGCTGGAGAAACCATGCATCACCCGAAAGCCGACGCCGAGCTTGTCGAGCACCGGGGCGAGCACGCCAAGCACGGTGCCCTTCTCGCTCACCACCAGCACGCGCCGCGGCTGGTGCAGCCAGAAGTCACGGCGATACGCCCGGCTCACAGTGTGAACGAATGCCGCCGGGTCGGCCCAGCTGGAGCATATTTCGAGCTCGCGCGTTTCGTCGACGATCCATTCCCACGGGATATCGCCCTGCTCACGCGCCACCTTGAGTAGGCGATACACGCGCTGCATCTCCGACTGCTCCATGGAGGAGATCAGTGAGGCGGCGAAGAGCTTGTAGCCGACGCCCCGGCCGGTAATCGGCTGCGCGGCTTCGGCTGCGGTGTACATCGCCTCGATCAGATCGAGCGACCGCTGCGCCATGCCGCGGACCTTTTTGGAACCCGTTTCAAATTGCTCGGCGTCGCTCATGGCGCTCGGCTCGCGCTCGCCGCCTCCGGCTTGCGTAGCAGGGAGACGCGGGATCGCCATAAGTCACAGTGTCGGCTGTTGCGATTTCCGAGGACGCCGTCACCCCCTGCGTGATTTTAAGTTTCGCGCGCAATTCGGCGTTTTCGTTTTCGAGTTCCTCGATGCGGGCACACAGCTCGCCAATGCTAGGTTCGGCGCCGTTTTCGGGGCCGATGCCACGCATAGGGTTCCACACGTCTTGGAATTCCCGCAGCCATTGGACGACGATGGGCAGCTTGCGATCGATGATCTCGCCGACTTTGGCGAGCTTGGCGACCGCATGAACGACATCGTGCGGGCACGGCAGCGAAGTCAGATGTTCGAATGCGGCGCGTAAATCCGCCCACTGCTCGTTTGGCTTCGAGCGCGGCGGTTTGGCATGACCGGCCTCGTCCTGCTGGCGAGATTTTAATTGACGATAGGCGCCGTCAACGCCTTTCCGGTCCATGTCTTCGACGAGATAGCCGTATTTCTCCGGCTCGGCCTCGGCCGCCTCGACGACGGTCTTCGCCTTCTCGTAAGTGCGTCCGGAGATGCCGAGGTGCTCGGCGACCTTGTCGCGGGTGTTGCCCTTGTCAGGGTCTGGTAATTTACCAGACCCTTTACGACGACCGCCTTCGCGTTCTCGTTCTTTCGCGAGCTCGCGCTCGTCGTGCTCGACCTCCGCCCCAATAGCGACCAGCTCGGAGGGGGTGAAATCCTTGCGATGGCGGTTTTCGGCGAGCTCCCCCCGCCTGACGGCGGCAAGATCGACCACGTTGACCGAAATTTCGGTCCAGCCAAGCTGCTGAGCCGCGCACAGCCGGCGAGCACCGGCGATGAGCATGCCGTCCGGGCGCACGACGATAGGCTGTAGGAGCCCAAGCTCGGCGATGCTGGCGGCGAGCGCGGCAATATCACCGAGATCGCGGCGGTGACGCGCGCCGACGGTGATGCGGTCGATGGGCAGGGACCGCGTATCAGGGGCAATAGCCGCTTGATCAACCGTGACCGATCCATTAAATGTCTTGGACATCTGGGTCCCTCCCGGGCGCCGCGGTTGCACGCGGCTTGGTGATTCGAATTAACGGGCCGACCCTTGCGGGCCGGCCCGTTGGCGTTATTCGGCCGCAGCGCGCCTTATGGGCATGGTCACGCTGTCGAGCAGCGCCTCCATCGCCCGCACCGGGACGAACAACTTCTTGCCGATCTTGATGGTCGGGATCTCACCGCGCGCAGCAGCCTCGTAGGACCCGTTCTTCGACAGGCCGAAATATTTCCGGCCCGCCTCCGGGATGCTCAGCGTGAGCCGCGCCTCGGGCGCCGATCCGGCCTTGGACGCTTTAGATTCCCGACGCTGCCGCCGGCCGGTAACCTCAGGTTCCAAGCTAGACATGGGCGTATCCTTTGGGACCATAAACAGTCCCACGATATGCTTGAATGAAATTTCGTCAAGGACCGCTTGCAGGACCGCGGTAGACCGTATTAGGGTGTCCCCCTTGGTCCCACCATGTCCGCAAAGGCCGACAATATGTCCCGCAAGCCCACCGATATCGCCCACGTCAATTTGCGAATCAGGGAACCCCTCCGCCGTGAGCTCGAGCGGGAAGCCAAGGCGCACCAGGTGTCGTTGAACTATGAGATCACGAGCCGGCTACAACATACCTTTGAGCAGCGCCACCTTCTGACTCTCCATCAAGTCACCGAAAATGCCGGAAGGATGCTGCTGCCGCTGATCGAGCGCGGCCACGAACTCAATCTCCAGGGCGATCTCGTCCGCGCGATCGAGACGCTGATCAGCCGGCACCTACAGCCGCTGCTCGCGGCGCGGGCCATCGCCGGCCCCGAGGGAGAGGCCATCCGCCAGCAGATCGAAAAAATCGCTCAGGCAATAAAGATGATCGAGCTGGAAGCAGCGCAAAAACTTCGCGGCGCACACACGACGGGGGCGGCATGAGGGGGCATATCCGGCGCCGCGGCACCCGCTGGGAATTGAAATACGACGCCGATCGCGCCGGTGGGCAGCGGCAAACCGTCTACAGGGCCTTCAAGGGTACCCGCCGGCAAGCCGAGGCCGAGCTTGCCCGCCTGCTGGCGCGGGTCGCCGACGGCGGCCATGTCGATCCCAGCAAGCTCACCGTCGCCGAATACTTGCGTTCGCGATTAGAGCACTGGGTCGCCATGGGCACGATCTCGCCCAAGACCGCGCAGGGCTACAGCGGGTTGATCGAGCATCAGATCGTGCCCTTCCTCGGCAGCAAGCTCGTCCAGAAGCTCGCCGCGCGCGACATCGAGACCTGGCACTCCACGCTCCTGACCAAGGGCGCAAAGGGCCGCTACGGTCGCCCGGATGGAGCAGGCGGCGTCAGCGCCCGCACCGTCGGACACGCCCACCGAATCCTCGCCAAAGCCCTGCACGAAGCCATGCGGCACGAACTCGTGCTGCGGAACGTCTGCACGGTCCAGCGCGCGCCCAAGATCGCGACGGAGGAGATGCGCATCCTCACCCCGCGGCAGGTCACGGAGCTCCCTGCCCTGCTCGACGGCCACGAGCTCGGCCCGCCCGCGCTGGTCGCGCTGTTCACCGGGCTGCGGCGGGGTGAGATTCTGGCCCTGCGCTGGGGCAACGTCGACCTCGACGACGAAGTGATCAGGGTGCGCGAGAGCCTCGAGGAGACCAAGGCCGGGCTGCGATTCAAGGCGCCCAAGAGCAAGGCCGGCACTCGCGACGTTCGGCTCCCGGCCATTGTCAGCGATATCCTGGAGGCGCAACGCAAGCGCCTGCGCGAACGTCGTCTCGCGCTCGGTCAGGGCAAGCTCAGCGATGCCGACCTGGTGTTCCCGGCCTGGGACGGCTCGCCGCAGGCCCCCGACAGCTTCGGCTCGGCCTGGGGCAAGCTTGCCAAGAAGCTGGGGCTGGAGGTGTCGTTTCACGGTCTGCGCCACACCCACGCATCGCAGCTCATCGACGCCGGCGTCGATGTCGTAACGATCGCCAAGCGGCTCGGACACGCCTCGCCGGCGATCACGCTGAACGTCTACGCCCACCTGTTCCGCAAGGACGATTCGAAGGCGGCGGCCGCGATCAACGCCGCGCTCGGAGGATGAAGAGAGGTTGACGAGCGATTAACACAACAAGGGGGAGAACGCCCATGGCGATCGATTGGGACCGCATCAGAAAGAACTTCGTGGCACAGGTACCGCCGCCGCCAGGTTGGCCGAAGAGTGTCCGGCCCATCTCGACCGAGGGAGTGTCCCTGCTCGGGATCGACCCTGCTACGAACAAGCTCTATTGGGATGGCAAGGAGATCGTCTTCGGGACACCATCCGTCTCGCTTGGCTTGAGCGCTTTCTTGCCTTCCTGGTTGCCATCGGCACCTTCGGATACTTCATCCTAGAGGTCGGCAAGGTGCTCAAATGGTGGGGAGGGTAGATCGCCGTATTGATTTCCCCACTTCTGGCGCGTCGCCAGCGCTCCTGCTAGTGGCGGGTGGCAATCGGGTGGCAATTTCCCAGTCTGTTCTAGCTAAGCCCTTGAAATGCTTGAGGCAGTATGCCCTCGACTGCTGTCTTCATCACCGCGACCGGAACCGACATCGGCAAGACCTTCCTGACCGCAGGCTTGATCCGGCATATCCGCGGCGCCGGCGGCGCGGTCGCCGCCATCAAGCCGATTGTCAGCGGCTTCGATCCTGGCGCATGGCAGGGCAGCGATCCGGCCATGCTGCTCGCGGCGCTTGGACGCCCCCTCGCATTGGAGGAGGTCGAGCGCATCTCGCCCTGGCGGTTCAAGGCGCCGCTCTCCCCCCACATGGCAGGCAAACGCGAGGGTCGCGCCATCGTCTTCCAGGACC
>Ga0310916_10000983_pt1 | contig 16397 bp, 27 predicted proteins | sample GREbulkMGLF176_FD_203444 | JGI IMG/M metagenome (GOLD analysis project Ga0310916, IMG submission 203444) | Lab enrichment of tropical soil microbial communities from Luquillo Experimental Forest, Puerto Rico - GRE.bulkMG.LF176 | ecosystem: Environmental > Terrestrial > Soil > Tropical forest >...
AAAGATAATGAGAATTTCATATCTCATTTAAGACAACATGGTTTCAGCGATTGCTTTCCGGCTCTTAGTATGAGAGTTCCAAATGGGCAAAAAGAATAATCCCGCGCAGGATGTAATTAATACAGCCAGAACTGCCTATCAACCTACTGGAACTCCATCTAATTTGGAGAATACAGTAGGTAATCTCGCAGGAGATGTGGGTGGTGTATATCGTAATGCTGTAGCCCAAAGTAATCAGGACTATGGCGATACGATGGCTGGATATAAGAATTTCCAGCAAACGGGTGGATTTAGTGATTCTGACCTCGCGAATATGCGAGCGCGCGCAACATCACCTATTAGGGCACAATATGCCCAAACGATGCAAAATCTTGATAGGGCGCGTGCATTAGGTGGGGGTGGTGCTAATGCACCTAACTATATTGCTGCTGTAAGTAAGGCTCAACGACAATTACCACAGCAACTATCTGATGCTACAATTGGTGTTAATAGTAATATTGCTCAAATGGTTCAACAGGGTAAAGAATTTGGACAGACTGGTGGTGCTAGTTTATATGGAACTACACCTGGATTAGCTTCATCATATGCTAATCAATTGAATAACCTTTGGGGAACCCAGGCTGGATTACAACAGATGCGCCAGAATTATGGACTTGGCTTACTTGGTGCACAACTTGGTGGTTACAGTGCAAATCAAGGACAGCAGGGTTCAATTGGAAATACTCTAATGGGCCTTGGTGGCTCATTCCTAAGTGGATTCTTCTCTGATAGAACTATGAAGAAGAATATTAAAGAAGTTGATATGCCAATTACTGATGGACTTAGAAAGATTAAGATGTTCAATTGGGAATATAAAGGAGATAATACTAAACATATTGGACCAATGGCACAGGACTTCAAACGAATATTTGGTGTGGGTGACGGGAAAACTATTCACCCTGTTGATGTACTGGGTGTAGTACTTGGTTCTCAGAAGGAGCTAGCTCATGTCACTCGACCCTAATCAATATCTTCGAATGCGAGCATTATTTGGAATTAGTCCTGGTACTCCTAGTATGCCTAATCAGCCTGTTAATCCTTGGGCTAACGTCAGTATGACAGGTGGAGATTCGACTTCTGTTCCATCTAGTCCTCCTCTATCTGCTCAGCCAGCACAAATAAGTGTTCCTGCTATGCAACCTTCTGCATCACCTATTGATATGGATGCGGAAATTGCTAGACTAGGTAAACAATTTCCAATGGAAAATAATGCATCTGATAGATTTAATGAATTAATACAGAAATATCCTAGAGCCGAAGATTTTCATCCTTCAGTATTAAGGAGAATCGCTTCGGGTATCGTTAGTGCATCAGGTGGATTTGACCCTCGCGGACTTGGATTCTATAAGCCAAATGCTCAGACTATGGAAGCTGGTCAGAACTTATTGAATCAGCCATATACTAAACAACTGAGTGATTGGAAGAATGAAATTCAACCTGCTTATGAAGCGGCTAATCTAGAACGATATACTAACGCTAATAATCGTCAAATCATGTTCTCAACTGTTTCTAATGAATTAAAGGAACAGGCCGAACGTGATAGAGTATCTAAGAATGAGAATGATGCTGCGATTAAAGAACAGCGAGCACAAATATATGATATGCGTTCGCGAGGATTTAAATTCAATTTTGGTGGTCCTACTGTTCTAGCTACCGACCCAATTTCTGGTCGGGTTATGGATACTAAAGTACCTACTGGTGCTCTAAATGCATTAGATAAAATGACTATTGGACAGGATTATGCACTAGAGAGAATTGGATTACAGAATGAAGGAAGAATTAGGGCTGCTGAAGCTGCTGGTAGAAATCTTGAACCTACACAAGTTGATGTACCTGGTCAACCTGGTGTTAAAGCTGCGGGAGTACTCAATAAAGTTACAAGACAAGTTTCACCCATTACTGGAACTGGTATTCTAGGTCCGCAAGCACCTGGTCAGACACCTCCTGTATTAGGATTTGAAGCAAAAACAGGTGGAACAGGTCAGACTGACTTGAATAATCTTCGATATACTGCTAGGGATGCACTTAATTCGATTGATAACATGCTAAGTGCTGATAAACAGTCATTAAATGACCAAACTAAATCTGCTGTAGGGTTAACAGGACTAGCCGCTCGACATATTCCGACAACTCAAGGATATGCAGGTGGGGTTGCAATTAAAGCTCTGCAATCTAAATTAACTTTGGAATTATTCCAACAAATGAAAGAAATGTCTAGGGCTGGTTCCGGTTCATTCGGACGACTAACTAATACTGAATTCCAAGCTATGCAGACTGCTGCGGCTAATTTGGACCCTGGTATGGATTCTGCTACATTCACTAAAAACTTGCTAGCAATTAGAGAAAAACTACAGAAGATTATGGCTGACCCCTATTCAGGTACACAAGCTCCAGTTACTACGAAGCCAGAAACTACTGAAGATTTATTCAAACGTCTAACTAGTCCCAACTATAAGGCACCTAAACAACCAGGAGTTAAATAATGGCTGATATGAGTCCTGACCTCAAAACTGTTCTTCAGCGAATGCAAGCTGAAGGAAAATCTGATGACGAAATGCGCTCAATGATTGATTATTATAACAATAAATTTCCCAAACAAGATAATAAGACATTAACTAGACCTACTCTCAAACCTATCACTAGTGAACCTACTGATTGGTGGGGTGGGGTTGGTAAAAGTCTATTACCTGGTGGCTCTGCCAGTGAAGCGGCTAAACAAGGTGCGGGGGGATTTGTCAAGGGAACTTTCCTTGATATGCCTCAAAATGTACTAAGTGCAGCACGCGCGGCTGCGGCTACACCATTAGATATGTTTTCTGATGCAGTTCATCGTGGTATTGCAATGTATCAGGACCCAACTAATAAATCTAATATTCCTGGATACGATGCATTTAATACTGCTAAACAAGCTATTACTAATGCGGGAAGTGACCCCGAACCATTTGGTCGATTAATGGGGAATGTAACTGGTCAGCCATTACTTACTGAAGGATTAATGAGAGGTGCTCCATACGCGGGGCCATATGTAAATCAATTCGGTGGAATGCTTGCTGAACATCAACCCATAAGTGGAGTTGCTCCTAAATTTCTTGAGGCACGTACTGCTAGATTAGGTGAAATGGGTGTAGGACAAGGATTACAGGCAGTCGGAAATGCTATGAGTAATATTCCAAAAGGCGGAATAGCAGGACAATTCACTAGGACTATGAAAGGTGAAGTTATGCCTCATTCGCCTGATTGGACTGGTGGAAATTTCTATCGCGAGGGACATCTTGCTTCGAGACAACTAGGTGAGGACCAAACTCATTATCAGCCACCTAATATAGTTCCACCTGAAAGAAGATTATATGGTCAAACTGAAATGGGGAGCCAAGTTTCACCCCCCGGTTCAGGTAATCCTATCAGACCTGGTACATCAGATTTAATTGACCGTGCGCGCCAGATGGGATACGATTTTCATGGTATCACTAAAGATGGTAAATTGATTCTAAGACAGTCCGGTTCTTAATTTCCAAACTTATAGACAAGATAAGCCCATGCAGCTATCTTGACTAAATCTCGTTTATCTTTCTTTCGCTGATATCGGACTGTCTTGTAGATAATTTCTCCCAATGCATGTCCATCACCATCGACTAGATTTTGTATGAATTCGTATAATTCATTCCTTCCCTCTAGTCCTGTAGTATTATATCCCTTCTCTTTTGCCATTTTCTCGCAAAGTTCTTCCATTTCCATCACGAATTGTTGAAAGACTGTCTTCTCTAAGTTTTTTGACATCTTTCCTCCCCGCCCGATTTAATGATGCTGCTATCCTATGTTCTCTACATAAGACATAGGGCTTACCTGTATTCTTATTGATAGTAGTCTTTACTCCACATTGAAAGCATAGCCCCTTTTCTTTTCTAATTGCATAGAAAAGGTTCTGATTATCTTTCTGGTCTTCCCTATATTTGTATGGCATAGTTACCAGTCCGCCCAGGGTGGTCTTACACCACCATATTTAACCCATTTTTCTTGAAAGTCTTTATCTCTCCTAGCTCTTTCCCTATCTGATTTAGCCTTCTCCCTTTGCTCTCTTTCTATATCCTCCTCGCGCTTACGTGCTTCGGCTGCTCGCTTTCTTCTAGCTTCTTCAGCTTCTTTTGCCCTTCTATCATATTCAGCTTTACGTGCTTCATTGAATATATCATTGAAATCATACCAATCATCTTGTTTAGGTGGAGTGGGTCTACGACGAGAATCATCCCCATTATGCGCAGGAAAATTGAAGTTAGCTTCCGCTAATAACCGACACACCTTCCTCGCAGCCTGATTAGCTTCATTATCATTCGGGTTATTATTGGCTAGCTTAGCTAGCTTAATTATTAGGTCGTAGTTCATGGTTTAGAAACCACCTTCCTATGTCGAACCCAACAGTAAATACAACGTTTATTCCATTCACAATTAACTGTATTACACATAAAACAAGTCCAAGGATGGGAGGATAGAAATTCATCTACCCTCCCACCATTGACATCCACATGGCTTGTATTTGATTCTATCGGATAAAAATCACCTCCCCTATCAATAGGTGGTCTAATCACTATTCTACCTTCGAATCAGGGTCATTGAAGACTACTGCCTTAATGGCCCACATTGCAGAAGTCTCAAGTTCAGTAATTGCGACTGACTTATGTCTAGAAGAGGGACATTCAGTCTCGATGGTGTGAAGTAATTCGGAGTATGCTTCGCGAATTGCGTTAATCTTCTCCAATCCAATTGGAGATGGCGCATGATACGCGAAGGGCTTATCAATTGGCATATTCTTATCCTTGTAATGTAATACAGGAAGGATACTGAATGAACCTTCCTGATGTTCCCTTATTCACAATGTTGTTATTACACTTGTATCCTGGTGCGTACATATCCAATACTGCTGTGCCTAGTGCTGGCGCAGCCGTACCAAATATGCCATAATCTCCTTCCTGGAAATTACAGTTATCGAATTCAAAGTTAGTTGCGAGTAATCCTGGTTGGTCAAAACACAGAAATGAATTTAGATTTGCTCCTGTGAAGTTTTCAGTATCCAGTTGTAATTTATCTGGACCACCTGAAATAAAATATTGTCTGGATGCACCTAATGCAGCGTTGATATCGTACACGTTATTTGATAGTTTCACATTAGTCATTACTTGTGATGGGTTACTAGGTCTATCATCTCTTCCTAGAATCTGAACACCTGCGCCAACATTCGTAATAGTATTACCATAAATTAACACATTTTTCACAATACTAAATGGTGCTGTACCATCTTGATTTCTAACAGTTAGTACAATTCCATAACCAGTTTGACCTTGAGTCCAACAGTTACTTAATCTATTCTTGGTGAATGTAACTCCAATTGCGCATTTCAATTCGAGTAAATTTTTAACTGTGATACCAGGCTTTCCAAACCATGAAAGGGGTTTGGTTATATCACAATTATTGATAATAATATTCTGTGGAATATTCGCTTCGGAGTTAGCATCTGCTCCACCGAATAGAATATTCTCACCTGATGCTTCAAGATAACAGTTGTCAACATTCAGATTTTGACATCCATTATATGCAAAGATTGCTTGACAATCAATTGATTCAAAAATATTTCCAATATAGGAATCAAGAATATCTACATTCTTAGAGTCAGCCCATACTCCGCGATGCTGACCATTTGGGCTACCCATCAGAATACACTGTTTCATTACAGTTTTATCTGCTGTAGTCAATAGAAATGCAGCATTATTGATTCCATTCACTCTAAGACTAGTCAATGAAATTCCTGAAGCAGTATTAGTAATTGAACCATTGATTGTAGGAACGACAGCACTCGGCGTAATTCTACCTGCGCCAACTGGTGTAGCTGCAATCAATGCTAATGGTTTACTAATTGTCAAATCAGCCTGCGTTACATACGCATTATCAATCACTATAATTGAACCTGCTGGGGCCTGTTCGATTATAGATGCGAGGTTATCTCCTGGATGCACAGGAATAGTGTTTCCACCATTTCCACCGTTATTGATTTTCTCAATAACATCACATGCAGAGCGAATAATCGTCAGCTGATTGTTGATTTCATCTGAATACATTTATGCCCCCTTTTTTTGATAACTCCTTCCCCTATGTGCTGCTAATCCTCCTTTTCTTCCGGCCTCGCGGGCCTGTTCTATAGTCCATTTATGTGCTTTACCTTTTGCATGCGCGACTTTACCACCCTGAGAGCAGATTTTACGACGTTTCTCAGGGTCCATCACAGCAAATCCACGTAGTTGTTTAGTCATGATTCTTTCCTTTTATTTTTACCAGCCAAATATTCTTTCATTTCTTTTGCTTGTGTTTCAGGCATCACGTAGATTATCTGATTCCCCATCGATTGAGTTGTAATCATACCTGATGCCTCAAATCCCTGCATCATATCATCAAATTCAGTCGCATTCTGATAATGCTGCCACATTTTCTTCATTAACATGGCACGACTGACTTGATGATTTGGACGGTTGATTAGTTCCATGATAATTAGTGTCTTCAATAATGCAGCATGACTTATACCCTGCTTTCCTAAAGTAGTTTTACGAGCATTTCCAAGTAGTTTCTCACATTCGCCTATCGCTGTCCGAATTGCATTCTCTGTAATGATTAGCTTTGGATGTTCTGCTAAGGATAGGAGCATCGCAACTTTCATTACAGATGCATCGAATCGATTCATCGTTCCAGTTTCATCTTTATGCTCGGACATCTTAATTAGTTCTTTGAAGTTTTCATACCAGTCATCGAATATCATTCCTACTTCATTAAAGTATATTTCTCGTGTTCCTGATTTCCCTCGTTTAATCTTCTTGTATTTGTAACAATTCGATTTCTCATTAGATGCGAGGGCCTCGAATGGTCCATTCAGATTAGCTATTTCCTTGAGATAATCCGCAACTGAACCGTAACTAATCTCCTTCTCAAGCGGATATATAAGGCTATTAACCGTCGGGGATTCTTTTTCATATATAATAAATGTACGGGCAAAGTAACCACCCTGAATAGCTGACTTCGTAAAGAAGTCATCAGACATAGCTTCATTGGTGGCCGTTAACATTGTAACTGTTGGGTCTTTAAGAGTGAAAGTCTCCATCTTCAGAAGAGAACGCCATTCACCTTCGTTATAGATTCGGTCATACAGGTCAGTTAGAATTTTTGTAGCTACTTTATCCTCTACGATGCTGGAAGACAGTTCGGAGGAACATATGAAAGCTACTGATTTAGCTTGAACTTTCCCACCTGGTTGTGTATATGCTGTTCCCATTTCTTTCAGAATACCTTGTATCGACCCCCGACCTGTAATGATACGAGTATTGTTAACTAGTTTAACTAGCTTCTTTGCCATGTTTACAGGTGGACCTTTCTTGAGTCCACTATCCGCGTGAAACATGGTATAAATATTAGGATACAAATTAAATATCTGCTGATTCAGCCAAACATTGTCCTTTACTACTGCTGATATTGCGCTTATTGCCGCCCATCTCCAAAATGATTCAGGTGATTCTAGTTCACTATGTAAGTCAACTACTTCTTGAACCCAATTCATCGGTTGTTCCTGTAATACGTTCGCCACTTGTTAGGGAGCGAATCACAGTAATCATTGGCTTTCCATAACACTCCTCGCAAACGGGTGCCGGTTCGTTTGTCACTTTAATTGTCTTACAGTTTGGGCACCATACTTCTCTGTATTTCAGATTGTATATAGTCATTAGGATACCATGAATTGTTCAGTTATTGACTTCTTCATTACTGGAATTTCGATTAGTTTCGGTTTTTCTGGTAATTCTCTGAACTTTTTAAAGTCCCGATAGTTCTTACCAATTTCCAATTCACATGGAATAACTAGTTCTCTTCTTGGAAGTGAACAATGACTGAAATTGATGGGACGTTCCATTTCATCTCTAATTACCAGTCCGTATTCTTTGGTTTTCGAGATTGGAACACTAAAGAGAAGAGCATCATGAGATTCCATAACAATCTTAATAGTCGGAATCCGTTCTTTAATACGTAGCCCGGCCGCTTTAGTATTATCTGAAACAGCGCGCTGAGGAATGTAACTGAATCCCTGACGAAAGAGGTCATCTCCAAATCTTTCATAGAATAACCTTTTTCCACCTTCTACTGCATCCACTCCATATGGAACGGGCGCAGTTAATGTTCTAGTAGTCTTTAGACAATTAATTACTTCATTCTGGAATATCTGTTGTATCTTGGGCTGTTTCCTATGAAATGTTATTAGTGCTTGCTCCGCTATAGCCTCGGTTATAGTGATAGGAATCTTATATTTCCTCGCGTCAGTATTAACAGTGGTTGCTGCGCGACGTTTACCTGCGCCTAAGTGACCCGCATGTCTTAGAGTTTTCCCACAAAATCTAATAGGGTGTTCGTAGCCCAGCTTCTTTTTGTCATAATCAAAAAGCTCAGCATTAGGACCAAAAAACCATACGGCAGTATAAGCATGGTAATCAATTTCATCAACTAACCTCAGTGCTTCCTCATCTTTTGCGAGGAGCCATACTACTCTAGCTTCTGCTTGTGATGAGTCTGCTTGAATGAATACTTCTTCTTCCTCAATTATGGCTGTATGCTGACCCCAAGAAGTATCATAGACTTCGATATGGGTATTGTCAGGGATGTATATCCCCCGAATATCTGCACCAATATCACCATGTTTCGTCATGGTTTGGAATGCAGTTCCTAGTACTTTCTTCTTTTTCTTACCATTCTCTATATCTATGGTTTCGATTTGGGGTCTAATTGGGGGATCTTGCTGACCTGTAGAAGTTCTACCCGTATCCAAACACGGGAAGTAGGTAGTTCGCATACGCCCGTCAAAGTCTGCGAGTGCGAGGAGATATGTGGAAATAGATTTTCTAACTCTTCTGTTTTCAAGAATAAGTTCACAGATTTTTCTGTGTTCGGGGCGTTTAATCGCAGACTGACTGTTAAGTAGCGCGGTAATATCTTCTTCACCAACGGAATCCTTACGAGGAAGTTTAAGAGTGTCCCATAACAAGCTTGCAATTTGCTTTGGTGAGTTGGCATTGATTTCAGCCCCTGTTAATTCAAATAACTCAAATCTTAGCTTCTCATCCCATTCAATATACTTCTTGAGAAGTATTTCACGTTCCTGTTCATCTATTCTAAATCCCTGCCTCTCTATATCCCAATATAGATTAGGCAACTTCATTAGAAAGTTCTCGTAGAATGGACGTTGATTTAATTCATCTAAATCAGCATCCATATTTTGGTCTATCTCGATTGTAACACAGGCATCTCTCGCGCATCCTTCTAGGAGGTCTTTGATAGAACCTTCGTACATACCTTCGTCTTTGTAGAATGGTTCTTCAGTATAGATACTCGTATTGAATGCGAGTCCTTTAGGGAGTTCAGGATTGATTGCGTGAGCCTTGAGCATAGTATCTGACGCGAGTCTCCGAACAGTGAATCCCAATCTTTTGATTTTATCTCTATCGTAATTGAAATTTTGGCCAACAATTTCTTTTTCATGCAACATCTCCGAGAGTATTAGCCAACATTGAACTAAGTCTCTATCAGGAATAGTTGATATATCCTGTACATTCCAGAGTGGAACTGTCATCCCATGACCGGGCGCGAAGGATAATCCCATACATACAGGAATACAAGTTCCATTAGCTTCGATATCGACAGCCATTCTAGTCTTGTTCTTATATGTATCTCTGAATCGAGCTAAGTCATATGAATTTTTACATATTTCGAGCCTGCGTTGTGGCAGAGTTACATCTGGAAATCTACTCTGCAACAAGGCACGTTTGAAATCAAAAATCATTACTTGGCGATTCCAGTATCCTTTAAATTCGCCTCCTGTGGCTTGGTGTAACAAGTGAGCTGGATGGTAAGTCGGGATAAATTTACGTCCCATGCCAAACATGATACTTCCACGGAATGCGCCAATCTTAGTTTTTCCAGACAAAGCCCAGAGAGCGGTACCACCGAGAGCCAAAATACAGTTTGGTCTAATTTGGGTGATTTCTTCTTGTAAGGCACGTAACTCTTCCTCTATGTTAATACCTACACTCTTCGCGCGAACTGAAAATGGTATCTTCTTTCCTGGTCCATTAGGGGGAACTTCATACTTACAGACATTAGTTATCCAACATGAATTACGGTGAATCTCGGCATCTTGTAATAGTCTGTCCAATTCCTTACCAGATGGACCTACAAATGGTTTACCTACAGCAATCTCAGCATATGATGGGGCTTCGCCTAGGATTAGTAATTTAGCGCCGATTGGTCCCATACCTGGGACATACACTCTTTCACTCATCTTTCTTCACTATTTTAATTTTCTTCTGTTTCTTTTTGGCACAATTATCACATAATCTAGTTCGGTGTAATAGACCCCTAGTTGAAACCTCATCACACCAGTCCTTACCACAATCGGGGCAAGTATTCCAGGTTTGATTATCTTGAATCATCGTCGAATATACTTCTTTCGAAGCGTTTTTCATATCGGCTCCCATTTAATTTTTTCAACGCATCCTGCCTCGATTCACACTTAACCAATTTTTCATTGTAATGTAATGCATCCGCGAGTTTAAGATTCTCACTGACTAGACCGATTGATACCTCAAAATATGTAGCGGTATAACTTATAGTCCAGAAGTTATTTCGACACAATCCTATTAAGTGGTATATTTCCATTACGGAAACTTTCTCCTGCCAATTATTGGATTGGTCGTACTTCTCTTTGAATGTCATCCTTTACACCGAAAATAATCGTAGGGTGACTTGACTCTTCTAATAAGTCACCCTACGATTCAATTACTTTGTCTCTGTGACCACTGGTTCAGTTAGTACACGAATTTTGATTGCGCGTGTACCTTTCCCCTCGACTTCGACTGGTGTGAATTCCACTTTCATACCATTTCTCAAATCCTGAAATTTGAGAGTGTCTTGTTTGAGCGATGTCCAATGAAAGAAGATGCGCGTGAACTTTATCTCTTTACTACTGATAAAGCCCCATCCATCATCGGGAGCTACCTTAATAATCTTCCCGACGGCTCTTTTCTCTTCCCTTGTCTTTTCCTCAATTTGAAGATTCTCGGCTTCCAAATTGGGATTGTTGACAATATCTCCAATCTTAGTCATCGTCTATCCTTATCGTGATGATGGTTAAGTATTGATACTCGTAAGCATCTTTCTTCTGTAATTCATTCATTTTCTTACGAGCATTCTTCTTTTTGGAGTATACTGCCACGATACTCGGCTCTGCAAATTCTCCTGGGCAGTCATTGAACAGTATATAAACAGTCATTTCTATTTCTTCTTTCTTTCTATGTACTTCGGTTTCTTAAATCCAAAGTATTCAATAATGATAGTCTCCAGAACCCAAGAAAGTGATTTGTTCTCAGATTTAGCGATTGCTCTGAGTCCATCTTTAATTTCTGGTGGTAATCCATGTCCAATTGCATCCCTCGAATCACCTGACTTTAATCTTGGCGCAATAATGCGGGGCATAGTTCTCCTTATTTTCCATGATAGGCGGGGCCACTCTCATTATACGGTGGATTAACCACTACGTTGAGAATGGCCCCTATCATTAATCTAATTTCTGGCCCCATGTCTAGGCATTACGATTCACTCTATGGTCATGACTAGAAGAGTGAAACTGGTATTTATCCCTCAGACTAATGAATCTTGTTCATTCTGAGTTAGTCGTCGTTAGTGTCTTCTACTTCTTCGACATCATCATCATCTTCAGATTCCTCAGTATCATCTACATCAGAATCCTCAGTTGACTCAGTCTTGGATAGTTCATCCATATCAACAATTTCTTCTTCGATTTCAACAGTCTTTTCAATATCACTCATTGTCCTACTCCTTAGTTCTGAACAGCAGAATTACTGTTCTATAATCAGTTAAGCAGCTGTGACTTCGGTTCTCACGGGACGATATTTATGGTTCACCCTGTTAACTTGGCGCCCCTGATAAACATCGTTCTCTACGAAAACATCTACTTCCCGTCCGGCTGCTGATGCGAGGTCGAAACGTGTATCAGCTTTCACTTCTACACCGAATGCCTGTAGAAACGGCACGGCAAAACCGATTGCCTTACTGTTGAAATTCCAATCTATCGGAATTCCTGCGAAAGTCTTGTCTCCAGTATCACCGTTGAACAAGATAGTTGCTTCAACAGGATAATTTGTGGATGGACCTTTCTCGGAAGCTTTCGCAGGGGCCTCTCCTACGTTTTCGATTTTGACCCTATACCATGCGGGGTCAACAATCTTTCCACGTAGTAAGTCGCGCTGGCCAAACTGAATCATCGCCATGTTTTTGTTCTCCTAGGGTTTTGGTGTGAATGATGTGACGTTGGTTGGTTGGGTGGATGGTTGGGATTGTGTCGGTTGGTCTGAGATTCGATAGATTGGCTGCATTTCTTTAGCTTTCTTAATAGCAGGTGCAATCCACTTCTCATACAACGGCTCACTGTTGAAGGTGATTAACCTTTCTAGTGGGAGAGAAGTTCTGGCATAATCATTCCCAGTATGGGAAGTATAACACCTAAATTCTCCCTCATCTGTTTCAGAGAATCCCGACTTAATATCAAAGTGATAGACTTCTGTCATGTAAGATGCTATCTTACCTGAGATTTTGTCTCCACCTGTGATGATTACGCGGGAATGATGGGTGAGTTTATTCTTATCATCGTCTTTTCGTTGACCGACGACATGAGCGATGATAATGACATTAACTTTGTGATGCTCATGAATATCTTTCAACATATCCATGAGTTCCTGGAATGCGCTGGCCTCAGCGTTATATTCCTCTAATCCTGATACTTGAATAGTTCCTATCTTCTTTCCAGTTCCTTCAGCAGCTTTATGACGAATAGTCTGTCTATTCATGTTGTCTCCGAGTGATGTTACGGAATCAACAATGATAGTTTGATATGGACAGGATAATTGAAATTGCTTAAGTTTGGCTTTCACTCCATCATAGTCACGATAGTCATCAAAATGAATCTTCTTTTTACCCCAGTATCCCCATCTCTTAGATGGAAGTTGTAGTGCCTGCATTTTCCTATCCGTTGACACCCAGTATTGGTCACCTGGATAGGATAATGCAGAAGTAGATTTGCGAGTACCCGGCTCACCTTTAAGCATGGTGAATAGGATACTAGGGTCTAGTGTTTCGAGTGATGCCATTTAATTATCCCGATGCTCCTTCATCCATTCTTGGCTCATATACTGAGTCATACGAGCCCTGATTTTGATACGAGTTAATCTAAGCTTTATTTCCTGCAATAAAATCCGCAAGCGCAGCAACCTGTTTGGCATTTTTCCTCACAATACAATTAGGACAATGTGGACGAGCCATTGGCTTATTGGATGAATGAGTCAACACCTTCTTGGTGATTAGCATCGGCTCGCTACACTTGTTACATTCACACATTTGACCTTCGACTAATGCAATAGGCACATAATGTGAACACAACGGCTTAACACACTTGTAGACGAGGTATTCCTTGTCCTTCTCTCTACTAAGATTGACCTTCTTATAACGGTGAATGTGATTCTGTGACTTCATTTGGCTGCTTTCCACATCATTAAGAGAAATGTAATCATCGTTATCATGAAAATGATGGTCACATTTCCCTTAATGACGATTAAATTTCTTTCGATTTTTTCATCCAGTGATGAGTCTTTATTTGTAATGAATGAAATGGCTGCTCTAATGTATTTAATCATTTTTCCTCACTATATGCTATAAATTGTGATTTTCATTTTTCGTGTTCCATAAGAAGATATGTTGTCAATAATTTGTAATGATGAATTTTAGTATCTTCATTAAATCCCATGTATTCATAGACATCTCCACCATATTTAATATATTTAGGTGGATAATGCCAATGAATTTCAAATTTTTTTCTTTCTTCATAATTATGAGATAAAATACCAGTCATGCTATACTCTCCTCACTCATCCTCATTTGTCGGATTCCATTCAGGTCCGACGGTAAATAGTTGCTTAATAGTTTCTTCTCTCATTCCTGGGTCAGCTTCACATACTTTCGTGAACGCACAGTTACCATACTTACCCTCGCAATGGGTATAATTACGAGGATAATGCCCACTCTCAGCATACATTAACAGGAGTTTAGCGTAATATGGTAGCATTTCAGATTGCCATTCGAGAAGTCTCTGAACTGAATAATTAATTGGAGTGCGCGTGAACTTCTCTTCCGGCTTTAAACTTGTTTGGAATCCCACCTTATCGATGATAACTTTCTGAACTCCCATGACAAGACACTGCCCACTGAACTGATTATTCAACGTTAGATTATCTCTACGTTGTTTCATGGTCTTATGGTCCATAGGTAGAATACCTTGATTCGTATCAACTACCTCATCTAGTTTAGCTTTCCATAAGACTCGAATCTCATCATCTTCGTATAAAGTCTTACCTTTAACGACTTCAACTTCTAATGGAACCCAATGGTCATTACGCCAAAACTGTTGATACTGGTCACAAGTATCTAGGACATATTGCCATCCGGTTCGGTATCCTTCTGATTCTCGTGGAGTATTCCTAACACCTGGAAATTCATTGGCTTTGTGACCACAAGAAGGTTTAGGCCATTCTGAAGTTGGGATAAAATCTGTGCAACCCTTGCAACCTCTGATATAAAGTTCTGCTGCTGTAAATCCGTATTGGACTGCTTGTTCTCGTTTGACTCCATTAATCACCGCCCTATTAAAGTATTCAAGAAATATGTGAACTATTGAACCACATTCAAGACTATTCGATTTACCCTCGATACTGATTAGATTATGGTTAAATCGATAATCAGTCAGACAGGCACAGGCCATTAGTGTGGATAGAACTTGGCTATCCATGATGATATTCTTGCGCGTAGGGGTGATATCGACTATCTCACCGATATCACCAATAGTACTTTCATCCATTGGTCTCATGTATTATCCTCATGCCATTTCTTATGAGCTTCTGGATATTTCCTCTCTAACATATGGTCTAGAATTATCAGGCCACCCATTAGAGAATTCATTAGTTGAACTAATTTCTTCTCTTCGAATTCCTCGGCTAATTCGACTAATTTCTTTACGGCTGGAGTTATCATTGAATCCTCATTGGAACTACTACAGGCCATCTCTCATCAGTCATTTGTAAGTTAAACCAACTGGGTGGTAATGGCTCTCCATTAAGCCCTACTAATAATGGCTCAGACATTTTCCCGTCTGCATAGTGTACGATATAGCCTGTTCCAAGCAACGTACCAGTTTCCATATCATATACTATCATTTTATGCATTACACCTGACTCGGTACTCTTCACTTGCGTTTTTCTTTGAGGTATTCCTTGACATTATCATTATTCGGTTCCCAGTAAACTTCCTGTTTACCATGAACTTGCCAGTGATAGCTAGTTCCTTTACCGAATGTCAGTAAATCGCAGACTGGACACTTGTAACAAGTGAACAGAAATTCCTTACACCATTTCAATATTTCGATAGCCATGTTCGGCCACCTTTCATATTGGGGGAGACTAGTCATGATTAGTCCTCTCATATCGTTTTGTTGAAAGATTATATTTCATTGAACCTGATGAGCGTTGTTCAAATGATTTTAAATCTTTTGATGCTTGTGGTTGTGAAATATTAAATTTTCGCATTAAATGCTCTCGATTGATGAAGCCATAAATATGCAGCATCTCTGCAATAAATGCGACTCTTTGATTTTCAAACCATTTAGACATTTTTACTGACTTAGTTCTCATTATTCATTCGATAGATAGCGTAGTATCCAGCTTGGTCCAGTTCATCATTCATCTGTTTAATGTAATTATCGACTATTCCACGCGCGTCTGTAGTCAGTTGTTCTAGTTCATCCCCATCCTTAGCATAGCCACGCTTATGGACGACGATTTTAATTACAAGTAGTTTCATGTTAGTTCTCCACTATTTCCTCTATACCAAGAATTATTGCATTAACAGTTTCCGGGTCATCTTTAGCCATTTCAATCAATGCAATCTTAAGACATTCAAGATGCCAGATTGGTTGTCTTTTGATGTTGTCAACTATTTGTAGAACAGCATACTCTTCATCACTTTCTATCACTTTACCACATCCATCACATTTAATCATTAGTATGCTACCATTTCCGCGAACTGTTCTTTAGTCCGCTTGTTAACAGTTGGTCTGCCCTTGAATTTCTCATTATGTTTCCTCACGATTAGTTGCGCGAGGGAACGCGCGAATTCACTCTCATTCCAAGTAGGTCTTTCTGTCTTATTCATTACTACGTGAT
>Ga0310916_10000985_pt1 | contig 16380 bp, 14 predicted proteins | sample GREbulkMGLF176_FD_203444 | JGI IMG/M metagenome (GOLD analysis project Ga0310916, IMG submission 203444) | Lab enrichment of tropical soil microbial communities from Luquillo Experimental Forest, Puerto Rico - GRE.bulkMG.LF176 | ecosystem: Environmental > Terrestrial > Soil > Tropical forest >...
GCGGCCGCTGGTCAATCAGGCCGACATCATCCTGTTCATGGCGACCTTCGGGCTGACCTATTTTCTCATCGGATTGGGCGAGCTGATCTTTGGCGGCGAGACGAAGGTGATGATCTCGGATCAGCTGCTGCTGCCGCGCGGCGCCTACCGGATCGAGATGCTCGGCGGCTTCGTTCAGATGCAGAAGATCGACATCGCCGCCGCCATCATCGCCTCGCTGCTGGTCGTCACCCTGGCCGCGTTCTTTCAGTGGACCAGGATCGGGCGCGCGCTGCGCGCCGTCGCCGACAGCCACCGGGCCGCGCTTGCGGTCGGCATCTCGCTCGAGCAGATCTGGGTCATCGTCTGGTTTGCCGCCGGCATCGTGGCGCTGGCGACCGGCATCATGTGGGGCGCGCGCTCGGACGTCTCGTTCGCGCTCGAGATTATCGCGCTCAAGGCGCTGCCCGTGCTCATCCTCGGCGGCTTCACCTCGATCCCCGGCGCCATCGTGGGCGGCGTCATCATCGGCATTGGTGAGAAGCTCGGCGAGTTCTACTGGGGCCCATTGCTCGGCAGCGGCATCGAAAGCTGGCTGGCCTACGTCATTGCCCTAGTCTTCCTGCTGTTCCGGCCGCAGGGGCTGTTCGGCGAAAGAATTATCGAGCGCATTTGAGGAACGGGCCGTCGGATGTTCTACCGCGAGGTCGGGCAATTCAAGACCAGCTACGCCGCCGATCAGGCGCTGTTTCCGATCCGCCAGGATCGCATCGGGATGCTGCTGATCCTGGCGGCAGCGGTCATCCTGGTGCCGCTCCTGGCATCCGCGTTCGTGATCGATTCGATCATCATGCCTGTGCTGATCTTTTCGCTGGCCGCGATCGGTCTCAATCTGCTCACCGGCTATACCGGGCTGCTCTCGCTTGGTACCGGCGGCTTCATGGGCGTTGGCGCGTTCGCCTGCTACAAGCTCACGACCTATTTTCCCGCAATCAATATCATCGCGCTGATCGTCTGTTCCGGGTTGTTCTCCGCCGCGGCCGGCGTCGTGTTCGGCCTGCCGAGCCTGCGGATCAAGGGCTTCTACCTGGCGGTGGCCACGCTGGCCGCGCAGTTCTTCCTGTCGTGGTGCTTCATTCGCGTTCCCTGGCTCTACAACTATAACGTTTCCGCATCGATCGAGGTGCCGACGCGCACGGTGCTCGGAGTTCCGGTCACCGGTCCGAACTCGGCGCCGGTGACGCGCTATCTCATCGTGCTCGCAATCGTGGCGGTGATGACCCTGCTCGCGTCCAACCTGATCCGCGGCCGCATCGGCCGGACCTGGATGGCAGTGCGCGACATGGACATCGCCGCCGAGCTGATCGGCATCCGGCTGTTGCCGACCAAGCTTCTCGCCTTTGCCGTATCCTCGTTCTATTGCGGCGTTGCCGGGGCGATGATGGTGTTCCTGTGGCTCGGCAACGCCGAATCGGAGAGCTTCAGCATCAATCAGTCGTTCCTGATCCTGTTCATGGTGATCATCGGCGGCCTCGGAAGCCTGCTCGGCTCGTTTTTCGGCGCGACCCTGATCTGGGGGCTGCCGATCGTGCTGCGCGCCGCGCCCGCCTATTTTGGCGTGACGATCGCAGCCTCAACCATCGAGCACATCACCTTCATGTCGGTGGGCGCGCTGATCATCTTCTTCCTGATCGTGGAACCGAACGGCCTGGCCCGGCTCTGGGAGGTGGCAAAACAGAAGCTCAGGGTGTGGCCTTTCCCGTATTGAAGGTGCAAACTTGCATCAATGCCCGACGCCCGGGTGGTGCGGGGGGCGGGCAAGCCGCAAGAGACCGCCGCAAGGCGGCGCTGGAAACAACGAGGGAGACAGATAATGCGCTTGAAACATCTTGTGCTTGGCCTGGCCGTCACGGGCCTCGTGGTTGGCTCGGTGGCGGCCACAGACGCGGTTGCCCAGGACGGCACCTTCGTCCCGCTAATGACCTATCGCACCGGTCCCTTCGCCAATTCAGGCATCCCGATCGCCAACGGCATGCACGATTATTTCACCATGCTCAATGAGCGCGACGGCGGCATCGGCGGCTCCAGGCTGGTGCTCGAGGAGTGCGAGACCGGCTACAAGAACGAGCGCGGCGTCGAATGCTATGATGCGGTGAAGAGCAGGCATCCGGCGACCCTCAATCCGTACTCCACCGGCATTACTCTCGCGCTGATCCCGAAGGCCGCGGTCGATCACATTCCGATCCTCTCGATGGCTTACGGCCTCTCCGCCTCGGCCGTCGGAAATGATTTCCCGTGGATATTCAATCCGCCGGCGACCTACTGGGACGGCCTGTCGATGATCTTTCGCTATATCGGCGACAAGGAGGGCGGGCTCGACAAGCTCAAGGGCAAGACCATCGGCTTCGTCTTCTTCGACGGCGGCTATGGTCGCGAGCCGCTGCCGCTGCTGCATCAGTTCGCCAAGGACTACGGCTTCACCGTGAAGGAATATCCGGTTCCGCCGGCCGACATGCAGAACCAGTCCGGCCTGTGGCTCAACGTGCGCCGCGACCGCCCCGCGTGGATGATCATGTGGGGCTGGGGAGCGATGAACCCGACCGCGGTGCAGGAAGCGGCCAAGACCGGCTACCCGCTCGATCATTTCGTTGGAATCTGGTGGTCGGGCAACGAGGATGACGCCCGCCCGGCGGGTCCTGGCGGGAAGGGTTATCTCTCGCTCAACTTCAATGCGGTGGGCGCCAACTTCCCGGCGATCGAGGACATCACCAAGTACGTGGTGGACAAGGGCAAGAGCCAGACCCCGAAGGACAAGCTCGGCGAGAACTTCTACAACCGCGCCATATTGAACGCGGTGATCGTCGCCGAGGGCATCCGCAACGCGCAGAAGCTCACCGGCAAGAAGGACATCACCGGCGACGAGATGCGGCGCGGGCTGGAATCGCTGCGCGTCTCCGAGGCGCGCTTCAAGGAGCTCGGCCTTCCCGGTTTCGCTGCGCCGTTCTCGGTGAACTGCACCGACCACAACGGCCACCATGCCGCCTACATGCAGCAGTGGGACGGCAGCAAGTGGGTGAAGGTTTCCGACTGGATCGAGCCCATGAAGGACAAGGTGATCCCGCTGCTCGATGCGGCGGCGGCGGATTACGTCAGTAAGAACCAGCCCTGGCCGAAACGCACGGAGGCATGCGACAAATCGTCTTAGCCGCGTGCCGCGCGGGCAGGTTCACGCGTGGCATCGGTGAGGCAATGAAAACCACGGCCGCGATGCAGCCCGCGCCGGCGACGATGGACACCGCCGAGAACATCCTTGCGGTGAACAACATCGAAGTCGTCTACGACCACGTCATCCTGGTGCTCAAGGGCGTATCGCTGGATGTGCCGAAAGGCGACATCGTCGCTTTGCTTGGAGCCAACGGCGCCGGCAAGACCACCACGCTCAAGGCGATATCAAACCTGCTGCGCGCCGAGCGCGGCGATGTGACCAAGGGGACCATCACGTTTGACGGCACCGAGGTCCATGCGCTCAGTCCCAGCGAGCTGGTGCGTCGCGGCTGCATCCAGGTGATGGAAGGACGCCAATGCTTTGCGCATCTTACGGTCGAGGAGAACCTGCTCACCGGCGCCTATACCCGTCGCGACGGCCATGCGGCAATCAAGCGCGACCTTGATCTCGTCTATTCCTATTTCCCGCGCCTGAAAGAGCGGCGCGGAGCGACCGCCGGCTATATTTCCGGCGGCGAGCAGCAGATGTGCGCCATCGGCCGCGCGCTGATGTCGCGACCAAAAATGATCCTTCTGGACGAGCCGTCCATGGGGCTTGCCCCGCAGCTTGTGGAGGAGATTTTTGCGATTGTCGGTGAGCTCAACGCCAGGGAACGGGTATCCTTCCTGCTGGCCGAGCAGAACACGCACATGGCGCTGAGACACGCGCGCTACGGCTACGTGCTTGAAAACGGGCGCGTGGTGCTGGACGGCGAGGCAAAAGCCTTGAGCGAGAACCAGGACGTCAAGGAATTCTACCTCGGCATTGCCGAAGGAAGGCGAAAATCGTTCCGCGAGGGCAAGCATTACCGCCGCCGCAAGCGCTGGCTGGCCTGACGAGACCGGCGAAAGTGCGCCAGGATCACTACGACGATCTGGAGACCCGAGACCCCGCCCAACGCGAGCGCGACCTGCTCGGTCGGCTGCCCGATCTGATTGCGCTCGCGTTGAGCGCGCCCGGCTGGGCGGCGCAATTGCGCGGAACAGATCCCAATGCGGTGACCTCACGCGCTGCGCTTGCCAGGCTGCCGGTGATGCGCAAGTCCGATTTCCCCGAGCGCCAGCGCGCGCATCCGCCGTTCGGCGGGTTCAACGTGACGGCGCCGGGACGCGCACACCGGCTGTTGATGTCGCCCGGCCCGATCTTCGAGCCGGAAGGGGAGCGGACGGATTTCTGGGGCGCGGCGCGTGCGCTTTTCGCGGCAGGCTTCCGCGCCGGCGACATCGTCCACAATTCCTTCGCCTATCATCTCACTCCCGGCGGCTTCATCATGGAATCGGGCGCCCATGCATTGGGTTGTGCCGTCATTCCCGCCGGCACCGGCAACACCGCGCAGCAGGTCGAGGCGATCGCCCATTTGAGGCCGAGCGGATATGCCGGAACGCCCGATTTTCTCAAGATTCTGCTCGATGCCGCCGCCAAGGCCGGCAAGGACATCTCGTGCCTCAAGCGCGGCCTCGTCTCGGGCGCCGCCTTGCCGGACTCGCTGCGCCAGGAGCTGGAGGAGCGCGGAGTGCCCGTATTGCAGTGCTACGCCATCGCGGAACTTGGCGTCATCGCCTACGAGAGCGAAGCGCGCTCCGGCATGATCGCCAATGAGAGCTTGCTGGTCGAGATCGTACGCCCGGGCACCGGCGATCCGGTGGCTGCCGGCGATGTCGGGGAAGTCGTGGTCACTTCCTTCAATCCGGATTATCCGATGATCCGGCTTGCGACCGGCGACCTCTCGGCCATCATGCCCGGCTGCTCGCCGTGCGGCCGCACCAACAGCCGCATTGCCGGCTGGATGGGCCGCGCCGATCAGACCACCAAGGTCAAGGGCATGTTCGTGCATCCCGCGCAGATCGCGGAAATCGGCAGGCGCCATCCCGAGGTCGGGCGGCTGCGACTCGTCGTCACGCGCGCAAATGAGCAGGATGTGATGACGCTGATGACGGAAGCCACGGCCCCGTCCGAGGACGTGAGGTTCGCCCTCGCCGCCACGCTGCAGTCCCTCACCAAGCTGCGGGGAGAGGTGGAGTTTGTTGCCCCGGGGACGCTCCCGAATGACGGCAAGGTGATCGCCGACGCCCGCCCGCTGGCATGAACCTTTCTCTGTCGCGGGTTAAGGCACCCTGCAAAGCGTGCCGCCGTCGACTATATTCCGCTGTGATGAACGAAGCCCTGCCCCTTGTCATGGCCGCGCCGCAGAGGCGCGCCGCGGCGGCACAAGCCGCTGGCGTCGGCGTGCTGATCGTCAATCTGGGAACCCCGGATGCCCCCGACGCGGTCTCGGTGCGCCGCTATCTCAAGGAGTTTCTCAGCGACCCCCGGGTGATCGAGAACCAGGGGCCGGTGTGGCGGCTCGTTCTCAACGGCGTCATCCTGCGCATCCGGCCGCGGCGCAAGGCGCGCGACTATGCCAGCATCTGGAACACGCAGAGGAACGAATCTCCGCTCAAGACCACCACCCGCGCGCAGGCGGAAAAGCTTGCGCTCGCGCTTGCCCCGCTCGGCAACGGCATCGCCGTCGATTGGGCCATGCGCTACGGCAATCCATCTCTTGCCTCACGGCTTGCGCAGCTGGTGGCGGACGGATGCGAGCGTCTCCTGATCATCCCGCTCTATCCGCAGTATTGCGCCGCGACCACCGCGACCGTCTGCGATGAAGCGTTCCGCGCGCTTGCGCGGCTTCGCCGCCAGCCCGCGCTGCGGGTGGCACCGCCTTATTACAACGAGCCGTTCTACATCGAGGCGCTCGCGCAGGCGACCCGCGCCGGGCTTACCGGTCTTGCGTTCAAGCCGCAGGTCATCCTCGCCTCGTTCCACGGCGTGCCGAAGACCTTCATCGATGCCGGCGATCCCTATTATGCCCATTGCGCGGAGACCATGCGGCTGCTCCGCGAGCGTCTTGAGCTCGACGAGTCGACGTTGCCGCTGACGTTCCAGTCGCGCTTCGGCCGCGGCGAGTGGCTTGCGCCCGCGACCGTCGAGACGGTTGCGAGCCTGGCGCGGCGCGGCGTGAGGCGGATCGCGGTGATCACCCCCGGATTCTCCGCCGATTGCCTGGAGACGCTCGAGGAGATCGCAGTCGATAATGCCCACGTGTTCAAGATGAATGGCGGCGAGAGCTTCGCGGCGCTTCCCTGCCTCAACGACAGCGAGCAGGGCATGCAGGTCATCCATAAGCTCGCGCTGCGAGAGCTGAGCGGATGGCTTTGATACGCTTCGCGAGCGCAGCGGCTTTGACCTCCTTGATCCTTTTCAATCCTCACCGAGCAGGAACGATCCTGCCGAGCGATGAAGTGGGTATCGGCGGAGCATCATCCCCGCGGTGTCACGACACTCCGGCATTGATGACCTGAGCCGATGCCCTGGCTCGAAGCAGATCTTGCACCGTGGGCAATGATCGTTCGACACCAACATAGAAAAAATCGGAGGAGATGAAAGGATCGTAAAAACGATGATGTTCGCGGTTGGCGATGAACTTCACGCTATCAACGCAAAAATTCGTCGGTATAAAGCCCGTCGAATGTTTTGAGCGTGTCCTTGGGGTCGAGTAGCTTTGCTTCGAGGCTGACCTTCTGCGAATTGTCCAGCCCCACGACCGGTACTTTGATATCGTTCGCATGCGCCTTCGACACGACCTGCCACGCAGTAGCCAGCACTGCTGGGACCATTTTGTCGAAGCGCTTTCTTAACAATCCAAGCGCCTCGTCCGGCTTCTCCAGGATGAACCTGTTAGCCGCAGCGAGCGCGCGCACGATGCGCGCGCACTTCTCGCGGTTCTGCGTGCATGTGTCGGGTCTTGTGTAGAGCAGGCCATAGGCGAACGGCAGCAGATCGGGCGCATCACTCGCCGCGCTCGCAAGCATCACCGCGCTGCCCTGCACCACGGCCTGAGTTGTAAACGGCAGCGACGTGGCATAGCCGTCGACCCCCTTGTTCTCGAGCGCGGGCAGCATTGCCGTCGGGTCCATCGGCGCGATGCGGACGTCCTTCTCGACGTCAAGCCCGGCACGGTTCGCGACGAGCCGCTGCCATGCGTGCACGATGCTGCCGATGCCCTGGATGCCGATGGTTTTACCGCGCAAGGCCTTGCCCCGCTCGGCGAGCGGCATGTCCACAGTAATCTTTGCCGCTTCTGCTGCATCCTTGCGCAGCACCATCTCGACCAGCGGCTTGTCGAGTAGGTTGGCGATGGCCAACATGCGCTGTCCCTGCGCTGCCGCGCGCAGGAAAACAGGTCCGGTCCCGATCGTGAAATCCGCGCTGCCGGCGATCACCGCGTTGGGCGAGGTAACGCCGACCAGGAAGCGGTGGCTGACCTTGAGACCCTCATTCTTGTAGAAGCCGGCGTCTTCGGCGATGAAGGCGGTGCTAAAGGTCAGCGTCTGCGCCGGCAGCGCCATGATGATTTCGATCTCCCGGCTGTTGCCCGAGGCGGGGCCAAGTCCAACCGCGATAGCGAGGGAAAGCGCAGCGATCAGCCCAGGCCATTTGAACATTGCATGCTCCCGATCTATCGTTCTGTTCTAATGCGTTAACAGGAAGCGCAGTGCGCGACAATTGCGTCTGCGTGCGAGAGCACTTCGACCGTCGCTTGCAAGGGAATACAACAGCAGGCGACGATGATAACCGCCGGCGCAGGCCTCGCATCCTGGAGGAGACATGACCACACTGGGAGGGCGCAGCATCCTCGGTCATTCCGATTTGTGGCATCGGATCGCCACGTCGTTGCGGGTGTCCGGTGATCAGATTCTCGTCGCTATCGCTCTGGTCGTCATCTGGCAGGTGCTCAGCATGACATTCGGCAGCTATTGGGTGGGCTCGCCATGGGGTGTGGCGACGCGCTTCATTGCCGGCATCGGCGACGGCACGCTTCTGCACCAGGCATCTTACACCGTGATCGAAGCCGCTGCCGGGTTCGTCCTCGGCGCACTTCCCGCCGTGGCTTTGCCTTTCGCGCTGCGCCGTCTGCCGATCGCGACCGCGATCCTCGATCCATTCATGGTGGGTGGCTATGGCGCGCCCAAGCTCGCGCTTGCTCCGCTCTTCATTCTGTGGTTTGGCATCGGCATCGAGTCAAAGATAGTGCTGGTTTCAATCACCGTCTTCTTCATCGTCTATTTCAGCGCGCAGGCCGGCATTGGCGCGCTCGACGTCGGGCTGGTCCGGATGGCGCAGGTTATGGGCGCGACCGAGCGCCATGTGGCGCGCCACATCGTGTTTCCCGGCGCAGTTCCCTACATCTTCGCGGGGCTTCGCCTCGCCATGCCATATGCGATCGGCGGCGCGATCATCGCCGAGCTAATCTCGGCCAATCGCGGGCTCGGCTATCTGATCCAGCTCAGCGCAATGAATTTCGACACGACCGGAATCTTTGTCGCGCTCGTTGTTACAACCTGTATCGTGTTCATCGGCAATTGGAGCGTGAACGCGGTCGAGCGCCGGCTGCTGCGCTGGCGTCCCGTGTCGGCCATCACCTTGCAGGCGGGGACCTGATAATGGAGGAACCGCTGCTGGAGATCCGCGGCCTCGCCAAGCGCTTTGCCAAGCGCTCCGGGCGCGAGCTGACGCCGTGGATCATCCAGGATCTCACGTTTTCGGTAAGCGAAGGTGAATTCCTCACCATCATCGGTCCCTCGGGCGCCGGCAAGACCACGCTCCTGAACATCCTCGCTCAGATCGATGTGGCAAGCGGCGGCGAGGTGCGCTTCCTGTCGCAATGTGCTCCGGTTGACGATCCCAAGGCGCTGCAGCCGGGTCTCACCTGCCGCATCGGCTACGTGACGCAGGACGATCATCTGCTGCCTTGGCGGACGACGCTCCAGAACGTGCTGTTTCCGCTCACCGTGCAGGGTCGGCTGAACGCGGAGACCCGCACGCGCGCCGAGATGCTGATCCGCACCGTCGGCCTCGGCGGCTTCGAAAACCACTATCCGCACGAGCTTTCAGGCGGCATGCGCAAGCGTGCCGCTCTGATCCGGACGCTGGTCTACAATCCGCCGGTCATTCTGATGGATGAGCCGTTCGGCGCGCTCGACGCGCAAACTCGGACCCAGTTGCAAGAGGACCTGCTGCGGCTGTGGAACCTCGGGAAGAAAACGATCATCTTCGTGACTCACGATATCGCCGAGGCAATCGCGCTCGGCGATCGCACGCTGGTGCTGTCGCGCCAACCGTCCCGCGTCGCCGGCCAGCACGCGATCACCATCCCGCGCCCGCGCGATGTGCAAGGCATTATGCACGACCCGGAATTTCGAGCGCTCTATCAGCGCATCAGGGCGCAGCTGCAATGACTCTTCGCGACGCCGCGATCAACCATGATACGCCGGTGCCCGTTCGGTCGCGCCAGCACGCGGTGGCGCTCGGCCGTGCGGCGCTCGGCGCCCTTCTTCTACTCGCCTGGAAGCTCTCCGCGGACGGAGCCGGGCCGCTCTACGTCGCCGACCCGATCAAGGTGGTCCAGCGCATTGTCGCCGACACGCTGTCGGGCACGCTCCTGCGCGACACCTACGTGACGCTCCGCCTCTCCGCGATCGGCTTCGCGCTCGGCTGCGGGTTGGGCATCGCGCTGCCGTTCTTGCTGCGCCGACTGCCGAGGCTCACCGCCGCCGTCGAGCCCTACATCATGGCTTCGGTCGGCATCCCCAAATATGCGCTGGTTCCGCTGTTCATCCTGTGGTTCGGCATCGATGACGCGCCCAAGCTGTGGCTGGTCGGCCTGCTCGTGTTCTACGTGGTGTTCATCGCGGTGTTCGCCGGCATTCGCAGCGTCGACCGCGACCTGATCGATATGGCCCGCGTCGCCGGAGCGAGCGAGGCGGTGATCGCGCGCGAGGTGATCTGGAACTCGCTGCTGCCGTTCTTCTTCGCCGCGCTCAAGATCGCGCTGCCGCGCGCGGTGAGCGCCGCGATCATCGGCGAGTTCCTGGTCGGTAACGAAGGGCTTGGCTATCTGATCGAGCATTCGCGCCAGAACCTCGACACAGTCGGCGTGTTCGCCGGCATCGTGGTCGCAACCGCCCTCGTCCTCGCGATCAACGCGCTGCTGGTGACGGTCGACCGTCGTATCAACGCCTGGCGGCCGACCGATCGCCACATGCAGATTTAACGGAGCGATGAGCGATGAAGTTGCCGTTCAGGGGAGCGATCGACTGCGACCTGCATCCGGCGATGCCGCGTGCGCGGGCGTTGCTGCCTTATCTCGACGAATACTGGCGCGATCAGATCGTAGATCGCCACATCGACAGGTACAGCTTCATTCTGACCAGCTATCCGCCCAACTCGCCGCTGAGCGCGCGCCCGGACTGGCGTTTTCCCACGGGGGCTCCCGGCGGCGATCTCGACATGATCCGCCGCCAGGCGCTCGACCCGTTCGGCACGCGTTTCGCCATCTGCAACATGCTGCATGGCGCCGTAGCGCTGTTCAACGAGGATATGGCCGCTGCGTTGTGCCGCGCGGCGAACGACTGGGTGGCGAAGGAACTGCTCGACCGCGAGCCGCGCCTGCGCGCCTCTATCATTGTGCCGCTCCACAATCCCGAAGCCGCCATCGCTGAGATCGAGCGCGTCGCTGCCGATCGGCGCTTCGTCCAGGTGCTGCTTTTCGTGATGGGCGAAATTCTGCTCGGGCGGCGGATCTTCTGGCCGATCTACGCCGCGGCCGAGAAGCTCGAACTCGCGATAGGTATCCATGCCGGCGGCACCTATCATCACGCGCCGACCGCCGCGGGCTGGCCGTCGCACCGGGTCGAGGACTATGTCGCCCAGTCCGCGGCGTTTGAAGGGCAGCTGCTCAGCCTCTTGTCCGAGGGGGTGTTCCAGAAATTTTCCCGCCTGAAAATCGTGCTGATCGAGTCCGGCTTGACTTGGCTGCCACACCTGCTGTGGCGAACCAACAAGACCTGGCGCGGCGTCCGGCCGGAAGTACCATGGATCGATCGGCCACCGGCGGACGTTATCCGCGAGCAGGTGCGCGTGACGCTCCAGCCGATCGACGTCCCAGCGGGCGAGGCGCAGATCCTAGCACGCACGCTCGAGCATATCGGCAGCGACCGCATGCTGCTGTTCTCGACCGATTACCCGCACTGGCATTTCGACGGCGAGGACGCCCTGCCCGACGGGCTTTCGTGGGAGACTATTCGCCGGCTGGCCATCGACAATCCCCTCGACACATTTCCGCGTTTGCGGGAGGGGGCGCAAATGAGCGATAGTGTCGCCGGACACGAGGAGAACGTCCGATGAACGCTCCAATTCGCGAGGTGACGGCGTCTTCGCGACTGGCGATCGTCGACTGCGACATCCACCCGGCGTTCCGCACGCCCAAGGATCTCCATCCCTTTCTGCCAGAACGCTGGCGCGACCACATGGACACGTTCGGCGAGCACCTGCGCCACGGCCTGTCCGGTCAATTGCCCTATCCTCGCATGACGGCGGCGGGGATGCGGGGCGATGCGTTCCCCCAAGAAGGGCCGCCCGGCTCCGATCTCGCGCTGATGCGCAGCCAGCATCTCGATGCCAACGGCGTCGAATTCGGGATGCTGATGCCGCTCAGTCGCTCGGGGATGGAGGAGCGCAATCTCGATTATGCCGCCGCGCTCTCGCACGCGGTCAACGAGTGGCAGCTCGAGACGTGGATTAAGCCCGAGCCGCGGTTGCGCGCCGGCATCGTCGTGCCACAGGAGGATGCCGCCTTCGCCGTCAAAGAAATCGAACGGCGCGCCGACAATCCGGCCTTTGTTCAGATCCTGATCTCGCCGCGCTCAAGCGATCCGCTCGGCCATCGGCGCTACTGGCCGATCTATGCTGCGGCCGAACGCGCCAACCGCCCGATCGCGCTGCACGTGCAGGGCTACAGCGGCGGGCATGCCTCGACAGCCTCGGGCTGGCCGACCTATTACCTGCAGGAACATTATGCGATGACCGGCAACATGCAGAGCACGGTCACCAGCATGGTGTTCGAAGGCGTGTTCGAGCGCTTCCCCGAATTGAGAGTCGTGCTGGTCGAGGGCGGTTTCGCTTGGGCGCCCTCGCTTTGCTGGCGCATGGACAAACACTGGGAGCGGTTGCGCAAGGAAACCCCGCGCGCCAAGCGTCGTCCGTCCGAATACGTGCGCGAACATTTCTGGTTTACCACCCAACCGATCGAAGAGCCTGACGATCCGCAACACCTCGCCCATATCATAGAGTGGCTCGGCTGGGACCGGCTGATGTTCTCGACTGACTATCCGCACTGGGACTTCGACGATCCGCAGCACGTGTTTAAGTTCAAGGTGGCGGACGAGAACAAAGCGCTGGTGTTCCGGGACAACGCCAAAGCGCTGTATGGCCCGCGGTGAGTCGCCAGGTCGTCGCCAGGGCGGGCGACATCGCGCCCGGGACATGCAAGATCGTGAGCGTGCGGGGGCGCGAGATTGGCATTTTCAATCTCGACGGCGAGTATTTCGCGCTGGCCAATCGCTGCCCACACGCCGGCGGCCCACTGTGCCGCGGAAGGGTCGGCCCGCTCGTCCTGTCGGACGGACCGGGTCGTTACCGTTTGACGCGCGAGCAGAAGTTCCTGCGCTGCCCCTGGCATGGATGGGAATACGACATCCGTTCTGGTCAGTCGTGGTGCGATCCTAAATCTGTACGGGCGCGGCAGTTCCAGGTGATGGTCGAAACCGGCTCGAGCCTTGTCAAGGGGCCTTACGTTGCAGAGACGTTTCCGGTTTTGGTCGAGGAGGACTACTTGGTCGTCGAGGTGACGGCGTCTGCAGCATCCTGAGCGCCGCGCGCGCGACTTCGTCCGACGCGTCCTGTTCGACCTCAATCCTTATGGCGCCGAGCGCCCTTGGCGAGCCATCGCTAGCGGCCTTCGAACACCTGCTTGGCGACGAGCGCCGCGGTCATCGCCGCCGGCCAGCCGGCGTAGAACGCGAGATGGGTAATGACCTCGCTCAGTTCGCTTTGTTTGAGCCCGTTGTCGAGCGCGCGTTGCAGGTGGCCGACCAGTTGCTTCTCGCGGCCGAGCGCTATCAGGGTGGCGCACGTGATCAGGCTGCGGTCGCGCTTGGAGAGGCCGGGGCGCTCCCATACCTCCCCGAACAGCACCCGCTCGCTGAGATCGACGAGGGCCGGGACGATGTCGCGGACTTGGTCACGCGCTGATGCAGCTTGCTGTGGCGCCATGGCTTATCCCTTTATCGGTTGCGGCCGTCATGTGGATATCCATCCTTCTTAGACTATAACCCAGGCGCCGGTCGACCGGTTTTCGGTGAATCTCCGAAACTCTCGTTGTTGTCAACCGCAGCACTCATGATCCTGATCGAGTAAGATCCCAACTACTTCTTCCTCGATGCTCCGCAAGACATCGGCACCCAAACGGTGTCAGTTCGTACTCCTTTCTGACAGCATTCCATGCCACGAGCTCAATCTCCGCCATCACCTTCATCAATAGAACCCGCTCCGAATGATCGCGATTAAACGCTAGCAAGGTTCCGCGTGCCTCGATTTGCTCAAGTGCAAATAAAATCGGCCCTAAAGAATCTCTTGTCTCACGCATTCCGCCGGGGGTCAGCACACGAAAATTCCTTACCCAAAATCCTCAATCCTGAGCGCGATTCATGCGGATCCTAGAGTGGTCTTCAAGCCGAGCATCCGCGATAGTTTCATTCCGGCAATCGCCGATGCGAAGAGTTCACCACGCCGGCGACGGCGGTCTTGCGGACTTTGGCTTTGCCCTCCGTCGCAACAGGTTTGCCTTTATCGTTGACCGCAGGGCGAGTCCGGTTCTCCCGCAATGCAAGCGCAATTTTGTGCCAATCATCACGCTGCTGTATATGCGCGGGATCCTTCTTCGGCAGCGGACGATGCAAGCCATATTTGGCTCCGTGATCGTCAATCCACTTCCAGACGTCACTCTCTCTGCCTTCCGGGCCGGTGATATCGATGGCGCGGCCATGGCCGTAGCCACCGGTACGGCGGCTGCCGCCGTGCAAAGAGTTGCTGGCACCTGCCTTGTAGCCAGAAGCGAGCCCTTGGCGATAATCATCACGAAAGGCGCTCAGCATGGACCACTGTAGGCCAGCCGCGTCCAAGGCGCGTCCGGCATGATAGAGCTGCTCGCGGAATTCAGCATCCATGCCGCCAATGACGTAGTCCTGCAAGCAGAGCCCTATGTGCTTGGCGGCTGCCGGATCCTTCCAGGTGAAGTCACCGGTCCCATCTTTCTTGACAGGCACGCGCTGATAAACCTCCCACAAGTAGTCGTCGACCGGATCCATGCTCGATCCAGGCCGCTTGCATGGAAGCGTTGAATTGTCAGGGAGCTCCGCGTCCTCACTGGGGCGTGCAACGAAGCCTCCAATTTTTATTAGATCCTCTTGCATCGACTCGCGAGGTGTCGCTGTCGTCTTGTCGATGAGGCCTTCAGGATTGACATAACGAACGACTTGCACGCTACGCGCAAAGTTCGATGGGTCTAGGTCCTCCTCCGGCTGGTCCGATGCCTCAATCTGCTCCGTGTACGGATGCTGATAGCCTTGATCCATATCAGGTTGGCTAGGCGGAGCCGATCGATAGACCACAGTTTCGTTCCGACCGGTTGCAAGCTGGCTCATCTCGAGCCTGGCTTGCCCAAAGTCCACAACGGGCTCCTCTATAATACCGGAGGTCACGAGCACCCAGGCGAGCGCGCTAGCGCCGAACTTCAGCGCAAATGCGATATTGCGACGTTGCGCTGCGATGAACGCGATCGATTGCCAACGAAAACTGGCAAATCGTGCCGGCCGTGGCGGAACATAAAGGACCGGCAGACCTGCTTGTGCGATCATGTAGTGTCAGCCCCTCAGCACTTTCGCTAAACGCATTTTGCTCGAACGATGCGTCAGCGGCCCGCGTAGAAAACCAGCTCGACAGGGGCAGAATTTCGGCCGATGTGTTGCCGCAGCAACATTGACGAGAATAACGACGACTCGGGGGTGGGATGGCCACGAGGCAACGATCCCTACTGCCCCCTTACTTGCGCATCAGGTCAAGGGCAGCGGGGGGTCTCGCAGGTCCAATGCCCGAGCGTGATTTCCGCTATGCCTCAGTAATCGGACTTAACTCGTGCTCTCTGGACTTTCCGGGTCGTGCCACCGGACGCGAGCAGATGCAGCAATTGAAACGGGGGATCCATGATCATGCCTATGCGGGAGGACGAACGGGCGTAGGTTCTTTGGTCTCGACAATTCTCGGCAGCCGGATCGTGAACGTCGAGCCGCGGCCGGGCTCGCTGTCGACCGTAATATCGCCGCCCATCATCTGGCAGAAGCGTTTGCTGATCGCGAGCCCAAGGCCCGTGCCGCCGTATTTCGCCGCAGTTCCTGAGGAAGCTTGCGAAAATTCCTGGAACAGCTTGCCCATCTGCTCCGGCGTCATGCCGATGCCGGTATCGGCGACGGCGATGGTAACGTAGTTGCGGCCGTTTTCCGCTCCTTGCCGCGCATCGATGGCGATGCTGCCGCGCTCGGTAAATTTGTTGGCGTTGCTCATGAGATTGAGCAGCGCCTGCCGCAGGCGCATCTGGTCCGCGTGCAGCATGCCAATCGCGCCGTCGCATTTGACAGCGACCTGGTTGGTATTCTTCGCCGCCAGCGGCTCGATGGTCTTGACCACCTCGGCGATCAGCGGCGCGAGCGCGAACGTTTCGAGCTGCAGCTCCATTCGCCCGGCTTCGATCTTGGAGAGATCAAGAATGTCATTGATCAACGCAAGGAGATGCCGGCCTGCGCCGAGGACGCGGTCGAGCGGCTCGGTGTCCTGTTTTGCCGCCTCCGCATCCTCACGCAGCATCTCGCTCACGCCGATGATGGCGTTGAGCGGCGTCCGCAGCTCGTGGCTCATGTTGGCCAGGAACTGCGACTTGTGCTGGCTCGCCTCCGCGAGCTGACGGCTCTTGTCGTGGATTTCCTCGAACAGTCGCACGTTCTCGATCGCGATCGCCGCTTGGTCGGCGAAGGTGGAAACAAGCCCGATCTCTTTGTCGGTGAAGGGGCGCACCGCGGAGCGGGCCAGCGCGAGCACGCCGATGGGTATGCCTTCGCGCAGCATTGGCACGCCGAGCCCAGTGCGGACGTCGCCCATCTCCTGCCATTCGGTGAACGTGTATTCCGGATCGGCGAATATAT
>Ga0310916_10000992_pt1 | contig 16353 bp, 18 predicted proteins | sample GREbulkMGLF176_FD_203444 | JGI IMG/M metagenome (GOLD analysis project Ga0310916, IMG submission 203444) | Lab enrichment of tropical soil microbial communities from Luquillo Experimental Forest, Puerto Rico - GRE.bulkMG.LF176 | ecosystem: Environmental > Terrestrial > Soil > Tropical forest >...
CTTGAGGCGCGAAGACCGCGTTGCTTTTTCGGTTCCTGAGAAGCCGCCTGACGCTTGCACACCCCGGTCTCGGCGACGGCCTGGGTTGCATCAGCTGATGCAACCGAGCGCAACGAAAAAAGGGAGACAGACCATGAGCAGGAAGCTAAAGAAAATCCGTTTCAGGCTGACCGTCGAGACGCAGGAAATATTGGATTGGTCGTACCGGCGCAATTGCGCGGTCGGTCGAAAGCGCCGGTCGAGGCCGTCGAGGAACAGCCGATGTAGGTTTTGAGCCGGACGGGGCGGGCTTCACCGGCCCGCCCCTTTCTCCTTTCCTAACCCATTGATGACATGCGCCAGCTTGCATCTTTTATCCGTTTGTGCTACATTGTAGCCCAAAGGAGATTTCGTCATGACCGCCAATTCTGTCGTGCGCGCCCGCATCGACGAGCAGACCAAGAACGAAGCCGCCGCCGTGCTGAAGGCAATGGGCCTCACCGTGTCCGACGCCTTCCGCCTGATGATGGTCAAGATCGCCAAGGAAAAGGCGCTGCCGTTCGAACCGCTGGTGCCCAATGAAGAAACCATCGAGGCGATGAAGGCGGCGCGGCGCGGCGAGCTTACGACCGTCGGCCCGCCGGCGAAGCTGCTGCCGAGCCTGAATGCGGATTGTTAAATACACCAGCCGCTTTCGCCGCGACTACAAACGCGAGCAATCGGGACGGCACGGCAAGCGCCTTGACGCCGCGCTGCTCGAAACTGTCACCATGCTGGCGAAGGACGAGCCGTTGCCGCGCCGCTATTTCGATCACCCGCTCAGTACCAGAATTCCCCCGTCTCAATTCATCAGGCGGTCGCCGGTTGCGACCACCGCGGCGCGCGCGTAGACGAGGCGGACTAAACCCGATCAATCGCTCGCCGCTTCGATCAGCAGCGCGCGGAACCAGGCTTGCGCCGGTTCGCTCGCGGCTCGGCGGTGCCAGGCCATCGACACGGTCGTCGAGAAGTCGATCGGCAATGGCATGATCTCGATTTCGGCGGTGGCGGCGATCTGGCGGGCGGTGCGGCTCGGCACGGTCGCGACGAGGTCGGAGGCGGCGAGTGCCGCCGGCAGTGCCAGATAGGTCGCGACCAGTAGTGCGATGCGGCGGCGCAATCCGAAATCGACGAGAATGCGGTCGAGGGCGCCGCTGGTGGCGCCGCGCGGCGAGACGAGGATGTGGTTGAGCGCCGCGTAAGCCTCGATCGACAGGTTTTGCCCCGCGATCGGATGGCCGCGGCGGGCGATGACGACAAACGGGTCGCGCAGCAGCAGAAGCGACTCGATATGTGTCGGCGTGGTGACGAGATGGGCGACGGCGACATCGATCGCGCCGCGGTCGAGCTGCTCGGCGGCATCGATGCCGGTCAGCGGCGTCAGGCGCAGTGTCGCGCGCGGGGCCTGTCGGGCGAAGGCCTCGGCGAGGCGCCCGACCAGCGCGACCTCAGCATATTCGGCCATGCCAGCGGTGAAAATCCCCGTGCTCTTGGCCGGATCGAAGCCGATGCCCAGGTTGAGCGCGGCCTCGATATGTTCGATCGCCGCCGTGACCAGCGGGGCAATCTCGCGCGCGCGGGTGGTCGGCTCCATGCCCCTCGGGGTACGTACGAACAGATCGTCGGCAAAGAGGTTGCGCAGACGCGACAGCGCGTGGCTCATCGCCGGCTGCGACAGGCCGATGCGGTCGGCGGCGCGGGTCACGGCGCGCTCGGTGGTCAGCGCGTCGAAGGCTTTCAGTAGGTTGAGGTCGACTGAACGGATATCCATGCAACGAATTGATAATATATAATCTATCGATTTGATAGATGGTGACCGATCCTATTTTATGGCACCAGCAACAACCCGATCGGAGCCATCCCATGCCGCAGGACACCGCGCCGCGTCTCAGCCATGTCGGGCTTTATGTCCACGACGTGCCGAAGATGATCGACTTTTACTCCAACGTGCTCGGCTTTGTTGTCAGCGACGGCGCCGAGGACGGCCGCATCACCTTCCTTTCGCGCAACCCCAGCGACCATCACCAAGTTGTGCTGGTGCGCGGCCGCACCACCGATGCCGAGGTGCCGATGGTGCAGCAGGTGTCGTTCAATGTCGGCACCCTCGCACAGGTGCAGAAGGCGTTCCGCAAGGTGCGCGACGCCGGGTGCGAGGGCATCCGCCCGATCTGCCACGGCAATGCCTGGTCGGTCTATTTCCAGGACCCCGAAGGCAACCAGATCGAGATGTTCTGCGACACGCCGTGGTACGTGCCGCAACCCTTGGGCTTCAAGATCGACCTCGACAAGGCGGAGGACGAGCTCTTCCGCGAGACCGAGGCCTATTGCCGGGACCGCGAGGGGTTCAAACCGATCGAGGAGTGGCGGACCGAGATCAGCAAGAAGATCGCCGCGAAGCTCGAAGCCTAACTGCAAGGCGAAGGGCTGCGTGACGGTCGAGCGGTGCGCCAGCCCGATTTCAATTTTTCTTCAGGAGAACCTGCAATGAGCGAACTCAAAGGCTATCACGCCCACGTCTATTACGATCCAACCACCAAGCCGATCGCCGCACAACTGCGCGAGACGATCATCGGCAAATTCACTGTCGAGCCCGGAGGCTTCAGCGATGAGCCGCGCGGCCCGCACCCGATCTCGCAGTTCAGCGTCATCTTCGAGACCGAAGAATTTCAAAAAATCGTGCCTTGGCTGATGCTGAACCGCGAGGGTCTCGACGTTCTCGTCCATCCGCTGACCGAGAGCTCTTACGACGATCACAGCAAGAACGCGATGTGGCTCGGCACCCCCGTGCCGATGCGGCTCGACGTCCTGCGGCCGACCTACCGCACCGAGCTGCTGCCGAGCGGCTCCGCGCACCCGGCTTAATTGGCGCGCAGGTTAGCGCTCGGCCGCATTCAGATGATGCAGCCCTAGATGTTCGTCGTGCCCGGCCTTGTGCCGGGCATCCGTGGAAGCCGGCAATGTCTATGGCGCGACGCGTGGATGGCCGGATCAAGTCCGGCCATAACGAGTCGGTGAGTAGCTCAGCCGAGCCAGCCGACCGCGACGCCGGCGAGCAGCACGACGCCGATAAAGGCCCGGTAGACGGCGAAGGGCCAGGCCGAGAAGCGCTCTAGGATGCGCAGCAGGCCCCAGATCGCGACGAAGGCGGAGAGGCTGGCGACGACGAGCCCCACAATCAAGACCGACCAGCCGTGCGCATCGAGGCCCGCGTGCTGCAGCTCCGCGAGCTCCTTAAAGCCGGCGAGCGCGATTGCTGGGAGGCCGAGGAGAAAGGAGAAACGCGCCGCCTCCTCGCGCCTGAAACCGAGGAAGAGGGCCGCGGTCAAGGTCGAGCCCGAGCGCGACACGCCGGGGATCAACGCTCCGACCTGAGCGATCCCGACGATCAGGCAGTCGAGGAGGCCCGCCCGCTCGAACGATCTTTGATGGCGGGCGAGCACCTCGGCGAGACCGAGTAATACCGCCATGACGATGCAGGCGAGGCCTACGATGATGAGGCCGCGGATCGGGGAGCCGCAGGTATTGAGGAGCTTGGCGAGGGCGAGCCCGGCGATGCCGATCGGGATCGTGCCGATGACGATCCCGATCGCAAGCTTGAGCGAGCGATCGGAGAAGTCTCTCCGGGCAATCGCCGACAAGGAGCCGAAGACCAGTTCCCTCACATCGCTCCAGAAATATCCGATCACCGCGGCGAGCGCCGCGAGCTGCATCGCGGCCGAGAATGCCGAGCCCGGGTCCTGCCAGCCGAAGAGCGCCGGCACGATCCGCATATGCGCCGTCGAGGAGATCGGCATCAGTTCGGTGATGCCTTGAACGACGCCCAGCACGGCCACTTTGGCGTAACCGAGCGCGACAAAACCGGTGTCGATACCGTTGGTGCAGGCACTCGCCATGGCTCTATGCGCGTCTCGAATGGGGTTCGCCGAAGCGGTAGCTCTAGCAGCTCAGCGGAGGCGGTCAATAACTGCTTCCGCGGCATTTGATGGCACTGTTGCGTCGAACGCCATTGGCGAGCTAGGGTCGCCCGCGTCAATTCTGCCGGGAAAGGGGACCCGCTGTGACCAAGCTTTTCTCTTACGCGGCGATCGCCGGTTTCGTGTTCGGCATTGCCGGTTGCACCACTCCGCAACAGCAGGTTGCGCAAAAGGAGGATCTTCTCGCCGCCGCGGGGTTCCAGGTGAGGGTCGCAGACTCGCAGCAGCGAATCGCGGCGTTGAAGAGCCTGCCGCCCAACAAATTCGTCACACGCGTGAAAAATGGGCAGCCGATCTATCAATACGCCGATCCGCTGGTTTGCCGGTGCATCTATTTCGGGACGCAGCAGAATTGGGACGCCTACCGGCAGGAGGTGTTTCAGCAACGGCTGGCCGATGAAGCCCAGATGACCGCGGTCATGAACCAGGAAGCGTGGGATTGGGGCCCCTGGGGCTGGCCCTATCCTTGACCGACCAGCTCTGCCGAGCGCCAGGATTGTGCGCTCTAGACTAATGATGCAACGCTACAAAAATTTGCTGCTGAGTCCACCTGGGATGCTGGAGAAGAACGCCGTGACCCGCGCCATCGCTCCCCGAATAGGTAACAAGTACGGCCTTGTCGGCACCGAGCGTCTGCTGCATGCCGCTCACCAGCGCCTGGCCGTAGGTCCACTGAATGTACAGATCCTCAAATCCATTGATGACCGTGAGCTTGCCGGCAAAATTTAACGGCACGCAATTGGTAGAAATCGGGAGGTTCGGCGTCGTGATGCCTGTGGAGACCGTCTGGCACACGCCACCGTTCGCTTCGGTTGTATCGACGGTACCGGAACATGTGCAATTCATCGACGTGAAGTCGGTACCGGCAACCGGGCAGTAGCAGATGTCGTAGTCATTGGATGATTGGCGCTCGCCAGCAAAAAGTGCCTGGTTCACGCCGCCAGTCTTGGACCAGGGCGGCGTCTCACGATTGACCTCGAAGTTTCTCAGATTCTTCTCGCATTCGCCGCCTTCCGGGCAGTTCGGCGTCACAGTGAGAGAAAGCCGGTTGTTGATAATCGAAGCGTTGCAGCCACTCTCTATCCCGCTGTAGGGCTGCTGGTCGACAAACGGGAAGGTCAATCGGTAGGAGTTGCTTTCGAGCGTCCTCGCCAACAACGTGTGAGGTTGGACTGTTTCCAACGTGTCGAGCATATACGATATGCACTGAGCCTGGTTTCCGTCTTGGAAGCCGTCCGTGTTTCCCCCTGGCCTGGTCGCAATCAAAACGAGATTGTCAATTAAGCGATCTGGGTTCGATACCGGCGACAGAAAAGCATATTTCAGGGCAAGCTCCGTGCCGAGAGACCAGCCCAGCACGCTTATGTGGTTGGTTTGGATCTTGTAGCGCGCACTGATATCGTCGAGCATCGCGTCGACGTCGTTTGCAATCTGATCACTGGTGAACGAGCCGTTGAACCGTCCGTTACCGACACCGGGGTAATCGAAAAGCACCAGCCGATAATTATGACAGAGTGAAATAGGTCCATTTTGCGAGGGTAGATAGGCATTGGTATTGACGATTTTTGGGCTGTAAGTCTTGTTCGTAATCATCTGAATTGGCCAATCGGTCAGGATAGTGCCGGTGCCGTTAAACATTACAACCAATTGGCTATTCAATGCAGCGTCGCCCACGACGACGTAGTCAAGCGAATCGCCGGTGCGAGGATTTTTGATCAGCACCAGCTCATCCCCTAAGTCGCGCAAAGCTCGCAGCGACGCACAATCGACGGGCCGCTTCGTGTGACCGAAATGGTCGTCCCGGTGATCGTAATCCGTGCGATCGGTATCTTGATACTCTATATCCCTCGCGATCGACGGTGTAGAGCCCGACGTGGCCACCAGGAGGACCGAATACAGAAAGGCGATTGCAAGTTTTTTTACGGCTTTAATCATGATCCATTTTTCAAAAGTGTTTTAGTGGCCTCACAATCCGCTCGGCGGAGGTGACCGAGAGCAATTTCAACAATAACGCGAGAAATTCGCAACTTCAATCCATTAACGAGCCAAATGGAATGCGAAGATGGTTAATTTAATTAGTGGTGCACTCCTTCGTGCGTGCGCACCTACCTACGCCAAGGCCCGGCCGCTTCGGCCGGCGATCAGCTCGCTTTGGTAAATCCCTTTGCGCGCATGCAGTTGTTGAGGACCTGATCGGCATAGCCGGCGGCCTGCTGGCGCATCGACTGTCTTTCGATGCCTTGAGTGCTGCTGAGACTCCAATTCCGCCCGAGCGTCGCGCTGATATCCTCGTTGATCCCTCGCTCATTGGCGAGCGCGGCACCGGCCTGAGCATTGCAATCGTCGAGCTCGCGGGCGACCGTTTGATCGTCGGCCCCCGACTTCACCCAGCGGACCTCAGTCGTCTGCCCGGCGCACGCGCTCAGCAGCAGCAACCCGAGAACAGTGGCAGCGGCAGGCCAGCGGCGGCGCTCAGCACGAGCGATCATCGGTAAATCTCCCGTCGAGCCGGCGCTGTTCGAGCCTCGCCAGGATGGCGCGCTTCTCGGATACGCTGGCCTCGTACCAGCTAGCAATCTCCGCCAAGGTGCGCAAGCACCCGCGGCAGCAGCCGGTCGCCGGATCGAGCAGGCAAATTCCGACGCACGGCGATTCCGGTACAGCTGCGCGGATCATGAGCCCTTGGCCGGCTCCAGGAGGTCGGCAAGCTTGGTCTTGATCTGGCTTGCCTTGTAGGCCGGGATCGCATAGGTCCAGCGCGAGGCCTTCTCGTCGATCTTTTTGGCCTCGGGCTCGGCGGTGCCGGAACCGCTGGCCGAGATCGCGACCCAATTGGTCTTGTCGCGGTCGATCAGCCTGACATCGACGGTCAACCCGTCAAAAGTCGTGAATGCCGCCGTCACCACGTCCTTGTCGGGGACCGGCAGCTCGGTGGCCGGCTTGACATCGTCGAGATCCAAACTCTCGAGTGCCATGGCGGGCCCGGCAATCGTTGTTTCGCTCTTGAACTTGGCATCGGCCGGCGCGTCTTCGACGGCGAATTTCGCGTCGGCCGCAGGGCGGCTGATGACGAGTTTGGTACCGTCCGTTTGGGTCAAGGTCACTTTGGCGATCCGGCTTTCCGGGATGTCGAGGATCCGCCGCTCCAGCCAACTCGACATCTCACCGGAGGGATCAAGTGAGCCTCGCGCAAGCCATGCCTGCGCGTCGCCTGATTTGCGCAAATAGACGCCGTCATTGCCGGCGCCCAGCCGGTCGTAGCGCCGCTTGCCGACAATCAGCTCTGCCAAGGTCGCGCCCGATTTGTCCTTGACCGTGACCAGGCTCGACTTGCCTTTGGCCGGCTCCTCGACCTCGAGGCGCGGGTACAGATCGGGTTTTTGCGTCTTCGGTTCGATCAACGTCAAATCAGCCATGGCCAGCACGACTTGGCTGATCTTGGCGGTATTTGCCGGATAATTGCCCTTCTCGGCAACGAGCCAGCTGTCCCCATCGCGGATCAAGGTCACGGTCGAACCGTTGCGCACAACCGTGACCGAAGCGACATCGGAAAGTTTCGCGGCAAGGCCAGGGAGGGCGCGCTCCCCCGGCGCCGCGAGGCTCACCCCGCGATCACCGGAAGCAACCGCGATTATCGCGATTACCACGAGGACCAAGGTCGCGGCAGCAAGAGGGATTAGGTGTCTCTTTTGCATTCCCGCTTTCTCAAAGACGAAGCCGTCGCTTGCCGCCCCTCACCCTCCCGCTAACGCGGGTCCCTCCCTCTCCCCGCGCGCGGGGAGAGGGCCAGGGTGAGGGGCGCTTCAAAATGAACGGTACTCAAGCTTCCGCCGCGCGGCGATTGCGGCGCCGTAGTCGCAACGCCCCGACGACGATCGCTACCGCCGCAACGATGATCGGGATGAGCGCGATATCGAGGAATTCGAGGCCCGCCTTTAACTGTCGGATGTCGGTGCGCAGCGCCGCCTGCACGTCACGCAGCTGGCGGCGGGTCTGTACCATATCAGCGCGAAACTCCTCGACTGCCTTGGTTTGCTCCGCGGAGAGGGTCGCCGGCGCGTTGGCTTGGTCCTTTCCGGTAAGGCTCGCCAGTTTGGCTTGGGTATCCTTGAGCTTTGCCTGCAGTGCCTGCTCCTCGGCGCTGTAGCGCGCCTGCGCCTCGCTCTGTATTTGGTCGACGACAGTGAACGGTCGAGCCGAAGTGCCGCGTGTGCGCAGCCCGACCAGATCATCTCCGCCGGCCAGCACTTCGAGCGCATTGGCAACAAAGTCGCCGTTGTTGGCGGTCGGAACCAGAACCCGCTGGCCGAAGAAATCCTGCTTCTGCAGCCAAAACCGGTCGTCAAGCATGTCGGTGTCGGCGACGATGACGATGTTGATCGGCTGCGCGGATTGTTTGAGAGACTCGCCCGCCGCAGCCGTCGCCTCTTCCGAAGGCTTTGCCGGCTGATCGCTCTCGCCTTCTTTTCCTTCGGGCTTAGCGGGCTCGGGCGGCTTGGGCGGGCCGTCGGGGAACGCGCTTTCGGCCATTCCGGTAACGTGCGCGGCGAGAATGTAGCGCTTGTTGTCGGGTTTGAACTCCGCGAGGAGCCCCGCGACATCCGGCAATCCCGCCAATTTCTCGGCGGGGATCTTCGTCGAATCGAGCGAGGTCGTGATCAGCGGCTCGACCGTCGTCTTGCCGCCAGCGAGCGGCTCGATGATCCCGGAGGAGGCCATGTTGATGTGGCTCAGATCGGCGGTGATCATGTCGTCGCGATTGAGGTTGTCGGTCTTCAGATTGAGCCACGCGATGTAATCCAGCGGCCGCGTGCCACGTGCGCCCGGCACGCCCACCCGTTGCGCATCGCGGCGATCGCCGGCCACCGTCTTTGATGGCACCTCGAAGCCCCAGGATTTGAACAAGCGTTCCAGATTGCTTTGATTGGGCGAGCCGGGCGGATTGAACTGGCTCGGATGCGCGGCTTGAAGCTCGGAATACGGATCGACAAAGACAAGCGCCTTGCCGCCCCTCAAGACGTATTGGTCGATCGCGTAGAGCGTCTTTTCCGACAGGTTTTGCGGATGCACCAGCATCAACACGTCGATATCGGCAGGGATCGCATCGATGTTGGCGGCGAGCGGCTTGACTGCGTCGAGCTGCTGCAATTGCTCCATTACGGCCATCGGCTCGCTGGGACGCCCGCGCATCATCGCCGCCATGTCGCCTTCCAGCGGCAATGTACTGATCAGCCCGACCACCGTCTTTTTCGGAAAGGCCAGGCTGTGGACGAGCTTGGTCAGATCGTATTCGAGAAAGCGCTCCCGCTCGGGCTGGAAGAAGGCGATGATCTGCTGATCGTCGGTCGAGTTGGTCGCGGCGAGGCCGAAATAGACTTGTTCACCCGCCGCATCGAGCGGCACGCCCTGCAGCCCAAAGGCGACCGCGCGGTCCTCGGTGTCGGAGAAGGGCTGCGGGTTGTAGATCTCAAGCCGGATCTTGCCGTGTGCAGCCGCAACGTATTGGTCGAGCAGCTCGCGCACCCGCTGGGCATAGACGCCGTAGGACGGCACCTCGTCCGTAAGACGGGCGGAGTAGTAGAACCGCAGCGTGATCGGCTCGTCGATCTTCGCCAATGTCCGCCGGGTGCCTTGCGACAAGGTGTAGAGCCGCTCGCGGGTCAGATCGAGGCGCCAGCTAAAGAAACGGGCGGCGAGGATGTTCACCGACATCAGCATCAGCGCAATGCAGACGAGCGCCATGATGGCGGTCGCGCGCCGCGAGGCGAAAAAGCCGCGAAGTCTATCGGGAAGAGCCATCCTCAGTCCCCACCGTCACCCCCGCGCAAGCGGGGGTCCAGGGCGACCACCCAGAACCGGCCCCCTGGGTTCCCGCTTTCGCGGGAAAGACGAACTGAAAGCGGAAACACTGTGGTGCTACTCGGCGCATTTCAGTCTGATCTCACTCGGCCTTCTCGAGGTCGACCAGGATCGCATTGGCGGCGAGGAAGGCGATCATGACCGACAGGAAGTAGACGAGGTCGCGCATATCGATGACGCCCCGAGTAATCGCGCTGAAATGGCCGAGAAAGCTCATTTCCGTGACGCCGCGGATCAGCCATTCCGGCGCCCAACCCTGAAACAGCCCGAGCAGAATCGGCGAACCCGACACAGTGAAGACAAAGACGAGAGCGGCGGTGACGACAAAGGCGATGACCTGATTCTTGGTCATCGCCGAAACGCAACCCCCGATCGCCAGCATAGCCCCCGCCATCAACCAGCTGGCGAAGTAGCTCGCAAGGATCACGCCGTTATCGGGCCGGCCAAGGAAATTCACCGTGATCCAAAACGGGAAGGTCAGCGCCAGCGCAATCCCCGCAAAACACCAGGCGGCGAGGAATTTTCCAACCACCGCCTCGGTCATGCGAATCGGCAATGTCAGAAACAGCTCGATCGTTCCGCTCCTGCGCTCCTCGGCCCACAGCCGCATCGATAGAGCCGGGATCAGAACGACGTAAAGCCAAGGATGAAAGGTGAAGAAGGGTTGCAGATCGGCTTGGCCGCGTTCGAAAAAACTACCGACGAAGAAGGTTAATATTCCCGCCATCACGAGAAAGATAACGATGAACACATAGGCGAGCGGTGTCGCAAAATAGCCCGCCAGCTCGCGGCGGAAAATGGTGAGGACGCTGTGCATTGCAGTCAGGCTGCGGCTGCGATCGGAGGTGGTTCGGGCTGGGCCGTGGTGATCTCGCGAAAAACATCGTCGAGCCGGCCGCGCTCGACCCGCAAAGAGGTGATCGTCCAGCCGCGATCACGAGCAAGGTCGGCGATTTCGGCAACCACCGGGCGGCCATCGCGCGGGAAGATGATGAGCCCGTCACCCTCGGAATCGCGGACCGGCTCGACCATCGCCACGCCGGGCAGTGCCGCCATCTCGGCCCGGATATTCGGGTCGACGCCGCCGATCATGCTTACCCGCACCGCATTATGGTGGCGCGAACGCTCGGCGAGCTCAGCCGGTGTCCCATCGGCCAGAATGCGCCCGTGAGCAATGATGATCGCCCGGCTGCATACTGCCTCGACCTCCTCGAGGAGATGCGTCGAAATGATGATCGCCTTCTCCGGCCGCATTGCCGTGATGATCTTGCGCATTTCATATTTCTGGTTGGGGTCGAGCCCGTCTGTCGGCTCGTCGAGGATCACCACATCGGGATCGTGGAGTAGCGCCTGCGCCACCCCAACTCGTCGCTTGTAGCCCTTGGACAATGTTTCGATCGGCTGATGCATCACGTCGGCGATTCTGATCATCTCGACGACGCGGCCGATGCGGCGCTTTGCTTCACCTCCGGAAAAGCCGCGAATGTGGGCAATGAAGTCGAGAAAATCGGCAGGTGTCATATCCGGATAGGCGGGCGCGCCCTCGGGCAAGTAGCCGATATGCCTTTTTGCCGCAATCGGGTGCGTTCCCATGTCGTAGCCGCAGATTATCGCGGTGCCGGCAGAGGGCGCGAGGAACCCTGTGATCATCTTCATCGTCGTCGACTTGCCGGCCCCGTTCGGTCCGAGAAAGCCCAGCACCTCGCCCTGCGGTACTGTGAAAGAGACGTCGTTGACGGCTAGCAGTGGACCGAACGATTTGACGAGGTGTCGTATCTCCAGCATACCCGCGTTCCCTCCGATGACGGCAAGCTGGCGCCTTGTCGCGGCGGGCCCGGATATAGAAACGAAGCGTCGGTGACAAGAGGTTTCATGATCCGGCCGCGCCATCGGCGGTGCCTTCGATGATCCGAAGACTACGGCTTTTTTCGGGCCTGGTGATGCTCGTTTATGTGACGATGCATCTCCTCAATCATGCGGTCGGCCTGGTCTCGCTCAAGGCGATGGAAGACGTGCTGTGGTACGTCTTCCGAATCTGGTCCAACCGGCCGGCACAAGCGCTGCTCTACGGCAGCTTCCTCGCCCATTACACGCTGGCATTGTGGGCGCTGTGGCAACGGCGAAGCTTGCGGCTGAGCGTCTCCGAGGTCAGCCAGATCATCCTCGGCTTTGCGATACCGATTTTGCTCGCCCGCCATGTCGTCGGGACTCGGATTGCTGACAATTTCTTCCACACCGATACCGGCTACTACGCTTACCTGCTGTGGCTCTATTTCGTCCGCGTTCCCGGGTACGGCTACTTGCAGATGGTGGTCCTGGTCGTCGCCTGGGTTCACGCTATGATCGGCCTGCACTTCTGGCTCCGCGTCAGGCCCTGGTACGCCCGGCTGCAACCTGCGGCTCTCGTCATCGCCGTGCTTGTCCCGGTTCTGTCCCTGCTCGGCATGATCGAAGCCGGCCGCCAGGTGATAGCCCTCGCCGCCGATCCGAATTGGACGCGAGAAGCATTCGCCCGCATGACGCTGCCTTCGCCTGAGACCCGGGACGCCCTGGAAGCGATCATCGATGGCCTGAGCCGGTTTTTCGGCGGAGTGGTCGCTGCAGTCTTGTTGGCGCGTTTCGTCCGTTATGCTTGGCGTCGTCGGCATGGCCTCGTGCATATCGGGTATCCGGATGGGCGCTTTGTCGAGGTTACACCCGGCACCAGCGTGCTCGAGGCAAGTCGAATCGCCGGCATCCCGCATGCCTCGGTATGCGGCGGCCGCGGCCGATGCTCGACCTGCCGAGTGCGGGTGCGTGCGGAAATCCACAGTATCTACCCGCCTGCGCCAGAGGAATTGCGGGTGCTGCGGCGGATCGGCGCGCGCCCCAACATTCGCCTCGCCTGTCAATTGCGGCCTCGCGGCGCTGTCGAGGTGACCCCGCTGCTGCCGCCCTTTGCGGCTGCCGCAGACGGACGGCAACGGGTCGACGTTGCGCAAGGCAGCGAGCGCGAGATCGCAATAATGTTTGCCGACATCCGCGGCTTTACTGCCCTTTCCGAGGGTCGGCTTCCCTACGATGTGGTGTTTGTTCTCAACCGCTATTTCGCCGCGATGGGGCGTGCCGTCGAGGCGGCGGGAGGACGCGTCGACAAGTTTATCGGCGACGGTGTGATGGCGCTGTTCGGGATCGAGACCGACGCCCAGTCCGGCTGCCGGGACGCGCTTGCCGCCGCACGACTGATGTCCGAACGGCTTGCCGATCTCAATCTATCGCTGCAGGCCGAGCTCGATCGTCCCCTGCGCATCGGCATCGGAATCCATTGCGGTCCGGTGATCGTTGGAGAAATGGGCTACGGCAGCGCCGCCGCAATTACCGCGATCGGCGACGCTGTCAATACCGCCAGCCGGCTCGAAGGGCTAACCAAGAGCTATGATTGCGAGCTCGTCGTGTCGGACGAGACCGTGGTACGCGCCGGTCTGGATCTTTCTGGATTTCCGCGATACGAAATCGAGATTCGCGGAAAGCGCGAGTTGCTGGCCGTCAGAACCCTGGAGCACGCCGCCGCCCTCCCTTCTCAAGGTGCGGTCTCGGCCCAACAAGGGGAGCTCGCGGCTGTGCTAACCGGCCGGTAGCAAGCGCTCGATTTCGTCGGCAATGCGGCGGTCGGTCGGGGAGACTTGCGCAGGCCACGCCCCGGCCAATTGGCCGTCCGGCCCGATCAGGTATTTATGGAAATTCCACCGCGGCGTGCCGGCTTCGCCTAGGGTCTCTGCGACCCAACGGTAGAACGGGTGCGCTTCGGCGCCGATGACGCGGTATTTCTCAGCCAGCGGGAAATCGACCGAATAATTCGTCGCACAGAACTGTTTGATCTCGGTCGCCGATCCCGGCTCCTGCTGCCCAAAATCGTTCGAGGGCACCCCGAGCACGACGAGACCGCGATCGCGAAAGCGCTGCCACAGTGCTTCGAGATCGCTGTATTGCGGGGTATAGCCACAGAAGGAAGCGGTGTTGACAACGAGCACTGGCCGACCGCGCCACGCATCGAGCGGCAGCCTCTCGCCGTCGATCGAAGAGAACTCGAACCGATAGGCGTCGTCGGTATCACTCATCGCGGCCTCAGGGGTACAAACTGCGCCGACAGCGGGGCAGCATAGCGCGATTTCGGCTATCTTGCAGCGGCCGCATTTCAGGTTGCGCCGCCTGCAACCTTCCCGGAGACTGACGCCGCCTCTGACCGGGATCCTACCCAGATGCTGCTTGTTTTTTTGCTGAAGGGCATCGCGGTGGGCATCATCATCGCCGTTCCGGTCGGCCCCGTCGGCGTCTTATGTGTTCGCCGAACGATCTTCCAGGGTAAGCTCGCCGGCTTTGTTTCGGGGCTGGGAGCTGCGACAGCCGATGCGATCTTCGGCTTTATCGCGGCTTTCGGCCTGACATTCGTTTCCGAGCTGCTGATCGGTTATCAGCAATGGCTGCGCATAGCCGGCGGTTGTTACCTCCTTTTTGTAGGGGTCTCCGCTTTGCTCGTCCCACCTGAAGCCAAGTCGAATCTGGAACGCGACGCTGAGACTCCCTTGCGGGATTTTGCATCGACCTTTGCCCTGACATTGACCAATCCGATCACGATCCTCGCCTTCCTCGGTATTTTCTCGGCGCTTGGCCTGCGCGGCGAGGAGGCCACGTTTGGCCGCGCCGCAATTCTGGTCCTCGGGGTCTGGATCGGCTCGCTATTGTGGTGGTTGGCGCTCAGCTTCGGATTGGGATTGATTTTCCGGTCTTTCGAACCGCGCCACCTAGTGTGGATCAATCGCGCCTCCGGGACGATTCTCTTTCTGTCGGGAGCGGCGCTGCTCACCGCCCCCGTGATCAAGCACGTGCTGTGACACGGTCGTCGTAAAGCAGGTGGAGATGATTGATGGTGTATTTGCCCCCGGCCTTCACCGAAGCGCGCCCCGAGGTGCTGCTCGAGCATATCGAGCGGTATGATTTTGGTCTGCTGATCAGCCACGGCTCCGACGGGCTCATCGCGAGCCATATACCCTTCCTCACCGAACGTGACGGCGACAAGCTGCGTCTGCACGGCCACTTGGCCCGCCCCAACCCGCAAGTTGGGCATCTCGCTCGAGGCGACGAGGTGCTGACAATTTTTCACGGGCCACACGCCTATATTTCGCCGAGCTGGTACTCGAGCGGCCCTGCCGTGCCGACCTGGAATTACGTCGATGTCCACGCCTACGGAATCGTTCGGCTGGTTGAGGACGACGATTGGCTGCGGCGTCTTCTGCGCCGCCTTTCCGAGCGCCACGAAGCCCGCAACCTCCCGCCTTGGGAGATGCAGGACCTCCCGGAGACCTACCTCGCGGGCATGCTGAGGGGCATCATCGGGCTCGATATCGCGGTCACTCGGCTCGAGGGCAAATACAAGCTGAGCCAAAACCGCCCCGCCCTGGACCGCCCTCGTGTCGTGGCCGAGCTCGAACGCCGGAGCGACGCCGATTCACGCGCCGTCGCCCGGCTGATGCGGGAGCGCGAGCCGTTGTGAGGTTCGCTTTTGGAGAGAGGGGTGGGGTGAGGGGCATTCTTTTCGCTTCGGGTCTGGTTCTTCTTTGCCTCGTCTTCCCACCGTCGCCGATCGCGCACGCCGCCGAACCGGCCCCCGCTGCGCAACCCGCACCGGTCTCAGCCGATGAACTCGAGCGGCTCGTGCACACCTTGCAGGACGACGGGGCGCGGGCCAAACTCGTCGAAGAGCTGCGCGCGCTGATTGCCGTACAAAGGGGCGCCGAGAAGGAAAAACCCGCGCCGGCGGCGGTGTTCGGGCAATTATCCGAGCAGATCGACGCCCTGTCCGGGGAGATCCTGGCAGGCGTCGCAATGGTCGTAGACGCGCCTCGGCTCCTTGTCTGGGCACGCGATCAGATGTCCGACGCTGCCGCCCGTCGGCTATGGGCGGGGGCGGCCCTTGCCTTCGCGCTTATTTTTGGCTTCGCAGTCATCGGCGAGTGGATTGTTCGCTCGGCTCTTTCGCGCCTGCTGCCGCACCTCCCGGTACGGCGCAGCGACACGCGCCTGGTGCGGGTTCTCTTCGCGCTGCTCGGCTTTGTCGTGGACCTGCTGCCAATACTGGTTTTTACCGCTATTGCCTATCTGGCGCTGTCGATGGCGCTCGACCCATTCGCCCGGACCCGGATCACATTGTCCGTGCTTGTGAATGTGACTGCAGAAGCGCGCCTTGTACTTTGCATTGTCAAATCTGTGTTGCTGCCTGGCGATTCCGGCGCAATCTTCATTCCAGCAGACGCTGAGACCCGGAACTACCTCTACATCTGGATTAGACGCTTCGTTCTCTGGACCTTTTTTGGTTATGCCATTCCCGAGGCAGCTTGGTGGCTCGGCATCCCGGGCGCACTCTATGCATTGCTGCTGAAGGCCGTCGGCTTGGTATTGGCGATCCTCGCCGTCATCTTCTTGTTGCAGAACCGGGCTTGGGTCGCCGCACGGATCGCTGGAGATG
>Ga0310916_10000994_pt1 | contig 16348 bp, 17 predicted proteins | sample GREbulkMGLF176_FD_203444 | JGI IMG/M metagenome (GOLD analysis project Ga0310916, IMG submission 203444) | Lab enrichment of tropical soil microbial communities from Luquillo Experimental Forest, Puerto Rico - GRE.bulkMG.LF176 | ecosystem: Environmental > Terrestrial > Soil > Tropical forest >...
CACAAACAGGCGACGAAGCGAAGAGGTCTTGCCGGTTTCTGCTCGGTTTTGGCACTCTCGGCTCCAGCAGTTTTGGCGATCATCTCCTCGCGCTACTACAGCACGCCGGTCTTCACCGAGACCGACCCGACGGGCGCCCCGCACCCAACCATCGGCATCCGGCCACCGAAGCCGCCGGCAGTCAATGTCGCGATCTACAACCACCTGCTGTCCGGCATCGAGACGATCGAATATCTGGCCTGGCGCTACTATGGCGACAGTTCGCAATGGTGGCGCATCGCCGAAGCCAATGCGCTGCAATACCCGATGGATCTGGTGCCGGGCAGCCTGGTCGCAATTCCCGGCGCCAATGACGTCGGCACAATCGTGCGCAACCGGAGCTTCGGCTCATGACCGGCAGCAGCACGCCTTACGCGACCGTAAAATTCGTCGGCATCGACCTGAAATCCCAGGTCGAGACGATCGATGTCGAGGACCATGACCGGGCCATCGACAAGGCCGAGGTCGTGTTCGACAGCGCGGACGACATCTCGCAGATCATGCAGGAGCAGACCAAGGTGCAGATCAGCCTGGGCTGGTCCGACGAGAACGCGCTGATCTTCGAAGGCCTGGTCATGAGCGCCAAGACGGAGGCGCGCAGCGCCGGCCAGGCGCGCGTCCGGGTCGTCGCCTTCGACCTGTCCTACAAGATGAAGCAGAACAAGACCAAGGACCGCAGCTTCATTTCCGGCAAGCTGAGCGACGCGCTGCAGGCGATCGTCAAGGATTACAGCGACATCCAGGTCGGCCAGATCGCGCCTGGTCCCGACCCGACCTTCTCCCCCAAGAGCCCGTGGTCGAAGATATCGGGCCAGAGCGACTGGGACTTCGTCCAGGAAGCGGCGCTGAAATGGAAGGCGCGGGTCTTCGTCGAGGTCAACAACAATACCTCGCAATTCTATTTCGTCTCAGAAAAGCAGTTGCTGAGCGGCAAGGCGATGGGCGTGCTGCATTACTGCCCGGGCGGGGTCGGGCCGCTGATCTCGTTCGACGTGAAGAAGATCGGCAGCGGTGCCGCACCGGTCAGCGGCACCACGGTGATCGACCCGTCGACCGGCCAGCCGGTCACCCAGCAATCGCCGCCGCCGCCGCCCGACCCGCCCATGCAGGTATCGTCAGACGCCGACGCCACGGTGACTCAGGCCGCCACCGTCATCGCCCAGTCGCCGGACCAGCCGGCCGACAGCCGGCCCAAGGACGTAGTCGCGGGCCAGGCTTCGGACCCGACGCGCGCGCAGCAGAACATCCAGCAGGATCCGACCCGGATCCTGGGTTACTCGGGCGATGGGCTGTGCCGTGGCACGGTCATGCTGCGCGCCAAGGGCAAGGTCACGATCATGGGCCTCGCCCCCTGGGTCGGCGCCGACTGGTACGTGCACCGCGTCAACCATGTCTACACGCGCCTGGTCTCGACCGACAAGCACGGCAAGCCGCTCAACCGCAGCACCTACCAGACCCGCTTCCAGGCGACGAGGTGAGCCATGCTGACGAGCGGCCTCAGCCATCATGTCGGCAAGTATTACGGCAAGTACAGCGGCACGGTGATCGCCAACGACCAGGACGACGACAACATGGGCACCATCGTCGTCTCGCTGCCCTCGCTATTCGGGCCGGATGCGCAGATCACGGCGCGGCCCTGCCTGCCCTACGGCCATTTCTTTATCCCGGATGTAGGCAGCGCGGTGTGGGTCGAGTTCGAGGGCGGCGACAAGGACTACGCCATCTGGGTCGGCACCTGGTACCCGCAGGGCTCGACGCCCGCGCCGGCGGCGATCTCGCCACCCGACAACCGGGTGATCCAGACCGCCTCCGGCCACACTATCGAGATCTCGGACAAGGACGGCGATGAGCACATCACCATCAAGCACAAGGGCAACGCCTTCATCAGCATCGACAAGAACGGCAGCGTCCTGATCTCGAACCAGAACGGCTCCTACCTCCAGCTCGATGCCAACAAGGCGGCAACCTTCGTCGAGGAGCACGGCAATCTCCTCACCATGAGCAGCGACGGCATCGTGGTCGCCGAGAAGAGCGGCCAGACCATGCTGCAGCTGACCGACGACCCGGTGCGTGTGACCGGCGCCAAGGTCATCCAGCAAGCGCCGGTCGTCTCGCTGACCGGCGATCCGGCGGCAGAGCCGACCTTTCTCGCCACCAGCTTCGTGTCGCAGTTCTGGTCGCAGGTGCTGGTGTGGCTCGGCACGCACACGCATCCGACCGCGATGGGGCCGTCCGGCCCGGCCCTGCCACCCCCGGCGGCGCTCGCGATCGTGCCGACGGCGCCGTTTATCAGCTCGCGCACGGTGCTGAAATAAGCAATTGCGCCTTTCCTTCCCTGCCGACAATCAGCCTGCCGATGCCTGTCATCCCGGGCCTCCCCGCGCTGCCGGCCTTGCCGCCTCTGCCGCAGCTGCCCGCCCTGCCGGACTTGCCGACGCTGGCGACGCTGCCGACACTCAGCCTACCGATGCCGGTCATCCCGGGCCTCCCGGCGCTGCCGGCCTTGCCGCCTCTGCCGCAGGTGCCCGCCCCGCCGGACTTGCTAACGCTGCCGACGCTCAGTCTGCCGATGCCGGTCATTCCCGGCCTGCCGACGCTGCCGACGTTGCCGCCCCTGCCGCAGCCGCCGTCGCTGCCGGCCTGTCCGCTCGATTGAGGCCGCCATGCCGCTCGACACGACCACGCTCCAGACAGCGATCAAATCGGCCTTCGAGACGGCCAAGAACACGCCGCCGCCGGCCGATCCGAGCCAGTCCGGCGCGGTCCAGGAGCAGATCCTGACCAAGCTCTCGCAGGACCTGTCGGCGGCGATCCATGCCTATCTGCTGACCGCCGATGTGACCGGGGTCGCCGTCACGGTGGTCAATACCTCGAATGTAACGATCGGCACCGGCAGCCAGACAGGCACCGGCAAGCTGCAGTGAGGCCATGATGATCAGCGACATCGCCGGCTTCGCGTTCCCGTTCCTGATCGACCCTGCGACCGGCAGCGTCGCCTGGGCGACCGGGGCCGACAAGCTGCGCCATAACATCCAGCTAATCCTGAGCACGCGCTATGGCGAGCGGCCGCTGAACCGCGTCTTCGGCACGCGCATCCAGACGCTGGCGCACGACCCGAACGACGGCGTGCTTGCCTCGCTGCTGCAGAGCCAGGTGCAGCAAAGCCTGCTCCAGTTCGAGCCGCGCGTGCTGGTGACGGAGACCTCGATCACCCAGTCCGAGGGCACGGTGCAGATGGTGCTCAAATACACCTACACCACCGAGCCGGTCGCCGACCAGCTGATCCTGCCGCTGTCCTGAGAGGCTGTCATGGCGATCACGCCGACCATCGACTACACCAACAAGGACTTCCAGTCGCTGCGCCAGGCAATGCTGGCGGTGGCGCAGTACCGGCTGCCGGAATGGACCGATCAGTCGCCGGCCGACCTGGGCAATCTGCTGATCGACCTGGTCGCCTATTTGGGCGACGTCGTGCTCTACTATCAGGACCGGATCGCGAATGAGAGCTTCCTGCAGACCGCGCTGGAGCGGCGCAGCGTGCTCAACGCGCTCAATCTGATCGGCTATCAACTCGCGCCGCCCGTCACCGCATCGGCGACGCTCACTTTGTCGTTCAAGCCGCCGGCCCAAGGTGCGGCCACGGTCGTGACCGTGCCGAAGGGGGCGCAATTCGCCTCCGTGCCCAGCGCCACGGTCGGCACGCTGACCTTCGAATATCTCGGCGCCGATCTCGATATCAACCTCGCCTCCGACCAGGTAGCGCCGAGCGGCGACGGCAAGCTGCTCGTCTACACTGGCCTGCCCGTGACGCAGAGCGCGGTGCAACCGACCCAGGCGATCGGCGGCTCGACCGGCGAGCCCAATCAGTCCTTCGCTATTCCGAGCAGCCCTGTCGTGCTCTCGACCCTGGTCGTGCAGGTCAACGAGGGCGCCGGCTGGGTCACCTGGAGCCGGGTCGACAGCCTGCTCTATCAGATCGCCGGCGACGGCAGGGTGACCTTGTCGAGCGCCCAGGACCGCGACTACTTCGTCCAGTTCGACGAGAACGACACCTGCTGGGTCTGCTTCGGCGACGGCACCTATGGCCGCATCCCGCCGGTCGGCGTGGGCAACATCCAGGCCAGCTGGCATATCGGCGGCGGCGGGGCCAGCAACGTGCCGGCCGATACGATCACGACAATCACGACCAAGATCCCGCAGCTCTCTTCCGTGACCAACCCGGCCGCGGCGGCCGGCGGCGTGGACCACGAGGAGATCGACCACGCCAAGGAATTCGGCCCGCTCGCCTTCCGCTCCGGCCAGCGCGCGGTGACGCTCAACGACTATGTGGCGCTCGCCCCGACCATATCGGCCTGCCGTCCGCCACAGCGGGAATAAACAAGCTTCTCGCGCCAATCGAGGATGCTGGTGTCCGCGCCGTACCGAGCGGCCATCTCGGCGGGGTCAGGCTCGACCTGGTGGCCGCACGTCTTGCACCACACGATCAAGCGAACCTGGGCCGCAGCCGCAGCCCGGAGCGTCATCGGCGGTCCACGGTAGGGTTTCATCAATGGCGGGGGTCGGCCGCAGCAATAGTGCCCCTCAAACCAACGACGGAGCGCTCCCAAAATGTTCTAATCGCAGTGTTAACGACGCGCTCAAACCAAACGACGGGCGGAAAGTCCCTGTCCGACGTGAACAGGGCCCTCACTACACGGGCGGGGATTTGCGGGCCGCCCGAATAATACGCCGAGATCGGAAACTGACGGCCCAAATGGGTGGAGCTAGAGCGGGCAGCATAAATCCTGCCGAGCGTGTTCGTGACGTGCGAGCAATGTCAGCGCTATCAAAACGCGCCTAGGACATGTTCGGCGCCGAGCACATTGTAACTGGCAGAGGCCGCAAACCTGGCCGCGCCCGTGGTCCATCTGATGCGGAGTCGGGAGTCGCGCGTCGTACCCCCGGAGGTTTCCCGCCCTCAGCGGGCCTGGAGGCGATTTCCCGAAAGGAGGAATGTCGGTTCCAAGATCGCCGGCCTCTCAAGGATACCCCAACCATCGACTCCGTCGACGCTACCGAGATCGCCGCCGTGCACCGATCAGAAGCCGGGGCTCGCGGCTGGGGTTCCGCCACTTTTCCTGGCCTCCTCGTGGTGTCGCTCGAGCCTTTCGAGCTGCTGGCGCACTACTTCGCAAGACGGGAATGCCCGCGGGTTTGGCTCTGGGAGAGCGTTCGCCAGGAAGATCTCGGCAAAGCGCCGATCCGCAGCCACCGCCTCGTTCGGATCGTTAGCGGCGACGGTAATGAAGTCGTGGATCGCTTTGCCGGCGTGCTCGACGCGCTCAATCGGTACACCACAGCGACTAGCATTACCGAGGAGGAAGCCACCGGTTTCGGCCAGCAGCGTCGGATCGGCCGCCTTGGCCATGCCCATGAAGAAAATGACTGTAATGGTGATGGTCAACGTTGAACGCATGGGAAGCTCCCATCGAATACTCCCCCACGTTTTGAACAATCGATCGAGTATGTAGGGTAGTTCGTGCCGAGTGTAAAGTGCAGACTACTTTTATTTATCGCATCAGTTTTTGTCTTTATCGTTTCAATTTTTAGACATAAACGATTCCGAGCGGTCCCACCTGTGAATTACGACACCGGTCCGTAATCAATTCTTAACCGGATTTGTCATCAACACACTAGCGCCCGCGAGCGCGGCGGCGAGATTCCGTCGAGACCGCGCCGCACAAGATCCAGCTTGATCTCGTCGCGCGGCGTCAGCCGGGGGGCGAGCGCGCGCCGCATGATGTCCCAAGCTCGCGGCCACGGCGCTTACGGTCAAGCCGTCGCTAAAGGAGGTCTTCGCGGCAGCGAGCAACGAGGAGCTCCGCACTTTCATCGACGAGACTGAGCAAGACCTCGGCATCACCGCTGCGGACGCCCCTCGCTGCGGTCAAGCCGAAAGGGTCGGCATGAAGATCGACCGCCTGGCGCTGATCTGCGGCATGCTCGTCGCCGCCAACCGGGAACGCGAAACGGCGGCGGGCGGCCGAAGAGGCACGCGTCGCAGAGGCAGTAGAACGGCACATCGCAGAGCTCGAGGAGATGGAGCCGGCCCCAAACCCATAGTGCAGCATGGGATCGGCAGGAAGACTGCGGACGTGTTTATGGACGCGACGTGACCTCTTCAGGTGAACCACTGCCTAAGCTCTATGTGATAGCCGTTGGGGTCGCAGATCTCCGCTCGTGAGTAAGTCTCGCGAACTCTCGGGCCCCAGACGATGTCCACACCCTTGGTCCTCAGATAGTCGGTCGCCTTCTGCATGTCGTCGACTTCGAGCGCGATCATGCGGTAGCCAAGATGCTCATTCTGCGGAGCCGGATCGATAGCAGCGTCCTTATAAGAGATCAGCTCGACGACGGTGCCGCCTAGATCCAAGTATACGAGGTCAATCGGAACACCCAACCCCGAGCGCTCGATCCGGTCACGCGCTTTCACCGCGAACCCCAGCACCTCGGTGTAGAAGTTCTCCGTTCGATCAAGTTGGTCCGTGACGATCTCCACGTGATCGATCCTCTTGAAGATCATTGTCTCCAGCTCCTTCGTTGACCGAGATCACCAAGTTCCATTCGTGGCACCAAGCAGAATAGCGCGAGCGCACCATCCCCGCCGATAGCTGGGTCTATCGTAGTGCCAAGAGCAAAGCCCGGCGACGTCAGCGCGATCCGACTGTTGTCCCTTGAGCGAGTGCGCCGACACTCGACCGAAACGCGGGGGTCAGCAGCAACCTCACCGCTGAGCCCACAGAAAGATCAGGGTTGCCGCGAGGCCAAGAGCACTTCGCCCAGCATGGTGGACACCCCACCGCTCGAGCATGCGGCGCGTTTCGGCCGTGGCGGACACCGGCGGCGCGCCCGTGAGACGCCTGTTGGTCGGCATGATCACAAAGATCGTGTACGCCAGCAGCGCTGGCAACGCTCCATGTGTTGCTGGGCCATGCCACCCATCCAGTGACCAAACGCGACGGGGCGCTGGACGAACGCCGGAGAGAGAGTCATGCGTTTCGGGCGCCCTTGTGGCAAAAATGGGGATTTGGCGCCGCGCCGGGAACGTTAACGGTGATCGGATTGTCTGCCAAAGAGGTGCGGGGCTAGAAAAGTCGCCTGGACCTAGACCGGCGCATCCGGTCGTCCCACAAGGGATCGCTTCGGACCCCCAGTTATAGGGCTGGGGGTTCGTGCTGTCAGGCCAAGGAACAGCTTACAACGAGACCAGCGCGCCCGGCTCGCTCAGCCGATCATCCCTGTGACGATCGCCAAGATGAAGCTAATAGTCCCGAGCCAGAGCAAGTCGCCGGCGAGCGTCACGCGGCTCGCGGAAATGAGCGGATCGCTCCTCAAGGAGCCGCCCCTCACCGACGAATCAGGCGGCGCGACCAGGGCCGCGCTGTTGGCGATGAGAGCGCATCGCGGAACCGGAAGTTCGAATCCATCTGTCGGCTGTCTCGTTCCATAAAAAAACGCTAGGGATTCCGCCATTATCGACGAGGCAAGAAGGGAGTTTTGTCCCGAGTTTTGTCCCCGAGAAGGGCCGGCAGGCCGGGGGTGCAACCGGCCCGAGGTTACGCCGGCAGGCCGGGGGTGCAGTGGCAGGCCGAGGTTGCGCCGGCAGGCGGGGATTGCGCCGGCAGGGGGGATTGCGCCGGCAGGCCGGGGTGGTACGGCAGGCCGAGGTTACGCCGGCAGGCCCAGGTTGCGCCGGCAGGCCCAGGTTGCGCCGGCAGGCAGGCTAATCTCGGCGGCGGTGCTCGTTCCCCCCGCCGATCGGTTCTTTTTGGGGCTCGCCGTCGTTCGACCACTCGCGCAGGCCGTAACCCTGGCCGTGTATGTGATCGAACATGGGAGATTGAGTCAGTTCCGCGGATAGCGTGGAGCTTGGCTTTCGCCCTCCAATTTCGATCCCTCTAGACAGGAGCACCTTGCTAATCTCGGTGCCCTTGGCCCGCCTCCCTATTTCCTCAAGGTACTGAGCCGTCGCAGCCCGCATGCGCGACGCCTTCGAATTCGTGACCCACCAGCTTCCACGGCGAGAACCTGTCGGCGGATCAGGAGGCATGGGTGGGCTGGAAGACGAATTTGTGGGCGTACGCCCAAGAAGCATATTTTGGCCAATACCGTTGCCCTTGGCGTCAGTCGGAGCAGGACGAATTTCGCTCCCTGCCGGCTCAGGATACGAAATCGGATCGACCGCCACAGGAACTTCTGCTCCGAGCGGATAGAGCGCGATCATCCGGCACACCGTTTCGAGGCGTCGGAAGTCGGGATTGGAGCGCCGAAGCCGGGCTTCAAGCCGGTAGCGTTCGTCGATCAGAGCTTGCAAGATTTCCGGGGTTATGGCCGACTCCAATGGGTCGGATTCGACTCGTGACTCCATTTGACTCGAACCTGCCTCTCGATGGCTGCGAATAGCCGTCATTTGCTTTCTGCGTTCAAACGCCAGTCAATCAAATCAATGGCATAGGTCAGATAGCTCAATTGACCGCTGGCTGCCGGTAGGCGACAAATCATTAAATAAAAACAATAGCTTAGAAGGTCAGCGTTTGAACGCATTTGAACGGCGTTTGAATGAGGGGTTCGGGATCTGTTCTCGAAGTGGTTCATGGTCGAGTCTTCGGTGCGCGATAGGCGGCCCGTGCGACAGCAACACGGTTGTTCGATTCCAAACTTTCCCGGATATAGATATCCGTCGTCCGAGCGTCGGCGTGGCCGGCATGCTGCCGGATGTCGTCCTTGGCGGCACCGGCATTGCGAGCTTCAGTGATGCCTCCCGGTCGGCTGTCCCGGTTTTGGATTTCATGCGGAATACCGGCAGCGCTCGCGATCATGCGCCATCGCCGAGCAAATTCGTCATACTCGAAGGGCCGCCCTGTTTTGCTATCGACGATCACCGGCCCGATACGCGGCATCGGGAAGTGACGAATCTCTGCATAGACAAGCTCATACGCCTTGAGATCGAAGACGACTTCGCGGCCCTTGATCTTATTCGTTTCATGGACGAGCACCAAATCCTCATCGATTTCCTCCCAGCGTAGACCTACCCATTCCAGAGTGTTGTGATCATTCTCTTTGTATTCCCATTTACCGATCACATCCCCTTGGCGGAGCGTAAGCTCGAATTCGAGGGCTTGCGCGAGTGCCACTTCTGGATAGCCGAGTTCATGGGCTTTGGCGATGAACGCGACCACTTGTTGAAACTTGATTGCTTGCTTTCGTGACGGGGGGTTCGGGAACCGGATCAACGTCAAAATATTCCGCAGTTCTGCGCAGTCGGGCAGGCGGAGCAGGACACCAAAGGTGAATACACCCCTGACCCTCGTCATGATATTATAAGCGTCGGTAATCCGCTCTGGACCGCCCTCGTTGCCCGGCTCGCGGAACTTCCAATACCAGTGCCAGAAGACCGTACCGTCGAGCTTTGGGACGAGTCGGTCGGCGACCGTGCGCCTCAGTTTGCGCAACTCGTAATCGGCGTTTTCTCTACTTTGTCGACTCAATCGTGCATACGGGCTGTATTCGTGGGTTTCGTAAAGGGTGAGAAGGCTGCCAAACGTTCTGTCATATCTGGCTGGCTTTCCCGGTTTCGCTTCCTCGGCAAGCCACGCCTCCATCTCGGCCCATAGCTCGTGGCAACGCGCAGAAAGTTTTGGCGAGGGATAGACAAAGCCATCCAATCGAACCGTCTCCGGGAAATACCCGGCCTTGACCGCTCTTCGCGGCGCGACCCAATAGGGCACGGTCGAGCCGTCTTTTCGGGGCGGCGACTGCTGGAATCCGGGGTAGTCCCCCTTAGAGGGCATCCCAATGTTCCTCGCCCTCTGGCGGTGCTGGGCAAATCATTACGTTGCCCGGCATTGCAGCCGCGTCGATGCCATATCGAGCGCTGGACCACCGCTGGCCAGAAGCGCCCACCCATGAGGGGATCGATCTTCGGCAAGCCCTCGCGCTCAAGCTGGCGGACGATCCCTCGCCAACGCTTTTCGGATTGCGATAACCGGCGCGCGATTTCAGCCTCGCAGGGGAAGAGACCTTGGCGTCTCAGGGTCGGGGGGTCGGCGGAATTGTCACGCATTACCCGTGGACCCGCCGCCCGCGCGATGGCGCAGTCCCGCCACCCAAAATTTCGCGATGATTGGCGACAGTTTGGCAGTTTTCGCAACCCGACGCGACAGCCGACATTCCACCCTGATGGGCGGGATTGGAACGGAGGTAGGAGCGACTGCCGAGCCATTTCGCCAAATGATCATCACGTAATCTCGGCATGTCAAACGAAAATTATGGTTAAATCGCCAGTTTTTTCGGTCACAGTGACCAGTTTACGTTCATATAACACTCGGCATTTCTTACATGACCATTGTCAGGACTCACATGTATAGTTTCACATGACGCACACCGAGTATTTTACCCTGTACTAACATTATAAATCACAAGGGTTTGTGCCATGTGGAACATGAGACGCAGGGGTCTTTGTCCATGATGCGCTGAGGTCTTTGCACGCGAGACAGATCGATGTTGGTGGATGAGACACATCGGGTTTTGCCATGTCGGACATGAGACACGTCGGGTTTTGCCATGTCGGGCATGAGACCATCGGGCGTTTGCGCAGAACCAACCTGTCTCAGTTTTGTCGTAGCTCCTTTCCGAGCGCCGTGATCTGCCGAGCAGGGAGTGGAAGACGATTACGCTAAGACTCCGATTCGCCCGCGCCGGTCCCGGTTATCCGCTCGACCTCCCCAATGAATTCAGCATTGAGCCGCTGGACGCCGCGAACGAGTTCGCTGCGGCGCTTCCACGTGGTCTGGTGGGCGCTGGTTTCCTTGGCATCGAGTTCGATCATTTGATCAGTTAGCGCCCCAAGCTGCTCGAACAGATGGGTGAAGCGATCGCTTGTGATGAAGGCATACAATTCTGCGGTCTTCTCGATACGCGACTGATTAGTCAATCTGAGGGCGTGCATCTGGACAATCTGTCGCCTTAACAACTCCGCCAGCACGACCACGCGACCAGGAGCCGCGACCACCACGCCGTCTCGAAGAAAAATCTGTCTGGCGTTGGACGGGAATGCGGCGGTTGAGAGGATGCCATGGTCGGCCCCATGATCGATCATATTCTGGCGCAAACGGCGAGTGAATGCTGACTGCCATTTCTTATGATTTTTCGAATCATAAATAATACGACCTATGACACTTCCTGACACGACAATATCATGCAATATATCAGGGCCGTTTCTGCCCTTAGGCACTCGACTTATCTTATCCCCGACAGCACTGAATTGTTGAGTGAGCGTGGTCAGTAAGTCCAATTCGCCAGATTCACCAAGCTCGAACGCACGGGATCGTTCGATCTCGCGCTTCATATTTTCTAACTGTTCATTAAGCCTCAGCTTTTCTGCGAATGCCTGCTTCCGCTCGGCGGCTACGGCTTCAGCGATTCTCGGCGCGAGTGCTACCGTTGCCGCCTTCGTGGCCTGTTGGCGGATGGCCGCTTCACGCGAGGCCGCGTCGCGTTTTGCTCTCTCGACCTGAGCGGCGGCGTCCTTTTTGGCTTTTTCGACCTCGGCCTGCGCTTTTGTGATAGCTTGTTGCTGTTCGCGGGCTAGCTTTTCCCTGAGAGCCTGTTCTGCCTCGGAAATGCGGGCGCGTTCCTCCGCCTCAATCCGCGAGCGGATTTTCTCGAAATCCTGACGGGTGATAGGTTGGCCGCAGTATGGACAACGGATGTCGCCCTCAACCCCATTGGGTTTATGGGCATGCTGGCGGCGAGGATGAGAGTTTTTGGTTTCGAGGGTCATTTGAAAGTGATCGTAAATGCCAACGGGTATCCTCTTATACGAGGATATTTCCTCTTATACAACGAAAAAGAAAGTTAACAAGTCACCTGCATGCCTGACACAGATAAGGAGTGGCAGGACCGCGTACGAGGAATGTTGCGGGCCGAACTCGCGCGCCGGAACCTCAGCTACGTCGATTTAGCTCAGCGTCTTAGAGCGATCGGCGTCAACGACACCCCCAAAAACCTTTCCAACAAAATTGCCCGAGGGATGTTCACAGCAGCGTTCTTCTTGCAGTGCATGAGCGCGATCGGCTGCCGCACAATCCACCTGGACTTAGACAAACTGGACTTAGACAAATAAGCGCTAGGGGCAGCCCAGAGGTTCCGCAATTGACACCGCAACGCCGGTCGTGGTGTTCTTATGTGAGAACAGAACAGAAACGAGGATGGTGCCCCTTTACATGGCCCGCATCGAGGATCTGGGCCGGGCGATTTTGTCAAAATCGATTGCGCTGCGTGCTCCCATACGGCGCTCCTTTCAATGCCATTCTTGTCGCGGCTCGGGCTCGACCCGGACGGCGAGGTGGTCGATCTCAAGGGCCGCGCACGCTGTCGAGGGTGCGGTACACGAGGTCGGGCAGTGGTGTCGATCAAGTGGGCGAAGTCAGTTGCCTGATGTTGCTCTTATCGCCGAAAAGGCACGAGCCGATGTTTATGCAACGAGGGCTCTTGTTCGACGGGCTCGGCCTGCACGGATACCATTGTCGGTCCCAATGTGTCGGTAGGCATCAACCCGGTTTCCGCATCATCAGCCGCTCCTGGTCCTGATGGCTGATGTACCAATTTGTCGACATCCCAAAATCGCTTGACCATCCCATTTTTCGTGAAGGCGGTTGCGAGATTTGTCAGGTCGTTGTCGAATGGACCTGGAGGAAAATCGAGGTAGGGGTCAGGATGATCCACCTGGGCTGAGATGTCATTCTGGAATAAGATCTCGTAAATTCGCATGCTTGTTGTTCTCGATTGTAGCTGTTTCTATTTACCCGCTTCGGAATTTCTTCTCACGGAGATAGCGCTGAAGGTTCGAGCGCGTTCGGGTATCGGCCATAGGAGCCAGAAGCGCGACTACGGGCCTTGCAGCGCTTGTCCGGGTGATCCCTCAAAACAGTAGTGCTAGAGGTCTCGGGCCGGGAAACTTGGTATTGACGAGCGCGGCGGCAGTGCAGTTGACTGTGGGCTATGTCTGACATTGCCAGTATGCGCAGAGCCGAGGAGAAATGGAGGGGGACAAGCCTCGCCACACCCCTAATTTTGTTCCATCTCACCGCCTCGGAGGTGGAATTCGCCGAGACGCGGTTCCGTGCCAGCGTTCAGCGGTTGTGTTCTTACGAACCGTCAACCGCCTCAGCCGCCGCATCGGTGCTCGAAGAAATTGTCCGCACTGCGACCGAACAGAGCGAGCGATGGGGACATTTACGGCTGCAATCCTTAGCAGAATTGGGGCTATACCTGCGCCGGCACCCGTGTCGGCAAGGTCGCCCGCCGAAAGTGTCCACGGCGGACAGTTTACCATCCCTGGAGGAACTCGGCCTCACCGACCGGCGCATCGCCCACCGAGCCAGATTGGTCGCCAGCATCCCCGAGAAACTGCGCCGTGCCTATGTAATGGAAACAGAGCAGCCAACGGAACGTGGGCTGCACCGTTACGCCGAGGAAAAACAACGTTTGCTGGTTCCTCAACCTTCGCTGCCTTCACAGCCACCGCAGCCACCGCAGCCACCGCGTTATTGGATAACACCACCCTAGACCATGAGATGGCTTGAAGCCGAGCATGGGAAAATGCGCGATGTTTGTCCGTACCCGCGACCGGCTGGTTATGATGCATTGACAGAATCGTGGGGGGAACCAGGGGACAGAGCTTTTTGTAACCCGTTCTTTTCCAAACGCCGCAGCCCCGAACCGGACAAACACGGCCCCGTGGATTTCGTCCGCAAGGGGATCTCGGAAAATCACCGTGGCGTCGAGTGTTTCTTTATCCTGCCGGTTCCGATTTATGTCTGCATGCTCGCCGAGGCGGGTGTCGAAGTGCGGCCTCTGGGTCGAATTCACTGGCAGGAGGCCACGACCGGTGAACCACAGCGCAACCCGCCCAACTGCGTCCTGTTCATATTGCGAAGCAAGTACAGCAAAGCTCGCGTATAGGACGGGGCTGTTGTCAGTTCGTTGAATGCGCTTACTCCCATGGAGCAACGCGCACAAATCAGCGGGAGCGGTGACGAATTCCGCGTTGGGAGATCGTGGCCATTAGCTCTCCTGCATCAGCCATTGATGCACTCGCGTCAATGCCAAGGTGTCGCGTTGGCAGTACATCAATAACGACGCCCGCAGCGCATCACGAGCTTCAGGATCCAGCGTAGGGTCGGCGACGATACGGTAAAAGGCTGCCGATGCGTCGCCGCCATCGGCGATATCAAGATCGCCATAGGTGATTTCGGGCGCGAGCGCCGGGGCGACCGCCTTCATGGAATAGGAGCCCTGAAAATCCGGGTGCGCTATGTGATCTTGCACGATCCGCAGCAGGTCGATTATTCGATATAGCAGCGCGATCAACCGTTCGGCCAAGTCCGGGAATAACTCGGCCATGTCACGGATGACCTTGGCTTCGTACTGCGACCAAGCCATGATCACGTCCGGAAACCGCTTAGACGCCAGCAGTAGAGTTTCCGAGAACTCGCGCCGCGGATCGGTGTCGCCGTGGGCGAGAAACTCTGCCTGAGTAAGAGATCCGGTTCCATCGTCGTGATGCCACGACCACTGGAAGGGGATGCGCTGATATGGTCGGGTATTGACGTAGATCGGGATAGCGGGACTGAAGGTCTCGAAGTCGAGATAGTTGGCGGGCAGTGCGAGAGTTGGCAATAGTTTCGCCAATTCAGGTGACCGGTATACCTTCCTCGACTTGGCCGCATCGACCACTCGTTTTTGTTTCGGCTTTAATGGGAAGTTCCTGGGAACATCCCGCATCGATACGACATCGAAGCTTTCCAACTCGTCGAAGTCGGCGGACGCGATCCTCGGGATGTGGAAAATCCAATCGCGCGGCTTGCCTGCTGTGCAGCGGTTCCAGAACTCACAATCGACGGGCTTAAAGAAATGGCGGCTGGGCCGAACGTCTGGTGCTTCCCGCGAACAGAGCAACTCATGCATATTCGCAATATGTTCCGGTACCTCGGGTAATAACCGGATCACATCCTCGGTGACATCCTCTCGGCGGAAAAGCGCATTCCAGTCGATCTGCTCGCCTCGGACATATTTATCGTTGATATACACGAGATAAGCGTCTGCCAATTCTAGACCATTACCTGCAATGACATAGACTTGTAGGGCTACATCTTCCAGGTGGTCATCCTTGACCCTGGTACTCGACTTGACCTCATTCAACCGCCAGCGGCCATCGGGGAGCCGTTCGAGAGCGTCGACTCGAACCAGCACACCGTCATGCGCCAGCCCGGCCTCAAAGATCGCCGTCACGGCTGGGTCGGCAATCAGCGCTTTCGTGCGCCTGAGGGCCTCAGCGGAGTCGAGGGTGCCGACGAGAACGCCGCCCGGCCATGACAGACGCGCCTTGATGCCGACCTCGATACCCATGCCCTTAACAGTGCCGGGGAGTGGTTCTTGTACCGGTTCGGGATCATAGACGGTCTGCCAGAGCTTCTTTGTGCACTGACGGCCACACATGTACCGGGATTTCGATAGGAAAGCCCGACTCCAGTTTAGGTGATGGAAATGCTTGGCCCGACCGTCTTTGGTGCAGTCCTTTGCGAGTTGCGTTAGACTTTTGTCTGAATGCAAACCGACTTGAGGGCGAGCACGATGCCGATGGCAGGACTTATTATTTCGGTGCAAAACCTCGGAAATTCGCACATCGTTTCCTCCTTTTATGCTGACCGTTTATTTACTAAACTCCTCACCTCCGTTCACAACGTCTCTATCATCACCGCACTGCTGTTAGGGGTTCGCTTGGTAGCTGAGCCGTTTGCGCGTCTGCTCTCGTTATGGATCGGGATCGAGCAAGATCGTCGGCGCGTGTTTGGCCGCTGCCCGGCGAGGATGCGGCAAGCGTTTATTTCGCCGAGTCGATCGCCGGTCAACCGTAGCGTTCGCATCTCCTTTGAACTATCGTGGCCTGAGGCGGCGCGAAGGGAGCCCGAGCGATGGAGTGGTTTCGGAGGCTAGGAGACATTCCAGGGGTCGTTTACGCCGGTAGCCCGATGGTGGATCGGACTAAACTCCGAGGCCACGAGATGGTCCCCAAGGTGATTTCGTACGAAATTGAGGGGAAACGGCGGGAAGGGTTAAGCTGGCCCCAGGAGTGAGGTGGACCCCGAAAACGAGATAGTTGGCTAAGGTGGAGCCCTGCCCCTAGAAGGCGCCGATGGCGCGGGAGCAGGACATGAAGCAGACACGGAAGAAGCACAACGCGGCATTCAAGGCGAAGGTGGCGCTG
>Ga0310916_10000996_pt1 | contig 16332 bp, 15 predicted proteins | sample GREbulkMGLF176_FD_203444 | JGI IMG/M metagenome (GOLD analysis project Ga0310916, IMG submission 203444) | Lab enrichment of tropical soil microbial communities from Luquillo Experimental Forest, Puerto Rico - GRE.bulkMG.LF176 | ecosystem: Environmental > Terrestrial > Soil > Tropical forest >...
CCACGTGGTCGTACTCGATGGCATAGCCGGGCCGGATGACGCGCGCGTTCTCGAGCCCCGGGATGGTCGCGATCAGCGCGAATTGGACCTCTTCCGGCAGCGACGTCGAGATGCCGTTCGGATAGACGGTCGGATCGTCGAGCCCTTCCGGCTCGAGAAAAATCTGATGCCCGTCGCGCTCGCCGAAGCGCACGATCTTGTCCTCGATCGAGGGGCAATAGCGCGGCCCTTTGCTCGAGATTTGCCCGGAATACATCGGCGAGCGGTGGACGTTGTCGCGGATGACGCGGTGGGTCGCCGCGTTCGTGCGGGTGATGCCGCACCGGACCTGGGGATTATCGATGCGCTCCGTCAGCATCGAGAACGGCTCGGGCGGCTCGTCGCCCGGCTGCATCTCCACCGCCGCCCAGTCGATGGTGCGGCCGTCGAGTCGCGGCGGCGTTCCGGTCTTGAGCCGCCCGAGCGCGAATCCCAGCCGCTGCAAGGTGAGCGACAGGCCGAGCGCCGGCGCCTCGCCCACGCGCCCCGCCGGCGTCTGCCGCTCGCCAATATGGATGAGCCCGCGCAGGAAGGTTCCCGTGGTGAGCACGACGGCCCCTGCCCCGAACTCGCGCCCGTCCGCGAGCTTGAGCCCAGCGATGCGCTTGCCGCGAATTACCAGGTCGTCCGCCTCGGCTTCGATCACCGCGAGATTCGCCGTATCGCGAATCGCTTGCTGCATGGCCCGGGCATAGAGCGCGCGGTCTGCTTGCGCGCGCGGTCCGCGCACGGCAGGCCCCTTGCGACGATTGAGCACGCGAAATTGGATGCCGCCGAGATCGGCCACGCAGCCCATCAGGCCGTCGAGCGCGTCGATCTCGCGCACCAGATGGCCTTTGCCCAGGCCTCCGATCGCGGGATTGCACGACATCGCGCCGATGGTCGCGAAGCGATGGGTGACGAGCGCGACCTCCGCGCCCATGCGCGCGGCCGCGGCGGCGGCCTCGCAACCAGCATGGCCGCCGCCCACGACGATGACATCGTATTGCGCGTTCATCGCTCCAAATTCTCCGAGCGCCGAGCTTCTACCCGACTGGGGGCGGAGCGTCCATTTCCTAAACGACGCTGCGGTGCCGGGCGTGTTTCACGTGAAACATGCGCAACCGTCGAACGCGAACGGAGTCTCTCGGCCACCGGCCCAGTTGTCGATGCGCGCTTCTCACGTAGTTACTTGCCGATACAAAAATCTCGGAAGATCACGTCGAGGACGTCCTCCACGTCCACCCGCCCGAGAAGCTTGCCTAATGCCCTGGTCGCCAGCCGAAGCTGCTCCGCCATGATTTCCTCTCTGCCGTCTCGCGCGGCGCGTTGCGCGCCCTCCAACGCGAGCACGGTTTCCTTGAGATGTGCGCGCTGACGCTCGCGCGTCACCAACGCGGGCTCGGGCGTGAAGAAGCACCCGGCAAAGCGCGCGAGCGCGTTAACCAATTCATCGACACCAGCACCCGTTGTGCTGGATACAAGGTTAACAATTTCCTCCTTATTGAATCCAGATTCAATTCTTCGCCGATCCTCCTCCGCCACCAGATCCATTTTGTTAACCGCCAGCCAAGCGGTGGATTCGGACGGAGCTTGGATCAAGGGGCGTTGCAGCGCCCGCGACTCGATCACAGTGCCGTCGACGACCCAAAGCACCAGGTTCGCGCTCGCGGCTTGCTCGCTCGCTCGGCGCACGCCCTCGCGTTCGACCGGATCGTTCGTTTCGCGGATGCCGGCGGTATCGAGCACCGTCACGGGATAGCCGCCGAGATCGAGGTGCAGTTCGAGGACGTCACGCGTGGTGCCGGGAAATGGCGAGACGATCGCAGCCTCGCGGCGCGCCAGCCGGTTGAACAGCGTCGACTTGCCTGCGTTCGGCGGACCCGCGATGGCAACGCGCAGGCCTTCGCGCAGACGCTCGCCCTGCCCCGCGCCAGCCTTGCTGATCTCCTCGGCCAACGGACGGATGAGTTCGAGCGCGCGCGCCATCATGTCCTTCGGGACATCATCCTCGTCGGAAAAATCGATGCCGGCCTCGACCAGAGCCAGCGCCTCGATCAGCCGCTGCCGCCACGTCTCGGCGCGCTCGCCGAGGAGACCCCTGAGCTGCTGATACGCCTGCCGGCGCTGTGCTTCGGTCTCGGCCGCGACCAGGTCGGCGAGCCCTTCGACCGCGGTCAAATCCATGCGGCCGTTCTCGAACGCGCGGCGCGTGAACTCCCCCGCTTCCGCATGGCGCAAGCCCGCGAGCTTTGCCAGCGCGGCAAGAACCGCCGCGATCACCGCGCGGCCGCCGTGCACTTGCAGCTCGGCGATGTCTTCGCCGGTCTCGCTGTTGGGCCCGGGAAACCACAAGGCCAGCCCTTCGTCGATGACGCCACCGGTCGCCGGATCGCGCACGCGCGCGAGCGACGCGCGCCGCGGCTGCGGCACGCGGCCGACCAGCTGCTCGAGCGCAACGCGCGCGCGCGGACCCGAAATGCGAACGACCGCGATCGCCGCCGGCGGCCGGCCGGAGGAGAGGGCGAAGATGGTGTCGCGGTCGCTGGCCATTCTTCCTTCGTATTCGGATCGTCCGTAGGTTGCGAGCGTAGGGGCGCCGAACTAGGTTACATGGAGCCGCAGCCGACCATCCACCGATGATTGTTGGGTTCACGCGCTGAACCAACGGCGCTGCCCGGCATTGTGATCAAATGTCGACCGATACCGCCGTTATGTCCCACGAAAACCGTCTCGCCCGCGAGACCAGCCCCTATCTGCTGCAGCACAAGCACAACCCCGTCGACTGGTGGCCGTGGGGAACCGAGGCGCTCGCCGAGGCACAGCGCGCCAACAAGCCGATCTTGCTTTCGGTCGGCTACGCCGCCTGCCATTGGTGTCATGTCATGGCGCACGAGAGCTTCGAGGACGAGGCAACCGCGCAGGTGATGAACGATCTTTTCGTCAACATCAAAGTGGACCGCGAGGAACGCCCCGACATCGATCAGATCTACATGTCGGCGCTGCATCACCTCGGGGAGCACGGCGGTTGGCCGCTCACGATGTTTCTCACGCCCAACGGTGAGCCGTTCTGGGGCGGCACCTATTTTCCCAAGACCTCGCGCTATGGAAAGCCCGGCTTCGTCGACCTGTTGCGCGAGGTTGAGCGCGTTTTCCGCCAGGACCCGCAAAGCGTGGAGCAAAACCGCAGCGCGCTGATGGCTCGCCTCGCGGCAAGCGCGCGGCCCAAAGGGCGGGTGGTGATCGCCGCGTCTGAGCTCGACCGCGCGGCCAGTCAGATCGCCGGCATGATCGATCCGGTCAACGGCGGCATGCGCGGCGCGCCGAAATTCCCACAGCCGACGATGCTCGAGTTTCTGTGGCGCGCCGGGGGGCGCATGAACGACAGGCGCAATTTCGGCGCGGTCGAACTTACGCTCGCCCGCATTTGCGAGGGCGGCATCTACGATCATCTCGGCGGCGGCTTCTCGCGCTATTCGGTCGACGAGCGCTGGTTGGTGCCGCATTTCGAGAAGATGCTTTACGACAACGCGCTCCTGCTCGAACTGCTTGCGCTCGCATACCAGCGCTCGGCCAATGAACTATTCCGGCGCCGCGCGCGTGAGACCGTTGCTTGGCTGGCGCGCGAAATGACGACGCAGGAGGGCGCGTTCTGCGCCTCGCTCGACGCCGACTCAGAAGGCGAGGAGGGCAAATTCTACGTCTGGTCGTTGCCCGAGATCATGACGGTTCTGGGCGATGGCGGTGCCGCCGTCTTTGCTGCGCACTATGACGTGACCGCCGCGGGCAACTTCGAAGGGCACAATATTCTCAATCGTCTCAAGCACTTACCGCGCAGCATGGAGGACGAGAAAAAACTCGCGGCGATGCGCGAGACGTTGCTAACCGCGCGCGGAAGACGGGTGCGCCCCGGCCTCGACGACAAGGTACTGGCGGACTGGAACGGCCTGATGATTGCCGCGCTCGTCAATGCCGGCGTCGCCTTCGAGGAACCGGGCTGGCTCGAAATGGCCGCGCGCGCCTTCCTGTTCGTCGACGCCAAGATGGCCCATGGCGACCGGCTCGGCCATTCCTGGCGCGCGGGCAAGCTTCTCGTTCCCGGCCTCGCCTCCGATCATGCCGGCATGATCCGCGCGGCGCTTGCGCTTCACGAGGCGACCGCCGAGCACGCCCATCTCGAGCGCGCACTTGCTTGGCAGGCGACGCTCGATCGCCACTACGCCAATCCCGACAACGGCGGCTATTTCCTCACCGCCGACGACGCCGCGGGTCTGGTGGTGCGGCCCAACGCCACCACCGATGATGCGACACCCAACCCCAATGCCGTGGCGGCGCAGAACCTGATCCGCCTCGCGGTCTTTACCGGCCAGCACGCTTGGCGCGACAAGGCTGATCGGCTGTTCGAGGGAATCGCCGCGAGCGCGGGCGAGAATCTCTTTGCGCATCTCGCATTGCTCAACGCCCTTGATCTGCGCTTGCGCGCGGCCGAGATCGTCGTGGCAGGAGAGGGAGCGCGCGCGAACGATCTCCTCGCTGCCGCCCGCAAGCTTCCCTTCCTCGACCGCATCGTGCTGCGCGCTTCCCCGGCGCTGCCGGCCTCCCATCCCGCGCAAGAGAAAATCAAGGCGACGGCGCAGAGTGCAGCCTTCATCTGCGTCGGCGAAACCTGCTCGCTACCGGTGACTGAGCCCGACGCCGTTGCCGCGGCTGTCACCGCGACGCGCCACTGATCACGCGTTCATCGACTCGAAGAAGTCGGCGTTGTTCTTGGTGTTGCGCAGCTTGTCGAGCAGGAAGTCGATCGCATCCATCGTGCCCATCGGATTCAAGATGCGGCGCAGGATGTACATCTTCTTGAGCTGGTCGGGCGGCACCAGCAGCTCCTCCTTGCGCGTGCCGGAGCGCGTGATGTCCATCGCCGGGAAGGTGCGTTTGTCCGCCACCTTGCGATCGAGAATGATTTCGGAATTGCCGGTGCCCTTGAACTCTTCGAAAATCACCTCGTCCATGCGACTACCGGTGTCGATCAACGCGGTGGCGATAATGGTGAGCGAACCGCCTTCCTCGATGTTGCGCGCGGCGCCGAAGAAGCGCTTCGGCCGCTGCAACGCATTGGCATCGACGCCGCCGGTGAGCACCTTGCCCGACGACGGCACCACGGTGTTGTAGGCGCGTCCCAAGCGCGTGATCGAATCCAGCAGGATGACCACGTCGCGGCTGTGCTCGACCAAGCGCTTGGCTTTCTCGATGACCATCTCGGCCACCTGGACGTGACGCGACGCCGGCTCGTCGAAGGTCGAGGACACGACCTCGCCCTTCACCGAGCGCTGCATGTCGGTCACCTCCTCGGGCCGTTCGTCGATGAGCAGCACGATGAGATAGCATTCCGGATGATTGGCGGTGATGGCATGCGCGATGTTCTGCAACAGCACCGTCTTGCCCGTACGCGGCGGCGACACGATGAGCGCGCGCTGACCCTTGCCGATCGGTGCGACGATATCGATGACGCGCGGGGAGAGATCCTTCTTGGTCGGATCCTCGTGTTCCATTCGCAACCGCTCCTCGGGATAGAGCGGGGTGAGATTGTCGAAGTTGACTTTGTGGCGCGCCTTCTCCGGGTCCTCAAAATTGATGGTATTGACCTTGAGCAGCGCGAAGTAGCGTTCGCCTTCCTTGGGCGAGCGGATGTGACCATCGATGGTGTCGCCGGTGCGCAGCCCGAAGCGGCGGATCTGCGAGGGCGAGACGTAGATGTCGTCCGGGCCGGGCAGGTAATTCGCTTCCGGCGAGCGCAGGAAGCCGAAGCCGTCGGAGAGCACCTCGACCACGCCTTCGCCGATGATGTCGGTCTCGCGCATGGAGAGCTGTTTGAGAATGCCGAACATCAGCTCTTGCTTGCGCATGGTGCTGGCGTTTTCGACCTCGAGCTCCTCGGCGAACGAGACAAGCTCGGCCGGCGTTTTGGCCTTGAGGTCTTGGAGTTTCATTTCCCGCATACGGGGTAGTCCTATGGAGGGGATCGGTGACTGAAAAAGCTGCCGATCGATACGGAAGGGGAATCGCAGGTCTTGAGCGAGGCGTCTGAGGCCCGATACAACGGCCGGCTCCCGCACTTGGGCCGGTACTAAATGTATTTGCCTGCGTTCGGGGAGATGAACCCAAGATAGGTAAAGACGGTTCCATACGCAAGTGGCGCCGACGGCGTGTGGACGGCGGCAAGCATCGCCGCAACCGGGAACGCGGCTTGGCGGCGGCCGCAGCGGCGCGGTCAGAACGGCTTGACGACCGCGAGGATCACGATCCCGATCATCAAGATCGTCGGTATCTCATTGATAATCCTGTAGAACTTTTGAGAATGGCGATTGCGGTCGGCGGCGAAGTCGCGCACCCAGCGCGCAAAAAAGCCGTGCAGGGCGGAGAGCCCGACGACCAACACCACCTTGGCCTGCAGCCAGCCTGCGACATAGGAGCCCCCCGTCCACGCCAGCCATAGACCAAGCACCCAGCTCACCACCATGGCCGGCGTGATGATTGCGTGGAGCAGCCGCCGCTCCATCACCTTGAAGGTTTCCGACTGCTTGGAGCCGGGCTCGGCCTCGCAGTGATAGACGAAGAGCCGCGGCAGATAGAGCATTCCCGCCATCCAGGCGATGATCGCGATGACGTGGAATGCCTTCAACCACACGTACATGCGTCGCTCCGATCGTCATCTCGGGTGATCCTATGTCCCGCGCACGCGCGCAAGCATCTGCTCCACATGTGCGATCGGCGTCTGCGGCAAGATGCCGTGTCCGAGATTGAAGATGAAGGGCCGCTCGGAAAACGCCTCGAGTATGTTATCGACCGCGCGGTCGAGCGCGGCGCCGCCGGCGAGCAGCACCAACGGGTCGAGGTTTCCCTGCACCGGCACGCGCCACTGGATCTGATCACGCGCAAAAGCGGGATCGACCGTCCAATCGAGGCCGACGGCATCGACCGGAACATCTTCCACGTAACGCAGGAGTGCAGTGCCGACACCACGCGGAAACCCGATTACCTTTGCCCCCGGTACGTGGCCGCGCACTTTCGCAATAATGCGTGCCGTGGGATCGACGCACCATCGCTGGAATTCGTCCGCCGGCAAAACGCCGGCCCAGGTATCGAAAATCTGCACGGCGTCCGCACCCGCCTGCAACTGCCGGACCAGATAACTGGCGGATGCATCGACCAGCTTGTCGATGAGCTCGGCAAATCCGTCTGGATCCCCATAAGCAAAGCGCCGCGCTGGCTCCTGCTCCGATGTGCCGCCGCCCGCAATCATATAGCTTGCAACGGTCCACGGTGCGCCGCAGAAGCCAAGCAACGCAACTTCCCGCGGAAGATCTGCTTTCACCCGGTTGATCGTCTCATAAATCGGCGTAAGCATGCTATGGTCGACTTCTGCCTTGAGCCGAGCCAACCCTCGACGATCAGCAATTGCATCGAGCTGCGGACCTTCACCTAGAGCAAACTGCACCGGCTGGCCAAGCGCGTGCGGGACGACCAGAATGTCCGAAAACAGGATTGCCGCATCGAAACCAAATCGACGCACGGGTTGAAGCGTCACTTGGGCCGCAAGTTCTGGACTAAAACAGAGCTTAAGAAAGTCTCCCGCCTTCTCCCGTATCATCCGGTACTCCGGCAGATAGCGGCCGGCCTGCCGCATGAGCCATATGGGCGGCGGACTCCGACGCTGGTGATCAAGGACATCGAGAAGAGGTTTGTTCACCGCGTAATCCCAGCTTTGCCCTTCCTGTAAACCTAAATCTTAAAGACTCTTGTTGTGATTCTTGGACCGTTGATTTGACTCATACATTGGCGTCCACATGCTATCCACGCCCTGGCGAGTTATGCCGTGGCTGTGGGAAGCAAGTGCCGTTCGCATGAAGTGCCCACAAGGTGCGGTTTATCGCTACTTTCAGCAGGTTCGTGCCAGTGTAATCCAGGAGTGATTCACATTTACCCGGCGTACCAGCGGTGTGCCTTGAATGCTGTCCCCAAAGCGGCGATGTGGAAGGCCTGAGCCACTTGGCCGATTGTGGACTTGCACTCGGCCTGCGCCCGTGGCCTTCTCCCCAGAAGTTCACAATTCGTCCCGTCGTTATCATGGCACAGCGTGCGAGCAGCTATTTCCACCTTCACCTAGTGTCCGACGCGACCGGTGAGACATTGACCACCGTCGCGCGCGCCGCGACCGCGCAGTACACCAAGGTCTCGGCGGTGGAACACGTTTATCCCCTGGTGCGGACCCAGAAGCAGCTCGATCGTGTACTGGCGGAGATCGAGGAGTCGCCGGGTATCGTCCTCTACACGCTGCTCGACGACGAGCTTCTGCAACGGCTCGAAAATCACTGCCGTGAGCTGAGCCTGCCCTGCCTGTCGATCCTTGGGCCGGTCCTGCAGCTCCTGCAATCCTACCTCGGCACCGAGACCTCGCATCGCGTTGGTGCGCAGCACACGCTCAACGCGGACTATTTCAAGCGTATCGATGCGCTCAACTACACGATGCTGCATGACGACGGCCAGCATCTCGAGGATTTGGAGGACGCCGATGTCGTGCTTGTCGGCGTATCGCGCACGTCGAAGACGCCCACCTCGATCTATCTGGCGAACCGCGGGGTGAAGACCGGCAATGTCCCGGTCGTGCCCGGAGTCGAAGTCTCGAGGCATGTGGAGGAATTGTCGCGACCGCTCGTGGTGGGGCTCTATGCCAGCCCCGAGCGGATCGTGCAGATCCGGCAGAATCGCCTGCTCGGGCTCAGGGCGCATCACGACGGGGAGCAATATATCGATCGCCAGGCGGTCGCCGAGGAGGTGGCGTTCTCGCGCAAACTGTGCGCGAGGCACAATTGGCCGAGCATCGACGTCACGCGGCGTTCAATCGAAGAGACCGCCGCCGCGGTCATGAGCTTTCTCGCCGAGCGCCGCCGCCAGCCGGTCCCGTGAGCGATGCCGCTTTGGCTCGCCGGCGAACCGCTCGTGCTCGCGTCCAAGAGCGCGATCCGCCATGCCCTCCTGCGCGACGCCGGGGTTCCGCTCGAAGTCTACCCGGCCGATATCGACGAGCGGACCATCGAGCAGCGGAGCCCGGCGCACGATGCGGGCGAACTCGCGGCGCTGCTGGCGCGCGAAAAGGCGCGCACGATCGCCGCTCGCCTGCCCGGTCGGCTGGTGCTGGGCGCCGACCAGACATTGGCGCTTGGCGAGCGGCGGTTCTCCAAGCCCGGCGACCGCGCCGGCGCGCGCGCGCAGCTGGAAGCCCTGCGCGGGCGAACCCATGAGCTTCATACCGCGATTGCGCTGGTACGGGAGGGCGCGATCCTGTTCGAGCACCGCGAGGTCGCGCGGCTCACGATGCGCGCCTTTTCAGACAGTTTCCTCGAAGCCTACCTCGATGCCATGGGGGCGGCAGTCACGGCGAGCGTCGGTGGCTACCAGCTGGAGCGGATCGGTATCCAGTTGTTCGAACGCATCGAGGGCGATCATTTTGTGATTCTCGGGCTGCCGCTGGTGGCGCTGCTGCAATATATGCGGCAGGCGGGATGGCTGGCGGCGTGAATTGCCGCGCACTCTGGGTTATTCAAGACGCATGTTCATTCTTGGTCTGACCGGCTCGCTGGGAATGGGAAAGTCGGTGACGGCGCGCTTTTTCGCCGAGCAAGGCGTGCCGGTGCATGACGCCGACGCGGTGGTGCATCGCCTCTACGAGGGGGAGGCCGCGGCGGCGATCGAAGCGGCGTTTCCCGGCACCACCACCGGCGGCAAGGTCGATCGCGACAAGCTGGCTGCGCGCGTTCTGGGTGACGGAGCGGCGCTGAAACGACTCGAGGCGATCGTTCATCCCCTGGTGCAAGAGGCCGAACGGCGTCTTCTCGCCGAGGCCGAGGCGCGCGGCGAGAAGGTGGCGGTGCTCGACATTCCGCTCTTGTTCGAGACCGGCGGAGAAAGGCGGGTCGACGCGGTGGTGGTGGTATCGGCGCCGCCGGAAGTGCAACGCTCGCGCGTGCTTGAACGCCCCGGCATGACCGTGGAAAAGCTCGAAGCGATCCTGGCGAAGCAGATGCCCGACGACGAAAAGCGCCGCCGCGCGGATTTTATCGTGGATACGTCGCGCGGCTTCGAGGCGGCGCGCGCCGAGGTCCGTGCGATTCTCGAGGCGGTAGCTACAATGCCGAAGCGGCGGCGGTGATTCGTCGGTTCCGCCCATGACCGCGCGAGCGGATGCGGGAATATAAACGTGCGCGAAATCGTGCTCGATACCGAAACGACGGGGCTTGATCCCTTCCAGGGACATCGACTGGTGGAGATCGGTTGCATCGAACTCGTCAATCGCATTCCGAGCGGACAGACCTTTCATCGTTACGTCAATCCCGAGCGCGACGTGCCGCCCGAGGCTGTCGCCATCCACGGCCTGTCGAGCGAGGTCCTCAAGGACAAGCCGTTCTTCGCCGAGATCGTCGAGGACCTAGTCGCGTTCATCGGCGACGCGCCGCTTGTTGCGCATAATGCGCTGTTCGATCTCGCTTTCCTCAATGCCGAGCTTGAGCGCGCGGGAAAAGCGTTGGTGCCGCGCGAGCGGCTCGTCGACACGCTGTTATTGGCACGCCGCAAGTACCCGGGCGCGCCCAACCGCCTTGATGACCTCTGCACGCGCTATGGCATCGATAATTCGCGCCGCACCAAGCATGGCGCGCTGCTCGACGCCGAACTCTTGGCCGAGGTCTATCTCGAGCTGATCGGAGCCCGGCAAGCCCAGCTCATCCTGGTCGAAGTCGGCAGCAGCCCGACCGGCGCGCCCGCCGGCCCGGCGCCCATTCGCGTGCGGCCGAATGCGCTCGTGGTCCGCCTGACCGCCGACGAGCGCGATGCGCATCTCGCCTTCGTGGCGACGCTCGGGGAGAGCGCGATCTGGTGTGACTATTTGGACTTGCGCGGGCCTGGCGCAAACGCGTGAAGCGCAAGGCCGGCTTTCCACCCGCGCTCGCCGAGCGCCGGGTCCTCATTGTCCGAGCGTCATCCGACATCCGCAAGTCGCATCGATCCGACTCGCGATGAGGCAAGCTGGTAACGACTAGATCGCTAGCTCGACGTCTGCGTTGGCTGCGCCGCCTGCGTCTGGGCCGCGCGCTGTTGATAAAGCGCGACGAAATCGACCGGGTCGAGCAGCAGGGGTGGAAAGCCGCCGTTACGCACCGAGGTTGCGACGATCTCGCGCGCGAACGGGAACAACAGGCGCGGACACTCGATCATGACGATTGGCTGCAATGTCTCCGCCGGTACGTTCTGGAGGCGGAAAACGCCAGCGAAGGTCAGGTCGAAGGCAAACAGGACCGTTCCGGCGCTCTCGGCCTTGCCTTCGAGCTTGAGGGAAATCTCGTAGTCGGTCTGGGCGAGCTGCTGCGCGCTGACATTGATCTGAATGTTGATCGCTGGTTGCGTTTGGTTGGGGGCCAAGGAGCGCGGCGCATTCGGATTCTCGAACGAGAAGTCCTTGATGTATTGCCCAAGCACGCTGAGCTGTGCCTGGCCTTGCGGAGCGCTCGGGCCCGGCGCAGGCCCGCCATTGCCGCCGGTGGTCGCCATCGACTCTACCTCTCACTGCCCACAATTGCCGCAGTCGGCGGCGTGGCTAACACAGGCGCTCCGGTCGGACAAGGATATCACGCGCGGCGATTGGACTTACGCCGGCGGCGGCGCCCCCGATCGGGGATTTGGTGCCATTCGCCGGGCTCAAGCTCGATGACGCGATCATCGCGCGGGGTACGCCGGGAACTGCGCGGCAGCTTTGCGAATTTTGCCGCAGCCCACCGGCGAACCGCCGGCAGCAACAATGCGGCGCCCAAGAGGTCCGTTATAAAACCTGGAAATATCAGAAGGATTCCGCCGACCATCGTTGCCATGCCGGGTGTTTCCAAATGCAGTGCTCGAACCCCGTCCCGAGCGAAGGCGGTGCGCAAGCGGTCGAGATCGGCGCGTCCGAACCTTCTGAGCAACAGCGCGCCCGCGATGGAGGTGGCGATGAAAAGACCTGCCGCCCACAACCAGCCGATCAACGCCGCCACCAGGAAGAAGGCGACGAGCTCCGCCGCGGGGAGCACGAGCAGCCCGATTAATGTCCATTTAACCAAGGACATCGGCCTTATTCCTGCATTCGCTTTGGGCATCAGCCTTGTTGGCGCCACGGTTGGGATCGTCTATGGTCCCGAAGGTGCGACATGCGCCGGCGGTTCGGCGCAAGCCTCTGGATCAGTGCGGTCGCGCACTTACATATTGGTACGGGAACCGATATCTGCTTATGCAGATTACCTGTCTGCCGGCTTCCCACTGATCCGCGGTTCCCGTCACGGCGGTCGAGAGCGTGCCAGACGTGTTCGATATCTACACCATCATCTTTCTGGCGCTGGCGGTGTTCATCTTTCTCCGCCTGCGAAGTGTGCTGGGTCAGCGCACGGGTCGCGAACGGCCGCCTTACGACCCGTATTCGGCCCGCGATGCGGTGCGCGGTGCGACCAATGACAATGTGGTGACGTTGCCCGGCCGGGGCGGTGAGACCGCGCAAAAGCCGGTCGAGACGCCCGAGCCGACCGAGCGCTGGAAGGGCATTGCGGAGGCCGGCTCGACGGTCGCCGCTGGGCTCGACGCGGTCGCCCGCGAGGACAAAACTTTCGACGCCAAGCATTTCGTCGCCGGCGCGCGGGCCGCCTACGAGATGATCGTCCTGGCCTATGCCGAGGGTGACCGGCGCACGCTCAAGAATCTGCTGTCACGTGACGTCTATGAGGGGTTCGAGGCCGCGATCCGGGAGCGCGAGACCAAGGGCGAGATCGTCGAGACCCGTTTCGTGGCGATCGACAAATCCGACATTGCCGGCGTCGAATTGCGCGGGCGCACCGCGCAGATCACGGTGCGTTTCGTCTCGCAGCTGATTTCGGTCACCCGCGACAAGTCCGGCAACGTGATCGAAGGCAACGCCGAGAAAGTCACCGACGTCACCGACGTGTGGACGTTCGCGCGCGATCTCTCCTCGCGCGATCCCAATTGGAAACTCGTCGCCACCGAAGCCGGGCAGTAACCGGGGCGGAACGCGATGCCGGTGCGTCTGTGGGTCTTCCTCGGAGGCATCGCCGCGGCCGCGCTGTATTTCTCGATTCCGGCTTGCGCCGAGCCGGGCGACGGGCCGCTGAGGCTCGCGGACAGCCAGCTTGAGCCGGTCAAATGGGGTGATGTCGACGGCTGGGCGGCCGACGATCAGCTCGCCGCGTTCGCGGCTTTCCAGGCGAGCTGCCAGACCCTTCGCAACGCCAAACGCCCCGACGACGACCGGCCGATCTACAGCGCGCTCCGGGAGGTCTGCCGGCGCGCGACCGCGTCGCGGCCGGCCAACAAGGACGCGGCGCGCCGCTTCTTCGAGGACAATTTTCGCCCGGTGCAGATCACACGTCTCGGCGAAGCGCAGGGCTTCCTGACCGGTTATTACGAGCCGATCGTCGAGGGCTCGCGCTTTCCCAATCCGGAATTCCACGTCCCGCTCTACCGGCGTCCACACGATCTCGTGGCTGCCGGCTACACGCCGGGTTCTGCCCCCTTTCCCAACAAAGGCGCGCTGATCGGGCGCCGCAACGAGAACAGCGAGATCGTGCCCTACCACGATCGCGGCGCCATCGAGGCAGGCGCGCTCGACGGACAGAAGCTCGAAATCTGCTGGCTCAGAGATCCCTTCGAGGCGCTCGCGATTCAAATCCAAGGCTCGGCGCGGGTGATCCTCGAAGACGGCACGCCACTGCGCCTCAACTACGACTCCCACAATGGCTATCCCTACACGTCGGTCGGTCGGGTGCTCATCGAGCGCAACCTCGTGGCGCGGGAAGAAATGTCGATGCAACGCATCCGCGATTGGATGGCCGCCAATCCCGACGAAGCGCCGAACGTGCGCGCCACGAACCGCTCGTTCGTGTTCTTTCGTGTCACCGGCCTGTCGAACGAAGGCGAGCCGGTCGGCGCGCAGGGTGTCCCGCTGATACCCGGCCGCTCGATCGCGGTCGACAAAATCCACGTCTACGGCACGCCGTTCTTCATCGACGCGAGCCTGCCGATCGAGAGTGCGAAGCCGACCACGCCGTTCCGCCGGCTGATGATCGCGCAGGACACCGGATCGGCCATCGTCGGGCCGGCGCGCGCTGACCTCTATTGGGGGGCTGGCGATGATGCCGCGCGGATCGCCGGTCGCATCCGCCATCCCGGCCGCTTCGTCATGCTGCTTCCGCGCGAGTTCGACATGATCGAGGCTGGCAAGCACATGCCGCTGCCGGTGGCGAAGCCGAACATCCCCGAGGCCGAAGTCAAGAAGGAGGAGGGCAAGGCCAAGCAGCAGGCGGGCAAGAGCGAGGATGGAGCGAGGGGGAAGAAATTGCGCCGCCAGGTCGGCCCCGTGCGATGGCGGCCGCGATCATGAGCGCGGACGAGGGCAAGCCGCGGCGTCGACTGAGTGACGAGGAGCGCAAGCTTTGGGGCCATTTCACGCGCTCGGTCGCGCCGCTGCGGCGACCACCGGTGCCCGCTGGTCCGCCGTCGGCAGCGGCGAGCAAGACGAAATCACCGACTCAGGTTCGCGCGCTGGCGCGCGCCCCAGCGCCCGCTGCACGGACCGCGCCCGGGCTTGAGCCGTTTGATCGGCGGCTCAAGCAGCGCCTCGCGCGCGGCACCGAACCGATCGACGCGCGCATCGACCTGCACGGCAAGACCCAAAGCGAGGCGCATGCCGCGCTCATCTCCTTCTTGCGCAAGGCGCAGAGCGATGGCGCCAAGTTCGTCCTGGTGATCACCGGCAAAGGTGGCGGCGCGCGCGACGACTGGAGCGAGCGCGGCGTGCTCAAGCGCCAAGTGCCGCAGTGGTTGAAACTGCCGCAATTCCGCGGCTACGTCCTCGGTTTCGAGGACGCCCATATGGGCCACGGCGGCGCCGGCGCGCTCTATGTGCGGATCAAGCGTCGGAAGTCAGGGACCAGGACATTCTCCTGATCCCTTATCGCTAGCTCCTGAACCGGGGTTCAGTGGGTCACGACCACCGTCGTGCCCCAGCTGACGCGGTTGTAGAGATCGAGCACGTCCGCATTGTACATGCGAATGCAGCCATAGGAGACGAAGCCGCCGACCGAGCCGGGGTTGTTGGTGCCGTGGATGGCGTATTCCCCGCCGCCGCTGAGCGTCATGGCGGCTGCTCCCATGGGATTGCTCGGGCTTCCGCCCGGAATCACATTCGGCAGCGAGGGCTTGTCGCGCTTGACCTCAGCCGGCGGTGACCACGCTGGGCGCAGTTGCTTGCCGCTGATGTACGCCGTGCCGCTCCATTGCTTGCCGACGCGCCCGACGCCGACCGGATAGCGCACGGCCTTGCCGTTGCCGAGCACGTAGTAGAGCGCCCGTTCGCTGGTTTTCACCACCACCGTGCCGCTCGAGTAAGCGCCGGAAAATCCAACGATTTCGCGTGCCTGCGCCAGCTGCGGCATGGCCGCAGCAAAGAGCAGCGCGGCCGAAGCGGCCGCCAATGCGCGTGGCAGATTCATGATTTGACCGTGTCTGTTGCCCGTTATCCCCTCGATCGTCGACGCCCGACCATTCGTTAGGATTCCCCGGAGCGGGCGGCGACGGATCGGTAACCATAATAATCGAATCTGCGCGCGATCTCAGCCGAAACCGCGCGTTAGGGTTAGTGAATGGTTAAAAATCCCAACGACTGTGCCGTGCGCGCCACACCGGCGGCGCGGAACTTCGGCTGGTCTGCGCTCGGGGCGCCGCCGCGCTCCCTCGTTCCGCGGTGCGGCAAGAGCGAGCCGACCGAGTTTTCGCTCACCCTTAAGTGCGCTTCACCGAAAGCGTCCGACGCCCCGGTGAACGCGGCTTAAGCGTGTGCCTTCTTGTTCTGCCGGTTGCCGACGAGGTCGTCGACCACGGTCGGGTCGGCGAGCGTCGAGGTGTCGCCGAGATTGCCGTACTCGTCTTCGGCGATCTTGCGCAAAATTCTGCGCATGATCTTTCCCGAGCGCGTCTTCGGCAGGCCGGGCGCGAATTGAATGAGATCGGGCGAGGCGATCGGGCCGATCTCCTTGCGCACCCAGGCGACCAACTCCTTACGTAGCTCTTCGCTCGGGTTTTCGCCGGACATCAGCGTAACATAGGCGTAGATGCCCTGGCCCTTGATGTCGTGCGGGTAGCCGACCACGGCGGCCTCCGACACCTTGGCATGCGCCACCAGCGCGCTCTCGACCTCGGCGGTGCCGAGCCGATGGCCGGCGACAT
>Ga0310916_10001005_pt1 | contig 16281 bp, 12 predicted proteins | sample GREbulkMGLF176_FD_203444 | JGI IMG/M metagenome (GOLD analysis project Ga0310916, IMG submission 203444) | Lab enrichment of tropical soil microbial communities from Luquillo Experimental Forest, Puerto Rico - GRE.bulkMG.LF176 | ecosystem: Environmental > Terrestrial > Soil > Tropical forest >...
ATCGGCATCCTCGCCGGCGATTTCCTGAAGACCGCAAGTGATCTCGGTCTGCCGGTTATCGGCATCGGACTTCTCTATCAGGAAGGATACTTCCGACAGATCATTGACGCCTCCGGCGCGCAGCAGGAAGCCTACCTGTTCAATGATCCGGGGTCTATGCCGATCCACCCGGCGAAGGGGCCGGACGGTTCGTGGCTACAGATCTATCTGGACCTCCCGGGGCGCGCCGTGCAACTGCGCGTCTGGCAGGCGCTCGTCGGACGCGTCGCGCTTTACCTGCTGGATACGAACGATCCGCTCAACAGCCCGGTCGATCGGGGCATCACCGCCAAGCTCTACGATGCCGGGACGGAGATCCGGCTGTTGCAGGAAATCGTGCTCGGGGTTGGCGGCTGGCGAGTGGTCGAGGCGCTCTCGCCGCAAGTCGAAATCTGCCACATGAACGAAGGCCACGCGGCTTTTGCCGTGCTCGAACGGGCGCGGTCCCATATGCGGCGCTCCGGCCTATCCTTTTGGGAAGCGCTGTGGGCGACGCGCGCTGGCAATCTGTTCACGACCCATACGCCAGTAGCCTCGGGCTTCGATCGGTTTCCGCCCGATCTGCTCATTAAATACGCCCGCTATTTTGAATCCTTTCTCGCCGAGACGGGCATCGAGGCAAGCGAGCTGCTGGCGCTGGGACGATCACTCCCAGACGAAGGGGAGCCGTTCAATATGGCGTATCTCGCGATGCGCGGCTCGCTCGCGACGTTCGGCGTGAGCCGATTGCACGGCGCCGTTAGCCGGAAGATTTTTCAGCCGCTTTTTTCGCGCTGGCCGGAAATTGAGGTGCCGGTCGCCCACGTCACGAACGGCGTGCACTTTCCAAGCTGGGATTCGCCCTCAGCCGACGAATTGTGGACCGCCGCCTGCGGCAAGGAGCGCTGGCGCGGCATGCCTGACGCGCTCCCGGCTTTGGTCTCCCGTCTCTCCAACGAGCAGCTGTGGACCATGGCCGGGGAGGATCGTCGGACCTTGATTGAACGCGTGCGCATACGGCTGGCGCGGCAGCTCCGTAGCCGCGGTCATCTGCCGGAAATCGTGTCCGGAGCCGCCGATGTGCTCGAGCCGAGCGCATTGACCTTGGGCTTTGCACGCCCTTTCACCGGCTACAAGCGGCCGAATCTGCTGCTCGAAGATGAGGCGCGGCTGGCCCGGCTGTTGAACGACCCGACGCGGCCCGTGCAGTTGGTGCTAGCCGGCAAGGCGCATCCGGCCGACGGCGAGGGCAAGGAGATGATCCGCCGGTGGATCGAACTCGCGCAGCGCCCTGAATTCCGTCAGCGCGTCGTCTTTCTCGAAGATTACGATATCGCGCTCGCTCAAGAGCTGGTGCAAGGTGTCGATGTTTGGGTCAATACGCCCCGCCGCCCTTGGGAGGCCTGTGGGACAAGTGGCATGAAGGTGCTCGTCAACGGCGGCCTCAACCTCTCCGAATGCGACGGCTGGTGGGCCGAGGCCTATGCACCAGAGCTGGGCTGGGCGATGGGTGATGATCGGGAATACCCGAAGGACGAGCGGGACTTGCGAGACGCCGAGGCGCTCTATGCGATCCTCGAACAACAGGTGGTGCCCGAATTCTACGACCGCGATGCAGACGGAATGCCGCTACAATGGCTCGCCCGCGTGCGGCGCAGCATGGCGCAACTGGCGCCCACCTACAGCAGCGGTCGCATGGCGCGCGATTATGTCGAACAGTACTACCTCGCTGGGGCGGCCGAGCTTCGCCGCCGCACTGCCGATGCCAGTGCACGGGCCCGCGCGATGCGGCAGTGGGAGGTTCGGTTGCAACGGCACTGGCCTCTTGTTCGTATCGCGACGCCGACGATCTCGCGAGATGCGGCCGGCTGGCTTTTCTCGGTCACGGTCGAGCTGGGCGAGATCGCGCCGGAAGACGTCGCGGTTCAGCTCTATGCCGAGCCGTGCGAAGGCGGCCCGGCGTCTCGCGTTGAACTGTGCTGTACCGCGCCCAATGCCACGGCCCTCTATGCCGGCTCGGTGCCCGATGACCGGCCTGCCCGGGATTACACCGTGCGGATTGTGCCGCGTCACCCGGGCGCAGCGGTTCCAGCCGAGCTCTCGCTCATCCTGTGGCAGAACTAAACTAGGTTCGCGCGGACGTTTCTGCACCCTCGCGCGCGCGAAGCTCAAACGCACCGGCGGGGCGAATGCGGCGAGCATCCGCAGGACGGTGCGGAGCGTGTAGGCCGGCAGCGCCGCGGATGAGAGCGAGATCTCTGGCTGCTGGTGCGCTACGGCGAACGGCGCCACCATCTGGCGTGCCCCGGTGCCCAGCAGGATGACCGTACCCAGGACCAACAGAACTGCAGCAAGATCCCGCCAGCTCGGGATGCGTTGCTGCCAGACCCCGTCCCTCAGCACCTCGGCATGGTGCTCCACGGCTTTCGGAACTCCTCATTGGCTGACGACCACGCAGTAAAAAGGGGGTACGATGTTGAAGAAGTCAGGAAGCGATGAGCAGGCGAGATTGATGCATGTTGCCGTCTGGTAACGCAATAACGAACTGCCCAGCAACCTCTTATTCAAATATTTGCAAGGCTGGCGCTTCTTCGACCGCAACCACTAGCCGGGCGTGTTGCGCTTCATAAGCTCACTACAATCTGTCTGGTGTGCTAGCCTCATGCTACAGCCTTTACGCGCGCGTGCAGCGCGCGTAAAGTGTAATAGCTTGCAATTAATCGCTATGCATGACCGATTGGGTTCAGTGCTGTTGGGATTGGCGGGCGTAGAGACGCTCGACGTCGCTTCGTCGGCATAGTTCGGTGCCAGATCCGAGCAGGGCGGCGGCGCCTGCGGCCATTCCGTAGCGGACGGCTTCGCCCAGGGTCAATCCTCGGCAAAGACTAAGAACAATGCCCGCCAGCATGCTGTCTCCGGCGCCGACAGAACTCCGCGCCTCGACCGGGATTGCTGCGAAACGCTCGGCTCCCTCCGCTGTCATCAGCAGAGCACCTCGATCACCCAAGGAGAGGACGACGATCTCGCTGCGGCCCTGCTCGATGATTTCTCTTGCCGCGCGCTCTTGCTCAGTTTCGGTGCGAATCTCTCTCCCGACCAGGTCCCCCAACTCGCGCAAGCTTGGCTTCAACAGATGTATCCCCCGCCCTGCCTGTTTGAGTGCAGCTCCGGAAGTATCGAGGATGAAGCGTTTGCCGAGAGACCGGGCGAGTTTAGCAACGCGGCCATAGAAATCTTCGGGAACACCAAGGGGCAGGCTGCCGCTCGCGACGATGTAGGCGGCTTCCGCGGCCGCGAGCGCCAGCTGGTCGAGACAGCGCTCCCGGTCGCGCTCGGAAATCTCCGGCCCCGGCAGAAGAAACCGAAACTGATGTCCGCTCCGGCGCTCCTCGACGGCGAGGCTTTCGCGGGTGAAGCCGGAAATTGCGATCGCGTGATGCGGCACACCCTGCTGTTCCAGCATATACTGGATCATTTCGCCTGCGGCTCCTCCCGCCGGGAAGATCGCGACCGCGTCGCCGCCCAGCGCATGCATCGCGCGCGCGACGTTGATCCCGCCGCCGCCAGGGTCGTAGCGCGGCATCGAGCAGCGCAGTTTGTGGGTCGGCTCGACACGATCCGTCGATGTCGCGATGTCGAGCGCCGGGTTCATCGTCAACGTAACGATCGCAGCCATTACTGCCACTCCACAGGATATTACTGCGCCGCGATCCGGGCGGCCGTCGCCGCCCGCTGCTCGGCCTCGTGAACTGCGGTAAACGTCTGGAACAGACTTGCAGCATTGACGCTGATCGAGTCGATTCCAAGCCCAGCGAGGAACTGCGCAATCTCTGGATAATTGGCCGGCGCCTCACCGCAGATCCCGACATGGCGATGGTTGCGTTTCGCGCCAGTCACCGAAAGCCTTAGCATTTCGAGCATGCCCGTATCGCGCTCGTCAAAATCGAATGCGACGATTTCCGAATCGCGGTCCACCCCCAGCGTCAACTGCGTCAGATCGTTGGACCCAATCGAAAATCCGTCGAACAACCGTGCAAAGGCGTCGATTTGGATTACGTTATTGGGGATCTCGCACATCACGTAGATCTCGAGCTCGTTATCGCCCTGTTTCAGACCGTGCTGCGCCATCGTCGTGATCACTTGCTCGGCTTCGGCGACACGGCGGCAAAATGGGACCATGACGCGCAAGTTCTTCAGCCCCATTTCGTTGCGGACGCGCGCCAACGCCCGGCATTCGAGCGCGAAACCATCGGCATAGGCCGGGTGGGAGTAGCGGGACGCCCCGCGAAACCCGAGCATTGGATTTTGTTCTTTTGGTTCGAACTCGGCGCCGCCGATCAGGTTGGCATATTCATTGGTCTTGAAATCCGACAACCGCACGATGACGGGCCTCGGATAAAAGGCAGCGGCGATCGTACCGATCCCCTCCGAAAGCTTGTCGACAAAGAAATCGGCTGGTTGCGGGTAGGTCTGCACCAAGCGGGCAATGGCGGCTTGTGCCTTTTTCGATGTCACCTTTTCCGGATGGACGAGCGCCATCGGATGGACACCGATGTGCTGGTTGATTATGAACTCCATACGCGCGAGCCCGACACCGTCGTTCGGCAGCATCGCGGTGTGATAGGCAAGCTCGGGATCGCCGAGATTGACCATGATCTGCGTGCGCGGGCGCGGCAGCGCGTCCAGCGCGATCCGGATCACCTCGAACGGCAGCTCCCGGTCATACACCTTGCCGATCTCGCCATCCGCGCAGCTGACAGTTACCGATGTTCCGGTGGCAAGTTTTTCAACCGCGTCCTCTGCGCCGACGACGGCCGGTAGCCCGAGCTCGCGCGCGACAATGGCGGCATGACAAGTGCGCCCGCCGCGTCTGGTAACGATTGCGGCCGCGGTCTTCATGACCGGTTCCCAGTCGGGACTGGTCGACTCCGCCACCAGCACTTCGCCGGGTTGGAAGGCCGCCAGCTGATGGGCACCGGCAACGATCCGGACTTTGCCGGAGGCGATCTTCTCGCCGACCGCGCGGCCCGTCGCGAGCACTGGGCCGGCGCCTTTCAGCGTATAGATCTCGAAAGCATTTGGCGCGCGTCGCGAGGCGGCCGTTTCCGGTCGAGCCTGGACGATATAGAGCCTGCCGTCCTCGCCGTCCTTGGCCCATTCAATGTCCATTGGGGTCGGGCGTCCGGCCAGCTTGGAATAGTGGTCCTCGATGCGGATTGCATAACCGGCGAGCTCGAGGACTTCTGCGTCGGTGAGGCAAAAGCATTCGCGCGCCGCCTTCGGGGTTGGCATGTTTTCGGTCGTAGCGCCTCGCCTGCTTGCGTAAATCAACTGCATTTGCTTGCCGCCGAGGGCGCGGCTCAGCACAGCGCGGAAGCCTTTCCGAAAAGTCGGCTTATGCACGTAGAACTCGTCGGGATCGACCTTGCCCTGGACGATATTCTCGCCGAGACCCCAGATACCGGTGACGAAGACGACATCGCAGAACCCTGACTCGGTGTCGAGCGTGAAAATCACGCCGCTGGCGCCAAGATCGGCGCGGACCATCTTCATGACCCCGACCGACAGCGCGACTTTGAAATGGTCGAAGCCGTTATCGATGCGATAGACGATGGCACGGTCGGTGAAGATCGACGCAAAGCACCGCCGGCACGCTTCTATCACCGCGGTCTCTCCGCGCACGTTCAAAAAGCTTTCGTGTTGTCCGGCGAAACTGGCATTCGGCAGGTCTTCGGCGGTCGCAGAGCTGCGCACCGCGACGGCCACGCCAGCGCCGCACTTGCCCTCGAGGCCCCGATAGGCATTCGCAATTTCCCGGGTCAGCCGGTTGTTGCCGGTGGCGTCGTAGACGAGCTTTCGCGCGGCTGCTGCACGCTCGGCGAGGAGGGCGACATTGTGGTGATCAAGATCGCTCAGGAGGCTGCGCAGTTCCTGCCAAGCGCCGGTTGCGGTGAGCGCGTCGCGATAGGCCTCGGCCGTCAGAGCAAACCCGTCAGGGACCCGCCCGCCATCCGCCGCGAGCAGCGCAGACAGCTCGCCCAATGAGGCTGTTTTGCCGCCGACCTCCGGAACATCCTTCAGTCTGACGTCCTCGAACCAGCGGACATAATGATCATTCATGACGCTGCTCCGGGGCTGTGCCAGTTCGTGAGTAGTCTCTGCCTTCGCCCGCCCGTCGCATTGACCTAGATCAAGGCGTCGAGGTCGTCGAAGGACGCAGTGTCGATCCGTGAGCGAAATCGAAGGGGGTAAGCTATGACGGTACGGGTAGCCATCAACGGCTTTGGGCGCATCGGCCGGTTGGTCTTGCGCGCGCTGCACGAGACCCGGTGCGAGGACGTCGAGATCGTTGCGATTAACGATCTCGGGCCCGTCGCGACCAACGCGCATCTCCTTAAATACGACAGCGTGCATGGGCGTTTCCCAGCCGACATCACCGCCAGCGATACCTCGATCGATATCGGCCGCGGCAAAGTCGCGGTCAGCGCCGAACGTGATCCAGCGCAGCTGCCCTGGCGCAGCCTCGGCATCGATGTAGCACTCGAATGCACGGGAAAGTTCACGAAACGCGAGACCGCGGCGAAACATATCGCACGGTCCAGGGTTTCAACATGCCGCACCGCATCGTGCTCGGCACAGAGACGTCGCCGGGCGACAACTTTGAGCTCGCGGTGTTTGCGATCAATGGCCCGATATCGGCCGCACCCGCGAATTTCCTGTGGTTGCGCGAGGCCAAGGTGGAATTTTTTCGTTGACCGACGGGTGCCAGAATCGACAGCACCGCCGCTAGCTGCGGCGGACCCCTGCTTTGAGATCGGCGCTGGCCGCCCCGGTTTCCCGTAGCGCCATCAACGCGTTTAGAGAAAGCGCATCAGCCACACGCTTTGGCCCGTCGCGATAGCCGCCGGCTCTAGAGATGGGCAGGGAGCGATGGTTTGCAGACTCGTCGCTGGAGGGAGATGGATTCGAACTCACAGTTCCGCGCGAGTTCAAGCCTTCGAGCCCGCGCACAAATGCTGTTCGATCAGCTCGTTGACCCGCGCCGGCGCTTCGGCCTCGGGCAGGTGACCACACCTGGGGAGCATCACAAGTGTCGCGTCTGGCACCACGCGGGCGAGCAGCTCGGCATTTGCTGCGGCCTGCGTCACTCGATCTTCTTCGCCCTGGATTAGCAACAGAGGCATCGTCAGCCCGGCGCCGAGCGGCGGCGTTTCGCCACCCGTTACGAAGCGCGCCGCCTGCATGAACCCGGTCGGGTTCGTCGCACGCAACGTATGCTGCACCACGGCGATCGTCTGCGGAGAGGCGGCGGCACCGAGCAGGGCCGCTACCCGTTCTCCGAAACCGTAACCGCCGCATTCGATCATCGCGGCCCGCGCCCTTAGAGCCTGCGCGCGCTCCTCCGGTGGGGCGGCTCGGGCAAGGCTGGTGCCGGTGAACACGGCGCGCCCGATCCGTCCGGGGTAGTGATAGGCGTAAACTCTGCGCGACGCGGGTGGCGAGTAGTCTATCGCCGCCGGGCGGCGACAGGGTTGCGCCGTAAGCGGGCGGTCACGCGACTGATGGAAGCCGGGGTCGGTGCGCTCGGCGTGTCGTGCCCGGGCCGGCGTCCCCACCCTAGGCCACAGTATTTCGTGGAACATCCTTGAACGGCTTGTCGGTGTCGCCGGTTCGTTCGCGCGGCATCTTCAGCACCCGTTCGCTGATGATGTTGCGCTGGATCTCGTCGGTACCGCCGGCGATCGAGCTGGCCGGCACCGACACCAGGATCTCAGCCAATAACCCGCTCATCGGGCTGTCGTCGCCGGTCAGCAGCGCATCTGGCCCCAGCAGCGACGTATGCACGCGAGCCGCCGCGCGGGCGATGATGCTGGACGCCAGCTTGCCGAGGGAGCCCTCGGGGCCCTGCGGCCGACCCTGCTCCTGTGCCGTGCGAGCACGACGAGCGGTCCATTCCGCGGCTTTCGCCATCGCCAGCACCTTGGCGATCTCTTGCCGCAGCGCCGGATCGTTGATCTTTCCGGTCGCCCGCGCCCGCTCCAGGATCAGATCGACTCGGCCCGCACGTTGCGGATACCACTTGTAGGGCTCCATAGTCGTGCGGATTTCTTCCCGTTCCTCGTCATAGGCCCGGCCCGGCTTGTCGGAGGCGATCGCCCAGCTGCGCAACCCGTCGGCGCCGCGGCGCTCATGCATCAGTGTCGTCGTCGTCACGGCCCAGCCGTTGCCAATGTCGGAGACGAGGAACTCGGGCTCGACCTTCGCGTCGGTGAAGAACACCTGGTTGAACGAGGCATAGCCGTTCATCTGTCGCAATGGCTGCACTGTGACACCCGGCTGCTTCATATCGATGATGAAATACGACAGGCCTCGGTGCTTCGGCTGGTCCCAATCGCTGCGCGCAAGTAACAATCCCCAATGCGCCTTGTGCGCGCTGGTGGTCCACACCTTCTGTCCGTTCACGACCCATTGATTGCCGCGGAATTCGGCCCGCGTCACCGCACCGGCGACGTCGGAACCGCTACCCGGTTCGCTGAACAATTGGCACCAGATGTCCTCGCCGGTCAAAATGCGCAGCAGAAATTTCTCCTTCTGCCAGTCGCTCCCATGCGCGAGGATCGTCGCCGCAGCCAGCGTCCGGATCCCCACCTTGGCGACGCCGATCGCGCCGATCCGCTTGAACTCCTCTTCGACCACCGGCACCAAACCGACGGGGAGGTCGCGGCCATACCAGCGCGACGGCCAATGCGGGACGCCCCACCCGGACTGAGCCAGCTTGAGACGCCATTCCACCAGCCCATAGTCCGGCTTCCAATTCGCCTCCAGCCAGGCGCGGGCTTCGGCGCGGACAGTGTCCTCGTTGATCTCGGTCATATTGTTCGTCCTCAGGCCGGCCAGTTTTGCAGCATCAGTTCGCGGTGATAGTTGGCATCGCCCAGCAACACCTCGGAGCTTTTTGCCCGCTTGAACCAGAGATGCGTGTCATTGTCCCAAGTGAAGCCGATGCCGCCATGGATCTGCACCGCGTGGATGGCGGTCTGCATATACGCATCGCTGGCACAAGCTTTGGCGAGATGCGCGTTGGCCAACGCGTCCTCGTCCCCGTCATCCAATGACGCCGCGGCGTAATAGGCGGCCGACTTGGCCAGTTCCACCTCCAGCAGCATATCGGCCTGCTTGTGCTTCATCGACTGAAACGAGGCGATCGGCTTACCGAACTGCATGCGCATCATCGCATAGGCCAGCGCATCCTCCCGCAGCCTGTCTGCTCCACCCACCATTTCGTTGGCCAGACAGACCACGGCCTCGACCATCGTGCGGGCGAACGGGGCCGCAGCACCTCCGACCGTACCAAGCGGGCGGGCCGCCACGCGGTTGAACTCGAGGCGGGCGAATTTGCGCGTCGGGTCCATCGATTTCAGGGTGCGGCGGGTCAGCCCGGCGGCGTTGCCGTCGACGCTGAACAATGACAGGCCCTGCAAGGCGCGGGCGAGAACGACGATCAAATCGGCGGTGTGGCCGTCGATCACATAGCTCTTGGTTCCGTTCAGCAGGAATTCACCGCGTTCGGCGGTCGCGGTCAGCGCCGTGCGCTCGGCGTCCCAGCGCCCGTTGTCCTCGACCCAGGCAAGGGTCGCGGCCGTCTCGCCGGCGGCGATGCCCGGCAGCAACGCCTCTTTTTCGGCCTCGGTGCCGGCATTCATGACGGCGCCAGCAGCCAGCACTGCTGTCGCAAAATACGGTGCGCAGAGCAGGGCGCGCCCCATCTCCTCCAGCACGATGCATTGATCGCCAAAGCCGAACCCGTAGCCGCCATAGGCCTCGGGAATTCGGATCGCAGTTAGGCTGAGCGCGTTGTTGATCGCGCGCCAGCCGTCGCGTTCGTAGCCTTGATCGGTTTCCATCAATCGCCGCACTTCCTTCGTCGGCGAACGGTCTGCCAACAGGCGGCGCAGGTTGGAGCGGAACTCTTCCTGCTCGCTCGAAAAACTGAACTTCACGGAGCTCTCCCGCGTGCGTGTCTAGTCTAAATGCGGGCGGGTCTTCCTGCCCGCTCATCGAGATGGCCCTATCGACACCCAGTTTCCTGACGTGCTCCTTGTGGGCCGTCAACACGGTAATCGCGAAAGAGCGCGCGGACGGTGGCCATTGTCGGTGCCGGTGTGCAAGGGTTTCTGCAACTTGAAATGCTATTGTTGGTGCGTCCGATCGCGCAGGCGCGGCTCTATGACATTTCTGATCATCGGGCACGAGAGGTCTGAATGGAAGGGGTTGTCATCGACACGAATGTCTTCGTAGCCGCGGGCTTCAACGCGAGAAGCGCATCGGCGCGTATCCTCGCGGCTATCCGGGACGGGCGCCTTCAGTTAGTCTGGAACGAACCGACCCGCCGCGAGGCCGAGTTTGTTTTGCGCCGAATTCCGCTCCTCGGTTGGGGTGAGTTCGGTGATCTCTTTCGACCAGAGGGAGAGTTTACCGGCCGCGTCGATCTCCACGACTTTGTCTTCATCGAAGATCCGGACGATCGAAAATTCGCGGCGCTCAGTGCAGCAGCAAAAGTTCCACTCGTTACCAATGACCACCATCTCCTGGCGCATCGAAATCTTATTGGCTTTGACGTTCTGACACCGCGCGCCTTCCTGGCACGAGCGGGAGAAACACCTTCCTCGTAGGCTCCACAGCTATGGTCAGCATCACGCCGAACGAGGGAAGTAAAAACCGAAGTGCAGGGATCACAGCACCGTTAGCCAGTGACACAAATTCGCGTGGGAGTTGTCCAGTGAACCGCGCCGTGATCTAGAGCGGAAAGCATGCCGGTCGCCCCTCAGAGAGTCTAGTCGAGACCCGCGGACCATCAGCCGGGGGTTTCGCAGTGGTATGATGCCAGGAGATGGGTTTTGTTCAAATGGCCTCCTGGGCAGGCTCGGGCCCGCCGTGTGGACGGTCGGCGTGCTCTGAACGCGCCAATCTCGGCCCAACTTCCGATCGGTCGCCGGACGGGCCGGGGACTCAGGGGCCACGACGGTCCATCCTGTATCGTCTGGGAATCGGCAGCAATGGGTGTGAAAACCGACTTTCCCACCGGATTTTTGCGCGAGCTAAGTGATTGTTCCGCCGCCGCCGGAACGGAAACGCGTGGCGCGCCGATCGTTCGGTTTAGGTTGAGAGATTTGGTTTATTTTATCACGATTTATTGCGCCGGTTGACCCAGGCAGTGGCCGGGGACCCACTTCCCATCATCGGTAGCTGTCACCAGGCAGCTCTCTCATATCAGCCGATACCGGACTAAGATGCGCGGCAGCGCTGGACCCGCGGCAGCAGGCCTGGGAAAAAATGGCTTCCGAATTAGTCGCATCGGCAATCAAGCTGCGAGGGTTCCTCGCGACGCCGAGCTATCTACGTCTTTGGTTTGCCGGCGGGGTCGGCAACGCAATGCGCTGGCTCGAGCTGCTAGTTGCCGGGATCTTCACCTACGAGGTCACCCAATCGACGGTCCTGGTCGCTCTGGTGACGGTCGCTCGCAGCTTGCCGATGCTGTTCATCGGCACGATCGCGGGCGTGGTCGGCGAGGCGCTCAATCGCAAGCGATTGCTGGTGACGCAGCTTTTCGTCATGGCCGTGAGCTCGGCGACGCTGTGCGCGCTGGCGTTCTCCGCACAGATCCGGGTCTGGCACATCGCTGTTGGCGGCATCGTCGCGGGTATCGTGTGGGCGATGGAGCTCGCCGTGCGTCGACGCATGATAGGGGAGGTCGTCACACCCGATCAGGTTGCTCCCGCCGTCGCATTCGATTCTCTGACCAACAGCTTCGCCCGGGTCTTGGGCCCGCTGGCCGGAGGTGCTGCTTATCAGACATTAGGTTTGGGCGGCGCGTATCTGCTGTCGGTAGCCCTCTATCTTGCCGCCGGTCTTACCGTCAGCAGGCTCAATTTCCACCAGGAGCCGAGGCAGCTGCGGTTTGGCCGAATTGTCATCGACATTGCTGAAGCGGCGAGGGTGGCCCGTGCCAACCCGGCGATACTCGCCGTCGTGCTGGTATCGATCATCATGAACATGTTTGCGTTCTCTTATTCCGCGTTGATCGCGCCGATCGGGCTCGATGTGTATCGCGTGTCGCCTGTCCTCGTGGGCGCCCTCGCCGCCGCGGAGCCGCTCGGCGCCATCGCGATCGGCATACCGCTATCGACCGGATGGCTCCGTCTGGAAGGACGACGCGCCCTGCTTCGCGGATCGCTACTGTTCCTGATTGGCCTTGCGGCAATGGCTCTATCCCCGTGGTACGCGCTCGCCTTTGTGCTGTTGCTAATCGGCGGGCTCGGCACCGCCGCGTTCTCGAACATGCAGACGACCTTGATTCTCATCGAAGCACCACAGGCGGCGCGATCGCGCGTGATGGGGATCGTGACCATGTGCATCGGCACCGGCCCGGTCGGTGTAGTGATGATCGGCATCCTCTCGGAACAAGTCGGACCTCGGAACGCGATCCTTATCATGGCCGGCCTGGGGCTCTGCGGATTGAGGCTCGTCTGGCGGAGACTGATCAAAGTGTACGCCCGCCGATAGTCATGGCGCCCACGATTTTGCATGCGCGAGGGCAACAATCCCGCTTATCATTCTCAATAGTCAGCCCCCTTTGGCGAAGCGATGCTGTACCGTGTGGCGCAGTTCTACGAGGACGCGACCGATTGGACGGAGCGCGGCAAGCTTTCAGGCGAATATTGGCCCCTAGAAAAGATAAGCGGGCTGACCGAGCAAATGTTGTTTCTGAAGGAGTGTAGCAATGCTTGAAGACCGCGAGGGCGGCTGCCATTGCGGCCGAGTGCGCTTCCGCGCCCAAGTCGATCTGGACCTGCTGTCGCAGTGCAATTGCACGGTCTGCACGAAAAAGGGCATCCTCCACCTCCCCGTGGCTGCGGAGAATTTCGAATTGCTGCGCGGCAAGAACTCGCTGACGACCTATACCTTTGGCACCGGCGTGGCCCAGCACACATTCTGCTCGCATTGCGGAATGCATGCGTTCTACGTCCCGCGGTCTCAGCCTGACGGAATCACAGTCAACGCGCGCTGCCTCGACGATATCGACGGACCGAGCCTCAAACCCACGCGATTTTTCGACGGCCGCCATTGGGAGGAAGCCCAGTGCAAACGGATTGCCGAAGGCGGACACGTCGCCGCTGACGGATTGAACGGGGCGGCAACTCTACAGAGAATTCTGGACCGCTCTGCGGAATAGATGCCGCACGGCGCCGGCGGCACAAGATGGCCGGCCGCAGCGCTGCCGTCAGCGCCACCAGCCGCCGCTCCTGACGCCGGTTCAACGCAGGTGGTCGAAGTGGAAGCGGAAGGATCCGTCGTGCGATCGTATCCAGCCGGCGCTCGGGGTCGGGAAATGAGCGGGGATGATCATCGCCGGGTTATCGGCGAAGGTCTCGAGGAAGCGCCGGCGTGTCGCGCGCGCCAGTTCCGCGTCTACGCAGAAGCAGCTATTGAGCTGGGGCTCGGCGCACTGCAGCGGGGTGTGCATGATATCGCCGCTCAGGACCACTGATGCTTGCGGGGACCGCGCCACGACGCAGACATGGCCGGGTGTGTGCCCCGGCCACGGCTCGATCCATACGTTGTCGTCAAACGCATAATCCGCGGCGACGAGCTCCGCCTGGCCACCCTCCATGACCGGCAGCAGGCTGTCCTCGTAGTACGGATCGGTCGTGTATGCGGCTCGCCATTCAGCGACCTGCCAGTGTTCCCATTCCTCGCGCGCAAAGAGGTAGCGGGCGTTCGGGAAGGTCGGCACCCATCGGCCGTTGACGAGCCGCGTGTTCCAACCCACGTGATCGGCGTGTAAATGTGTGCACAGCACATAGTCGATGTGCTCGGGGACAAAACCGCCAGCGGCGAGATTGGCGAGATAAGGCCAATTCTTCCGATGATAGCGCAGCTTATGGGGCCGCTCCTTGTCATTGCCCGAGCAGGTGTCGACCAGGATGGTCGCCCGCGGCGTCTTTATGACTGTGCTGTGAAACGCGAAGATCATAAGACCGCTGGCCGGGTCCATGAGCGTCGGCTCGAGCCAGGCTCGGTGCCGCGCAATGATCTCCGAAGACGCCTCGGGATGAATCACCGCCGGCTCGAACAGCGCAGCCTCGAACTCAAGCACACGGGTGATCTCGACCTCGCCCACGCGCCAGCGGTAAATCAGGCCGTTGGTCCCCGTCATCGCCGGCTCCTTCTGTTACTGGCCAAAGGGTAGTTGGCTGCTCTGATTTTCTGTGGGGAGTCCGCAGGAATCGCAAGCCTATGGAAGTCACGCCTTCCGAAAACCGTCATCGGGGAGCAGCCAGGGATAGCGAGCGCGGATCGGCGCCATTTCGAGTTAGCAAGGCAGAATGATAAAGCGCGCGCCTCACATGTGGCCATGTCAATGTCCGGCTGCCGACATACCTTCGCCGTCATTACAGCTATTGGCCTTTCCTCGCCAATCGGCGCGCCGGAGCGACTGGAACCGCCGCCGATCGACTGCCGCTTCCGGTATCGCTTCGAGACTTTAAGCCAGCCGGTAGACGCGCTTCGCCGTGCCGCTGAACAGCATCGCCTTCTCGTAGGCCGAGGATCCGGCGGCCAAGCGTTTGAAAGCGTTCCACAAGATCGGATAGCTCGAGGTCGCTCCGTCCGGCGGGAAGTTGCTCTCGAACATTGAGCGATTCACTCCGAAGGCCGCGATGCAGGTTTCGATGTAGGGTCTGTAGGCCGTCTCGAGGTCGGTCGAGGAGGGCGGTTTCTCGCGCGCATAGAAATCAAACATGCCAAACGTCATGCCGAGCCCGCCGAGCTTGACGACGACGTTTTGCGACTTTGCAACCTCGGTGATGCCCACCTTCCATTGCGCAAAGGTCTCGCCCTTCTTGTCCTTGTAGGGTCCAATTCCGACCGGTCCACCGACATGGTTGAGGATGATCGTGGTTTGCGGAAAGGCGCGAGCGAGGTCCGCAAGATCGGGGAGCTGGGGATGGTAAAGCCAGGCCTCGAAGGTAAGTTTCAAGGGCGCGAGACGCGCAAACCCGGCGCGCCAAGTGGAGTCGTACATCTGCCCTTTCGGCGAATTGGTGCGCGCCCTAGACAGGACATCGCTCGCATCCCAGGTTACGGAATGGCGGATGCCGCGAAATCGACCGTCGCCCGCGGCGATCTGCGCCTCCAGCACGCGCACGACCGCGTCACCCAGCCGCAAATCAGCATGACCGACGATACCGCGGCACAGACGCGTTCGCCCGTACTGACCGCTGGCGCTCATTGCTGCGGTCCCGTTGACGAACTCGGTCTCTCCCACCGGTTTCATCTCGACGGGGCCGTCGGCGCGGTACATCGAGCCGCACTCGATGAAAACGGTCTCTGTGACGTTGTGGCCGCTGCTGGTATCGGCGAGCAATTGGTCGATCAAGAAACGGTGCCCGGGGCGGTCCCAAAGATGATGGTGCGGATCGGCGATCTCCAACTCCGGTTCGATGATCTGCTCCTGCCGCAGCGCGAGCCAGGCCGGGTCGGGGTAACGCGGGCTGGGCGGAGAATTGCCTGCCGCACCAGTGCTCGTGGGCGCCGTGTTCTGGGCGAGCGCCGCGCCGGATGACAGCGTCGCCCCGCCCAACAGCCCGGCCGTCCCGCTCAGCAATGTCCGGCGCGACACAGACCGCCGTCGAAAGATCTTTTCGGTCATCTCTCGTTCCCTCCAAGGCATCTGACGCGGGTGCTTTTTAACCACCCGTCCCCGCGATGATAGGACATTGGCAGCTCCGAGTCCGCTGCCCTTGGACCTCAGCTATGCGTTATCCCAGGCAGCTCAACGACTGACGGAGGTCATGCGCCCCCACTCTCGGCTGGGTCGTCCCCGGAGTTTGTGCACTGAATTGATTTCTTCGCGTTTTAGCGGTTTGGAACCCGAGAATCTCCGCTCGACTCCATCTTACGTAGCCCAACTCTTTTGCTCAACGCCCTCGGCGCGCAACGTGCGCATTTCAGCCTTTAAGAGCCTGACCCAAAGCCCTACGTACGCCTACTCATTCACAACCACCGACTGCTTTCGGAACCGACAACGGCCACTCAACCTTTGTGGCGGGAACTGGTCTTCATGCCCCCTAAGCAGACAGTCGTTGAGACGCGTGGGCGTGCCGGAAGAGATCAGCGACGAAACCAGATAACCACCAGGCGGTCGCAATGCGTTCAGCCGCAATGAGCGATGGTCCATAGGTCGGCTTCGATCGCGAAGGC
>Ga0310916_10001011_pt1 | contig 16234 bp, 11 predicted proteins | sample GREbulkMGLF176_FD_203444 | JGI IMG/M metagenome (GOLD analysis project Ga0310916, IMG submission 203444) | Lab enrichment of tropical soil microbial communities from Luquillo Experimental Forest, Puerto Rico - GRE.bulkMG.LF176 | ecosystem: Environmental > Terrestrial > Soil > Tropical forest >...
CGAACTGGACGCTGGTATGATCGCCAAATACGCTGTCTCCTAGGAAAGCGTTCGACTCGGCAATCCAGCCTTGGACATGCTGGCCGGTCGTCGGGCGGCGGAACAGAAATGATGCCATTGAGCCATTTACCAGCGATCGCTGCCCAAAGCCTTGATGTAGCGCAATCGCTACATACCGCCCGACTGCATAGCAAGGGCTGGCCCTTTTGATATTCGCGCAGCGCAAGGGAACACTCCAACGATGAGTCCCAACGCCCGCTATTGGATCTTGCATTGGCTCCGTGTCGCGCTGTGGCCTCTGCCGGTCCTAACGCTATTCCGTGCCGGTTGCGGCGCCCTGAAACTAATGCGTAAATAGGCTGCGGCCTCGCGCTATCGTCCGGCTGGCCAAACGGCACGCCGCTTTCGGGGTGCTCCATGCATTGCCGACAAACCGCCCCGACCGTCTATGCCGCCCTTGGCACACCCCCGTCCTCGACCGATGCACCGGCATGGCTGCAGCCGGTGGAAGCTCACATAAGAAGCCAGAAGGCAAGGTCCTGGTTTGGACCCACAGCGGTTGCGCAGGCTCAACGCGTCAGCGCCAGCGCTGCAAGCTGCTTGAGAATCTCATCGGTTGGCTGCAGGCCAAAAGGAAACATGATGACTCCGCGCTCGCCCTTGCGGGCGACCAGATAACGCAGAGAACCGTTGGCCCCTTTCATGAGGATCGCCTCGTCGCCAACACCGGTGAGCTTCGTGCGCTCGGGATAGACTGCCTGCGGCACGGCCGCCACTTCCGCCGCATAGTCGGCTGCGGACGACAACTGGCTGACACCCAGATAGAGACGGCCATTGTCGGCGGCGAAATTTGCGCACTTGCCGCCAGCGCCCGGTTTCGAGTTGAACGGCACGTTCTGAACATGCACGCCGGCGATCTTCTGCACGTCCTCAGAGGTCAGGATCGAACACTGGTCCGCGGCAGCGGCCACCTGCAAATTTGCGGCGAACAGAGCCAATGCAAATAAGATTGCGAAGAGTCTGCTCATCGTCCTCTCCAAAACAAACAGCCCTAATGCGGGCGCTTGAGCTGCCACCCTCCGGAATCGTCGCATACCGGTCAACTGGAGCGAAGATGTGGTTGCCGCTGTACCTGTCATACTTGGCGAGAGCTCATGCGGAGCTTGGCCAATTCGACGACGCTTGGCGCCGCGTCACTGAAGCGATGACCGAGATCGAAACAACCAAGGAAAGGTGGCAAGAGGCCGAGGTCCATCGCGTGGCTGGCGAAATCGCGCTCATGTCGCCCGGAGCAGGCGCGGCTAAAGCGGAAGCTTGTTTTGAGCGCGCTCTCACGGTCGCGCGGGAGCAGCAGGCGAAGTCCTGGGAGCTGCGCATGGCGATGAGCTTGGCACAGCTCTGGCGCGATCAGGGCAAGCGGGATGATGCCCGCAACCTTCTCGCTCCGATCTATGGCTGGTTCACCGAGGGCTTCGACACGCGCGATCTGAAGGAAGCCAAGAGCTTGCTCGACACGCTCGCAGCATGACGGCGCAGACAGCTTGCCAGGAACTATTTGGCATGTTCGGTTGTGGCACCACTCGGAAAATGCACGGCTCCGAATTGCCGCTACGCAAAGCGCCTTTGCTCCCCTCTCGCCGCTCTATTGCGCGTAGCACGCAAACGAACGAACAACCTTTCCGTCGTTTGCAAACTCAAATGTTTCCGCAGCTTGCTGGTTGCGATGATTCAGGTAGAGGATTGTCAAACAAGCGTGGCCCACCACACTTGTCATGATGAACTCCATGTCTGGCGATCCCGAAAGTACTGCACGACTGCCGGTGCGGTCGATCGAATATAGATCGTTATGCTGCACTGCATGTGTCCGCCAGTGTGCAGGTTTTCGGACGCCGGCAGCACTGAACTCACCACACGCTCAGATGGCCGGCGTCCGAAAAACGCCAAGGCACGAAATCGCGGACGGACAGTGCCGCGGGCGATTACGCCGGCGGCGGATCAACGACCAATCAAAATGCTCAGGGTCAGGGGGCTGCGTTGCGCGCTTCCTGCATGAGCGCAAACAGCCGCGGCGGCGTGAGCGGATATTCCGCAATGCGCACGCCGAACGGGGAGAGCGCGTCCTCGACCGCCGAGATGATGGCGGCTGCGGCCGGCACGCAGCCGGATTCGCCGACGCCCTTGACGCCGAGCGGATTGAGCGGGGAGGGGTACTGCGCGAACGTCACCTCAACGTTCGGCACCTCGGTCGCGCTGGTGAGCAGGTAGTCGGCAAAGGTGGTGGTGACGGGCTGCGCATCGTGGTCGTACGCCATGCGCTCGAAGAGCGCGTTGCCGATGCCGTGCGCCACGCCGCCCATGATCTGGCCTTCCGCGATCAGGGGATTGATGATGCGCCCGCTGTCGTTGACCACGACATAGCGCAGGATGCGCACACCGCAGGTCTCGATGTCGACTTCCACCTCGACGGCATGGCAGGCCCCGCCATAGGTCAGCGCGTTCGGCTGAAAGCTCTGCATGCTCTCAAGTCCGGGATCGAACTTACCCGGCATGGCATAGCCGGGAACGCCGGCCACCGCTTCAGCGACCTCGCGCAGCGCAAGCCCGCTGCCGGGCGCGCCCGCAATCTCGATGCGTCCGTCGCGCACGACAAGATCGCTCACGCTCACTTCAAGCATGTGGGCGGCGACCTCCATCGCCTTCTCGCGCACCGCGGCGGCGGCAAGATGTGCGGAGGACCCGGCGGTGACCGTCTGCCGGCTGGCAAAGCCGCCCTGCCCGTAAGGAATGACGGCGGTATCGCCGGCGGTCACGCTTACGAGGCTCGGCGCGACGCCGAGCTGCTCGGCGCAGACCTGCGCGAGCGCGGTCTTGAGTCCCTGACCCATGGGCATGGCGCCGGTGTAGAGCGAAACTCTCCCCGATCGGCCGACGCGCACAATAGCGGACTCGAAGGGGCCGCGGCCGGTTCCCTTCACGCCGTTGCCGATGCCGAGCCCGAGATGGCGGCCCTGCGTCCGCGCGCGCCGCTGCCGCTCGGGAAAACCGGCATGATCGATCGCGTGGAGCGCCATGCGCTGGTAGGCCGGGAAGTCGCCGCTGTCGAGCGCGATGGGCGAGCCCGAGCGGCTTTTCAGCGGCGTGACGTAAGGCATCTTTTCGGGCGGCACGAGATTGCGCCGGCGCACTTCCTCGCGCTCGAGGTGAAGATCGTCCGCGATGCGGTCGAGCAGGCGCTCCATGGCGAAGGCGGCCTCGGGATAGCCGGCGCCGCGCACCGGCATGGTGGCAACCTTGTTGGTCTCCGCAACCCGCACCTCGAGCTCATAGGCAGGCACCCGGTAGGGGCCGGGCAGCCCCGTCGAGGCGTTGTAAGGCAGGTTGATGCCCTGCGGCGTATAGGCGCCCTGGTCGTGGATCAAGGTGCCGCGCACGGCGAGCACAACGCCTTCGCCATCGAACGCGACTTCGAGGTCCCAGTACTGGTCGCGCTCCTGGACGGCGGCGAGGAAATGCTCGCGGCGATCTTCCGTCCATTTGATCGGGCGCCGCAGCATCAGGCACGCCGCACACAGCGTGACCTCCTCCGGATACATCAGAAACTTGGCGCCGAAGCCGCCGCCGACGTCGGGCGCCACGACGCGGAGCTGATTCTCGTCGAGCCGCAGCAGCTTCATCAGAGACGCGCGCACCTCGTGCGCAAGCTGGGTCGAGGTCCACAGCGTAAGCCTGTCCTCGTTGACGTCGTAGGCGGCAAGCGCGCCGCGTCCCTCGATGGAATGGGCGCCCCCGCGGTGCTGCTTGAGTGCCACGGCAGCGCGATGCGGCGCGCGCGCAAATGCACCCGCAACGTCGCCGTAGGCCTGCCTGAACGCAATCAGCAGGTTGCCCGTGCGCGCGCTGTGCGCGCGCGGCGCGTCCGGCGCGAGCGCTGCGCGGCAGTCCGAGACCGCCGGCAGCGGCTCGTAATCGACGCCGACCAGTGCGGCGGCGTCCTCGGCGGCGTAGCGGGTTGCCGCAATCACCACCGCCACCGCCTCGCCGGCGAAGGCGACCTCGTCGCGGGCAAGAACAAAGGGCGTGATATCGGAGGGCAGGTCGGCGGTACGAAACCCCAGCGGCAGGCGCTCCTCTGAAATCAGGGGCGCAAGATCGGCAAGCGTGAGCACCGCCTGCACGCCGTGGTGCCGCCGCGCCGCGTTCGTGTCGATGCCGCGAATGCGGGCGTGCGCGTGCGGGCTGCGCACGAACGCCGCCTCCAGCATGTCGGGAAAGCGCAGGTCGCCGACGAACCGGCCGGCGCCGGTGAGCAGCGGCCGGTCCTCGATGCGCCGGACCGGTTTGCCGATATACGTGGTGTCGTTCACCCGGATACCCTCTCCTTTTTCACAGGGAGAGAGGGCTATCGCATATGCACAAGCGGCGCGAATCCCTCCCCGAAGGGTCGACATGTGCTGAATCCCTCCCCGAAGGAGAGGGTGGTCGCCCCCCGACTTGGTCGGCGGGAGACCGGGTGGGGGCTTCCGGCGATATCCGCCCCGCCCGGCCGCCGTCGCTACGCAGCGCAGGCAAGTTTACGCAGCCTGCGTAAACTTGCCTGCGTGCGGCCACCCTCCCCTGCGGGGAGGGATTGGAGGCTACGACTGATCCTCCTTCTCGGCCCCCGACACCGGAACTCGGATGACGATCCACATGGTCATGTCCCAGGCATTGCGTATGCCCGCGAACAACAGCGTGATCAGAGCGGCGGCAAGCGCATCCAGGCTCCACGGCGATCTTTCGAGCACGAGGACGGCGGACGCCATCACGAGCAGATAGCCGACGACCGGAAACAGCGCATAGAAGAGGCGATCGACCACGTCCACCGTGAAGCTGCGGCGGACGAAGAGCTGCACCCACACGCGCGCCGAATAGATCACGCCGGCGCCGCCGCCGAGCAACAACGCGACGCCCGATATCAGCCACGTCTGCGAGGGGATCGTCGCAGCCATGCAGATGAAGAGCGCAGCGCCGAAATGCACCACGGTCGGGCTGATGAAGGCGCGCATGCCTTCGCGGTTCTTTTCTGTAAATACCTGCGCGCCGATGCTGGCCGCAACGAACATGAGGCCGACCAGCGTAGCCGATGCCGTGCCCACCAGCAGAAAGAAATCATGCCATTCGTGAACAAGATCGGTCAGCGACGGCTGCATTGAGGCCTCCGAGAGGCCGCAGGATATGGCCGTCCGCCAAGGCCGCCAACTGCGGCGGCCTCCTCGTCACGCTTGACCGCCCCAATGGCGAGCGGCATTTACGGCAGCGCGCCCAGCACTGAACATAGCCATGACCGGCAGCGGCCACAGCGCAACCCGGAGCCAATGCAAGGTCCAATAGCCAGCGCGGGGACTCATTCATCCTCCTCGAAGACACCATACTTGGGGAATGCACATCCGAATCAGACGTAGCTCGATCGTATCAGCGTTCCGAGTCCCGGCTACGACAGAACTCGGCAAATGGGGACAGCCCGCAGACCAGAGAGGGTCGAGAATTACAACCATTGCTAGAAAAGGAACATATTGCGAACTTAGAACAAATGGTGTACATTGCCGGAGTCGGATGGGGGCCGCTCGGTTTGTCGGTCCTTCGAATCCCGGTCATAAGGAGCAAAAGCAAATGGGCATTGCGCTACGTGTCGTCGAAGGATTCTCCATGGACAAATCGAAGGCTCTCGATGCCGCGCTCTCCCTGATCGAGCGCAATTTCGGCAAGGGCTCGATCATGCGGCTGGGCAAGAACCCCAAGTCGATGGACGTGGATACGGTCTCCACCGGCTCGCTCAGCCTCGATATTGCGCTCGGCATCGGCGGCCTGCCCCGCGGGCGGGTGGTCGAGATCTACGGGCCGGAGTCCTCGGGCAAGACCACGCTCGCGCTGCATTGCGTGGCGGAGGCCCAGAAGAAAGGCGGCACCTGCGCCTTCATCGATGCCGAGCACGCGCTCGATCCGGTCTACGCCAGGAAGCTCGGGGTCAACGTCGATGATCTCCTGATCTCCCAGCCCGATGCCGGCGAGCAGGCGCTCGAGATCGCCGACACGCTGGTGCGCTCAGGCGCGATCGATGTGCTGGTCATCGATTCGGTCGCCGCGCTCGTTCCGCGCGCCGAGCTCGAAGGCGACATGGGCGAGAGCCAGCCCGGACTGCAGGCGCGGCTGATGAGCCAGGCGCTGCGCAAGCTCACCGCCTCCATCAACCGCTCCAACACCATGGTGATCTTCATCAACCAGATGCGCATGAAGATCGGCGTGATGTACGGCTCGCCCGAGACAACCACCGGCGGCCATGCGCTCAAGTTCTATGCGTCCGTGCGCCTCGACATCCGCAGGATCGGCGCCATCAAGGATCGCGACGAGGTGATCGGCAACCAGACCCGGGTCAAAGTGGTCAAGAACAAGCTCGCGCCCCCGTTCAAGGTGGTCGAGTTCGACATCATGTACGGCGAAGGTATCTCCAAGGTGGGCGAGCTGGTCGACCTCGGGATGAAGGCCGGCGTGGTGGAGAGATCCGGCACCTGGTTCTCCTACGACAGCCAGCGGTTGGGCCAGGGCCGCGAGAACGTGAAGGTCTTCCTCAAGGCCAACCCTGAGATTGCCGGCAGGATCGAGGCTGCGGTCCGGGAGAATGCCGGCCTCATCGGAGACGGTATTATCGGTGGCGAAGAAACCGAAGGCGACGATGATGCGGCGGAGGAATGAAATCAGAAGTAGTAAAATGCAGGTCATGCATCCCTAAAGAGTGTTTTGACAAAACAAATTCCGTCCGTAGTCCGCGCGTCATTGCGGCGCAGGGACGAGGCACCAGCGCGCCGTATTGCGTCTCCAACGCGCTATGCCTCGTCTCTGCGGTCTTGTTGGGATGCGAGCCGCCGCCGGGCTTCGGCAAGCACCCGGGGCAACGCCGCCTCGTTTGCCGGCGCCATCACATGGACGCCGGCAACCCCAGCCGTTGCGGCGAGCGCCTCGATGAGCTCGGCGCAGATGCGCTCGCCTTCCGCAGCCGCATCCATGGCGCGCTCCAGCCGCTCTATAAGGGCGTCAGGAATGATGCTGCCGAAGAGGTGCTGCCTCATCCAGCGCGCGGATTTGGCCGAGCGCAACGGCGCAACGCCGATCAGCAAGCTGAAATCGCGCAACGCCTCGTGCTCCCTTAGCCGTGCGGCGTAGCGGCGAGCAATTCCTTCATCCATGCAGAACTGCGTCTGTGCGAATTGTGCGCCGGCGGCGACCTTGCCAACGAGCTTCTCCGGGCGCCAGCCCGGCGGCGGGTCGATCGGCACATCGGCGGCGCCGATGAAAAAATTTGCCTTGCCTCCAACCGCGCGCCCGGAAGGAAGCACGCCCCTGTCGCGCAGGTCGCGCGCGATGCGGGTAAGCGCCACCGAATCGATATCGAAAACCGCCTTGGTCTCGGGCTGGTCTCCGGCCTTGGGATCATCGCCGGTGAGGCAAAGAATGTTTCGCACGCCGCAGGCAGCCGCGCCCATGAGCTCGGCCTCGAGCGCGAGGCGGTTGCGGTCGCGACAGGCAAGCTGGAGGATCGGCTCCAGCCCCTCGCGCGCCAGAATTGCCGCAGCGACCGGCGCCGACATGTGCGCGCGGGCGCCCGCGCCGTCGGTGACGTTGACGGCATCGACGAGGCCGCGCAGCGGCCGTGCCTTCGCCAGCAGCTCATCCGCGTCGCACGAGACCGGCGGCGTGATCTCCGCGGTCATGACGAATTGACGCAGTCGCAGGCGCTGTTCGAGGCGGGAAGCGGGGGGTGTCGTGTCCATGCGGCATCCGGTGCCGCTTGCAGGCTCGCCTGGCGGCGCGTGGCGGCGGGTGAAGGGAACGGGCTATATAACCGATCGTTGTTGCAGCGGTAAGTACGCTTGCCCATATTGGGGCGATTGGAATGCGGTCGGCATGAGCGGCGTCAACGAGATCAGATCGAGGTTTCTCGATTATTTTGCGCGCAACGGACACGCGGTGGTGCCATCCTCCCCGCTGGTGCCGCGCAACGATCCCACCCTCATGTTCACCAATGCCGGCATGGTGCAGTTCAAGAATGTATTCACCGGCCTCGAGCAGCCTCCCAATGCGCGCGCGGTGACCGCGCAGAAATGCGTGCGGGCGGGAGGCAAGCACAACGACCTCGACAATGTCGGCTATACCGCGCGCCATCACACCTTCTTCGAGATGCTCGGCAATTTCTCGTTCGGCGACTATTTCAAGGATCGCGCCATCGAGCTTGCCTGGGACCTCGTCACCAGGGAATTCGGGCTGCCCGCCGATCGGCTGCTGGCGACGGTGTTCATCGACGACGATGAGGCGTTCGATCTCTGGAAGAAGATCAGCGGCCTGCCCGAGGGCAGGATCCTGCGCATCGCAGGCTCCGACAATTTCTGGCAGATGGGAGAGCTCGGCCCCTGCGGGCCCTGCTCGGAGATTTTCTACGATCATGGACCGCACATTGCGGGCGGCCCGCCCGGCTCGCCCGATGCCGAGGGCGACCGCTTCATCGAGATCTGGAATCTGGTCTTCATGCAGTTCGAGCAGCTCGCCACAGGCGAGCGCGTTCCCCTGCCGCGTCCTTCGATCGATACCGGCATGGGGCTCGAGCGCGTGGCCGCCGTGCTGCAAGGCACCCACGACAACTACAAGATCGATCTGTTCGGGGCGATCATCTCCCACGTCGCTGATCTCACCGGCGTCGATGCCGAGGGTCCGCGCGCGGTGTCGCACCGCGTCATCGCCGACCATCTGCGCGCCTCGTCGTTTCTGATCGCCGACGGCGTGCTTCCCTCGAACGAGGGCCGCGGCTATGTGCTGCGCCGGATCATGCGGCGCGCCATGCGGCACGCGCAGCTCCTCGGCGCGCCCGAGCCGCTGATGTGGCGGCTGCTGCCGACGCTCGTGCGCGAGATGGGGCAGGCCTATCCCGAGCTTGTGCGCGCCGAGGCGCTGATCGCCGAGACGCTCCGGCTGGAAGAGACGCGCTTCCGCAGGACGCTCGAGCGCGGGCTTGCCATCCTCGACGAGGAGAGCCGCGCGCTCAAGGCGGGCGATCGGCTTGCCGGCGAGACCGCATTCACGCTCTACGACACCTACGGCTTTCCTCTCGATCTCACGCAGGATGCGCTGCGGCCGCGCGGCATCGGCGTCGATACCGACGGGTTTGCGGGCGCCATGGAGCGCCAGCGCGAGAAGGCACGCGCCGCCTGGGCGGGATCGGGCGAGGCGGCAACCGACGCGGTATGGTTCTCTTTGCGCGAGAAGGTCGGCGCCACGGAATTCCTCGGCTACGAGACCGAGCGCGCCGAGGGCGTGGTGGCGGCGCTCCTGCGCGACGGCAAGGAGGCGGCCGCGCTCAAGGCGGGCGAGAGCGGCGCGGTCGTTCTCAATCAGACGCCGTTCTATGCCGAGGCCGGCGGCCAGGTCGGTGATACCGGGAGCATGCGCGCCGAGGGCGCGCTCGCTCGCGTGACCGACACCCACAAGAAGGTCGCCGACGTGTTCGTCCATGACGTCGTGGTCGAGAAGGGCAAGCTCGCAGTCGGCATGGCGCTCACGCTTGAGGTCGATCATGCGCGCCGCAGCGCCATCCGGCAGAACCATTCAGCGACACATCTCCTGCACGAGGCGCTGCGCCAGGTGCTCGGCGACCACGTGGCGCAGAAGGGCTCGCTGGTCGCGCCCGACCGGCTGCGCTTCGATTTTTCGCATCCCAAGCCGATGACCGCGGCCGAGATCGAGCGGGTCGAGGACATCGCGAACGATGTGGTCCTGCAGAACTCGCCCGTCACGACGCGGCTGATGGCGGTCGACGAAGCGATCGCGTCAGGGGCGCGCGCCCTGTTCGGCGAGAAATACGGCGACGAGGTGCGCGTGGTTGCGATGGGAGAGGGCGGCGGCAACACCATGGGCTGGTCGGTCGAGCTGTGCGGCGGCACCCATGTGCGCCGCACCGGCGACATCGGATTGATCTCGACGATCGGCGAGAGCGGGGTTGCCGCGGGCGTGCGCCGCATCGAGGCATTGACAGGCAAGGCCGCCCGCAAGAACGCTAATACCGTTATCGCGAATGCGATATCGACAGCTGCGATCCTTCACGTGCCCACTGTCGATTTGCCTCAGCGCGCGGAGGCACTGCTTGACCAGAACAAGAGATTGGAGCGCGAGCTTTCTGAAGCAAAAAGAAAACTTGCGATTGGAGGTGGAGATTCTACAACACTTTCAATGAATGTCGTGCAGGTCAACGGCACCAGCTTTCTGCCTCTAGTTGTAACGGGGCTTGCCAATACCGAGCTCAAATCTCTGGCGGATGAAGGGAAAGCCAAAATCCACTCAGGTGTGGTTGCTGTTGCAAATACTGCTCCTGACGGAAAGGTCGGACTAGTGGTTGGAGTAACTTCCGATCTCATCGGCCGTTTCAACGCCGTCGATCTCGTTCGCAAGGGCGCTGAAGTGCTCGGTGGAAAGGGTGGCGGTCGCCCCGATATGGCGCAGGCCGGCGGCTCCGACAGCTCTAAGGTCCAAGCCGCCCTCGATGCCATCCGCTCGGCACTCGACGGCTAGATTGATTACGCCATCGCCTTCTTGAGGTTCTCGTCCACCTTGTCGAGGTAGCCGGTGGTAGAGAGCCATTTCTGGTTGGGACCCACCAGCAGCGCAAGGTCCTTGGTCATGAAACCGGCCTCGACGGTGTCGACGGTCACCTTCTCCAGCGTATGCGCAAACCGTGCGAGCGCGGCGTTGTCGTCGAGCTTGGCGCGATGCGCGAGCCCGCGCGTCCAGGCAAAGATCGAGGCAACCGAATTGGTCGAGGTCTGCTCGCCCTTCTGGTGCTGGCGGTAGTGCCGCGTCACCGTGCCATGGGCGGCCTCCGCCTCCACGATCTTTCCGTCGGGGGTCATGAGCACGGACGTCATCAGCCCAAGCGAGCCGTAGCCCTGCGCCACCGTGTCGGACTGCACGTCGCCGTCGTAGTTCTTGCAGGCCCAGACATAGCCGCCCGACCATTTCAGCGCCGCCGCCACCATGTCGTCGATCAGCCGGTGCTCGTAAGTGATCTTCTTCTTCTCGAACTCGGCCTTGAATTCCCTGTCGTAGATCTCCTGGAAGATGTCCTTGAAGCGGCCGTCGTAGACCTTCACGATGGTGTTCTTGGTCGAGAGGTAGACCGGGTAGCCGCGGTGGAGACCGTAGTTGAGCGAGGCGCGGGCAAAGTCGCGGATCGAATCGTCGAGGTTGTACATGGCCATGGTGACGCCGCTGCCCGGGAACTGGAACACCTCGCGCTCGATCCTGGTGCCGTCCTCGCCCGTGAACGACAGCATGAGCTTGCCTTTGCCGGGCACCTTGAAATCGGTGGCGCGGTATTGATCGCCATAGGCGTGACGACCGATGATGATCGGCTTGGTCCAGCCGGGCACCAGCCGGGGCACGTTCTTGCAGATGATCGGCTCGCGAAAGATGACACCGCCGAGGATGTTGCGAATGGTGCCGTTCGGCGAGCGGTACATCTCGTGAAGACTGAACTCCTTCACGCGCGCTTCGTCAGGAGTGATGGTTGCGCATTTGACGCCGACGCCCACTCTCTTGATTGCCTCGGCGGCATCGATGGTAATCTGGTCGCGCGTCTCGTCGCGTTTCTGCATGCCGAGATCGTAATAGAGCAGCTCGATATCGAGATAGGGACGGATCAGCTTGTCCTTGATGAGATGCCAGATGATGCGAGTCATCTCGTCGCCGTCCATCTCGACGACCGGGTTGTTGACCTTGATCTTCGCCATGGCGGACGCACCTTTGCGCGCGAAAATGTGTGAAGGAAATCGAGGCGGAATGTGCCGGGCACGGCCTTATGGCGCGGCGGGGGCCATCCTGCAAGGGCGAGCCTCGGCGTGACTGTGACCCCGACCTGGCAACGGATCAGGGCCGTCTACGGGCGGCGCCGGCGCGCGCTCCGCCAGGCCATGCTGGAGCCGCTGCTGGTCGGCTGGCCCGTGTTGCGCCAGGTCGTCACCAGTGCGCTCTCCGCGCGCGGGCATCTTGTGCTGTGCGAGCTCGGCGACGTGCGCTTCTTCGTCGATCCCGGCGACCGCGTGGTCGGAGCCTGGCTGATGTGGCATGGAGGCTGGCAGCGGCGCGAGATCGATGCCGCGGTGGAAGTCCTGCTGGCAGCGGGGCGCCTGCAACCCGGCGCGGCTTTCATCGATATCGGCGCTCATATCGGCACGCATACGATCTATGCCTTGCGCACCGGCCGATTCGAGCGGGCGGTCGCCTTCGAGCCCGAGCCGCGCAACGCGCGCCTGCTGGCGATGAATCTCGACGCCAACGGCGTGTCCGAACGGGTGGTGGTCGTGCGCAAGGCGGCCGGCGCCGCCGCCGGCACGGCAACGCTGCATCTCCACCCGCGCAACACCGGCGCCCACGCGATCGACGTGCCACCATCAGTCGATGGGGAGGCTTCCGTTGCCGTGCCAGTGGTACGGGTGGAGGACGAATTGCAGGCGCTCGGAGTTTTGCCCGAGACGGTCGCGCTGATCTGGGTCGATGTCGAGGGCTACGAGCCGCAGGTGCTCGCTGGCCTCGCCGGCCTGATCGCGCGCTCGGTGCCGCTCGCATTCGAGTTCACGCCAAGCCGCTACAGCCCCGACGTGAAGCAGCGTCTCGCACGGCTCCTTGCGCGCCATTACACCACCGTGCACAGCCTCGGGCGGCGCGATGCGACAGCGCCGGTCGGCACGCTCGCATCCCGCATGCATACGGATGATGTGCTGGTCTATTGACCGATGCCCGGGGCAGGCACCGACAAGACCAAGGACTGGGCCCGGCTGGCGGGGCCCATTGTGATTCTTGTCGAGCCGCAACTCGGCGAGAATATCGGCGCCGCCGCCCGCGTCATGGCCAATTTCGGGCTGGCGCGGCTGCGCCTTGTCAACCCGCGCGACGGCTGGCCCAATATCCACGCGCGCCGCTCCGCGTCCGGCGCCGATTGCGTGCTCGACGAGACGGTGCTTTACGATTCGCTGGCCGCGGCCATTGCCGACTGCACGCTCGTTCTGGCAACGACCGCGCGTGCCCATGACCAGGCAAAGCCGGTGCTCGGTCCGCAGGAGGCGGCCGCATGGATCGCGCCGCATGTCGGCGCCGGTGAGAATGTCGCCGTGCTGTTCGGGCGCGAGCGCCATGGGCTGGAGAACGACGAGGTCGCGCTTGCCGACCGCATCGTCACCTTTCCCGTCAATCCGGCCTTTGCGTCGCTCAATCTGGCGCAGGCGGTCGCGCTCATGGCCTATGAGTGGTTCAAGCTCGCGTCCGGCGGCGGCCTTCCTTTTGCCATGCCTCGCAAATCGGAGCCGGCCGGCAAGCAGCAGATCGAGGCGTTCTTTTCCAATCTGGAAAGGGAGCTCGACGCCATCGAATATTTTCGGCCGCTCGACAAGCGCGCGACCATGCTGGTCAACCTGCGCAACATCTTTGCCCGCATGCAGCCCACCCAGCAGGACATTCAGACCTTGCACGGAATCGTGATGGCGTTGAGCGAAGGCCGCAAGGGGCCTGCGCGCGGCGGCATTCTCGACAGCGGGCAGGCAAGCACGCTGCGCACGCTGCTGGCCGAGTACCGCGAGGGTCTCGTGACGGGCGAGCGCGGCCCGGTGCGCGGGCTGGCGCGGCTCCTGCGCCGCAATCCGACCGATGCCGAGCGCGTTCTTTGGGACGCTCTCACGAAGGATAAGCGTTTCGCCGGGCTGGGCTTCAAGCGGCAGGTCCCGGTCGGAACGCACATGACGGACTTCGTGTCGTTCCCGCTGCGTGCGGTGATCGATCTCGTGCCCGCGCGCGAAAGCGAGGCCGCCGCAAGGAGCCGTAACGACCGCCGGCGGTGGTTGCAGGAACGCGGGTATCGCGTGCTGGCGATAGACCCGAGCGACGTGGAAAGCGATTTGACGCCGGTGCTCGATCGCCTCGCGCGACAAATTACCGGCACGGATGGCGAGGACAACCGTCAGGTGCAGGATCAACCGGAGAGCCCCGATGACCACCAGTAACCCGTTGCGCACCGCAGAGCCGCTGCTTCCCGTCGAGCTCAGCCCCGGCAAGGTCAGGTTTGCGCAAGGCATGAAGGCTGGCCGCTGGGTCTTCGCCACCGGATTAATGGCGCAGGACTTCATCCACGGGATTGCGCCGGATGTGCTGGCCGAGCGCGCGCCCCATGCAGGGCTGCCCAAGCGCGAGAAGGAGGCGGCACGCATATTTGCTAATCTTGAGGGCGTGCTGCGCGCGGCCGGCACCGACCGGGCCAATCTGGTTCGCACCGACCAGTACTACACGACAGTGAAGGCGGTCCCTGCCTATCAGCATGTCCGGCGGGAATTCCTGCGCGGGCGCATCCCGCCCTCGACCTCGATCACGCAGCAGGGTCTGCTGCTGCCCGCGGCGGACATGAACGTTCAGGCGATGGCGGTCATCCCGCAAGCCGGTTTCGAAGTTGTGCACCTCAAGCATGAGCGGCTCAAAGGCCGACCCACGTCGGGCTACTCGCCTGCGCTTACCGTCGGGGATTTCATCTTCATTCCGGGGATTACCAGCATGGCGGTGCCGGACGAGCCGCAGCGCAACGGCGTTGCCGCGGCCGCACTGATGCCGGAGGGCGCGCAATGGGGCGGCCAGCCGATCAAGCTCGAGACCGAGTTCATCATCACACAGCGAATCGCGGCTTCGCTGGAGCTTGCCGGCGCCGGGCTCGCAGATGTCGTGCATGCCCAGGTCTATCTCACCGACCCCGAGGATTATTCCGCTTTCAACGAGGTCTGGTCGCGCCATTTCGCAAAGTCGCAGCCGACATTGTCCGTAATTCCGTGTGTCGAGCACGCGCTTGCGCCCTACGACGGCAAGATCGAGATCAATGTGCTCGCGGCCAAGCCCGGCAGCACAGCGAAAAAACACCACGTCGATGCCGGCGTGACGACCTCCTTCCATGGGCAGCCGCAGGCGGTGAAAGCCGCGGACCTGCTGTTCATCTCGGGGCTCATGGCCATCGAGCGCGATGGCCTTGCGCCATCGGCCGCGCGCGACCCGTGCCAGCCCTGGTTTTCATCCCCGCCTGAGGCGCAGGCGGAATTCATCATCGATAGCATCGCCCGGCTGTGCGAGGCCGCTGGCACCTCGCTTGCCAATGTCGTGCGAGTCCAGCAATTCCACACCGATATCCGGGAGTTCTATCCGGTGTACAAGGTCTGGGAGCGCCGGTTGGGCGGCCGTCCGTTGCCGTTTTCCGCAGTGGAGGTCCCCTCGCCGTTGCCGGTTCCGGGGGCGACGTTGCAGGTCGAGGCCTGGGTCTACGCCCCCTGACCGTCCCGAAACATCCAAACCAGCGGGACTAGAGCATGTCCCGCAAAAGTGGGAACCGGTTTTGCGAATAAGGACATGCTCAAACAAAGAGCTAGAGCAGGATGACGATTCGAAGAAAAGTCATCCTGCTCTAGCGCGACAATGCTTTCAGAGCCGCCGCAGCGCCCGACCGCAGAAAGGCCATGTCGCTGCCGACGGCGAGGAAGCGGACCCCGCGCTTGGCGAGCGCCATCGCGCGCTCGGCGGTGTGACAATAGGCCCCCATGATCTTGCCGGCCTTGCTTGCCGCCGCAATCAGGCGATCGAGCTCGCGGTCGACCTCGACAGCCATCGGGTCGACATTGGCGCCGTTGCTCAGTGCGATCGAAAGATCGGCGGGACCGAGAAACAGAGCATCGATGCCCGGCGTAGCGGCGATCGCGGCCACGTTGTCGAGTGCGGTGCGCGTCTCGATCATCGCAAATGTGAGACAGAGCTCGTTGGCCTCGCGCAGATAGACCTTCTGGTCCGGCATGCCGGCCAGGGTTGTCGCCCGATGCGGGCCCCAGCTTCGCTCCCCGATCGGCGGAAATTTTGCGAAAGAGACATAGGCACGCGCATCCGCCGGCGTGTTGATCATCGGCGCGATGGTGCCCTCGGCGCCGAAGTCCAATGCGCGGCTCACGGTCGCGAATTCACCGACCGGAACCCGCACGATCGGAGCGGCGCCCCCCAGGCGCACTTGCGCGATTGCGGTTGTGATCGCGGCGACGTCCCACAATCCGTGTTGGCCATCGAGCGTGACCGCCGGGAAGCCTTCGCGCCCGATGAGCTCCGCGATGATCGGAGAGGCCAACCCGCACCAGCCGCTGTGCACCGTTTC
>Ga0310916_10001014_pt1 | contig 16222 bp, 10 predicted proteins | sample GREbulkMGLF176_FD_203444 | JGI IMG/M metagenome (GOLD analysis project Ga0310916, IMG submission 203444) | Lab enrichment of tropical soil microbial communities from Luquillo Experimental Forest, Puerto Rico - GRE.bulkMG.LF176 | ecosystem: Environmental > Terrestrial > Soil > Tropical forest >...
TATTCGGCCGCGAACCGGCCCACTACGCATTGACGCTATTTGCCTATTGGGTCACGAGACAGCACATGATCGCGGTGCAGTTCATTCTGCTCACGATCGCATGGACCCATGCCTGCATTGGGCTCTACTTTTGGCTGCGGCTAAAGCCGTTCTTCAAATGGGCTTGGCCCGTCCTGTTCGCTATAGCAGTGTTGCTGCCGCCATCAGCAATGATGGGTGCACATCACGGTGCGCAAGAAATCGTTGCACTCGCCAAGGACCCGCAATGGCGCGCTCAAAATCTGCACCCTATGCCTCCGCCGCAGCGTGCGGTCATCGATGAGATCACGCTGTTTTATTTTCCTATCGGCTATGCGGCGGCGATCGTGTTGGTGTTCGCGGCGCGTGGCGTGCGCGCATTGCGCGAACGGCGCCACGGCATGGTCACGGTGACCTACCCGAACCGGCAAGTGAAGGTTCCGAAGGGTTTGAGCGTGCTCGAAGCCAGCCTGCGCTTCAATATTCCGCATGCTAGCGTCTGCGGCGGCCGTGCGCGCTGCTCGACCTGCCGCGTTCGCGTAGTCAGTGACCGTGGCGCGCTGCCGCGGCCCTCGGGACGCGAGGCCTTCGTGCTGGCGCGGGTCGGCACTGGCGCCGATCCGTCAATTCGTCTTGCTTGTCAACTGCGCCCACAGACCGACGTGGCCGTTATCCCGATTCTACCGACGAACATCGGCGCTGACTTTGTGCGCAACCGACGTCGCCTCAATATTGGCGAAGAGCGCTATGTCGTGAGCATGTTCATCGACATGCGCGGTTCAACCAAGTTATCGGGGGCACAGCTGCCATTCGACACTGTTTTCCTAATAAACAGATTTGTGGAGGCTGCCTCTGAGGCGGTGAGCAGCTCCGGTGGCCAACCGAACCAATTTGTCGGGGATGGCGTGCTAGCGTTGTTCGGGCTCGACACTGATCCGGCAACCGCGTGCCGGCAAGCGCTGCGCGCCGCCTCTGCTGTCGCGTCGAACGTCGCCTATCTGAATCACCAGTTCGCCTCTGAAATGCGCGAACCGATCCAATACGGCATCGGCATCCACGCTGGAGAAGTCATAGTTGGCGACATCGGCTTTCGCGGCCACACCGTATTCACTGCGCTTGGCGACGCGGTCAACGTCGCCTCGCGGCTGCAGGACTTAACGAAAGAGCTTGATTGCAAGGTCGTCGTCTCAGAAGACGTTTGCAAGACCGCGGGTCTTTCTTCCGATGTGCTCACGCAGATGGATGTTGCAATCCGCGGGCGCGATGGTCAGATGACAGTACGGATCGCGAATGATCCGACCGTGTTTGCAAGCCTGCTGGATCCCGCACCCATATCTGATGAGCCGCTGAGCGAAGCCGTGGCGGCAGAGTGATCGAGTGTGCACCATCGAGTGTGCACCGATGTCCGCTTTACCCCAAAAGCGGACATTGGAACTCAGCCGTGGAATGTCCACTCTGTGCCAAAAGCGGACATGACTTACTCAATCATCGTGTCTGCCCGGGCGATGAGAGTGGGCGGAACCACGATGCCAAGTTTCTTGGCTGTTTTTTGGTTGATGATTAGCTCGAATGTCGTCGGCTGCTGCATTGGTAGGTCGGAAGGTCTGGCACCTTTCAAGATTTTGTCGATATAGGTCGAGGCGCGTCGAAACAAGTCCGGCACATTCGGGCCATAGGTCAAGAGCGCGCCGGCGTCGATGAGCCAACTCGGCACACCAACAAGGACGAGTTGGTTCTTCTCTGCGAAATCGCCTATCCGCATTCGGTTCAGGAATATGAGTCGTGAGCCGATAACGATGAGAGCTTCAGCGCGTGCACGCAGCGCAGCCTGAAATCCGCTGTCAAAATCTCTAAGCTCCCGCACTTCGAGGGATTGGAGTTGAACCCCCAACATGCCTGAGGCTCGCTGAGTTTCGCGAAACTCAGGATCTGCGTGATTGGGATTCCAGAGAATTGCGACTCGAGAGACTTGGGGCATCACTTCCTTGAGCAGTTCAACCGATTTTCCGGCAAGCATGTCATGGACATATGTCAGACCGGTGATATTTCCTCCGGGCCGCGCAAGACTCTTAACCAGGCCGCTTTCTACGGGATCATTGCTCACGACAACCACAATTGGGATCGTAGCGGTCGCATTCTTCACAAACGGAGCCTGCTCTCCTCCAATGGAGAAGATGACATCTGGCTTGAGACGCACCAGATCGTCGGCGGCTTCCTGTAACCGGTCGTACTGCCCGTCAGCATCGCGGTATTCAATGATGATATTTTTGCCGTCAGTGTAACCAAGCTGTTCGAGCCCCTGAAGAACTGGATTAATGGTGGCCTTTTCCTGCTTTGCATAGAGCGGGATGCCGATGTGTCGCATGGGTACTTTTTGCTGTGCGCGCACCGCAAGCGGCCGGAAGGCCGCTGCTGTACCGGCTACAAACTGGATGAAATCGCGCCGTCTCACTCGATCACCTCGTCTGCAGTGGAGAGCAGCGTCGGAGGTACGGTGAGGCCGAGCATTCTGGCGGTCTCGTGGTTGATGACTAGTTCAAACTTGCTTGACTGCACGACCGGCAGATCGGCCGGCTTGTCGCCCTTGAGGATGCGGCCAGTGTAGACGCCCACCTGTCGCCACGCGTCCGTCAAGCTCGATCCGTAGCTTATGAGTCCGCCAACTTCCACAGATTGTCGCAGCGAGTATATCGCCGGGACTGCATGGCGTGCCGCTAATTGCGTGAGTTGCACTCGTCGAGCGGTGAAGAAGGGACCGGGGGCAATAAAAAGGGCGTCGGGCCGCTCGCGTACCAGACTTTCGAAGGCAGCATTGATTTCCTGACTGGTGTTAGCCTTGAGGATCTGGATTTGCAGCCCCATGCTGCGAGCGGCCGCTTCTACGTCTCGCAATGTAGACTCGGTAACCTCGGCATTAGCCGGATTGACAAGCACAGCAACACGAGTGGCCGTGGGCACTAGCTCGCGCAGCAGCTCCAGCCGCTTTGCTACCAACTCATTCAAAAAGAAGTTTATTCCCGTCAGGTTGCCGCCCGGCCGTGCGAGACTGGCAACAAGACCAAGCCTGACTGGATCGCCGCCAACATTAAACACGATAGGGATCGCCGCAGTTGCTGTTTTGGCCACCGCGGTTGAAGCGTTATCCATCGAAGTGATCACTGCGGCCCGTAGGCCAATCAGTTCGGCAGTCAGCTCCGGCAGTCGATTGACTTGATTTTGGGCGAAGCGGTAATCGATCGCTACGTTCTCGCCCTCGACATAGCCGAACTCTTTCAACCCCTGCCTAAATCCCCGCAGGGGCTCTGAGACTGTTTCAGGTGATTGGCTGCTAAGAAATCCGATCATTGGCATTCTCGGCGGCTGGGCGCGCGCCGCAAGCGGCCAAGCGAGAGCCGAACCCGTGACTGCTTTGATGAAATCGCGTCGTCGCATTGCCTTGCCCACGGCTTATGACCACGCCAACGCCGCTGCTGATTACAGCAGGGATTTGCGGTCGGCAAAATGGGGGCCAGGGGTCAGTTTGCGCAGCAGCAATCCAAAACCGCTCATGTCCGCTTTGGGTCAAAAGCGGACATTGGAGCAGGTCCGCGTGATGTCCGCTTTACCCCCGAAAGCAGACATTAGCTAAGTGCGCTGCGATGTCTGCTTTGTGCCACAAGCAGACTTACGCAGCGCAGCAAGGCCCGACCCTATTCGATGACCTTGTCTGCGGTGGCCCAATGTCGGGCACCGATCAGCGCATCTTTGATGTCCGTTAGGTGCCAACAGCGGACAGGAGCGACACCGCGTAATGACCGGGGCCGTCGCCCAAAGCGGATGGACGACGAGGACCACTGTCAGGGCTAAGAACAGCGCGGTGATTCCATTAGTCACTTGCTCTTTTGGCTTATTGCGGACAGACGGCGCCGGTCTTCACCCAGGCGTCAAGGAGCGCGCCCGCTCGCGCCTGCGTGCCGGGCGCTGGCTGGCGGTCCCCTCCCGGAGCCCAGGCCCAGCCGACCAAATGATCCTCACCCACATGATGCACGATGTCCTCGAGCGATCGGCTGCCATTGCGCGCCGGATCTTTGAGCTGCTCGCAAATCTGCGCGAGCGTCTTGCCTTCCCAAGCCATCTCATGCGGCGAGAGCTGCCAGGCCGGATCGCCCGGCACTCCGGCGGGTTCGAAATTAGCCGCTTGGTGACAGATCGGACAGCGCAGCGCCGGAAGGCCAAAGCCATCCTCGCCGCGCGCGACCGGCGGCTGATGCAAACGTCGGCTGTCGCCCTGGCGCGGGCGATCGCTGGCCGGATGGCAGTTCATGCAGCGCGGATGGGTAAGCACTTTGGCGGCTTCGGTGAACAAGGCCGCCGAGCGCGCTGCGGGCTCGGCGATTGTGCCAAAGCTTTCCGGCGTCCCCAGACTTTCAGCCGGCGGGTCCGGGGCGGCATGCGTGGAAATCAGCATCGCCAGCAGAGAAGTGACCGCCAGCACAGTTGTTGTTCGCCGCTCAGATTTCATGACGGCGCCCGCTAAAGCAAATAGCGCTGCTGATCGGCGAGGATCACGTCGCGCACTGCGTCGTGATATTTGATGTAGCCGGTGCAGCGGCAGAGATGGCCGTCGAGCGCCTCCGCGATGGTTTTCTCAAGTTCGGCGCGCGGTACGCGGTTTCGCGTCAGCCGCTCGAGCAGCACCTGACTTTCGTTTAGAAAACCCGCGGTGCAGTAGCCGCACTGAAAGGCAAAGTGATCGATAAACGCTTTCTGCAGCACGGAGAGCTCGCCGTTCTTGGCATGGCCTTCGACGGTGCGGATCGATTTGCCGTCAAAGCTCGCCGCCGAGACGATGCAGGTCGGGCTGGTGTAACTCGTGCCGTCCGGATTATCGACGATCACCGCACAACTTAAGCACTGCGCCGCGCCGCAGCCGAATTTGGTGCCGGTAAGCCCGAGATATTCACGTAAATAATCGTTCATCGTCAGCGCGTCGCGCACTTCCGTCGGGCCGTAGATGCGACCATTGATCGTTACGCTCAACGTCGTCACGTCAGCACTCCTTTGATCATCGCTTGGGTCACCGGCAAGGAACTGAAACGGTGGCCCGTGGCGTCGAAGATGGCATTCATCAGCGCGGCGACGACCGGGTTCATCACCACTTCTGCCATGCCTTTCGGCCTTTCGTTCGCGTCCACGGGCGGCAGCACCTCGATCTCGAGATCGCGCAGCGGCAGGTCCGAGCCGCGGGCGACGAGATATTGTCCGAGATTCCATTTGCCATTGCCGGGCCCATCCTCGTAGAGCGGCAGCGTTTCCAGGAAGGCGCCGCCGACGCCCATGGCAAAGGCGCCTTGCGCCTGGCCGATGACGACCTGGGGCACCAGCGTGGTGCCGCACTCGAAAACGCTATAGGCCTTGGCAATGCGCAGCGCTCCAGTTGAGCGATTTACCTCGACGCGGACCAGCGTGCCGCACTTCGCCGTGTAAGTACTTCCGATCCGGGTGAACTCGGTCGGCGGAAACTTGACGCTGGCGCGATCGAGACAGACGAACTTGCCGACGCCGCGGCGGAGCGCCAGCGCGACGATATCGGCTGTCCAGTTTTGTCCGTCGATCTTGAAATCTGCCCGCGACCAGGCCCAGCGATTAAAGCCATGGGCCATCGCACCGGTGATACCGTTCTTTGCATGCGTGCGTGCCGCAACGTCGGAGAGCGCGAGTGGTGTGAGCCCGGGCGCGGTCAATTGTCCGTCCTGCCAGCGCGCCGATTGCCATTGCGCGGCGCGCGGATCGTTCGGCGCAACGCGCCACAAATCGAGCGCCGCCGGCCATAAGCCGAAGCGGAAAATCACCCGCGCCGCTTCGGCCGCCGCATGCGTGCCGACATGCGCGCCGGTCGAGGCAGCCGTGGCCGAGGAGATTTCCGGGACCCAGCGCGGATTGCGCGCGGCGGCGTCCTGCGTCTTCTGATCGATCGTATAAGGATCGCCGGACTTCACCAGCGCAAGCGGGCCGAACGCATCGACTTGAGCGAGCGCAACCTCGTCCGCGACGCCGCCCAGATAGGCCGCGACCCGGTTCGCGACCGCCGTGCCGAGACCGTTGCCCATCTCGGTATCATCGATCCGGATTGCGATCCGGCCCTGCGAATCGATCTCCACCGATCCCAAAGAACAATCCCCGCCGGTGCCGTAATTTTTGTGGGCGCAAGCGACGCCGGTGCCAACAAGAATTCCCGCCTCTTTGCCGCGGGCCTTCTCCGCGGCGCGCTCGCGCCAGATCGCGTGTTGCTCGAGCTTGTCCAGAATCTCCGGCGTGCGGATCGAGTCGTCGTAGGTGTTTCCCGTCATGGTCCGCTCGCCGGGTTTAAGCGCGTTGCGCCGCCGGAATTCGATCGGGTCGAGCGGCAGGGCCGTGCACATTTCATCGACCAGCACTTCCAGCGCCGTCATCACTTGCAGCGTGCCATAGCCCCGCATCGAGCCGGCGGTGACTGCGCGCGAGGGCAGCGAAACCGTGGTGATGTCGACTTTGGGAGCATAGTAGATGCCGAGCGCCGCAACGGCTCCAACGGTCGCGACATGGGGCGAAAAATTCGCCAACCCGCCGGCATGCAAGACGTGATCGGCGGCAAAAGCAAAGATCTTACCGGTGGCCCGATCGACACCCATTTGTGTGCGCAATGAGAAGCCGTGTCGCTTGATGCCCGATTGGAATTGCTCGTAACGGTTGTTAGCGAGCCGCACCGGGCGGCCCGGGAAGAACATCGCCGCGAGCGCGACATAAAGTGGAAACGGCGTGTGGTCGCGTCCGCCGAAACCGCCGCCCATGTACGCAAAATGCGTGTTGATGCGCGCCGGTTTGTGCGCGTCGTCGGCTTCGCCGAGCAGGAACGCGACAGATTCCGCGGCATCGTAGGGCGATTGCACGCCGACCACGAGTTCGAGGCTCTTGGGGCTTGGGTCATACCAGGCAAGACCGCTTTCCGGTTCGAGAAACATCGGATCCGCCGATTGCGTCTCGAATTGCCGCTCCAGCACCAGACGCGCCGGATCGTCCGCCGCAAGCTCGGCGCGAATGTCTTTGCCGTGACGCGCGGCCTCCGCGTAGTCTAGTCCCGTCGGAATCGGCAGCCGCGCCCAGACCGGTTGCTGGGCGTCGTTGAACACGCCCGGACTGACCCAGCCGTTCTTGACCGGCGAATAGACATCGGGCGCGTCCGGGGTCGGGCCGGCAACCCGGGTAAAGCGAAAAGCAACGTACGGCGGCCTCGTGAGGGGACCGGTCTCCTCGCCGTATTTCACGACAGCCGCTTTGCGCAGCACGAGCCGCGCCTGATCGAAGGTATCGAAGTCCTCGAAGATCAAAAGCGCAACCGGTTGGCCGAGATAGAGCGGCGTTTTTCGGAGCGGGCAGAACAGGTCGCCGACATAAAATTCGGGAACCCGCGTGCCGATGCGCGCTAGGTCCTCGGCAGTGACGACCACGGACGGTTTCAACGCGCCGCTCAGTCGCGACAAATCGAGGCCGTCATACGTATGCGTTGCGTCGGTGACACGGATGAGCACGGCGTGCGAGGTTTTCGCCGGCCAACCCGGCATATCGGCGGCGCGAAAATCGCCGGCGTAAAGCTTTGATCCCGTGACCTTGACGACGCCGTCGATGCGGCCAGCGCCATTGGCCGCCGGATTAAATTTTTGTTGGCCCGGCAATGTCTCACGGACGCCGAACGCGACATCTTCAGCCGACGCGAGGCGCGAAACTGAGAGCGCGATGCCGCTCGACGTGAGGAATTTTACGAAATCGCGTCGCGAGGTCCGCACGAGTGCCCTCTTGCCCCACGCGTTGGATCGCGGCGCGCTTCACGGGCCTGGCGCGCGCTCCGCTGAGTGTTAGGACATTGCGACCTGAGAGTTGTGATGTACATCACAAAAAATGTGATTCTAAAAAAAGCCGTAGCGGCTGCCGCTATACAGGTTGCGTCACGGGTGCCTATTATGATCTTCGCGGGCTGCGATATTTTCTACGTCTGTTGTGCGTAGTTGCAGCGACGCGGATGTCATCCCTTGACGTTGTTTGTTGTCGTGAAACTAACAGCGCATCGCCGCTGTTCAGCACGATTTGGAGGAAAATCATGCGAACGATGCGGCCACGTCGCGACGCTTCGCTGGCACTTGGTGTCCTCGCTGTCCTGACGGCGCTGGCATGCTCCAGCGCGATTGCGCCCGCGCAAAATGCGGACAAAAAAACCGATCTCGCAATTCGACCAGAGTTCCGAGAGCCCATCGTGCTGACGAGCAAGGACGGCGTTCTCGAAGTTCGACTCACCGCGAGGCAAGGTCGGGCAACGCTCGACACGGTCGCGACACCGGTCCAGAACTTTCTCCTTTTCGATTACGAGGTGATCCTTGGCACGGCGTCCAACGGGCAGAAGTCCGGCGGCAATCTCTATCCAGCGCCTACGCTCCAGGTATTTCCCGGCGAAAGGCTGATCGTCCATTTCGAAAATGGCCTGACCGGCCTGACCATCCGCGATTACTTCATTCCGCAATACACGGCCAAGGATCAACCGGTTCCCCTCTACCCGGAGCAGATGACCTCGTCACCGATAAATCTCCATACCCATGGGGCTCACATCAGTCCGAGAGGAAATGCCGACAATGTCATGCTGCACATCCCGCCAGGAATGTCGAACACCTACACCTACGACATCCCGCGGAACATGCCGCAGGGGCTGTACTGGTATCACTGTCATCTTCATGGGCTCACCGCGGCGCAGGTCTATTCCGGTCTCGCGGGTTTGCTTGCGGTCGGACGAACCGACGGCAACCTGCCGCTCGTCACCGAGAAGCGTATTCCCGTCCGGAACATGGCGCTGCAGTACAATTTCGTCTTTGACCGCGCCGGCGGTATGGCGCAACTCAACAATTTGAGCTGGCCCCAGTGGGTCAGCACGATCATCCCGCCGAAGGCGGGCGAGCTCGAGAACGGGACGTATCGTCCATTGCTCGCGCCGGTTAACTTCAAACAATCCAAGCTCGGAACCAAATATTTCACTGCCTGGTATGCGGGGCCGCTTTCAATCAACAATCATCGTGGCGAGTCGCAGTTCATTCCCAGCAATCTCCAGCAATTCACCGCGGCTGATCCCAAAGCGGGCAGCGACGTGCCGGTCAATCCCTCACTCCCGGATTATCAACGTGATGTGCAATTCACGGTGAACGGCCAGTTTCAGCCGGTCATCAAGAGCAAGGCGGGTCAGACCGAAATTTGGGTGCTCGCGAATGTAAGCGACATCGCCTACATCAACGTGCAGCTCACCGAAACCGCGACCGGCCGGCATCCGCCGATCGCCATCGTGGGCCAGGATGGAAATCCCTATACATCCGTTCACTATCCGCCCACCGACAGTGGCACCCGGCTGCTCATTCCACCGGCGAGCCGCTTCGCTATCGCCGTGACGATACCAGCCCAAGGCGAGCTCGTTCTCGAAATGCCGGAGCGCGGCGGCGACGCAAAAACGATCACCGCCCCCGGCGTGCTCTACACGAACGATGGAAGCGACAATCCGCCGGCCGCGCTGGGGACGCTCACCGCGTTGCCCTCGGCCGTCAGCTATTTTGACGGTTTCTTCTTCTTTCCAACCCAAGTGCTGGTAAGAGCCACCCCGTCTGAAAGCGGCGGCGTGACGACCCCGTTCGTCGAAGGTCAGCCGCTCGACGCCTACACATCGTTTGTCGACCTCGCCAACACCACCCCGGATTTCAAGCGGCAGATCCTGATATCCGGCGGGTTTCTCAACAACATGGCCAGCGCCGACGATCCGAAGACGTTCGTATATGCGTTCGATGGCGGCGCATTCCCAAATGTCCCGCTGATCCAGCCTCGGCTCAACTCAGTCGAGGAATGGAGGTTCGTCAACAATAACAACGACGAGCATCCGATTCATGTCCACGTCAATGATTTTCAGGTGGTCGAGTATTTCGATCCCACGACAGGTCTGCGCACTGGTCCCGATCAATTTTCCATCGACAACGCCAATACGCCGGCACCGACGATGCATAGCGACGAGAGCGTGATCGAACCCGGTATTCTCGCGATCCGCACCCGGTTCGACGAATATACTGGGCTTTACGTGACGCATTGCCATCGCCTCAACCATGAAGACAACGGCCTGATGGCACTGATTAACGTCATCCCGGCCGTATCCATTTATGCGGTGGCAATTCCGGGCGCCCCCGGCAAGCCTGCCGAGGTCCGTCTGTACGACGCCAACGGCGACCGGTTCGTCGGCACGGTCATCCCGTTTCCGGGCTATGAAGAGAACGTCAACGTGGCGATGGGCGATGTTGATGGCGACGGCGTGCTTGATCTCATCGTCGGCGCCGGCAAGGACCACTCGCCGGAAGTCGCGGTCTATGCCGGGGCGTCAATACGCGGCAAAGGCACCTTCGGGACCGAGCTGGCGCGTTTCCAGCCGTTCGATTCCCAAGCCCGCGGGGGCGTTAGCGTGGCGGCTGCACAGATCGATGGGACAAACTCCGACAACATCATCGTTGGATCGGGTCCCGGCGTCCCAAGCGAAGTGAAGGTCTACCAAATCCCGCTGGCGTCATCTTCGAGTACTGGGCCGGCGCTCTTCGCGACGTTCAAACCCTACGGTGACGATCGGTACGGCGTGAGCGTCGCAACGGGCTTTGTGGACTTTTCGACCGGCCGCGAGAGCATCGTCACCGCGCCCGGTCAAGGGAGCCCGGCGGAGGTCAAGGTGTTTGCCTTCCCGCTGTTTAAGCCCATCGCCGAGGCCGAAGCCAAGCTTCATGCGAAGGCCGATCACGTCGGCATGCATGCGACGGACAACATGCACGCGACGGATGAGCCGATGAACACCGCCTCTTTTACTCCCTTCGGCGAGGATTATCGGGGCGGCGTATCTCTGGCCACGGGTTGGCTCGCCGGTTCACTCGGCGGCGCCAAGCGGATCATCGTGAGCAAGCTTGCGGACAGCGGCTCAATAAAGATTTTTTCCAGCGGCTCCGCGCTGGATGGCGGCCCGTCCTTATACCTGCAGAACCCCGAACACCATGGTCACGGTGCTCAATTCCGCGAGATCGCGAGCTTCGAGCCATTTGGCGGACCTGCCGGCACGAGGGTGGCCACGACCAGTACAACGACCGGCGCCAATCTGCTGGTCAGCGGCGTCGCGCCTGGAGGCACGGACGCAAGCGTCATCAAATACGATTTAGTGAGACCGAACGCGCAGGCGACGACGCTTGACGCCGTGCGGCTCGGACAAGTTTGGTCCGGAAAGGCGTCTGCGCCTCCCGCGCTTGGCGGCGATTAGCGGATAGGATTCGACGTCAACAAATCGCTATAGGGAGGGAACAATGCGTCTAACCTTGCCGCGCAAGCGATACGCTTACCCGTTGCTGCTGCCGCTTACGCTCGCGGGATTTGCCGGCGCCGCGGCAGCGGAAGATCTGCCCTCCTATCTGGCGCCGATCGGCGGCCGCACCAGTTCGACCGCAGCAGAGACCGCGACCAAGTATATGCTCGCGCTCAACACCATGATGTTTCAATTGTACGACACGTCCGGTGCGATTTTCCGCAAGAACTTGATGGGTACTCATCCGATCATCCTCGGGCTGTTCTCCGGCGCCGGCGGCCGTTTTATTCTATACCGGCCGGGACAGCCGCCGCTCGAAGCGCCATCGGTGCCGATCAAGTATCAGCTGATGAAATCGGTTGGCCACAGCACCATGGCGCTCTCAGAAGTCGTCATGCCCTATCTGGACAATCCATCCGACACGTCGTGGCGCGGTTCGCTCCTCACCTATCGCAGCCAGATGCAGTCGGCGCTCGACGGTCTGAACTCCGCGGATGTTCTCGGCGACTGGCAGGAGAACAGCAAGCTCATCCTGCAGAACAACATCGCCTTCATGGATGACTGCGCCAAGAACGGCGTTATCACGGTCGCAGCGTTCCAGGCCTTCGCCAAGAAGCAGGCGCCGTTACTCAAAAAGAACATCGCTTGGGCGGCGCAAACCCAGGTCGGGCACTGGATGGACGTAATCAGCGACTGGAAGAAGATGCTCGGCACCGACTGGGACAAGACCTATGCCGCGAGCAACACCATCTATGTCGCGCGCCAGAACAATGTGCTGTTCAGCGTGCTCGCGCAATTCTTCGGGCCTGACGCCATCAACAGCCGGCTGGTGCTGATTGAGACTATCTCTTTCACCACCACGCCCGATGATATGCTCGAAGCGCTGACGCGGATCGTCGCAGATCGTTCGGTCGGCGCCGCGTTCTTCAGCAATTACTATCTGATGGATTATGAATTGATGGGCGGCGACGCTCGTCAGGCCATCATCGACGAAAGCAAGAAACGCGGCGTGACGCCGTTCCTGCCGCCGGCAGTGGCATTCGGCTCGCATCAGTGGCCGACGCTGATCACCCCCGGCAGCGGGCCGGCCTCCTTGGCCGATCTGCCCTGACTCCGGCCGGCGGCAATGTGCACCCCGTTTTGGCCACTACGCGTGATCGCCGCAGCGGCGGCGGTTGCGCTGTTTCTGCCTGCCATGCTTTTTGCGCAAAACAGCGTCGACTGGATCACCAAGTTTCCGCGTACGGAGATCCATGTCGCAGCCTGGCCCGGCGGTAAAAAAGTCGCGGTGAGCTTCGCGCTGTTCGTCGAGGAGTTCGGCTTTGGCCAGGGTCCGGTATACCGCCCCGATCTCGCGAGACGCACGCCGGACTTGGTCAACGAGAACTTCCGCGCCTATTCGCAGAGCTGGGGCAATTTGCGCGTCGGGCGCCTGTTCAAGGATCTTGGCGTACCGCTAACCGTCGTCTTGAACGCCGAATTTCCGCGCGCGCATTCCTCGGAGTGGAAGGACTTCCGCGCCGAGCAGCCGGACGCGCCTATCATCGCCCACGGCATGAACAATACCAGCCACATGCTGCCACTCAGCCGCGGGCTCGACGAGCAGAAGGCCTATATCCGCGACACGCTCAATTTGATCGCATCGACAACCGGCGTGAAATCCACTGGCTGGTCAAGCCCGAGCGTCTATGCCAACGCCGACACTATGCAAGCGATGGCCGCCGCCGGCATAACGTATACGATCGACGGGATGGATTCCGACATCGTGTCGCGGCTCAACACACCGGACGGGCCGGTCGTTCTGCTGCCCTATCCGGTGGTGACCGTCGACATGGGGCAGAATCTGGCGCGCATGAAGTCGCCGCCCGAGATCGCGGCGCTGTGGCTCGATTATGTGCTCGAACTCGCCGAGGAGGCGCGCGCCGACGACTCGCGCGAAGCGACCACGGTGGTGATCGGCATCCATCCGTTCGTCGTCGGCACGCCCGACGGCGCCGCCGCGATGCGCCGCGTGCTCATCCAGCTGAAGGCCGATCCCAGCGTTTGGCTCACCGATACCGCGTCAATCCTCAAAGCGGCGGACGGCAAGTGAGCCGCCCATATCTCTCCAGAGGATTATTTGACGCCATTAACGGCGACAATGTTAAATTTGGCGTATTTCTCGCCAGTCTTGAGTGTAGACTGAAATTCGGGAGAATTGCGCCAGCCTTCCAGCGCCTCCATGCTTTCCCACCGAAGGATCACAACCGGCCCATGAGGCAGGTTTCCGGCTAACTGCGTTCCTGGTCCTGCCGCGATATATTCGCCACCGTGATCCTTGACCGATTTCTGCGCAGGCGGAACGTATTCTTTTGCGTAACCCTCCTGGTCGCTGACGTCGTTGATGGCGACCATATAGACCGGGGCTTTCGCTTGCGCATGCAAAGCCTGGATAACGGTGCCGCCAAGTGCTGCCCCCGCCAACATCGATAGCGCCGCGGCAAATCGGGTTTTCATGATTGTCCTCCACCGGGGTTCGTACTGCGAAATGCGATGATCATTCTGGCGCTTCATTGGCCATGTGAGGGCTCGGGATGCGCGAATAATGGAATTGGCCATCAACATTGACTATTCGCACGCAGCGCGCGGTGATGTCGATCATGTTCGAAGCAAGTCCGGGCGATGTCCGCTTCACCCCCAAAAGCGGACATCGGCACAAAACACGGCTATGTCTGCTAAGTGCCAAAAGCAGACACGGAAGGGACACTGTTATTCGATCACCTCGTCGGCGCGCTGCAGATAAGACTCGGAGATCTTCAGCCCTAGCGCCTTAGCGGTCTTGAGGTTGACCACCAGCTCGAACTTGGTCGGCTGTTCGACCGGCAGGTCGGCTGGCCATTGCCGCGCCGCAATGGAATGACGCAACGTGCGAGCTTCAACCCCCGCGCGGTAAAATGATCTGATCGTCGATCGCCGCTAGCGTGCGGCAAGTCTTGACAGCGTGCGCCGCAAAATGCTTTTGCGAATTCTGCTCCCTAGTGAGCCAACTTTCGCAACAAGTCCTGCGTTTCACGCGCCAGTGTTTGGGTCAGTTCAAATGCCGACATTTCGCGTCCAAGCGCGGCCGCATCTCCCGCCCACATCGGTGAGAAATCACCCGAACCCAGCGATTGCGCCTTTGCATGCAACGGAGCGAGCGCGCTCGACGCTAGCGGAAAACCAGGAACCCCATCGCTGATCGGCCCCAATTCGCGGATTATGCGATTGACAAATCCTCGTGCCGTCCGTCCGGTCAACACATTGGTGAGCACAGTCCCTGTCCCAGCGGCGCCCTTTAAAGCCGCGCGGTGGGGCGGGCTAATCTTTGCCTCAGCACAGAACAAATAGGCCGTCCCTATCTGTACAGCGCCAGCGCCGAGTGCAAGCGCCGCTACGATGCCGCGTGCATCGCCGATGGCTCCGGATGCAATCACAGGCACGTTAATGGCATCAACGATCTGCGGCACTAGCGCGAACGTGCCGATCTGAGTAGCCAAATCTGTTGTGAGGAACATGCCGCGATGACTTCGCAGCCAAGTTTTTCCAAAAGGCGGGCTTCGGCTACCGTCGTCGCCGATGAGATTATTGTGCAGCCTGCGGCTTTGACGCGCTTTATTAGCGGCGTCTCGGGCAAGCCGTAGTGAAAGCTCACGACCTCTGGTTTTAGCTCTTCCACTACGCCGCAGATTGTCTCATCAAACGGCGCGCGATTACTCGTAGGCACCGGCACATTCGGATCTATCCCCAGTTCTTTATAGTAAGGGTTCAATTTTTCACGCCAAGCATGTTCGCGAGCATTGCTACGAATTGGTGGCCGGTACGCAAAGAAATTCAGATTTAGCGGTTTTCGTGATGCGTCTTTGCGAAATTGTCTAGTTTGCGCGCGTAACTGCTCAACATCGAGCATTCCAGCAGGCAATGAACCGAGGCCGCCTGCACGCGCGACGGCAACCGCGAGCGCCGCATCCATAGCGCCCGCCATTGGCGCCTGCACGATAGGATACGCTATGCCAAAAAGATCAAGCAGACGGCGGTCTGGCCACATAAGTTTGCACCGATTTGTCGAAAGAAATTCTAAGGCCTCTTTTCATTGCGACAATTCGCAATACACGAACCTAAGTTTCGTGGGTGGCGCATGTCCGCTTTACCCCCAATAGCGGACATGGTTTAGCGGGTCGTAATGTCCGCTTTGTGTTTCTTAAAGATTTGGCGCAACAAGAAGCAGGATCAATGAAAAACTCGGGAATAATGAAACCGTGCATTGATGGGGCGCAGCTGCCAGAAATTAGTAATGCGAGCCGAGGACGGCGGCGAATAAGCGCAAGGTGAAATGAGGTTAGACACTTCGCGCAAATTCATATGCAAAACATCGAACAGAAAAAGTGTCTAACCTCGACATAACCAATTGAAAAGCCGCCGGCGGCTTGATCAGTTACGGCGGCGATCTGGATGACGCCTATCGTGATCTGATCTTAAAGCTCATCGCCCGCTATAAGCTGCCGGCCATCACCGGCCATCAGCTTCGAACCCATTCAGTGCCCTTTTTTGTGCCCCTACAGCCATGGATAAGAAGATGGAGATGGCCGGCTTCTTTCATCTAACTATTTTGAATTAACAGCATATATGGCGGAGAGGGTGCCCGCCTCCCGATGACCCGGTAAGAACCGAAGAGCGCCGCGAAGGCGACAAATTTTCCAATGAAAACATGATTTTATGTCTATACTTTCGACTGGAGAGCGCCGATAATAACCGCTAACGCCTGGTAGCCGAGCCGGGGGTCAGCTCGGGGGCCATCGGCTGAAAACCGATTAGCGACGCGAG
>Ga0310916_10001015_pt1 | contig 16220 bp, 20 predicted proteins | sample GREbulkMGLF176_FD_203444 | JGI IMG/M metagenome (GOLD analysis project Ga0310916, IMG submission 203444) | Lab enrichment of tropical soil microbial communities from Luquillo Experimental Forest, Puerto Rico - GRE.bulkMG.LF176 | ecosystem: Environmental > Terrestrial > Soil > Tropical forest >...
GCCGGAGAAGATCGTCGGCGAAATGACCGTCCGGCCCGAGTTTTGTACGCGCCCGGCCGTTCTGCATGGGGGCGCCATCATGGCCTTTGCCGATACGCTCGGTGCGCTCGCGACAATCGCGAATTTGAAGGATGGCGCGGGCACGACCACGATCGAAAGCAAAACCAACTTCATCGGCTCGGCAACGGTCGGCAGCCGCGTTGTCGGCGAGACGACACCGGTCCACCGCGGATCGCGCACAATGGTGTGGCAAACGCGCGTGACGACAATCGAGGGGAAGCTCGTTGCGATCGTGATGCCAACGCAGCTTCTTCTATGAGGCCGCTGGAACTAGAAGTAGCCCCCCTACTCCGCCAGCGGGATCGGGTCGCTTGCCGGCGGGTCGATTTGGAAGGTGGCGGCGGTGAGGCACGTCATCGAGAAGCTGCCGACCGTTGCGACCAGCGCGATGAGGCTCTCGAGCCCCATAGTCTTTTCCGCGACGGCGTAGCTGTCGTCGCTGAGCCCCCTGTTGGCGAGGATTTCCTTCGCCACGGCAAAGCAGGTGCGCTCGCGCGCGTCCGCCAGGCTCGGGGTCTTGCGCGCGTTGATCGCGTCGATCACCGCCTGCTCGATGCCGACGGCGAGCGAGTTACGCGCCTGCGCGTACCAGGGATAGCGCGCGTTCCAGTGCCGGGCGACGGCGAGGTTGACGATCTGCTGCTCGCGGCGAGTGAGCGGCCCGGACGCCAACGTGGCGCGCATGTGCTGGCAAGCCTCGAACACCTTCGGCAAGCGGATGTAGGCGTGGTACGGCCCGCCCACGATGCCGGTCGTCTGCTTGGCTACGTCGTAAACGCGCGCCTGCTCGGCGTTCATGTCGGCGCGGTCGAGGATTGCAATGCGCGTCATGCGGCACCCCCAGCTCAGATTAAAGTTTGCAGGCGCGAGGCTAGCATCGGCGGGCCGGGGGCGCGAGCTGGCACGCATCGAGAACAGAACCCGGATGTTGCAGTCTGATTGAGCACAGCGCAGCAAACTCCGTTCATTCCCGCGCATAGCGCGTCCTCAAGGGCGTTCACGTCCGTCTTCCACGGGCTATGGACGCGCGTAAACGCGCTTATGGCGGGAATCCAGGGCCAAGGAGCTGGGTCCCCGCAACGGGGGTCCCCGCGACGCATAGCGCGTCACAGACGCGCGTAGACGCGAGCGGAAGAGAGTGTCTCGCTGAACATAACGAGCCATAGCTTACAGCAGCGTTCACGTCCGCTTATCGCGTCTCGCCGGTGAGCGCCGCAGGGCGGACGGTTGGCGCCGGCAGGCAGCCCGGGAAACGATCAAAGGCTGTTGCCGGCAGGATCGCGATGACCGTGCCGGCGCGAGAAAATTCCTGCAGGGCTTCGACCCGGGCTTCCGGAAGCCCGACACAGCCAGCGGTTCCCCTGTCGGGCGCGCTCCAAATGTGAACGAGGATACACGAGCCGCGTCGGGTGGCGCGGTCGCTCGGATAGTCGACAAAGAGACCGCTGCGGTAGAACGGACTGCTGCGCATGTCGTCGGCCTGCGCCGAACCGATGTCCGAACGCTTGGTGATCGTGTTGTAAAAAGGCGAGGAGGGATCCTCCACGCAGACCGTCTCCCCGGACTTGAGCTCGATGTAGCCGGGCCGCCGCGAAGGCGCAAAACCGAAGCTCGCTCCGATACGGAAGAAACCCGCCGGGGTGCGGTTGTCGCCTTCGACCTTCTCCGGTTCCTCACCGTCCTTGACGTCGAGGAAGGGGTAACCCCAGCCGAGGCCGGCCTTGCCGACGACCGCGGGCTCGACCGCGCTGACGCGTTTCCACGGCATGTCAGCCGACCGGCGCGTGAACAGCTGCAACGTCGCAAGCGCCGTATCCATGGATTGCGTCGCGACCAATACGAGCCGCTTTGCCTGCGCGAGGGGTGCAGGACAGGTCGCCGCCAAGACGGGTGAAACGAAGACGGACGAAACGAGGATCGCCGTCGCGGCAAATATCAGACCGATCGGCCTAGGCATCGCTCCCCTACCCCGCGTTCGCAAGTCGCCAAGACTGCAAGGGCAAGGCTAGCATCGGCGCGCCCGTCGCGCGAGCCGCCATCGCCACGAGCGCCGCCGGCCTGCTTCTGGGCACGAAGTAAGTAGGCCGCATTAAGGGTAGCGAAATCCGGAATGCTAGATGCGAAGTGAAAAAGGCAATGGGCGTGTCGGCAGGGACAAAGATTTTCTTTTCTCCGTCCTTGTGCCCCAAAGGATCGGGGTCTCCTCACTTACCACGACCTAACGATCTTTTGGAGGAATGTTCCTAATGCGTTGGGAGTGCGCTGAAATATCCTCACGCGTGTACGACAGAAGGCGTCGCTTGGTCGAAGGTGGCCTGTTCGCGACCGAAAGCCCGCGCCGCCATTCGGTCGCTGGTCGGATTGGGCGGGGTTCAAAGCCGCCGCCGCAGTTCGGACATACATTGAAAAGCACATTCTCTACGCAATCAGCGCAGAATGTACACTCGTAGGAACAGATTCGCGCGATCGTCGATGCTGGCGGCAGATCTCTGTCACAATATTCGCAGTTTGGCCGTATCTCTAGTGCCATCGTATCATTCTTCCATGCTTGCTAGACCGCCCAAGTTCCGGCCCCGCCGGACATCGCGAGCACACAGCTTGCCGCGGTGTTCAAGTCCGCTTACCAAGGCCGGTCAAGCCGCGTATTGCGCAATGCCGCCACCGAACGACCAATTTTCTTTCGCGACTTCCACCAGGTGGATCACCACGTCCTGCGGCCGCACATTCAACTGCGTATTCATATCGTCAACGATGCGCTTGTAAAACGCCTTCTTCTGCCCGACCGACCGCCCCGCATTCAGTGTAATTTGGATCAGGACGACGTCTTTGCTGTAATGATTGCCCAGATAGCTCTCGCTGACATTGAAGACTTCGAGCGGATGTTCGGCGATGACTTGGAATTTATCGTCCTTCGGCACATCGATCACGTCGCGCATCGCGTTATAGACGATTTCGCCGATCGTCTTTCGATATTGGACGGACTTACCCCGCACGAGATCGATGCGAACAAACGGCATGACGCTACCTCCTGAGTATCGCGTTGGCGCTCGGGTGCTATGCATGCCGGTATACCCCAACATCGGGCATTTATGCGCGCGGCGCGCTCACGCCCGTGCGCGCTTGCGCCGCGATTTTTCAACGAGCGCCTCGGCTTGCGGCGCGCCGGTGACGGGCAGTTGGCTCGGGTCGAGGAGACCGATCTGAGCGAGCACGCAGGCTTGATCCCAGTAGATATGCTCGTGGGCGACCTTGCCCCCTTCAAATTTCATCACGACCACATGCGGCAGCGCGACCTTCCGTCCGGTCGGAGGAATACCGGGAAGCATGAAGTCAATCGGGCAGTCGTGCGTGAAATATATGATGAGCTCGTCCACCACTTGGTCGCTGCCCACCGTGCGCGAGATCCGCTCGATGCGCGTATCGGCAGGCATCTTGCCGACGAAGTGGTGGGTGTAGAAATCGGCCACGCCGGCGGGGCCGTCGCCGCCGGTGAGCGTGGGCACGTTGTGCACGTACGGCTCCGCCACCATGGTCTTCATCGTGGCGGCGACATCGTGATCGACGAACTCATGGCGGACATGCGCATCGAAGATCGCTCCCAGGTCCGTTTTCCTCACGGTCTTGGCCTTCAGCTTCCTTGTTTTCACGTTCTTTGCTTTCTGCGCTTTCTTTGCCTGCGCTTTCTTTGCCTGCGCTTTCTTTGCCTGCGCTTTCTTTGCCTGCACTTTCTTCATCGGCTCTGCCTCCGCCAATCCGATTTTGCCCATTCTCAGCCGCTGCGCGCGCCGGCCGCCGCTGCGGCACTCGGGTCTGTGGCCGCGGCACAGCATTGAACCTCGAGCAGCAGCCCGCGCATCATCAAGGCGGAGACCCCGATCACGCCGCTGGTATAGGTATGACTGGTCAAGATTTTTCGACGTGCCGCAACATAGCGGGCTCCGTTGCGCTCCAGATCGAGTACGAAGCTCGTCATCTGCAGTATCTGATCCAATCCCGATCCGGCGGCCCGCAGAACCCGTTCGATGTTCCGGTAGGTGTGAATTGTCTGCGTCTCTATGTCACTGCCGAGCACCTGCCCCTGCGGGTCAAGCGCAGAGATGCCCGACAGATAAAGAACGTCCCCGAAGCGCACGCAATTAGTGAAACCGAATTGCTCATATGACAACACATCCGTCGCTTGAATGACATGTTTCATGGAGGCGCCTCTCAGCAAACGATGGACATCGGATGCTCCTGTTCTGCTGCCGGATTGAATCATACCAAGTCAACAGGGCTTCCGGTGCATCAATGGAAAAGAATGCCATAGTCGGCGGCGAGCTCATGGACGTTGCGAATGGCAACCGCGGGTGGCTCCGTCGGAGCAATCGCGTTATCCGCTGCAGGAATCGCCGTTGCCCGCAGAAACCCTTCGAACCCGGCAGGCGAGAACATGATGAGATAGTGATTCTCGACCTTGCCGGAATTGCGCAATTGGTGGGGGATGTTGCGCGGGGCGGTGAGACTTTCGCCTGGCCTGAGCGTGGAGACCTCGTCTCCGACGATCACCTCCAGTTCTCCCGCAAGCACATAATAGGTCTCGTCCTCACGCGTATGCGTGTGGCGCGGCACCATCATTGCAGGCGCCAGACCAATCTCCAGGAGGCAGTAAGCTCCGCCGGTATCGGCGCCCGACAGCCAGACGGAACCGATGCCCACGTCGAAGTAATAGCGCTTGGATCTCGGCTGGCGGTCGATCGCGGGGCCTCTGGGAACGAGGGCTGGAACACTAGCCATGAATGTCTCCTTTCATGTGGAGCGTTGTGACCGAGACAAAAATCACGCGCGCCCAGCTACACCTCCTCGCCGCGCGCGCGCCGCCTTCGACATGGCATTCTCCCGGCCAGCTACGAGATCGGTGGATCTCGCAGCCGCGCTCGGTCGCATGTTACCTCATCCGCGATGACTAACGTTTTTTCGGGGAACGGCTTGTCGAAACTTGCGGCTGTTGTTGCGCCCTTGCGGCCTCGCGGCTCATGCAGATCAATTAGACGTGACCCCGCCGATCAATTGGAGCTCGATCAGCCTAGCGGCCGTTAATTGCGTTCAAGCAGCGATTGCAGCCACGATGCCGACGGACGTCAGAACGCGGGCGGATAGGCGAGCGGGTAGCAGCTGTCGGTCGTGTAATAGGAGTAGGGGTAGCCGTAGCCGCATCCGTAATCGTAGTCATCGAAGCCGAACCCGAAGCCCGGCGCGAAGTGCCGGCGGCGAGCGAAATTCCGTTTGTGGCGCAAGGGACCGTGCGCCTGGGCAAAGTGCTGCCCGGCAACGCCGCGAGCGGCAAAGTGCTGCCCGGCAACGCCACCAGCAAAAGCCGTGCCGGCGCCGCCGAAACGGCCCTGGCCAAAGCCGCCCACGCGGGCGCCGCCGAAACCGCCTACGCGGGCGCCACCACCGAAGCCGCCCATGTGAGCGCCGCCGCCGAACCCGCCGATATGAGCGCCGCCGAACCCGCCGCCGATATGGGCGCCGCCACCAAAACCCCCACCGTGCCCGCCACCAAAACCCCCACCATGTCCGCCCCCGCCGCGCGCAAACGCATCAGCGGTCAATCCCGCGGTGAGAGCGGCAGCCGTGGCCAACACGATTATGCTCTGACGTAACATTGCACATACTCCTTTGGACTCCTTTGGACGCGACCGGCGCCCATTCGATGAACACATCACGACCATCCGCGGAGTTGCGCGAATCACTCCGATCGACACGTAATGCGACGTTTCCGAGTCGGTATGCACGCAATCGCAAGTCAGCCACACCGCAGTTGCATCGGACGAACCGCAAGGCCGATCAAATCAAGGCAATAGAGATAAAGTCACTCCCGCCGTTCATCGAGGCGAAAGAATGCGAGCTCAAGGGTGGCGCTAAATAAAGAGGTCAACGACGTTCACAGGCGTATGGACGCAACGGCTATTGAACGCGAGTTTTTCGTATTTTTGTGGCTACTCATCACTGGTCAGGTTTCTGAACTCTTTTGCACGATCAGCCGTTGCCTGCAGAAAACAATCGTTGCCGGCCAAACGCGCGGCGGTGCCGCCGTCCGGGTCGTAATAAAACTCGCAGTTCAAATCCCGAAATTTGATCCAGGCGCGCTGGGCTTCAAGCAGCGTCTTCTTTCGTTTTGCCGAGAGCTTCGCCATGAGTTTTTTGTAATTTGCATTGAGCCGGGCATCTTGGCGCGCCGTTTCGGCGCTTATGCAATCAATCATTTCAGCGGTCACCCCTTTGGACTTGTCCATGCAGGTCAAGTACTCCTGCGTCATATCGCTGTCGGCCGCAGCGAGCGCCGGCGTGCTCAACAAAAGCCCCAAGACAATCAGCATGAGGACGATCGGCAAACCTTCCTTCGTGCGGCACGTTGCGGCGCGCGCTCCGAGCTTGCGACCCGACGTCATTTCGACGATCTCCGTGCCGGATTGGCGCCCCGCGAAGCTCAATCGTTCCAGGGCGCACCCTCCCCGCGCTTGGCCGGTCTCGTCGGAGCTGCATAGCTCTCAAGCGCCACGGCATCGCGCGGGCCAAGATCAGCAGTGCCGTGCACAAACCCCACGGCAGGCACTGACGCGGCGAAGTAGAATAGGCTCGCTTGTCGGTCCGTGCATGCAAAGGAGGCCGGCGAGTAAGCACGATCAGCGACCATGATCTCTCTCCTTATGGCTCGAAACGGCCGTATTGAGAGTTTGCCGTCTTACGCCGCAGCATGCCGCCGCGTGCGGGCCAAGTCCTTGGTCGAGACCTTAATTGTTCTGAATCCTGCCCGGGCGGGGGATGCCCTCTCCCCAGGCTGCGGCGCTGTGATGGGAATCACATCTTTTAGGACGATTCAGAACGATTCAGCAAAGCCGCCGCAGGCCGCTTGCTGGCGTTCAGATCGCATCCGAACGCGCGCGGTCCGGAACGGGCTCAAGCAGAGTCAGTGCTTTGCCTCGGTGCCTGCGCCGTCGCGGCAGTCGTCCGGGCGCGGCTTCGAACCGCGCTGGTCGAGGGGCACCTTGCAATTGTCGACCCGCTGTTCGTCGCTCGCCTTGCCGCCGAGCCGCTCCTTGGCGGTGCGGGTCGGCTGGACGTGGCTCGCTTCGCCGTCGGCACGCGCGCCGGGCGCGAAAAATCCCAACACGGCCCATGCAACGACAAGAAGCCCTGTTACCAAACGCACAAGAGCGCGGCGGGGAAGTTTCATCACGTCGCTTCCTGGAAATGCCAAACGGCGGACCGGGTTTATTCTCCCTTGATGTTCGCGGCTTTGAGGATCGGCCACCACTTCTCGATCTCGGCGGTGTGGTAGGCCGCGAGCGTCTGCGGATTTTGATCCTCGCGCGGCGGAATTTCCTGGCCGAGATCGGCGAGCCGCTTGCGCACGCCGGCATCGGCTAAGGCGTCGACAACGGCGCCATTGAGCTTGGCGATGATGTCCTTCGGCGTGCCCTTGGGCATCCAGAGCGCATGCCAGATCGAAATGTGCAGCCCCGGCACGCCGGCCTCGTCCACGGTCGGAATGTCGGGCGCAGCCGCCAAGCGGGTCTTGGCCGTCACGGCGTAGGCCTTGATCGTGCCGGCACGCACCTGCGGTATGGAATTGGCGGCCTGGTCGATCATGATGTCGATTTGGCCGGCCACAAGGTCCTGCATCGCGGGGCCAGCGCCGCGGTAAGGCACGAACTGAAATTTTGTGCCCGTCATGCTCTGGAAATAGACACCGCTGACGTGGGAGCCGCTGCCATGTCCGGCGGTCCCCTGTGTCGCGGTGGCAGCGTTCGCCTTCAGCCAAACGATGAGTTCTTTCAAGTCCTTTGCCGGGACGGTCTTGCGCGCCACGATGATTTGCGGATTGGTGGCGATCAGCGACACCGGCTCAAAGTCGTTAAATACGTGGTACTGCAGCTCGTAGATCGCGCCATTGACCACGTGCGTGCCCCAATGGCCGATAGAGATCGTGTAGCCATCGGGGGCCGCCCGCGCCACCCGACCGACGCCGATCGTGCCGGCGGCGCCGGTCGTATTCTCAACGAGGATGATCTGCCCGAGCGACGTGCGCATCCGCTCCGCCATGATGCGCGCAATCGTGTCGGTCGGGCCGCCCGCCGAGTAGGGCACGACCATCGTCATGGGCCGCGTCGGATAGGCTTGCGCTCGCGCCAACCGCGACAGCGCCGGCAGCGCCGCGGCACCCGCTGCCAGACGTAAGAAATTGCGGCGGGGACGTTTCATTGTGGCCAATCCCGCTTCGGCCTGTTGCGCGCGGCGCGCGGCCAGGCGAGCGTCCCAACCGCAATCGATTTGATGAAATCGCGTCGCCTCATTGCCTCCGCACTCCAGCCGACGATCATACCGAAATTCGCTAGGGTCTAGCCAGCGGCTTTACCAGGGCGCGAACATTCTCGATAAATAGCTGAGCGAGGGGGGTGAGCGTCCGGTTTCAGCGTGATGAGTCCAATCGGCATTGGCGAATTTGGTAATGCCACAGGCAACGCCTTGAGCGCCAGATTTCGCCAAACAACTTTTAGCATGAAGCCTGGCAGAACGGTGAGAAAGCGACCGGTTGCGAGAAAGTTCATTTTGTAGATTGATCGACTCGCTCGCCACCGTAGGACGTGGAGGTTGGCATGTCCGCTCTAGTCTCATTGCTGCCGATTTGATGCGCCGTAGCGAACTGCCGCGATGCTGCAGCCATCTATTTCGGTTGCTGCAGGTTCAGCTTTCGCACCGCCTGTTCGTAGCGCGCCATGTCCTCCCGCATGAATGCTGCGTCGCGCGAGGTGCCGCTCTCCTCCATCACCATGCCGAGCTGCGCCATCCGCGCTGCCATTGCGGGCTCCCGCATCGATCGCGCGACCTCGGCCTGCAGCCGCGCGATGACCTTCGGCGACGTGCCGGCCGGGGCGTGCAAGCCCATCATGGTTGCGATGTTGAAACCCGTGAGGCCGAGCTCGTCGCAGGTCCGGATCGTTGGCGTCGATGAGGAGCGCTGCAAGGTGCTGACGCACAATCCGCGAAGTTTCCCGGCCGCTATCAATTCCATGACGTTCGGGATGCCGGACCAGCCGGCCTGAATTTCTCCCGTCAGGAGCCCGTTCACCATCGCCGAACCGCCACGATACGGCACGTGGAGAAGCTCGATGCCGACCCGCTCAGCGAAGATCGCAAACGTGAGATGATGGATCGAACCTGCGCCCGCCGACCCAAAGCTCATCTTGCCGGGTTGCGACTTCGCGAGCGCGATGAACTCAGCAAGCGATCGCGCTTGAACATCGGGATGGATGACCAGGACCGTCGGCAGAGTCACCAGCCCGGTGATTGGTGTGAAGTCCTTTAGCGGGTCGTAGCCCAGGCTTGGATTGAGCGCGGGATTGATCGCGAGCGATCCGGAATCGCCGAACATCAGCACGTGGCCGTCTGGCGCGGCCTTGGCGACCATGTTGGCGGCCACGACCCCGCCGGCCCCCGGCACGTTCTCCACCACAAACGGCTTGCCGAAAGCGGCGCTGAACTTGTCTGCGAGGAGCCGCGCCAGGACGTCCGGATTGCCGCCGGGGCCTGAAGGCGCGATCAGTCGTACGGGTCGCGTCGGCCAGACTTCGTCCTGCGCGCGCACGGGTGAGCTGCTGGCGAGCGACACGACGCAGGCGAGAGCCGTTGCGATTTTCGCGACCGGCGTCATGCGTCACCCCAGATATCATGGGCGAGTTCAACGATCAGCTTCAGCTTCTGCTCCTGCACAACGGGTGAGATCGGATTGCCGGTATCGACGCTTGCAAAGCCGCATTGCGGGGAAACCGCAAGATTGCTCGGGTCGATGTAGCGCGTCGCACTCTCCACGCGTTTCATCATGTAGGCCTTGCTCTCCACGGTGGGCGTCTTGGTCGAGACGACGCCGAGCACGACCGTCTTGTGGCGGGGCACCAGCCGGAGCGGGGCGAATGTGCCAGCACGTGGCGTATCGTATTCAAGGAAGTAGAATTGAATGTTCAGCGCGTTGAACAGACGGTCCGCCACCTCGTCGTAGCTGCCTTCCGAATGCCATTGGCCGCCGCGGTTGCCCCGGCACAGATGCATGCCGATGGCCATGTCGGATGGCGCATTCTTGAGCACGCGGTTCGTCACCGTGATGTATTTGTCGATGAGGGCGCTCCAGTCGTCGCCGCGCGCGTGCAGCCATTGCCGGACTTCGGCATCGCCGAACTTGGCGAACGCCGTCTCGTCGATCTGGACGTATCGGCAACCGGCCGCGCCGAGCGCGTCGAGCTCATGGCGAAACGCCTCGACGATGTCGTCCCAGAATTCATCGAGGTCCGTGTAGGCGTGCGCCAAGACAGCCCCATCGCCGCCGCGAAAGTGGAGGGCACAGGGGCCTGGAATGGTGACCTTCGGAACGAGCCCGCTGTGCGCGCGGATGAACTCGAAATCCGGCACATTGATCGGACGGGTCCAGCGCACGCGGCTGTTGATGCGCGCAACAGGTTGCGCGGCGCGTCGACCCGGCTCGCCGCCTTTGGCGTCCTCGCCGCCGACGGTATCGATGCTGATCTCCCCGAGTTGGCGGTAAAAGAAACTGTGGTAGGAGCGGCGGCGGAATTCGCCGTCGGTCGCGAACTTGAGCCCCACCCGCTCCTGCAGCCCCAACGCGTTCTTGATGGCCTCGTCTTCGGCCTCGGTCAGCTCGGTGCGGTCGATTTCGCCGCGCGCGAATTTTGTGCGCTGATCGAGCAGCTTCCTTGGCCGCAACAGGCTACCGATGTGCTCGGCATGAAATGGGGGCGGGTTGTGTGACAGCATCGTCGTCAAGCCTCGCTGGGTTTTTTCCTGAACCGCGCTGGAACGCGCTGGCAGCGCCGGACCATACCTTGGGGTCATCGGCGTAGGAAGGAGCGCAGCCGACAGCGTCGCCGGATGTCCGCTTGCCTGCAATCGCGTCCAGCGTGGACGGCGCAGTGAATTGCCGCAGCGCGCCGCTAATGCCCGGGTGATGCCCCGCGGGACAGCCATGAATTCGACCCGCAATTGCTGCCATGACCACGCGATCCGGTGAATTTGCCGCTTACACCCTTTCCAGCGGTGGAATTGCTCGATCGAGGGAACGGGCATGGGCGCGTTGCGTTGCCTCTGGCGGGGAACCAACAGCCTGAGGAGGCTCCGCGATGACGAAGATTTTATGCCTCATTATGTTTGCTGTATCGCTCATAGGCGGCGCGAGCGTCGTGATGGCCCAATCCAGTCGGGACCTGACCGAGCCTACCGGCACGGAGGCGAACCGCCTCAAGACCCAGTACGGAGGCTATTACGGCTACTATGGCGGTGGGTATCGCGGGTATGCGTACTCGCCGCGCCTTCACCGACGATGGCATTGGTCTCACCGGCCCCGTTGATCGCCGCAATAGAGACGTGGTCGGAGCAAGAACGCCAAAGTCATTCTCTCGGACTGAGGCTAGCGTGCAGGCGCACCACGTCTCATCGCAGCCGGCAATTGAGCACGGAAACGGCCGCGACTTGGCCGTTGAAGGTGCAGCAATGCTAGGAGGTATTCCATGAAAGCTCTCGCGATCAGTTTTGTCGCCGGCGCCGCGCTGTGCAGCGCCGTGGCTGTGCCGGCATCGGCGGTCCCCATGAGCAATCTCGCCGCCGCAGCCGAGCACCTCGCACCAGCCGAAACCGTGCGATATGTCCGCAACCACTACCGGTATCGCCAGAGCTTTCGCGGCTATCCCGGCTATGGAAGCTTTGGCGCCTATCCTGGCTATGACGCGAACTGTTACGGCTACGGCTATGGACCAAGCTCCCCCTGCTATCCGTAAAGGGTAAAGGTCATTCGCCACTTCGCTGCCGCTCTCGTAATGCGGCAGTTACGAATATTGCGGCAGTCACGAACCCCAAGCTGCTTTCCGCTTTCGAGCACGACTTGCCGGGTTACATGACGAGCATAGTTATTGTCGCGCTTAGGCCCAGCAAGGCTTCCAGGCCCGGCACCAGAACGCAATCAAAAGCCCGCTGGTAGCCTTCAGGCATCGGCTACTCCGTCGCCAGTTTGGTAGCCTTTAGGCACCGGCTACCTCGTCGCCAGTTCCTCGCCAACGACGGCCATCGCGTCGTCGCGCGCCGTGGCATGAGCAACCTCAATCTACTGGCTCAAGAAAAACCAATTCAGCCGGTCGCTGATCTTGGCAAGGCCCGCATTGGCGCACGCCTCCTCCTCGTCGCCGCCTGGCGCTCCACTGGCGCCGTCCGACCATCAAGGTCCGACCCGTCGCCGTGTGCCATTACCGGACGGCGACAGGTCCTGTATGGTGTTGGCCGATGGATGGCGTGGCTTTTAGGACCCGGGATGAAGCGACCATGAACCGTATCGCCCACTTCATCGAAACGATCGCTTTCAGCAGCCGGTGGCTGGTCGCGCCGTTTCTTCTCGGGCTGATCTTCGGTCTCGCCGTGTTGCTCTACAAGTTTGTCATCAAGCTTGTGGATTTCGTGGGTCAGGTCCCTGGCGCGGAGACCTCGGACGCCATCGTCGGCATTCTAAATCTGGTTGATCTTACGCTCGTGGCCAATCTGATCGTGATCGTGATCTGCTCCAGCTATGAGAACTTCGTGTCACCCATTGACAATTCCAAGCACCCGACTTGGCCACCTGGGCTTATCAATATTGGATTCTCGGGGCTCAAACAGAAACTGCTCGGCTCCATCGTCGCGATCGCGGCCGTCAACGTACTCGAATGGTTCACCGACATCGACCGCAACTCCGATAGCGTGAAGCTCGCCTGGGTGGTGGGAATTTTGCTTGCATTTGCGGTCGCCATGCTGGTGCTGGCAATCGCCGACCGTGTCAGCGGCGCAACTCAAGAGCGCCCCTAATTCCGACCCCCGCAGGCCGCAGCAGCGGGCATTGCGTGCGCCATAAGGTCTCGCGCTCTGTGCAACGCACGAGTAATCTCGCGATCGCATCATCGCCCTGGAGGGCAGCATGAAACTTCCCCGCCGAAAACTTCTGCATCTCGCCGCGGGGTTTGCCGCGCTGCCGATGCTATCGCGATTGGCCAGCGCGCAGAGTTATCCCTCGCGGCCGGTGCGGATCGTTGCGGCGTTTGCGGCGGGGGGCGGCGTCGATATCACGGCGCGGTTGATCGGCCAGTGGCTTTCCGATCGGCTGGGACAATCCTTCGTGGTTGAGAATCGACCGGGGGCCGGCGGCAACATCGGCACCGAAGGGGTCGTCAATGCGCTGCCTGACGGGTATACCTTGCTTCTGGCCACCCTCCCGAACGCCGTCAACGCGACGCTCTACGAGAAGCTCAATTTCAACTTCATCCGCGATACCGCACCCGTCGCGGGCATCATTCGCGTGGTGATGGCCATTCTTGTGCATCCATCGGTTCCGGCCAAGAGTGTTCCCGAATTGATCGCCCACGCGAAGGCCAACCCGGGCAAGATCAACATGGCGTCGGCCGGTGCGGGAAGCGCACCGCACATGGCGGGGGAGCTTTTCAACTTCATGGCGGGCGTGAACATGGTCCATGTCCCCTATCGCGGCCAGGGACCTGCGCTGAGCGATTTGCTCGGCGCCCAGGTGCAGGTCTTTTTCGCCACCACTCCCGGGACGAGCGACTTTGTCAGAACAGGCAAACTCCGTGCGCTTGCGGTGACGAGCCCAACGCGGGCCGAAGGTTTTTCCGAGCTGCCGCGGGTGGGAGATTTCGTGCCCGGTTACGAAGCGAGCCAGTGGTACGGCATCGCCGCTCCGAAGAACACGCCGGTCGAGGTCGTCGATAAGCTCAACCGCGAGATCAACGCCGCCCTGAGCGATCCCAAGATGAGCGCAAAGTTTGCCGAAATCGGCGGCGAGCCGCTTGCTGGCTCGCCCTCCGAGTTCGGTCGGCTCATCGCCGAGGAAACCGAGAAGTGGGGCAAGGTGGTCAAGTTCACAGGGCTCAAGCCGGAGTGAGCCGTAGGCGGCAGCTCGGACGCTTGCCGCTACTGCACCACCGTCACGTCGGTTTTGACCGAGTTGGCAATGAAACAATTCTCGTGCGCGGCGTGGTGCATTTTATCAAGCTCTTCCGCGTTTGGTACGCGATCCCCGCTCCACTTGATCTTCGGGTGCAGCTCAACTCGAGTGATCGCCAGCTTACCTTCGCCGTTCTTCTCCATATGTCCGATCGCATGATCCTCGTACGAGTCGAGGATAAACTTCTGCTTGCATGCAATCGCCAGAAACGTGAGCATGTGGCAGCTCGAGAGCGAAGCGACGAAAGCCTCCTCGGGATCGACATTGGCGGGATTGCCGAGATAAGCCGGGGCCGCGGTCGCCGTCATCGTATGGCCACCGTCGAAGCTCCAGGTATGATCGCGCGGGTACTTCTGATACGAAAACTCAGCTCCACCGCGCTCCCATCTCAACGTCACTTTGTGTTCCGACATGCCTCTGTATATAGGGTGCGCGAGCGCGGGCGCAATTGCCGCAACGGTGACTTCGAGCGTCCGTGTCCGTCTGCAGGGTGATCAGCGTTGACGCCACCTCGTAGACAAGCCGATCGGCCATTGAATATGGTAGCGTCCAAAGCACACCGCGCAAACGGATGAACCCGCCGCCCGCCGAGATTGGTGCGCCCGTCGCCGAGGTTGAGACCCCGGCGCTGCTTATCGATCTCGACGCTCTCGATCGCAACATCGCAAGGATGGCCGAGTTCGCCCGAACCGCGGGCGTGCGCGTGCGGCCCCATGCCAAGACCCACAAGTCGACTGCCATTGCGTTACGGCAGATCGCTCTCGGCGCGGTGGGCCAATGCGTGCAGAAGGTCGGCGAAGCGGAAGTGCTCGTCCGCGGCGGTGTGAAGGACGTGCTGGTCAGTAATCAGCTGGTTGGCGAACGCAAGTTACGGCGGTTGGCCGCGCTGGCCAACGAGGCGACCATCGCGCTGTGCTTCGACGCTCCCGAGCAGGTCGACGCGGCATCGCGCGTGGCGCGGGATTTCGGCGTTACGCTTGGGGGGCTGGTCGAAATCGAAGTCGGCATGGAGCGCTGCGGCGTGGCGCCGGGGCGGGATGCGGCAGCGCTCGCACGCCGCGTCGCTGATGCACCGAACCTGAGATTTAAGGGGTTGCAGGCCTACCACGGCCGCGCGCAGCACATGACGGCGCACCAGGAACGCGCGCAGGCGATCGCGTTCGCCGTCGACGCGGTGCGCGAGACGTTGGAGGCGCTGGCCGCGGAAAATCTTCCCTGTGAGATCATCGGCGGCGCCGGGACCGGGACTTTCGCAATCGAGGCGGCGAGCGGCGTTTATAATGAGCTGCAGGTTGGTTCGTACGTGTTCATGGACACCGAATATGCCCGTATCCGCGGCAGTGACGGTCGTCCCTACGCGGAGTTCGAACATAGTCTATTTGTGCTCGCGTCGGTTATCAGCGTGCCGACGGCCGACCGAGCCATCGTGGACGCGGGCCTCAAGTCCTACAGCGCCGAACGCGGCCCCCCGTGGCTGCATGATCGCCCCGACGTCGAAGTGACCAGCGTCTCGGACGAGCACGGTAAACTCAAGGTCGGGCCGCGCGCGCGGCCGCTGTCGCTCGGCGAAAAGCTCTGGCTCATCCCCGGACACTGCGACCCGACGGTCAATCTGCATGATTGGTATGTCGGTGTCCGCAATGGGCGCGTGGAGACGCTGTGGCCGATCAACGCCCGCGGTGCCAGCATCTGAAGAGGCGACAAGGGAAGGCGTCGACCGCAACCGAGGCGGCGTCGGGCGCATGAAAACAATGATGGAGCGGATACCGGTGCTCGCCACCCTCATAGCGCTCGCCGGCGGAGCGCTCCCGGCCGAACCCTATCCCGATCATCCCATCACCCTCATCGTGCCTTATGCGGCGGGCGGCAGCTCCGACGTGCTTGCTCGCCTCATCGCCGAGCGGATGTCGAAATCGCTCGGCCAGCAAGTGGTCATCGACAACCGTGCCGGCGCCGGCAGCCGCCTCGGCATCGAGATCGCCGCGAAATCCGCGGCGGACGGCTACACCCTCCTGCTCGCCGACATGCCGCACACCATCATTCCGGCGATCCAGAAGGGGGTGCATTACGATCCTGTCCGCGACTTCACGCCGATCGGCCTGATCGGCACCGCTTGGATGGTTTTTTTCGT
>Ga0310916_10001016_pt1 | contig 16217 bp, 14 predicted proteins | sample GREbulkMGLF176_FD_203444 | JGI IMG/M metagenome (GOLD analysis project Ga0310916, IMG submission 203444) | Lab enrichment of tropical soil microbial communities from Luquillo Experimental Forest, Puerto Rico - GRE.bulkMG.LF176 | ecosystem: Environmental > Terrestrial > Soil > Tropical forest >...
TCGTCGTCGACGGTGGGCGCTCGGCGACCGGGGGGGCGGTCACCAATCTGGTGACGCGGTAGAAGACAAGCGACAGCAGTACGTCCGATGAGCAACAATCATGATCAAGCTAACCACCAAAGCGGATATCGACCTGCTCGTAAAAGAGGCCTCTGAGATGTTCGAGGAGACCGGTTGCGTCCCCGACATTGACGGCAAGAAAGTACGCGCGGAAAAGATCGTCCCACGTGCAAAGCGATACATATTGGAGACAATCGACAACCCCAAGGCAAGCTACGATGCAACGATATGGCATTCGCCGGGGTATACGTTGGTTCTCTCGTGGCTGTCACAAAAATGGCTGAAGTACTGCCAAAAATTAGCACCTACCGTCCTTAAGGACCCTGATCTACACCTGCCTAAGGACCAACGAAAGCTATGCCTCGATTGGGCCGCAGATGAGTTGACCCGACAAATCACGCGGCGGGGACAGAGGTTTCACTAAGGCAAGCACAACGATGAGTCCGGGCGCGAGGGCTGTCGGAAAGCGGCGTCGCTATCCAAAAAGCCGGAGTTGCTGCATGGCTTGCTGGAACGCGGCCAAGCGCGACTTCGTCCTCCTCCGTGCTCGTAAGCACGCCGATGTGCCGCATCTGCTTTTGCTGCTGCCCGCGCACGCGAGCGGCCACGCCGCCGCCGCGCCGCCGAGCAGCGTGATGAACTCGCGCCGCCTCACTCGATGATCTCGTCGGCACGGGCGAGTAGCGTTGGCGGCACGTCGATGCCAAGCGCTCTCGCAGTCTAGATAGCCCGCTTCAACGTACCTTCGGCGCCCGCACATGACGCAGGTGACCCTCTTTCATCCACACGCGGCAGCCATCCTCCCCCGCACGCGCCCGCAGCGGCGCCCCGATGGGCAGCCGCAGCCATGACTGCGGTGCGAACGTTTCGCCGCCCTCGCGAAAGCCGCCGGCGAGTACGAGCAGCTCGAGGCCGCCCTCGGGGTCAAGCTCGATGGCGGCGTTCGGTGCCCACGCTTCGAGGCGCACGTCCTCGTGGGTATCCTTGAACAGCGAAGCGACCTGTACGCCGGCGCGTCCGTTCGCGCCGCGCGGCGCCGCCTTGCTGGTGTCGATGCGCACCTGCTTGCGGTCGGAAGGGTCAAACTGCCAGAGCTTCACGAACAGGGTGCAGCCCGGCCGGGAGCCCGGCGTATGGCGGGAGTGTGGGGGATTGCGGACATAGAAGCCTGCCGGGTAGTCGCCCTCTTCGTCCTCGAAGACGCCTTCGAGCACCAGGAATTCCTCGCCGCCGCCGTGCACGTGCGCCGAGAACGAGCTGCCCGGCGCGTAGCGCACGATGCTGGTGGCGCGTGCGACTTCGCCGCCGATGCGGTCGAGCATGCACCGCTCCACGCCCGGCATGGGCGAGGCCTTCCAGGCGAGCGCAGCCGCGTGCGCGGCGACGCGCCTGGCGAAGTCGGCGTTGAGATTTGTGCTGGCTGACGCGTCTGCGGTCATTCCTTCAGGTTACTCCTTTTTGGCGCAGGAGGATCGCACATTCTCGTGCAGTGCGACAAACTCCAGCATGCCCGGCGATCGTCGGCGGTAGCCCCGCCCGGCCCCTCCGGTGCAAGGTGGCGCAAGGCCGGGGTCGCCGACCTCCCCGCGGGGAGGTATAGGCCCCCGGTGGATTGGCCGGTGCGGCCTTTTATTGGCCAAAGTCCGGGCAATACTCGGGCCGGTTCCTCTTGAGCCAGGGGGGTATGGCCATGAGAGTTAGCCTTCTCGCGTCGGCCTTTGTTTTCGCCACTGTGACAGCCGCGTTTGGCCAAAATCCCGCTGACACGATCGGCAACGACGCGAGCAAGCTTCTCGACATTGCCCAGTCGGGCAATGCTGCCGCGAAGACAAAATATGCGGTGGAGGGGCTTTCCGTCGGGAGCCCGCTCAAGGCCGACAGCGCCGCCTCGCGCGATTACAAGTGCAGCCCGAGCGAGCAGTTCGAGGCGCTGACCTGGTGCCAGAAGACACGCGCTGACCGGACGAAGCGCGGACCATTCACGGCAAATTATTCGGTCCTGCATGGCGAGCGCGGCAACGTCGTCTATGTCAACCGCCGCCAGGAGCCGTCGTTTCTTGATCGCAGCGAAGCGGACAAGGAGATCAAGGAGCAGTCGCGCAAGCTCGGGAGCGAGGCGCGCATTACGCGCATGCCGCACCGCGGCACAAATGACGGCATCATCGCGCTCTGGGGAGAGGTGACGCTCGAGCCGCTCGATGCCGACAGCATCAAGGTGCTCGCGGAAGGGAAAAGCCCGAAGAAGGGGCTGCTCGTCGATTTTCTCGGGAACTTTGCGCGCTCGGCGAAGGAAGGCCTGCCCGTCTATCGCATCAGCGGCGGCGCGGGATTCCTGTGGGCTGCGAGTTTCGATCAGGGGGGACGTGGAGCGCTCAGGGTTGCGGCGGTCGATGCATCGGCGCTGCCTTCGCCTGTATCGCTGCCTTCGCCTGTGCCTGCGAACCCGACCGCAACGTTGCCGGTGCCGGCTCCTGTCCTTGCAGCGGCCGAAATGCAGCCTGCGCTGCCGGTGCAGCAGGTAGAGCAGGTGGAGCAGGTTGAGCAGGTGGAGCAGGCTGACACTGCGGGACCGGACATCGCCGAGCTCAAGCAGACAATCCAGGCGCTCAAAGCGCAGCTCGCAAAGTCCGCCGGCAGAATTGCACAGCTCGAGAAGGAGGTTGCTGAAACCGGGCCGCGCGCGGGCGTCGATACGAGCGACGGGCCGCTTGGGGAAGATACCGACCTCGCGGCCGTGGTCGCGCAGCTGCGCGCCGAGAAGGCGGCGCTGGCAGCCAGGACCCGCACTTGGGGAGTTGCGGGCGTCGGGGCAATCATCGGCCTCATCGCTTTCACGGTCCTGCTGGTTCCGTCGAGGAGGGCGAGGAAGGCCGGCAAGATGGATATGGCCGAAGCTGCACCGGCAGAAGGAACGGGCAAGATCGATGAAGGCAACCTGATCCATCAGCTCGCGGAGACGCTGGGCGTCGACGAGGCGGCCGTCGCAATGCCGCAGCTCTCACCGGCGCCTTCGGGATCGCTGGTGCCGGCAAGCCCGGCTGAGGGCGCAGCAGCCGAGGAAGGAACGCCGGCCAAGAGCCCGCAGCAGGCCGACGTTGCACCCGCCGTGCCGCTCGCGCTTGCGGCGCCGGCGGCAAGCCCAGCGCCGGCGGCCGTCCCGAACAATCCCGGCACATAGCTCGTACTCGTAGTACCCGTAGCCCGGATGGAGCGATAAGCGCGTTTACGCGCGTCTGCGACGCGCTATGGCGACATCCGGGTGCGGCGGCGCGTTTCGATTGCGCTCAACGTCGGCTACGGACCCGCCCCTGCAAACAATGCCGCTGGACGCCGCCGCCTACGCCGCCCATATGGGTGGCATCGATCGCACTCGCGTGGCGAGGGCAGCATGGCGGATCCTGCGCGCCTGTTCAGGACACGGCTAACTTACGGCATCACGCAGCTCCCGCGCTTTGCGTGGTATGTCGGCCACGGCGCTCTCATGCGCAGGCTCTCCCGCGAGGCGCAGCGGGGCGCCCCCGCGCCCGCGCGAGCGGCGCAAACGCAGCGTCCGGTTCCCGGCCGCTGGCGGCTCTATGCCGACATGGCGCGTCTGTTCCGGCAGGATCTCGCCAACGTCGAAGCCGGCATCTATCCGCTGCCCGCGGATCACGACGGCGCCTTGCCGGTCCTCATCGATCGCTCGCGCCTGTTCTTTGAGGACCTGCCGCAGGTGCATCGCCGCCGCCGGCGCGGCGGCCATCGCGAAGTGTTGAGCCCGCAGGTCGAGGGCAGGCGGCCCGATTACTACCTGCAGAATTTTCACTTCCAGTCCGGTGGCTGGATGACGCCCGAATCCGCGCAGCGCTACGACATCCAGGTCGAGGTGCTGTTCAAGGGGACGGCCAACGCGATCCGGCGCCAGGCGCTTGCGCCGCTGCATGAGCTGTTCGCCGGACGCGACCAGCGCCGCCTTGCGCTGCTCGATGTCGCCTGCGGCACCGGACGCTTTCTCGATTTCGTCAAGCAGGCGTGGCCGCGCCTGCCTGCGCTCGGACTCGACATGTCCGAGGCCTACATCGCCGAGGCGCGCGGCCATCTGCGGCGCTGGTGCTGGCTCGATCTGATGGTTGCGAACGCCGAGGCCCTTCCGCTTGCGGACGCAAGCCAGGACGCGGTGACCAGCATCTTCACGTTTCACGAGCTGCCGCCGCCGGTGCGCCGCGGCGCGTTCCGCGAATTCGCGCGCGTGCTCAAGCGCGGCGGCCGCCTGGTCGTGCTCGATTCGCTGCAGACCGGGGACGAACCCGGCTACGACGGCATGCTCGAGCTGTTTCCGCAGAACTATCACGAGCCCTACTACGCGACCTATCTGAAAGAGGATTTCGCCGCAATCGCGAAGGCAAGCGGCCTGCGGCACGTGCGCGACACCAATGCGTTCGTCTCCAAGGTGATGGTCTTCGACAAGGAATGAGCGAGCGGTCGACGCCGTGCCGCGAGCGCGGTCCGGCGTTATAGCTGCCCTCTGCCTTGCGAGAGAGGGCAGCCGGCTAGTTCAGCGCAGAAGCTCGGGTGACGGGAGCGGCGACGACGCAGCCTCATCCATCAAAACAATGAATCTCAAGCGCGCGCGCCACCGCATCGTGGCTGACTAGGAAACGCCCGACAGGGCGAATTCGCCATATGCCGGCCAAGTATAAGAAGACCATCATTTGCCTTGCCAACTCCCGTAAGCTCGCGGGTCGGTGCGTGGCCGGGAAGGAGATCGCAGGCAGCACAATCGGTGCGTGGATCAGGCCGGTCAGCAGCAGGCCGACGGGCGAGTTGTCCGAAAGAGAACGTCGCTTTCTGAATGGGCAAGACCCGAAGCTCCTTGATGTGATCGCTGTTTCCATGGTTGAGCCTCGACCTCATGCGTTCCAGACGGAGAATCATCTTATTGATGACAGATACTACTGGATCAAGCATCGCGAGGCGACCTGGGACGTCTTGAAGGCCGCGCTTGATCCGGCTGCCGGGCCGCTGTGGGACAATTCGTCATCCGGCTACAATGGATTGCATGATCGTATAGAGGAAGGCGAAGCGAACAAGCTGGTCGGCTCTCTTCGGCTGATCGAAGTGAGGAACCTCAATATCGCGGTCGCCGTTGAAGGCGCGGAGGTTGGCAATCCGCATCGCAAGGTGCGAGGACGATTTACGCACCACGGCGCTCGTTACTGTCTGGCTGTGACCGACCCCATTGCGGAAGACAGGTCTCTGGCGGGCGCGGACGGCGAATTCGACATCGGATATGCAATATTGTGCATCAGCTTGGGAGAGCCATATAAGGGCTATGCTTACAAGCTGATCGCTGGCGTGTTTCTGGAACGGCAGTGACAGCGACCGTGATCTGGACGCCAAGCGTGGAGAGCTGGTGTGGAAGCCGTCGAAGTTCTGACCATCGGACATTCCACGCATCCGTGGGAGCGCTTCGTTGCTCTGCTGCAGGGCGCGAAGGTCAATGCCGTTGCTGACGTGCGTACGTCCCCCTACTCAGGGCACACTCCCCATTTCAATCGCGACAAGCTGCATGACGAGCTTCGGAGGGAAGGAATTTCCTACGTGTTTCTTGGAAAGGAGCTTGGCGGGCGGCCCGACGAGCGCACCTTCTACTGCGAAGGGATAGCCGATTACGAGAGAATGGCGCAGGTCCCGGAGTTCAGCAAAGGATTGGATCGCGTCGTCGAGGGGGCAAAGAAGCACAACATCGCGCTCATGTGCTCCGAGCAGGATCCGCTTGACTGTCACAGATGTCTTCTGGTGGCGCGGGCGCTGCGCGATCGCGGTATTCGCGTGGGCCACATCCTGAGCGACGGCGCGCTGGTAACCCATGCCGAGATCGAGGAGAAGCTTCTTGAGCTCTCAGGTCGCAATACCGAGGATCTCTTCGCCTCGCGTGCAGAAAGACTGGCGATGGCCTATCGGGAACGCGCCCGCAAAGTTGCATTTGCGCAATCGGGCTCCGACTCAAACGGTCCGATTGCTGCGGAGTGATACGATTGTCCAACACAACGGTTTCGACCATCGGCTTCACCAAGACGACGGCCGAAGGATTTTTCGAGCGTTTGCTCAAGTCCGGCGTGAAGAGGGTCGTTGACGTGCGACTGCGCAACACCTCGCAGCTTGCCGGTTTCGCGAAATCCGACGACCTCGCGTACTTTCTCAAGAAGATAGGGGGCATCGAGTACGCGCATCAGCCGCTTCTTGCGCCCACCGATGCGATGCTCAAAGCTTACAAAAAAGAAAAGGGAGACTGGGATGCTTATGAGGCGCGTTTCATGGCTCTGATGGCGCAACGGCAGATCGAGAACCGGCTCAGGCCGGAAATGCTCGAGGGCACATGCCTCCTGTGCTCCGAGGCCACGCCGCATCACTGCCATCGGCGTCTCGTCTGCGAATACCTCAATGACAAGTGGAACGGCGCGCTGACGGTGCGCCATTTGTAGTTTTCGGAGGGCGGATCGCGAGGTACCATATGTCGGGCGGCAAACTCGCAATCGGCTGCCGCAACTGCCCCCGATGATTGCAAGGCTCCTGTGCTCGAATTTGCAAGCGAGCACGCAATTAAATGATCTGCACTTGCGAATTGGCCAAACGAACCCAACGCGCGCCTTCGCGCGATTCGATTACGTTATCGTCTTGCAAATTCAAGATGTAATTTTGCGAATTAAAGCGACGAGTTAACCCCAAACAGTGAAGGCATTGACGGGCTTAAATTTTTTCCTTTTCCCTGCAACCAGGGCTTCACCCCTCCGGCGTCCCATATCCTCCTGCGGTCGGCGTCTGGATGATCACCGCCTCGCCCGCCTCGATCACCGTCTCGTCGCAGCCCGCAAGCTTCTCCATGCGTCCATCGTTTCGCCGCACCGAGTTCTCGCCCACCTGCCCCGCCTTGCCGCCGGCAAGCGCAAACGGGCGCACGCGCCGATGGCCTGAGAGGATGGTGCAGTCCATGGTCTCCAGGAAACGGATGGTGCGGCGCACGCCGTCGCCCGCGTTCCATTTGCCGCGCCCGCCGGAATCCTTGCGGATGTGAAAGTCCTCGAGCACCACGGGATAGCGGAACTCAAGGATCTCGGGATCGGTAAGCCGCGTGTTGGTCATGTGCGTGTGCACGGCGTCGGTGCCCGGGAAGCCCGGCCCGGCGGGCGAGCCCGAGCAGATGGTCTCGTAGTACTGATATCGGGCGTTGCCGAAATTGAGATTGTTCATGGTGCCCTGCGCGGCGGAGAGCGCGCCAAGCGCGCCGAACAGACAGTTGGTAACAGCCTGCGAGGTCTCGACGTTGCCGGCGACCACGGCCGCGGGATATTGCGGCGAGAGCATGGAGCCCTTGGGGATGATGATGTTGATCGGGCGCAGGCAGCCGGCGTTCATCGGGATGTCGTCGTCGACCATGACGCGAAACACGTAGAGCACCGCGGCGCGCGTCACCGGCTCGGGCGCGTTGAAATTGGTGCCCTGCTGCGGCGAGGTGCCGGTGAAGTCGACGGTCGCCTCGCGCTTTTGCTTGTCGACCGTGATCCTCACCTTGATCCAGGTGCCCTGGTCCATCTCGTATTCGAACGCGCTGTCGTGCAGGCGGTCGATGACGCGGCGCACGCTTTCGGCGGCGTTGTCCTGCACGTGCGCCATATAGGCTTCGACCACCGGCAGCGTGAACTCGGCGACCATCTTGTGCAGTTCCTGCACGCCCTTCTCGTTGGCGGCGATCTGCGCCTTCATGTCGTTGACGTTCTGCAGCGCGTTGCGCGCCGGATATCTCGCGCCCTCGAGCAGCGCGTAGAGCTCGCGCTCGCGGAAACGGCCGCGCTCCACCAGATTGAAATTGTCGATGTAGACGCCCTCCTGCTCGATGGTGGTCGCGTTCGGCGACATCGAGCCCGGCGAAATGCCGCCGACATCGGCATGATGCCCGCGCGACGCGACCCAGAACAGAATGCGCGCCTGCGCGCGGTCGAATACCGGCGTGCACACCGTGATGTCGGGCAGATGGGTGCCACCGTTGTAGGGTGCGTTGATGACGTAGACGTCGCCGGGCGCGATGCGTCCCGCGTTCTCGCGGATCACGCTCTCGACCGCCCGGTCCATGGAGCCGAGATGCACCGGCATATGCGGCGCGTTCGCAACGAGCGTGCCGTCGGCGGCGAAGATGGCGCACGAGAAATCGAGCCGCTCCTTGATGTTGACGGAATAGGCGGTGTTCTGCAGCGACACCCCCATCTGCTCGGCAATGGACATGAAGAGATTGTTGAACACTTCGAGCATCACCGGATCGGCGGCAGTGCCGATCGCGCTCTGCCGCTTGAGCGGCACGGTGCGCTCGAGCACGAGATGGTTCTTCGCCGTGATCGCCGCCTCCCAGCCGTCCTCCACGACGACGGTCTGGTGCGGCTCGATGACGATAGCGGGCCCCGCCACCTTGTGGCCGGGCGCAAGCTCTGCGCGCAGGAAGATCGCAGCGTCGCGCCAGCTGCCGCCGCAATAAAAGCGGGTTGCCTTGGTCGGCGCGGGAAGGGGCGTCGTGGCGAGCGCGTGCACGGGCTCGGTGAACTTCGCACCCCCGCCGATCGCCTCGATGGACACCGCCTCGACCACGAGCTCCTTGCTCTCGTCAATGAAGCCGAAGCGCGCCTTGTGCGCCGCCTCGAAGGCCGACTGCATCTCTGTTTGCAGGGGCTGATGCCTCGCCCCTACGGAGGGATCGTCCGCTGCCACCGAGAACGCAGGAACCACCAGCGCGGTATCGGTGCCGGCATAGCGGATGTGCGCGCGCACGTGCACGGTCACCGCGTCGGCCGCGACGCCCTGGCCGACCACCTCCGCGCGCGCCTCCTCCGCAAGGCGCGTGCCGGTCGCAGTGACGGCGGCGAGCGCGGCGTCACCAAGCGGCTCCTCGATCGCCTGCTGGCGGGTGGCGCGGATGTCGGCAAGCCCCATCCCGTAGGCGGAAAGCAGCGAGGAGAACGGATGGATGAGGACGCGCGTCATGCCGAGCGCGTCGGCGACAAGGCAGGCGTGCTGGCCGCCCGCGCCGCCGAAGCAGTTGAGCACGTAGCGGGTCACGTCGTAGCCGCGCTGGACCGAGATCTTCTTGATGGCATTCGCCATGTTCTCGACCGCGATCTTGATGAAGCCGTCGGCGGCGGCCTCGGGTGTGCGGCCGTCGCCGATGTCGCATGCAAGCTGCGTGAACGCCGTGCGCACCGCGCCGGCGTCGAGGGGCTGATCCTGCGCGGGACCGAAGATCTTCGGAAACAACTCTGGGATAAGCTTGCCCACCATGACATTGGCGTCGGTAAGCGCGAGCGGGCCGCCGCGGCGGTAGCACATGGGGCCGGGATTGGCAGCCGCGCTGTCGGGGCCGACGCGAAAGCGCGCGCCGTCGAAATGCAGGATCGAGCCGCCGCCGGCCGCGACCGTGTGGATCAGCATCATGGGCGCGCGCATACGCACGCCTGCAATCTCGGTCTCGAACGCGCGCTCGTACTCGCCATCAAAATGCGACACGTCGGTCGAGGTGCCGCCCATGTCGAAGCCGATGAGGCGCGCAAAGCCGGCTTCGCGCCCGGTCTCGGCCATACCGACGACGCCAGCCGCGGGACCGGAGAGGATCGCGTCCTTGCCCTGGAACAGGTCGGCCATGGTGAGCCCGCCCGAGGACATCATGAACATCAGGAGCGGGGAGGGTGCCGGTGTCCGGCTTGCGTCCTCGCTGCCGGCGGGCGCGATCTCGCTCGCCACCCTCGCGACATAGCCGCGGATGATGGGCGAAAGATAGGCGTCGACCACAGTGGTATCGCCGCGCCCGACGAGCTTGATCAATGGGGAGATCTCATGGCTCACCGACACTTGCGGAAAGCCGACCGCGCGCGCGAGCGCGGCTACGTGGCGCTCGTGCTCGGGATAGCGGTAGGAATGGAGGAACACGACAGCGACCGCGTTGATGCCGCGCGCAAGCGCATCCGCGAGAATGGTATGTACCGCGTCGACGTCGACCGCGCGCTCGACCGTGCCGTCGGCGCGCACACGCTCGTCGACCTCGACCACCTCCTCGTAGAGCATCGCCGGCTTGATGATGTGGCGCGCGAAGATGTTCGGCCGCGCCTGGTAGCCGATGCGCAGCGCATCGCGGAAGCCCATGGTAATGAGAAGGAGCGTGCGCTCGCCCTTGCGCTCAAGGAGCGCATTGGTGGCAACCGTCGTGCCCATCTTGACGGCGCCGATGCGACCCCGCGGGATCGGCTCGCCGGCGGCCATGCCGAGGAGGTCGCGCATGCCCTGCACGGCGGCGTCGCGATAGGCGCCGGGATTTTCGGAAAGGAGCTTGTGGGCGACGAGCGTGTTGTCCGGACGACGCCCGATCACGTCGGTGAAGGTGCCCCCGCGATCGATCCAGAAATCCCAGCGGCCGGCAGTTGTGCCGTCAGGTCTGCCGTCCGTCGCGCTGTTGGGTGCCATCTCGCTGTTGCCAAACTGGTGGGGCCCGGCGGGGTTGCCCGCCAGGCCCCTTCAACGCATCAGCCGGCCTGTAAGCCGGGTTCTGTAGGGCGGGACGCGTGCGCCCCGCGCGGCGGCCATTCCTCTGCGACGCCGGTTGCCCGGCGCCTTGAGCAACCTACCCGGACGGCTCCGATCCGGACATCGATCCCGGGCGCAGCCTCGCGGTCGCGCCCGCGCCGTCCCTATTCGGTCTTGCTCCCGGTGGGGTTTACCGTGCCGCCTGCGTTGCCGCAGGCGCGGTGCGCTCTTACCGCACCGTTTCACCCTTGCCGCCCCCAAGGGGCGGCGGTCTGTTCTCTGTGGCACTTTCCCTAAGCTTGCGCCCGCCGGACGTTATCCGGCACCGCATGTCCATGGAGCCCGGACTTTCCTCCCGCGCCCGCCTTTCGGCGTTGGGCGCGGGCGGCCGCCCGGCCGACTGACCGGACAAGGGATGGGGGCGGAGGCCGCCAACGTCAAGCCCTGCGCGTCGGGGACGTCAGCTGGTCTCGACCGACTTATGCAGTGCATCCCGCTTGGCGAGCAGCGCGTGCAATGTCGCGGTGGTCGAAACGTCCACGACCCCATCGACCCGGGCGGGACGGAAATGGCGCTGGAAAGCAGCCACCGCATCGCGCGTGTTGCCGTCGAGATAGCCGGTTGCGGTCACGTTGTAGCCAAGTCGCGTGAGCAGGCGCTGGACTTCCTCGATCGCCGGACTGGTTTCGCCGAGCACATAGATTGGTCCATTGGACGAAATCGGAGCGGGATTGACCCACAGGCCGATCCCGGATTCGGCGAGCCGCTTCCAGGGAAATTTCTCGCCCGGATCGACCTTGCGCGCGGGTGCAACGTCGGAATGCGCAAGCACGCGGTCGGCCGGAATGTGGTGGCGTGTGGCGATGCTGCGGCACAGCGTCGTCACGGCCGCGATCTGACGCCTGGGGAAATCGGGATAGCCGTTCTCATGCCCGGGATTGGCGATCTCGATGCCTATGGAATGCGAGTTGACGTCGGCTTCGCCTGCCCACCAGGACACCCCGGCGTGCCAGGCGCGCCGCGACTCCGCCACCAGCTGAACGATGTAGCCGTCCTGGAGCACGACGTAATGGGCGGAAACATCGGAAGCCGGGCTGCAGAGGTGTCGGATCGCGGCCTCGTTGTCGCGCGTGCCGGTGTAGTGCAGGACGATCATGTCGGGCAATGCATTGCCCTTGCGCTCGCTGTGGTTCGGCGATGGCCTCACCTCTGCGACGACGCAGGAATCAGGGCGCAGTTCAGATACAAGCATAGTCATGCGCGAAAACCGGATGGACCGCGTCGGTCAGGACTGACGAAGTGAACGGAAGAACCCCGCGACTCTTCCGATTGTGCAGAAACCATTGCGCGAGACAAGGTAAAGTGGACGCGGGAGCCTTGCAGCAGGCCGATTCTATACGAGGTGTTGCCTCCTGGTCGCATTATCTTCGTACCCTCTCCCCTGAAACGGTTGACAATTAGTTAACCGCAAAACCGGCAGCCGCCTTCGGCGGGTACCACAACCGACGAACGCAAGGCGGGCACGCGGATTGCCGCGGGCGCGCATGGATAGGCTAATCCGTCCTGCTGGTGTGCGGTCGCTCGGACTTCTCAACCATTCTTTAAGCCTGCGCCGCGCTTAATAGCGTGCCGAAGAAGGTCGGTCAGGGGCTGGAAACGGAGTTATCTCAGCCGTTGACGCCCAGTCAGTCCCATGGTATCCCATGATTTCCCACATTCTATCTGGCCGGTTGGCATGGCCTGCCGGCGAGGTCTCCCCTCGCGGAGGCAGGCTGCGCAAGCAGGGTGGGGGAGTGCGGCTGGGGGGTCATGGACCGATTTGTCTCCCATTTCACCTTACGGCTCGATGCCAAGGGCCGCGTGTCCATTCCTGCCTCGTTCCGCTCGGTCCTGGCCCGCGACGGTTTCGAGGGACTTTATTGTTACCCAACCCTCGATCGCCCAGCGCTGGATGCAGGTGGCAATGCGCTGCTCGAGGAGATCGAGCGGCTGATAACGCAGTATTCGCCGTACTCGGAGGAGCGCGAGCAGTTTTCGACGGCGCTTTTTGGGACAAGCGAGGTGCTCAAGATCGATGGCGAGGGCAGGGTGGTCCTTACCGAATCCCTGAAGCAGCATGCAGCCATCGCCGACGAGGCCACCTTCGCCGGGCTTGGCCACAAGTTTCAGATCTGGGAGCCGGGACGATTCCGCGCGGAGCTTGCGGAGGCCACCGAGAAAATCCGCGCGCTCAAGAGGCAACTCGGCTCCCGCGTGGCGGCGCAAACTCCGCACGGAGCACGGGAATGACGGCGAGCCGCGACAGCAGAAGCGCTGTCGCTGGCGGACCGGCTCGTCACATTCCCGTGCTCAGCCGCACGGCGGTCGACTTTCTCGGCGTGCGCGACGGCGGCGTCTATGTGGACGCTACCTTCGGTGGTGGCGGCTATAGCCGTGAGATCCTGGCGGCGGCGGATTGCGTCGTGATCGGCATTGACCGCGACCGCAACGCCGTTGTAGCTGGCGAAGACCTCGTCCGCGCCGCTAGCGGCCGCCTTGTTCTGCTGCAGCGCAATTTCTCCGAGTTGCAGGTCGCGGCGCGCAACGCCGGTCACGCTGCGGTCGACGGCGTGGTGTTTGATCTCGGGGTCTCGTCGGCGCAGCTCGATGATCCGGCGCGTGGATTTTCCTTCCGTCACGACGGCTTCCTCGACATGCGCATGGGGAGCGATGGGCCGACTGCTGCAGATCTCATAAGAGTGGTCGGCGAGCGCGATCTCGCGCGCATCATCGCGACGCTGGGCGAGGAGCGCCATGCCCGCGCCCTCGCCCGCGCGATCGTGCGCAGGCGATCTGCGGCGCCGATCCGGACTACGCGCGCGCTTGCCGAAATCATCTGCCGCATCGTGCATGGGCGTCCCGGCGCCATCCATCCGGCGACCCGGACCTTTCAGGCGTTGCGCATCTTCGTCAATGACGAGCTTGCAGAGCTCCTCGCAGGCCTCGGCGCGGCCGAGCAGATACTCAAGCCGGGGGGCCGGCTGGTGGTCGTGGCGTTCCATTCGTTGGAAGACCGCATCGTGAAATCCTTTCTTGCGGAACGCGCGACAGAGCCGAAGCAATCGCGGCATTTGCCGCCGGCGCACGTCGTCTCGCCCGCTTTCACGCTTCTGATCAAACGCCCGCTGCTGCCGGATGCCGCCGAGGTGACGGCCAATCCGCGCGCCCGCTCGGCCAAGCTTCGTGCCGCCGAACGTACCGGCGCTCCCCCTTGGCCTCGTCCTGCCGGCCCGCTGCCGAGGCTGCCGTCGCTCGCCGAGGTTATGGGGCGCGCGCAATGATGCGCATTCTCAACATCGCCGTCATTGCCGCGCTCGTGCTCGCGGCCGTCGACGTCTACAAGATCAAATTCGAATCGACGCGGGTGGCGCAGCAGATCGTCAAGCTGCGCATGGAGATCAGGCGCGAGCAGGACGCAATCGCGGCTCTGCGCGCGCAGTGGTCCAAGCTCGACAGCCCCGCCCGCATTCAGGATCTGGCGCACCGGCATCTTGCGCTCCGACCGACGGAAGCGCGGCAGTACGATCGACTCGACAATTTGCCGCAACGACCGGCCGATCCCATCCCGATCGAAGAGGCCGACCCGATCGGGACGATGATTGCCCATCCCGAAATCCCGCGCGACTCCGTTACCGGCAGCCTGCCACCGGCCAGGTAGCGTCAACGACGGTCAGATAATGCCATGGATGCGCCCGCAGCCGATCAACCCGCCTCCCTTGCCTCCCTCGAGACGGGCCCGCCCGGGCGTCGTCGCCGCAATCTGGTTCGCGAGCTGCTCTATGGCCGCAGCATCGACCGCGCGGCCAAGACGCGCGCGCGGATCGGGCTCACGATCCTCGTCTTTGCATTGGGTTATCTCGTCATCGCCGCCCGTCTCGTGATGTTCGCTGCCGCGCCCGAGACGCAAGGCGGGCGCCGTGCGATTCTGCAAGATGCCGTCGCCACCGCGCGGCCCGACATCCTCGACCGCACCGGCGAAATTCTGGCGACTGATGTGCGCACACCCTCGCTGTTCGGCGAGCCGCGACGGATCGTCGATGTGGATGAGGCATCCGAGCTGCTCACCGCGGTGATGCCCGACATCGATGCGGCCGAGTTGCGCGAGCGGCTTGCCTCCAAGCGCCGATTTGTCTGGCTCAAGCGCGAGATTACGCCCAAGCAGCGCGAACAGATTCACCGGCTCGGGCTTCCCGGCATCGGGTTCATGCCCGAGAACAAGCGAGTCTATCCGAACGGAGCCGAAGTTTCCCACGTCATTGGTCACGTCAATATCGACAACCAGGGTATCGCCGGCATCGAGAAATGGCTGGACAGCAGCGGGCTTGCGGATCTGCACCTGGTCGGGCTCGCCAGCGAGCACCTGCAAAGACCGATCGACCTCGCCATCGATCTGCGCGTGCAGCATGCGCTACGCGACGAGCTCATCGCCGCTCGCCAGAAGTTCAAGGCGATTGCTGCAGCCGGCCTGGTCACCAATGTGCGCAGCGGCGAGATCATCTCCATGGTCTCCGTCCCCGACTATGATCCGAATAATCCGCGCGAGGCGCTCGATCCCGCGCGCATCAATCGGCTGACCACGGGTGTGTTCGAGATGGGATCGACCTTCAAGGCGCTCACTCTCGCGATGGCGTTGGATTCTGGCAAGGTCACCCTGAAATCGGCGTTCGACGCGCGCTTTCCGCTCCAGTACGGCAAGTTCACAATTCATGACTACCATGCCCAAAATCGCGTTCTGACGGTGCCGGAGATCTTTACCTATTCCTCCAACATCGGCACGGCACGGATGGCGCTGAGCCTGGGCGTCGAGCATCACAAGTGGTTCCTCAGAAAGATGGGTCAGCTTGACCGCCTGCGCACCGAATTGCCGGAGAGCGCCGAGCCGCTCGTTCCCAGGAATTGGGGAGAGCTCAATACCGTGACTATTGCGTTTGGCCATGGACTTTCGGTTGCACCGCTGCAAGCCATGATGGCGATCGGCGCCCTGATGAATGGCGGCAATCTCATTCCACCGACGTTTCTCAAGCGCAGCGAGCAGGAGGCGATGGCGCTCGCCAAACGGGTCGTCAAGCCCGAGACGAGTGACAAGATGCGCTATCTGATGCGGCTCAATGTCGAGAAGGGTACCGCGACGCGCGCCGACGTGAAGGGCTACTACGTCGGCGGCAAGACCGGTACATCCGAGAAGGTGGTGGCTGGTCGCTATTCCAAGACCAAGGTGCTGACCAGCTTCACGGCAGTGCTGCCCGCCGATGCGCCGCGCTATGCGCTTCTGATCATGCTCGATGAGCCGCAGGCGCTGCCCGAGACGCACGGCTTCACCACTTCCGGCTGGAACGCGGTGCCGGTCGGAGGTGAAGTCATCAGCCGCATTGCGCCCTTGCTCGGGCTCGAGCCGCGCTTTGACCTTGCACCTTCCGACAAGCTCATTCTCGCCAGCGCAGGCGGTCGTTAGTATCGGACTTCCCACTCGGTGACCCTACCAGCGAGGCCGCGTCGGCGTGCTCCCATGCGCGCCGGCCGGCGTCTCAGCGAAAGTCCCTGGTTGCCGTGTCTCAGCCAAGGGGTGCACCCCAGGGTGC
>Ga0310916_10001018_pt1 | contig 16193 bp, 20 predicted proteins | sample GREbulkMGLF176_FD_203444 | JGI IMG/M metagenome (GOLD analysis project Ga0310916, IMG submission 203444) | Lab enrichment of tropical soil microbial communities from Luquillo Experimental Forest, Puerto Rico - GRE.bulkMG.LF176 | ecosystem: Environmental > Terrestrial > Soil > Tropical forest >...
AACCTGATCGCAGGCGACGGGACGAAGAACGGCATTCCCGCTCCGAACAAAGAATCGCCAAAAAGCCAAAAATGACTACTTGACAGGAAAAGCCCCATACAAGTTCGAATCCAGTCCCCTCCAGCGGAGAGTCTGATCTCGAAAATGCGCTTGGAGGCGCTCGTGCGTGCCTTCCTCATCCATCCCCATCAGGCGCGAATAACCCGCCACATCGGTGGCGAGGATCGCGGCGAGACGGCGGACGGCAGCCATCAGCCGGTCCAGCCGGCCTTGCGCAGACCTTCGAGCATATGGGCGTAGTCTTCAGGCCTATGCCAAGGGACGCGGCGACGGACGAACATCTCGAACGAAGCCGGCGCCATTGCGATAGCCTTTTCCAAGGTCTGCTTTGCTTCTTCGATCCGACCGATTTGGCCCAGCGCCGCGGCGAGCCAGCGGTATGTGTTCGAGAAATCAGGGTAAGAGCGAATGCTGCGCTTTGCTGCCTCCACAGCAGCATCATATTGGCCGGACCGCTTACTAAACAGCGAGCGTTAGGCCCAGTTCCGACTCTGGTGAGCTTTCCGAGTGCAGATCCGGACGAAGGTCTACTGCTGCCGTTCTCGATCCGATCGCGGATCGACCGCCGTAGTCAAGCTGTCATCGCGGAGCGCCGCAAAGTGTCGGTTTACTTGTGTTGGTGATTGTCCTGATTGTCTTCTTCGTCGAGGTCGCCTCGGTGGACCTGCCCCCGAATCTCGCCTCCTGGGAACGCGTTCTCCGGCGTCGTACCCGATGTCGTGTGGATATTGGCATAGGCGGTGTTGGACTCGAGCGCATCCACCAGCGCGTCGAAGTCGCCGGCCTGCACGTTCTGCCCCGGGATTGCCTGGACATTCTCGGCCTTCCACACGCCGCTCACGGTTCCACTTCCACCGACAGTATTACAGGAGGGCGGCTTAGGCCCGGTGCCGGCAAACGCGACGTTCGTGCAGAAGAACACCAGGATGCCACCGGAGTCGTGGGACTTGCCGAAATGGATGTGAGCAAACAACACCGTCCCCGTCTTCGGCGGTGTGGTGCCGACGTTTGAGTAGGTGAGCGTGTAGGCGATCGTGCCGGCCTTTTTATCGAGATTGAGCTCTACCGTGCCCCTCCCATCGGACAGAACCGCCCCGGTGTAGCTGGTGGTCACGGTCAAGGCCAGACTCGGCACGGAGGGGATAGCCGGCACGGTCACGGAAGTCGGTATCGATCCGATTTCATTGAACCCGCTCAAGCGCGCCGAGAAATCGTCCGCGTAGGTGTAGCCCGCCGAGAAGGCGACACCGGCCGCGACCAAACTTGCCTCTAAAAGCTTCAGCCGAAGCATGACGTCCTCCCTTACCTCTTGATTGATTGCGCAATCATCTTGCCGAGTTGATCATTTTTGGCAAGTAACGTTTGTTAACGGAGATGAACGAGAGCCGGCTGGTTCATCACATTTTGGTGAACCTCGCGCTAGGCGGTTGAGGGAGCAGTCGTGAAAAGCTGACGCTTGATACCCGGTTCCGGGGACGCCTCTCGGTGCAACCTTGTCGCCCGAGCGGGTGCCGGCAAAGGTCCGCAATCCACCCATTGCCGACGCTCAACAACACCCCCCCGAACCCGTCTGCGGCGTCCGGCTTCTGGGTTAAGTGCCGGCGTTCTCAACCGCCTGAGCTATTCGCAGTTCGCGCGGCGGGGATGTAACGATAGAGCGTCGCGGGAGAGACGCCTCTCTAGGCGTGCGCGATTCTGGTCACGCCGATGTCGGGATTGGCCAGCATCGCCTTGGCGGCCTCGATGTCGTCGTCCGTCAGTTTCGGCGGACCGCCTCCGGTGCGGCCAACGCGCCGCGCGGCGGCGAGGCCCGCTTGGGTACGCTCCCAAATCAGGCTGGGGTGCTGCCAAAAGAGCAGATCGGCGGCCGGGCTTGCGATCTGCGGCGTAGCAACGGCGCCGTCGCCTGCCGGGTTTTTCGGGTTTTTCAGGTTTTTGCTTCACTTGGTGGCTAACTGTGTGGTGACAGGCTGCCGAATACCGAGAAGACGAGGCTGTAAACCCGCAAAACCTTCAAAACCCGCAAGGGCCAAGAGCCTTTATTGACCAGCCGGCGCCACATACCAGAGCGCCGCCTTCCCGCGTTCTTCCCCCCTTGTCAGCTTGAAGCCGCCGGCAATGCGGTTGTCGTTGCGCCGCAGCCACCAGCCGAGCCTCTCGTTGCTAATGGCCGCGGTGGCGTCCGTCTTGCCGCGGGCGACGGTTTCCAGCGCCGTGCGCAGCGCCAACTCCGTTTCACTTTTCCTCGCCAATTCGTTGACGGTAAACCCATTCGGCCAGCCTCCGGCCACCGACGCGATGGCAGCGAACACCGTGCCGCGTTGCTCGCGCGCGGGGTCAACGGAGGCCAGTTGCGAAACCGTATCGACTGGATCGGCTTGCCCGAGCCACATCAGCGACCCGCGCACCTTGTCCGACCACGGGCCGAAGCTGGCGAAGGGCGGCGGCTCCGGCATTCCGGCTACAATGTAGGCGCGCACCACTGTGAGCGCTGCCGCGATGTACCTGCCTCGATCGGCTAGGACCTCGCGCACCGGGTCGCGTTTGAACTTACGACGATCGGGCTCCTCTAGATTGGCATCGAGCGAACAGCGCAACGTGCGCCGCACCAGGTCCTCGGCGATCTCGATATTGTTGCCGTTGGCCCCGCACACAAAGCTGTTAGGAATGAGCGGCATTTTGCTGGTGCCCAGCGGGCGCGGCTTGACCAGCGGGCGCTCGATGGCCTGGCACAGAAATTCGGACCGCAGTTCGCCGTTGCAGTTGTCGACCGAGATCAGCGGTTGTCCGTCCAGAGCCGCGCCAATCAGCCGCTTTTCCGTCTCCTCGGGGCTCGGACTGCGCGCGATGGCTGGGCAAACCTCGCCCATCGCGATTACCGAGACCAGATCGAACAGGTAGGACTTACCGGTGCCGCCCTCGGGCGCGTTGGCAATGTGGAGCGGCACCGCCGGCGCCACCGCCGGCCGTACCACAAGGCTTAGGATAAGCGAGAACGCGACAGACCGGCTGGCATCGTCGTTAAACGGAAATTCTGCCAGCAGACCCCACAATGCCGGAGCGCCGCCTCAGCGTCTTGGCGGGTCGGCATCGGCGGTATCGACGGCATCGGCGGTGGCTCGAACAACACATAGCCGGTCGCCGGGTCGTATCCCGGCACGGTCAACAGCGTGTCGTCCGGCCGCAGCGTCGGCGTGCCGACGATGCCGGCTATAGCCGCGAATCGCCACTCGTTCGGGATAGCGGCGATGGTCGTCGCAATCTCGGTCGGAACGTCAATCGTTACCCAGTCTTTCCGCCGGCCATCAAATCTTATGCAGTTCGCCGCCTTGCCAATCAGGTGCAGCAAATGCGGCGTCTCGACCCTTGCAACGCCGGGGATCAGGATCTGGCGGCCATCGGATGCCTTAGCCGGAAGGCGGACAACGTAGACGAGCTGCTTATCGCGCCGATAGATCTCCGCGCCAGCGGCAACGAGCGCGTCCATACCCGCCGCAACGGCCTCGGGCCTGTGTCCCCCGCTGATCTTGATCGTAGCGACATCGGGGCGAAGCCGGCGCGAAGGGGGCGTCCAGTTCGGGTCGGCTTTCCGGGCCAAGAAAACAAGGGTGCCGAAGCTCAACTCGTTTGGCGGTGAGTCCGCGTAGTGACGCCACCGGAACTCGGTTTCGGCGGCGTCGAATTTGCGTGATTTGCACGACCAGTCGACGAAGGCGGTAAGACCCTCTTCCGACCCACCGGATGCGCGCCACGTTGCCATCGCGACGTAATTCCAGCCACCCTCGCCATCCCAGGGAAGGTCGGGGTTCGGGATCATCTCTAGCGCCGCTACGATGTCCTCGATCGGCGCTTCCGGTTCCGACGATCTGTGGGCGCCGCCGTTTGCCTGACTTGACCCGTTTGACTTACCGATCGCAATCTCATCCAGCTCGTCGGCGAGGTCGATCGGCGTGCCGTCAATAACCTCGGCGCGGGCGCCGTCTCCGACGCCGCCGTAATAATAGGACTGCGACAGTACCCAGCTCTCGGGGGCAAAGGCGCCGCGGAACAGCCCATGAAGCCGCGCCATCATATGGTCACGGCCGCTGGCGGGAAGCTCGGCCGAAAGGGGGCAAAGAACCCGCCATCGCGGCTTTTGCGGTGTGTGCAACGGCGAGGTGTAGACGACCGCCTGGACGCCTGCCTTTTCGAGAGTTTCGATCGCCTCGTCGAACCCGATTTCGCCACCTCGTAATCACCCTCTATACCACTGATCGCCGACACGTTTTTGTTGTTACGAAGGGACCCGAGTTTCCCGTTTCCGTTGTGCTTGCGGTACTCGCCGAAACGCGCGAGCTTTAGCCACGGCAATTGGTCTTTCGACGGTGCCGTGGTGCTGCGGATCAGCTCCGCCAGCTCGTTCGGTGACAGGTTGCGCTCGCGTTTGTCCGCTGCGGCGTGGTCGAAAAAGAAGGTGACGTTCATCGCCGCACCCCGGTTGTGCGGTCGAGAACGACACGGGGATCTCGGCGACCGGTGATTTGCCGCAGCAGCTGCACGAGTCCGCGACGCAACGCATCGAGGACGGCCCGCCAGTCGCACCCGGCGTGGCATTTGACGAGAAGGCGTCCGTCCCGCCCATCGCGCAAGCTGAGCGAGGGGTGGCGATCATCGTGCGCAGGGCAGCGGGCGACCCCTTGTTCGCCTCCCCAACGCCCGCCGAGCGCGACTGTGATGCTCTCGGCGTTCATTGAGCGAAATCCTCGGGGTACTCGCTTCGCGCCAAGACGCCGACTGCGTCACCCCAAGCCCGCGCAAGGCGAGCGTTCGGCCAGTAGATATCGGAGGTGTACTGCACCTCGCCTTGATCAATGACGAGCTGTCCGCCCTCGACGCGCGGATGCGAAGGCAGCCGCCCGCGCGCGATGCCGTCGTCGCCGCGCAAGCGGCCACTCCGATGAGGACGCCAGGCCCGCAAGATTAGGCCGAAACCGTCGGGTTTTTCTGGCGCGCGCCGTCCGGTGGTGGTATCCGCTGTGTGCTTGCTGTCTTGGAAGGCCCTGGTGGTGAGGGCATCGCGCTGCAGATCGAGGTTTTGATCTTCGGTCGAGACGCGCGCATAACCAATCAGCATGTTTCTGGGTTGGGTGCGTTGAAAACTTGCTGGAGGGTAGGAGATCGCACATAGTTTTTCTGCATGCGTTTCGCACATGAATAACTGAGGTTTTTCCTAACGTGGAGAGCCGTCCGATCGGGTGTGCGGAAAGGGTGCTTTTCGCACAGTCTAGATCTAGACATTGAAGGTCGCTACGGTTGTCGCAGGGAGCGTGATTTTGGCCGTTAGCGGGACCCCGACATGCCCAATGGATCAACTGCGTTATGTCAGGGTCTGCTCAATGTCCAAGAGACGGTGGATCTGGTCAGGCGCATTGCAGGCGCGGCCGACGACATTGAAATTCACGACATGCATCAGGCCCACATCGCCACGCCGGCAGAACAACACGGAATACGAAGCCTGCAGAGCGTGGTGGTCGACGGCCGACTCGCAAACTGCTGCGCCGGCCGCGGACCGGATGCGGTCGTTTAGAGACAAATAATCGGCTGATCGCCTCGCACCGCCAGCTGATCGAAAACATCACCCAGCGACGTATTCGGTGACTTGAAGGTCAGGTGTCGCGTGACCTGGAGTGCATCAGCGATCTTCCGGAAATTCGCCCAGGCCTGCTTGTAGTTAGGGATGGTCAGCTAGCTGACGCCTTTCGATACGGCGTTTCCCACCTTTCCGGTGGGGTAGGCGAACAGCATGAAGCTTTGCTTCCGTTTTGCCGTCGACCGCGGATCCGCCGCCTTCATTTGTCAAGCCACACGTCTTCCATCCGGGCGCCGCTGAAGACGCTGTTGACCATGATCGTCAACCCTTTCACGTAGGGCTGCCAGCAGGTCGCGCGCCGATCGTAAAAGATGATCGGCCGAGCGCCGTCCTCCGCCAACTTTCTCTCGATTTCCCACACCAGCTGCTTGCGCTTTTCCTGGTCGGGCTCGGCGGATTGCTGGTCGATCAGCTTGTCGACCTCGGGATTACAGTATCCGTTATAGTTTCCGACGGCGCCGCAGGCGTAATTTTCGTAAAAATTCTGGTCCGGGTCGTCGAGCGTGTTGCCGGTGAGATTGAGGCCGACGGCATAGTCCTTGCGCATGACCTTGGGATACCAGTTCGTCGTGTCGATCATTTCGAGCTCGCCGTCGATATAAACCTCCTTCAATTGATCGATCAGGATCACCGCCGGATCACGGTAGAAGGGCGTGTTCCGCGTCGACACTTTGATCTTGAGCCGGTTGTCGGGTCCGTAGCCGAGCGTTTGCATGATCCGCCGGGCTTCCGATCGGTTTTTCTGGATATCGGGCCCGTAGCCCGGCAACGTTTGCAGGACGTCCGGCGGCATGCCCCAGACCCCTTCGGGCGGAGGCTGCATGACCCCGCCGATATCGCCCTGCCCGTCGCTGAGGATGTCGATGAATGCCCTGCAGTCGAGGCTGAGCGCCATCGCCCGCCGAAGTCCCGGGTTCTGAAAAGGCGGCGCGTCGTGGTTGACGATCAGGTTGCTGCTGACGTTGTTTGGCGCCAGTTCGCAAATCGCCTGGGGCGTCTGGCTACGAACGTCTTTCAGGAGCGGGATCCTGACGCTATATGGCCAAGTCATGTCCAGTTTGCCGGCGATGAATGCCAATACCGCGGTCGACAGATCCCGGATGACCGTATATTCGATGCCGTCGAGATAAGGCTGGCCGTTTTTCCAGTAATCGGGGTTTCTCGCGACCTTGATCGACTCGTTTGGTGTGAACTCGACGATTTGAATGGCCCAGTGCCGATTGGATGGCTGCACATGTCGCGCGCCGGCACATGACACGGATAGACCGGAGAGACACCCCAACCGAGCAAAACGAGTAAGGAGGGCTGCGGCCGTTTCAGCCGGAAGGTGACTTCGTAATCGCCATCCGCCCTCACCTCTTCGAGGTTGCGGTACCAGTCCTTGCGCGGATTGAGGCGAAGCTTGTCGCTCGACTTGCCGGTCAGCAAATCCCAAGTGCACTGGACGTCCTTCGCAGTGAAGGGCTTGCCGTCGTGCCATTTGACGCCGTGGCACAGCGAAAAGGTCAGCTCGGTCCCGTCCTCGTTCCACGACCAGCCGGTGGCCAGGTCGGGCACGATCGACTGCAGGCTGTTCTGCTTCACATGCTGGTCGAACACGACGAGGTTGTTGAACACTCCCATCATCGGCCGCTGCGCGAAGACCGTGGTTTCCTCGAGGATCGACATGCTCGCCGGGCTGTCGAGCGTGTAAAGCTTCAGAATACCGCCATGTTTCTGGGCGCATGCCGGTTCGGCGCCGAATAGTGCGCCGAACAAAGTGCCGATTGCCGCCAGCGCGCGCAGATGCTGCGTCATATCTCTGCCGCCTCTCAGACCTGTCCGCTCGGTCTCTTCCGGGCAGCGGTCTTTGCTCGGTACCAGTAGCCTCGCGGCTACCGGACTCCGCGCGCCATCACCCTGTATAACCAGATCGCCGTGTGTCTTGAAGGGTGGATGGGCAATCCCGGCGGTCGGCTTTCCGTTCCCGCACATCGCGACCGGTGATTGCGACATCTCCGTCGCCTCTCAGAGCCGTCGCCAAAAGTTACGCTACTCTTGAGGGGTCAGATCCTAGATACCAATCTTAGGCCATCAAATCCGTGATCCGCATCACTGCGACGACGTTTCCGTCATTGAACGCCTGTTCCTTTGTATCCTTATTGCAGGTCCAGCAGAAATTTTTCTTCGCTGTGAACACCTTACCGTCCTGATCGATCCGCATCTCGCCTTCGAGGATATGGCAGACCATCGCGTTGGGCATTGGCGGACCCATAGTCTTCGATCCCGGTTGCATGATGATGTCGCACATCGAAACGGTCTTAAATCCGGGTATGATGGACGGACTCTCACTGTAGGCGCGCACCACGACACCCGGCCACGGGCTTGTATCCTTTCCTGTCAGGGCGTCTGTCGTTTGCGCAGCCGCAAGGCGAACCCCAGCACCCGAAGCGGCAGCAGCTACGCCGATTTTCAATGCTGACCTTCAATCAATCTTTTTCGTCGATGTCTCCCCATTCGATTAGATCCTATGGTCGAATTGACGTCACAAGCGGGACTTGCGGTGGGGAGCTTGAACTTCCTCGGATGGTGTGTCCAGGAAATCGCGCGTGATCGGAAGCCTCCCAAAACGCGACGCATCTTCATTTTTTCCAGGTCTTCGTTGCAGGGTTGATCCGCATTCCTCAGAGGCCCATTTTTCCGGCATGGCGCCGGTCCTGAAACGTCTCCTGACGTTCGGTCTCGCGCTGGCTTTTCTCGCCGGCGTGACGGCTCAGCTTTTGCCAACCAACATGGCAGGAGCCCAAATGACCGCCCAAGCCGATATGGCAGACGGGTGTGCCGGGCACCACCCTCCCTGCACCGGGCATATGCCGAACTGCCTCGACCACGGCGGCTGCATCACCATATCCGCGCTTCCGGCGTCGCCAACCACAATCGCCGTCCCGGTCGAGTGGACTTCACTTGATTACGCTCTCGCGCCGCAGGCGCTCGCCGGGATACGCGTAAAACCCGAACTCAGCCCACCGATCCTCGCGGCCTGAGACTGTCTCCAGGCTGAATCTGTACGCCGGCTCGAGGAAGCCGGGCGGATGGTCGCGAGGAAATTGTGGAATGATAGTACCGAGACGTGCGCTCATATTGGGTGCGGGTGCCGCCGGGCTGGCGCGGACGTTCTCGTTGCGCCGCAGCTTCGCGGCAAGCGAGACAAGAGAATACCTGCTCGCCGTGAGGACGGCGACCGTGAACCTGACAGGCAACGGCTACCCCGACACCGCCGTGTGGGCCTATGAGGGCTCCGTGCCCGGGCCAGTATTGCAGGTTCGCCAAGGCCAGCCGGTGCAGATTACGGTAGTCAACAAATTCAACGAGGACACGACCGTCCATTGGCACGGGATCCGCCTGCCGAATGCGATGGACGGAGTGCCCGGCCTGACGCAGAAGCCGATCCGCCCTGGCGAGAGCTTCGTCTACGAGTTCACGCCGCCCGATGCCGGGACGTTCTGGTATCACCCGCACGTCGACACGCTGCAACAGCTTGGGCGCGGTCTGGCCGGCGCGTTGATCGTCGAGGAACCCGAGCCGGTCGCCGTCGATCGAGACCTGTTGTGGTTGATCGAGGATTGGCGGCTCGACGACCGAGGCCGGATCGCGGGCGGTTTCGGCAACCGCATGGAAGCCGGCATGTCGGGCCGCATCGGCAACACGGTGACGATCAACGGACGAGTGGCAGAAAAGGTATCGGTGAAGGCCGGCGAGCGGGTGGGGCTGCGGCTCGTCAACGCGGCGCTGGCGCGGATCGTCGGGCTTCGCTTCGAGGACCACAAGCCGGTCGTCGTCGCGCATGACGGCCAGCCCTGCGAGCCGCACTTGCCGGAAGGTGGTCGAGTAGTGCTCGGGCCGGCGATGCGTGCCGACCTAATCCTCGATATGACCGGAAAGCCGGGTCAGACCTACCGCGTCATCGACGACTTCTACCAAGACCTCGCCTACAAGCTCGTCGATCTCGCTTATGACGGGAAGCCCGCTCGCGAACCGCGATCCGAGCCGCCTCAACAACTCCCGGCCAACCCCTTACCCGAACCCCAGATCGCCGCCGCCGAGCGCCTCGAGATAGCGCTGCAAGGCGGCATGATGGGTGGGATGGGGATGATGTGTGGCGATGGCGCGACCTGGACCATGAACGGCATGTCGATGACCGGCGACGGCCAGAGCATGCCGCCGCTGTTCGCGATCAAGCGCGGCAAAAGCTGCGTGCTGGCGCTGCGCAACGAGACCGCGTGGTGGCACCCGATGCATCTGCACGGCCACAGTTTCCGCGTCGTCAGCCGGAACGGCAAACCCAACCCGGGCAAGGAGTGGCGCGACACAGTGCTGGTGCCGCCGCGCGAGAGCGCCGACCTTGCATTCGTCGCCGACCACCCCGGCGACTGGATGTTCCACTGCCATGTCACCGACCACCAGGAGGCCGGAATGATGGCCGTGATCCGCATCACATAGCGACTACCAGGAGGACGATCATGGAAATGTCGAAATACAAGTTAAGTCGGCGGGCGATGCTGACCGTGCTGGTTGGCGGGGCCGGTGGGGCCGCCCTTGTCGCCAGGACGACTGGCATCATCCCGTTGAGCGCGGACGCCGCGCCCATTCGGGGCGACGCGACTCTCTACAAGAACCCGCAATGCGGCTGCTGCGAAGGATACGCCGACTATCTGCGCGACAACGGCTTCAAGGTGAAGGCGATCTCGACCAACGATCTGACCGTAATGGGCCAGAAGTACGGCATCGCGGACGACTTGCAGCCCTGCCACATCTCGTTGATCGGCGGCTACGTCGTTGGCGGTCATATCCCGATTGAGGTCATCGATCGGCTGCTTTCGGAAAAGCCACAGATCGTTGGGATCACGCTGCCGGGTATGCCCGAAGGGACGCCTGGAATGCCCGGCAATAAGCCCGGCCGGTTGGATATTTACGAGATCGGGAAAGGTCCACCCAAGATCTACGCGACCATCTGACAGGCCACCGTGGGATCAGCCGATGGCGCATAGCGGCAAGCAGCGAGTTGTGCTGGCGGCAATAGCGGCGACGAGCCTGCCGGTAGCGGCGCTGCTCGGGTATGACATCGCGCGACGGGCATCGTCGCCGGCGCCACAGCTCGCAGGGCCGATGCCCGCAACAGGTTCCACCAGCTCCGATACTTCGGCGAACCCGCTCGCGCTCTCGGTGCTCGATCAGCCGCGCCCGCTACCCGAGATCCGTTTCGGGGATGATCTGGGCCATGAGCTGACACTCGCCGATTTCCGGGGGCGGGTGGTCTTGCTCAACATCTGGGCGACGTGGTGCGCGCCGTGCCGCAAGGAGATGCCGACCCTCGACCGGCTGCAAGCCCGCTTTGGCGGCAAGGACTTCCTCGCCATCGCGCTGTCGCTCGACCGCGAGGGCGCCCCGGCTGTGCGGCGCTTCTACGAGAAGCTCGGGCTCGAAAAACTGGGGATCTACGTCGATCCGTCCGGCAAAGGGTCGCGCGCACACTCGCCATTCCGGGGGTGCCGGCGACATTGCTGATCGACCGCCAAGGCCGCGAGACGGCCCGCAAAATGGGTGCCGCCGAATGGGACGGCCCGGAAATGGTGTCGCTGGTCGAGCGGACGATCCACGCTCGATCGGCCGATGTGAAAGGCCCAAATCCATGAGCGGGTCGTCGACTGACACCATGGATGGCTTCAATAAGACGAAACCGCTTACCCCGGTAGCCCCGGGCACGACAGATGTGCCGAGCGCAGAGTCAGTGTTATGCTGCGCAGCGGCTTCATCGATCCAGCTGCCGGGAGGCGTGCTGCGATCGTGGATCGGCAACCGCCGGGTTTTGCGGTCGCAGGGCTGGGCGTCACTGGCGGGGGGCTTGTACTCGGCTGGGGTTGGCTCAGTACGGTCGGCATCGCGCCGCTGATCGTGTCGGCGGCACCCTGTCTGATCATGTGCGCACTGGGCCTCTGCATGAAGGGAAGAGGCCGTCAGCCTTCTGACATTTCCAATCGAGAAGCCGAATACCTGATGTTGGCGACTATGTCGCTTCCGGTCTCCCTTTCTAGCAGTTTCGCGGTCGCCCATGGCTCGGGAATGGCGAGCGGGATGATGGGCCATGGCATGCAAGGCTGCATGCAGATGATGCAGGGCATGAACGGCGGCGCGGCCCAACGGCCTAACCAACAGTGGCGGCACGGACAGATAGGGCTGGGCGGCGAGAGGCTTAGCCCCAGGCCACGCGGCAGATCATCGCCGGAATGAGCGGCGATGATGGACGACATGGGAGGGATGATGTGGGCGGCAGGGCTCCTGTGGCTACTCCTCGTCATCGTCCAGCTCCTCGTGGCGGCTGCTCGTCAAGTACCTGCGATCCGGCGGGACGATATGACCCCGTCGCCAATGGCTGCCTGTCGGGCCGCGGCCCAGCGCTCGGCACGGTTGAGGGCCGGGATGACGGCGAGCATCATCGTCGGCATTTTCGGCAGTATGGCCCTAGTGGCGGCGCCGCTCGGCGCGGCCCGTGCCGCCGCGACCGCTTGGGTCGGCGACGAGCACGCAGCGGCACGGCTCGTGACCGCAGTCGAGGCGACCGGCTCCGGCCGCACGGTTCGACAAACCTTGCGCGCGCTGAGATCGCCTGGCCGGCCCCACACGCCTTTCCGCACATGGCCTCGAAAGCTACGTCTATCGCGATCACGCGCTGCTGCCGATTGCGATCGAGCTTGCTAGACCCGGCGAGCCGTTGAGCCTGCGCGCTTCGGTTGATTACGCGGCCTGTGCAGAGATCTGTATTCCCTACCATGCGGATCTCCAGCTCGCCCCTCCCGCGGGCCTGGCGACGCCGGGCGTGGAGGCGCCGCTGATCGGGGCCGCGCGCGCCAGGGTGGCGGGTGGCTTGGATCAGGCCGGGATGGCGCTGGTCGCCGCGACAGTCGCTCCGGCGCGGGAGGGAGACGCGGTCGTTGACGTCCGCCTCCACTCAACTGGCGCGCCGCTCCGCCAGCCCGACCTGTTCATCGAGGGTCTGGACCATGGGACAATCGCTCCTCCCGAGACCACGTTGGGCGAGACCGGGCAGACGGCGGAGCTACGTGTGCAAGTCACGGGGGTTTCAGCTACCGCGCTGGCGGCGGTGCCGCTCAAATTCACCCTCACCGATGGCGTGAACCGAGCGGCCGAATTCACGGCTACACCGCTCCTGCAAGCGGCCTCGGTTCCGACACCAGGCAATCTGGCGATCTTGGGCATCGCGCTCTTGGGAGGGCTCATTCTCAACCTGATGCCCTGTGTGCTGCCGGTCCTGTCGCTCAAACTGCTGGCGGTCGCGCGCCTGTCCGGTGTCGACCGGCGATCACTGCGGCTCAGCCTCGTGATCACCGCAGGAGGAGTTCTCGCGACATTTGTGGCGCTCGCTGCGACGCTGATCCTGCTGAAGGCGGCAGGGGCGTCGATCGGGTGGGGCATTCAGTTCCAACAACCCTGGTTCATCGCCGGGATGGCCGTTGTCACCGCGCTCTTTGCGGCGAATTTGTGGGGTTGGTTCGCAGTTGGCTTACCCGGCGCGGCCTACGCCGCCGCGACGCACGAGACACATCGGCCACTCGTCAACGCCTTCTTGACCGGCATGTTCGCGACATTGCTGGCAACCCCATGCTCGGCATCTTTTGTTGGTACCGCCGTCGGTTTCGCGCTGTCACGCGGCCCGGTCGAAATCGTCTGGATCTTTGCGGCTCTCGGGCTCGGGCTTGCTTTTCCCTACCTGCTGGTCGCGGCGATGCCGCGGCTCGCCGGCTTCCTGCCGAGGCCCGGCCGGTGGATGCGCCGGCTCCGACAGCTGTTCGGGTTGTTGCTTGCCGGCACTGCGACCTGGCTGGTTTGGGTGCTTGCCGAGGAGGTCGGCACCCGGCCGGCGGCTCTGACAGGTCTGCTTCTTGTTGCCGGTTGGATAATCCTCGCCTGGCGCGCTCAGCCGTCGCTCGGTATTCCGCTGCGCCGTCTCTCCGGCGGGCTTGTCGCCGTCCTTGCTATCGCGGCGATCATCACGCCGCAGCTTGCCGCGAGCTCCGTGACATCGATGAAGTCCCAGGCCGCGGTTTGGCAACCGTTCGACACGGCCGAAATCAAGCGGCAGGTAGGCGAGGGCAAAGTCGTCTTTGTCGACGTGACGGCGGCGTGGTGCTTGACCTGCAAGGTCAACGAGGCGGTCGTGCTCGAACGCGAGCCGGTTTCCACCCGGCTGCGCTCGCCTGGTGTCGTTGCGATGCGCGCCGACTGGACGCGTCCCGATCAGGCGATCACCGCCTATATCCAGTCCTTCGGCCGCTATGGCATACCGGTGAACGTGGTCTATGGACCGGGTCGGCCGGAAGGTGAGTTACTGCCCGAATTGCTCTCGACTGAATTGGTCATGAAGGCGCTCGATCGTGCGGCCGGACCAGGGGTTGCCGCCCGATAATGCGCGCCTTCGCGGGCGGAATAAGGGGGGCCTTGTCGTGCGACTCTATGAAAGGCACATCCTGCCGCGGCTGGTCGATTTGTCGATGCGGCAGGAGCGACTGGTCGATTATCGAAGGGCAACGATCTCGGCCGCTCGCGGGGCGGTTGTCGAGATCGGTGTCGGCTCCGGCCATAATCTGTCGCTCTACGGTGCTCCGGTCGATCGCGTCTTCGCCCTTGACCCTTCGCCCGAGCTGCTGACGATGGCCGAGAGCCGGCTCGCGGAAGCTCGGCGTCCGGTCGTGCTGTTGAGGGCTTCGGCAGAGGAGCTGCCGATGCCGGATCATTCGGTCGATACGATCGTGACGACCTGGACCCTCTGCACCATTCGGGATCCAATCAAAGCGCTGCGCGAGATGCGCCGCGCGCTGAAGCCGGATGGTCGGCTGCTCTTTGTCGAGCATGGGCTGGCGCCCGAGCCGGGAATTCAGCGCTGGCAGAACTGGCTTACGCCGTGCTGGCGGCCGCTCGCCGGCGGCTGCCATCTCAACCGCAAGATGGATGATCTGATCCGAGCGGGTGGGTTTCGCATCGATAAGATCCGCGCAGGCTATATGAAGGGGCCAAGGCCAATGACCTTCATGTACCAGGGGAGCGCGGCGCCCTAACCGGGAAGAGTGGGAGCGGCGGATGATCGATTCAGCCATGCGCGCACTGGGAATAGCGCTGGCCATGGGATGGGAGATCCTCTGGCCGCTGATTCTCGGCTTTGCACTCTCCGCGGTCGTGCAGGCAGTCGTCTCGAAGCAGCAGATGAGCCAGGTTCTGCCGAATGATCGCCCGCGTTCGATCGCGACGGCTCTGGCACTCGGGGCCGCCTCGTCGTCCTGCTCCTAAGCGGCGGTGGCGCTCGCCCGCTCGCTCTTCCGTAAAGGCGCGGATTTCACCGCCGCAATGGCGTTCGAGATGGCCTCTACCAATCTCGTCCTCGAACTCAGCATCATCATAGTGGCACTCCTCGGCTGGCAGCTGACGCTGGCCGAATTCGTCGGCGCACCGCTGATGGTCGTCCTGCTGGTCCTGCTTTTTCGGATGTTTCTCAGCCGGGAGCTTCTCGAGGAAGCCAAGGCGCAGGCGGATAAGGACGTTGCCGGCCGCATGGAAGGCCATGCCGAAATGGACATGTCTGTCCCCGAGGGCGGCTCGCTTTGGGAGCGGATGACATCCGACCGAGGTTTTACCGCGATCAGCCACTATTTCGTGATGGATTGGGCGGCAGTCTGGATGGACATCGTCGGCGGACTGGCAATTGCGGGCGCGCTCGCGGCCTGGGTGCCAAATACGTTCTGGCAATCCCTTTTTCTGACCGGGCACCCGGTTCTCGCCACCTTGTGGGGGCCGATTGTCGGCCCGCTGGTCGCGGTGATCTCCTTCGTCTGCTCAGTCGGCAACATTCCGCTGGCCGCGGTGCTGTGGAACGGCGGCATTAGCTTTGGCGGGGTGATCGCCTTCATCTTTGCTGACCTGATCATCATCCCGATCTTGAATATCTATCGCAAGTATTACGGGCTGAAGATGGCGGGCTTTCTGTTCGTTACCTTCTACATCGCGATGGTTTTGGGCGCCCTTATTGTCGATCTGATCTTCGGCGGCCTCGCCCTCGTCCCGTCGGAACGCAAGGCGCGGGTGGTCGAGGCCTCGATCACCTGGGATTACACGACCTGGCTGAACCTGGCTTTTCTGGCTCTGGCCGGGCTTCTCGTCTGGCGCTTTCTCAAGACTGGCGGCCCGGCGATGCTGCGGATGATGAACAGGCCAGCCAACCTCGGGCACGCCTATAAGCTCGCATTACCCGGCAGTCCCAAACCATTCGATTTGTGAATATCGGCTTGGGATGAACAATGATCGGCTCACCGATTGCGGACGCCCGACGAAATTTCCATTGTTATTCGGTTGTTATGGCCGGCGACGGTATCGACCGCCAGCAGATTGCGTGGAAGGATTTGATTGTGGTCGGGCCGCGCGCCGACCCGCACCTCCTCAATTGCTATGGCGTGATTCT
>Ga0310916_10001022_pt1 | contig 16169 bp, 19 predicted proteins | sample GREbulkMGLF176_FD_203444 | JGI IMG/M metagenome (GOLD analysis project Ga0310916, IMG submission 203444) | Lab enrichment of tropical soil microbial communities from Luquillo Experimental Forest, Puerto Rico - GRE.bulkMG.LF176 | ecosystem: Environmental > Terrestrial > Soil > Tropical forest >...
AAGAAATCCGGCCATGTGCAGCACCGGTCGAAGGGGACGGTCGGGCGAAATGCTGAAGGGAATCACTGCCGGCGAGTGGCTATGCACGATGGCCCCAACGTCAGGGCGAACGCGATAGATCTCTCCGTGAATGAATCGCTCGCCGTTGGTCCGCGGCGCATTGGCGTCGATTGGCACGCTATCGAGATTAAGTTCGACAATGTCCTTTGCGGTCACAAGCGCAGGCGGCATCGCCAGGGGCATGAAATAGTGGTTCGGGTTGTTCAGCGAGCGAACCGTCACATGTCCAAAGCTGTCCAGCACGCCTTCTTGGACGAGAATTCGGCTCGCCACAACAAGATCAGCAATGCGCTGCTCATCGGAATCGGGTGGGGTCGGTCGATGCCCCGGCGTGACGCCCGGCTGCGCCACGGCCGCGCTCCACAGCGCGACGATCAGAGATAGCAACATGAAAGCGCTTCGCGCGCGCCACATGGTGTGTCGACTCCTGGCTTCGATAGATTCCCATTACTCGGCCTTGAGGCCCGTCGCCTCTATCAACTGACCCCATTTCTTGTAGTCCGCTGCGATGATGCTGCGCATCTCACTCGGACTGTTGGGGGCAGGCTCGAGACCTGCGGCGAACAGGACCTTTTGCACCTCCGGCATTGTTGCGATCTTGGCGATCTCAGCGTTGAGCCTAACGACACGGTCGTCCGGCGTGCCGCGCGGGGCGAATAGCGCCAGCCACGAGGGGGCGCTGAAGTTAGGAACGCCGCACTCACGCAGCGTCGGAATGTTCGGCATGGATTGCGAACGTACGGGCTCGGCCACGCCCAAGGCGATAACCTGGCCGCCACTGATCATTGGCAGGATCGAAGCCGTGTCGAACAATCCCAAGGGGACCTCGCCTGAGGCGATCGCAACCGCCCCCGGTGCGCCTCCGCGATAGGGCACGGCTTGCATCGTGATCCCGAGTTCACGCTGGAGCAACTCAGCCGCCAGGTGGGACGCCGAGCCGCGAGCCGCAATGGCGTAGCTCAAGGGCTTGGCTTTCGCGACCGCCGCAAGATCGGCAATCGATGCGATCCCCGCCTTGGCGTTGGCCGCCAAGATGATCGGGCTGCTCACTACCTTCGTAACCGGTACCAAGTCGGTAAGAGGATCGTAATTGAGCCGCGACAGATGCACGTTGATCGTGACTGGGCTATCCGAGAGAATAACGAGCGTATGGCCGTCCGGATCGCTTCGCAGCAGGGCTTCGATGCCGATGGCCGCATTCGCACCCGGTTTGTTTTCCACAATGACGTTCTGTCCAACGCTATCCTGCAGGTTCTTCGCGATAACGCGCGCAGTCAGATCGATGCTCCCACCGGCGGGATAAGGCACGATAATTCGCATTGTCTTGTTGGGGAATGTCTGCGCATGCGCCGGTGCAGCTACGATAGCGAGCAAAGCGATCAGCCAATACCTCACGTGAACGAAGTCCATCATGAATATTTGCCTTCGATGTCGAGCCGTTCGCCTGATGATGGACGGAACGCTGCGAAAGGAGCAAGCCCACAAAGCTCGGATGTCGCTTCGCTCCATCCGGGCTACGCACTATGCTCCAACGGTCGTGCTGGGATGGTGGCGGCGAGGGTGCGGAGGAACGAATGTCGTCAAGCTATCGTATCGCGATTGTTGGCGGCGGGCTTGCCGGGCTCGCCGCCGCGCATGCGCTAAAGGCTTTTGGCATGGAGCCGGAGGTCTTCGAGGCCGCACCGGCCTTGGGGGAGATCGGCGCCGCGGTCAACGTCAGTCCGCAAGCCTTCAAAGCGCTGCAAGCAATCGGTCTCGGCGACAAGGTTGCCGCGGTCGGGACCGCATCGCCGGGCATCTACACGCGCAACATGCAAACCGGCGAGTTTCTCGAATTCAACGATCGGCACAAGGCCGCGGCGCGGTACGGCGCTCCCTATTACAGCTTTCACCGCGCCGATCTGCTCGACGCGCTGGCCAGCGGGCTCGATCGTCGCGCCATTTATCTGGGCCACCGCCTGACGGGACTAGAGGAGCGAAGCGACTGCATCATCCTCACCTTCGCTAATAGCGCTCAAGCCGAGGCGGAGATCGTCATCGGCGCCGATGGTGTGCGCTCGGTCATCCGCCGCTCGCTCTATGGCGACGACAACCCGACCTATACCGGCCAGATGGTGTGGCGTGCGCTCCTCAACGCCGCCGATGTCCCCGAGGAGGTGCTCGAGCCCACGGGCCATATCCAATGGGTCGGGCCGGGTTGCCATCTCCTCGCCTATTACATCCGGGGCAAGAAGCTCGTGAACATCGTCACCCAAGAAGACACCAACAAATGGGTGGAGGAAGGCTGGTCCATCCGCGGCGATCCCGACGAGATGCGCTTGAGCTTTCCCAATCCCGAGCCGCGCCTCGAGAAGCTTTTGAGCCTCGTGACGGAGTGCTCAAAATGGGGTCTCTTTACGCGGCCGCTGACGCAGAATTGGGGCCGCGGTCGCATCGAGCTCATCGGGGATGCCGCGCATGCTATGCTGCCAAATGCCGGGCAAGGCGCCTGCCAGGCCTTCGAGGACGCCTACATCCTCGCGCGCTGGCTCGACGCGTGCCGCGATCCCGTCGAGGCCTTTACGCATTTCCGCCGCATCCGCATCCCGCGCGTGCATGGGGTGCAACGGCTGTCCTTTTCCAATGCTCACTTCAAGCACATGCGCGACAGCGCGGCGCAGAAGGAGTCGATCGCCTCGGGCACAGGCAGCGTGCATGGCAACTCCGATTGGGTCTGGGGTTATGATCCCGTTGGCGGATGGGACAAAGAGCCTTTCATTCCCACCGCCTATGCGGCACAAGTCTCGATAGGCTGAAGCTTCAATCGATCGAGATACGAGCCGTCTCGATCAGACGCGACCAGCGGTGCTGCGCCTCGGCCAAATAGGACGCAACCTCATCAGGCGAGGCCGCTCGCACCTCGTAGCCCAATATTGCAAAGGCTTGCTGGACCTCGGGTGAGGCGAGCGCTGCCACAGCTGCCTGGTTGATCTGCCGCCTGATCGCCAATGGCGTGCCCGGCGGCGCGACGATTAGGTTGACCGAAGTTGTGATCAGCTGATCGAATCCGCTCTCCGCCATGGTCGGAACGTCCGGCGCTAGCGGGCTGCGCCTTTCGCCAGTTACGGCTAAGGCTTTGAGCCGGCCGTCGCGAACGTGCGGAAGGATTTGCACCAGCGTGGAAAAGAGGAGTTGAACCTCGCCGCCCAACAGGCCCGTCAGCGCCTGACCGCCACCGCGATAGGGAACATGGATCATCTCGATCTGGGCCACCGTTTTGAGGAATTCGCCCTCGAGATGCGGAAGCGTGCCGACGCCGGCAGACCCGTAGCTCAGCGCACCCGGCCGCGATTTCGCCAGTCTGACCAATTCCGCCACCGTGTTGGCCGGCACCGAAGGATGCAGCGCGAGCATTTCGCTGCTCTCCGCCACACGAGCGATGGGCGCGAAGGTTGCGGCGGTGTAACCGGCATTCTTGTAGATCAACGGCGCGATGAGAACGGAACTGGTGCTACCCATGAAAAGCGTGTGGCCGTCCGGCTCCGCCGCTGCGACCGATCTCGCGCCGATGATCCCGCCGGCCCCGCCGGTTCGGTTCTCCACGATCACCGGCTGCCCGAGCGTGACGGCCATCTTGTCGGAGATGAGCCGCGCGATCTGGTCCGGGGGGCCGCCCGCCGGCGATGGCACGACAAGTTTGATGGGCCGATCCGGATAGGCTTGCGCGCTTTGAAAGACGAGCGCGGTAGACCCGACCAAGACGGTGAACAGAAGGGCAGCACGCCCGATTCTGAAACGAGGCATGACCCTCCTCCGACGGATCGCTCCGACCGAGTGTAGCGTCACAACGGATGCCTGCGAAACCGTTCTGACAGGTGGTCGATGAAGCTGTGGATCTTCTCAGGCAGCGGAGCGCCTGGGGCAAACGCGGCATAACCGCATTTGCTGCGATGCGGCTGACCCGCTATAGGCGATCCTTTCCGCCAGCCAGCAAAGAGACTTGGTTCGAAACACCTGGAAAAAAGCCGGGTAGTTGACCGCTATAGATTTCCTGGCCCAAGCAACCCTCTAAGTGACTTGGCTCGCGATCTTCCGTTAAGGCCGGCGGGTAGAGTTCGAGCTTGTTGATACTGCTGCGCTTCCTTTCGTAAAAATTCAAGAAACTGTTGATGCAAACGGGTCGGCTGCCAATCTGCTCGGCTTGCTACACCATCATTTCTTGCCAGCGCGGGAGAGCCGAAAGAAAGGATGGTCAAGTCCCTGCCGAGTTGCGCTTCCACAACAGTCGAGAGCAGCGCGATCATGTTGCCTGTTGCAAGAACGGATTTGTAGATTTCCAAGGAAGTGGTTTCAATACGCACAGTCGGGCAACGCGCCGAGCCCGCAAAAAGACGCTCGAATGCCTCCCTGCGCGGAGCTCCGCGAGCGGGCAAAATCCAACCGTAGCGGGCCAGCCCTTGTAACGTTATCTTCCGAGCGCGGGTGAGCGGGTGCTGTCGACCGACGAAAACGGCGTAAGGATTCGAGAACAAAAATTCTTCCCTCACGCAATCCTGGGATGAATTATGGATTCCATAAGCCGGCGCCAAACAAAAAAAGGGAGGTTTTCAACGATGCGCTCGCATCACATGGGCATAAAATTCGGTGGCCTAAAATCATTGCGAATGGCCCTGATCGCTTTCTCGGCAGCAGGCGTCGGCACATTCACTGCCTTCGACTGCGCTCTATCCCAGCCAAATTTCCCCGCAAAGCCGATTCAAATTTTCATCCCTTATGGCGCCGGCGGAGTCGCCGACCTGACGATGCGGCTGCTCGCGCAGGAACTAACGGAAAGAACGAAGCGGCAGGTCGTGATCGAAAATCGTCCGGGAGCCGGCGGACTGCTCGCAGCCAAGGAAGTGCTCAGGGCGCCAGCAGATGGTTACACGCTTGGCGTGATCGGAAACGGGCAGGCGATCGGCACGTCTCTGTTTAAAACGCGGCCATACAACGTGCTGACCGATTTCAGCTTCGTGTCGATCACGGCTCGTTTCGAGATGCTCCTTGCCGTGAAGGTAGATTCGAACCTCAAGACTTTGCAGGACGTAGTCACTGCGGCGCGCAAGAATCCGGGCAAGCTCAATTTCGGCGCCATCAATCCCGGAAGCACGCAAAATCTGTCGGCACATCTCTTAAAGCAGGTAAGCGGTATTGATGTGGCCATTGTTCCTTACAAGACAACCCCCGACCTCGTGACAGCGGTCTTGCGGGGGGACGTTGATGTCGGATTTGATTTTTATGCCGGTTTGCAAGCGGTGATCTCGGATAATCAGGTCAGAATCATTGCGACGTCGGGCGAGCAGCGCAATCCGCTGCTGCGCGATGTGCCGACTGCGAAGGAAATCGGTTTCCCCGACTACATCGTGACCAGCTGGAACGGTTTGGCTTCGGCTGCTGGCATGCCGGCCGAAACGCTTGGCACTCTCAATCAACTTATCAATGCCGCGCTTACTGATCCGACCCTCCAGGCTACGGCATCCGCACTCGGCATGGATGCCCGCGGCAGCACGCCGGATGAAATGCGCGACCGCATGGCGGCGGACGTCAAGAAGTGGGCGGCGGTGATCGAGAAGGCAGGGATCGAAAAACAATGACAAAGCCGCGACTGAAAATTGCAATCGCCACCTACGGACATACCAAGGCCATCAAGACAGGGGCGGTGGCGACCGCCGGAGTGGAGCCCGACTTCGTCGAGGTTGTGCCCATCATCGGGGCGTTCCGGCGCATGGTGCGCGATGTCGAGTTCGATGTCTGCGAGATGGCCCCCACCACCTACATGATCGCGCGCGCGCTCGGCGCTCCATTCATTGCGCTGCCGATTTTCCTGATGCGACGCTTTCATCACGGCGGTTTCGTGGTCCGCTCGGATGCGGACATTAAAGTGCCCAAGGATCTCGAAGGCAAAAAGGTCGGAGTACGCGCCTATTCGGTCACCACCGGGGTATGGACGCGCGGCATCTTCATCAACGAGTACGGGCTCGACTCCTCAAAGGTGACCTGGGTGGTCGATGATGAGGAGCACGTCACGGCGCTCAAGCTGCCGCCGAATGTGGTGCACGCGCCGGAAGGTAAATCGCTGCAGAGCATGATGAAAGCGGGCGAGATCCAGGCCGGATTTACCGGGCCTGCTGGCGTCGGCCGCGCTGGGCCGCCGATCAGCGGCTGGGATGCGGCCAGCGAGGCTGCTGCCGCGGCGGATACCTTTCCGGAATTGATTGCCAATGTCGAACAGGTTGAAGCGGATTGGTTTCGCCGCAGCGGCATCTACCCGATCCACGGTCTTATTGTCGTGAAGGACGAGCACATCAAACGCTATCCATGGTTGGCGCGTTCGCTCATCGACGCCTTCGTGGCGGCGAAAAAACCCTATCTCGAGGAGCTTAAGCGGGGCCGCGGCGACAGTGCGGAAGATAACCGCTATCGCAATTTCCTCTCCTTAATGAGCGATCCGCTGCCCTACGGCATGGCGGCGAACCGTCCCAGCATCGAAGCCCTGATCACCTACAGCCTGCAGCAGAAGCTAATACCGTCGCGCCCGCAACTTGATCGGGTGTTTGTCGATATCGACCCTTGAAACTCTTGTGTAAGCCGAAATGAGAGTGAAGCGCTCATGCCTGTCATAGATATACATCCGCACATCGTCTCGCCCGATACCCAGCGTTATCCGCTGGCCCCGCTTGGCGGCACGCAATCCACATGGTCGAGCGAGCGGCCGACCACCTATCAAACGTTGATCAAATCAATGGACGAGGCTGGCGTCGACAAGGCGGCGATCGTCCATTCCTCAACTGCCTATGGTTACGACAATAGCTATGTGGCTGACGCAGTGACGGCGGTGCCGTCGCGCTTCACGGCGGTGTGCTCGATCGACGTCTTGGCGCCCGACGCGGTGAAGACGTTCGATTACTGGCTTGGGCGCGGCTGCACCGGCATGCGGCTCTTCACCACCGGCAGCACCTTGCCGGATCAGTCGACCTGGTTTGTCGATCCGAAGACCTACCCATTCTGGGAGCATGCGGCGGCGAAGAACATTCCGGTCTGCATGCAGATGAAGCAGGAAGGCCTCCCGCTGCTGCGCCAGATCATGGATCGCTTCCCCAAGGTCTCGATCATCCTGGATCACCTAGCGCGTGCTCCGTTCGAGGACGGTCCACCCTACAAGGCTGCGGAAAAGTTCCTCGAGCTTGCTAGGTACAAGCAGGTTTATCTGAAGATCACTCCAGTCAATGTTACGCCCAAGAGCTGGAGCAAGGGGACGCCCGACACGTTTTTCGGCAAGGTCCTCGACACGTTCGGCGCCTCGCGCATCGCCTGGGGCTCGAATTTTCCGAACTCGGTCGGCACGCTGTCCGAGATCCTCGGCGCCGCACGCAAGGCGTTTGCCTTTGCCAAGCCTTCCGATCAGGACTGGATCTTCGGCAAGACCGCGCTCACGCTCTATCCCGCTTTGGCAAAGTGACAAGGAATCGCGCTCATGGCGACTGCAACAAAGCTCAAGCTGAACACGATGCTGGGCAACTACCCGATTACCAAGCCGCTCAAGAGCGGTGCGGTTCGTTCGGACCTTGTTGATTTCGATTTTGTCGAGGTGAAGGTCGCCAACAATCTGTTCAAGCAAGTCGTGCGCGATGCCAAATACGATGTCGCCGAGCTTCCGATTGTGACCTACCTGCAGGCCAAGGCCTACGGCAAGCCATATGTGTTGGTGCCTGCCGTGGTCGTGAGCCGCGGCCAGCACCACACCATCGCCCACAACCCGCAGCGTGGTGTGCTCAAGCCCTCCGAGCTTGAGGGCAAGCGTGTCGGCGTGCGCGCCTACACGGTGACGACAGGGACGTGGGTGAGGGGAATTCTGGCAAGCGATTACGGCGTTGACATCAACAAGGTGGAGTGGATCACCTTCGAGGATCCGCATGTGGCGGAGTATCGCGATCCCGCGATCGTCAAGCGCGCGCCGGAGGGCAAGGAACTGGCGCAAATGCTACTCGATGGCGAAATTGCCGCCGGGATCGTCGGCGACAAGCTGCCTGACCCGAAATTGAAGCATCTCATCCCTGATGCCGACGCGACCGCTGCGAACTGGGCCAAACGCCACCACGGCGTTCCAATCAACCATATGGTGGTGGTCAGGCAAGAGTTGTCGCGCTCGCGCCCCGACGTGGTCAAAGACATCTTCCGTCAGCTGCACGCAAGCAAACGGGCCGCCGGCTTGCCCGACGGCGGGGAGCTCGATCCCTATCGTTTCGGCGTCGAGGCCTGCCGGCCGATTCTGGAAATCATCATCGACTTCTGCCACCAGCAAACGCTTATACCGCGCCGCATGTCGGTAGACGAACTGTTCGACGACACGACACGCATGCTGGCTGCTGCGTAGATGGGAAAAGCCAATGATGATCATCGATGCCGGCGTTCACGTCTGGCGGCCTGAAGCGCCGGATCGCCCCTGGATGCCCGGTCGCAAGGCGCATCTTCCGGAGCCGCTGACATATGAGAAATTCGGCGCGATGATGAAGGGGGTCGGCGTCGAGCACGCCATCCTCGTCCCTCCTTCGTGGGAAGGTGACCGCGTCGATTACAGCCTCGAAGCGGCGCAAAAATATCCCGATCGGTTTGCGGTAATGGGCCGTTTTCCGATCAATAAGCCGGAGGAGCGCAGCAAGCTTGGAAACTGGCGCGACCAGAAGGGCATGCTTGGCGTGCGGCGCCAGCCAACTATATTTCATCGCCTAATCGACCACCGCAACCATCTGAATTTCGATCAGCTGTTCGGGCTCTCCTAGTTCCAGGACCGCGATATTGGTCGAGGTCGGCTTGTGGTTGAAGGGAGCAAAGTACGAATTGATCACCGCACTCGCCTTACCAATGTCGCCCATCCGCGGTCGTGCCCTGAAGACGAAGTAGTGTACTACGTCCTTGAAGGAGGCGCCGGAAGCGTCGAGCGTCTGTTTGATGCCATCCATTGCGGCGCGGGTCTGCGCCTCGAGATCGTTGACCATGTGCTGCTGGATCTGATCACGCTTGTGCGGATGATCGTGATAGACCGGCAGCGCGGTGGTGCCGGCAAGCCAAAGAAGCTTTCCGTTCTTGATCTTGATGGCCGGTACGAACGGCATGAACACGTTCTTGTCGTAGTTCGGATGGTGGATGACCTCCATGTTTTGGTTCTGCGCCTTGGCGGGTATGGAGGCGAGAACCATGGCGGTTATGCCAAGGATGGCGAGCGCGAGCACGGTCCGAAGCGTTGTCCTGATCATCGTTTTCTCCACTTTGGGGTGATTAATTACAGCCGCTGATCATCGTACAGATCTTGGTCCTTGAGAAATGAAATCGTGATCTGCTCTATCTTTCGCCGCCATCTCTCCTGCGGCAAGACTGTTGTCGCAATAACGGTGACGCATTCTTCTTGAATTCTTGTACAATCCCTGCCGCGTGCGACCGAGGCTCTTGCCGCGCCTCAGGCCCACCGAGAAACGACGGTGGAGGCCTCGGCGGAGCGCGTCGAGGATGATCCCACTTCAGACATTCGCCAGGTTGTAAAACGTTTCCGTTACCTCCTGACTGATCCTCTCCAATTCGATATCCTGTAATCCGGGCCTGGCTGGCAGGGACCGAATGCATTTTGATCCATTGAAACGGCGCGAGTTCATCACGCTGCTCGGCGGCGCGGCGGCGTGGCCACGCTCCTGCTGTGGTGCTCGTCGGTCTATCGAGGGGCGGCGGGCGTTGGCGAAGGCATGAAGAAGAACGCGACAAAGGCACACCGAACGTCAATGGATTCCACTGAGATGAAGCGTCTTACCGCACTCACCCTTACTGCTGCATTGGCGCTGTCTGCCACCCCCGCACTATCCTGGTATCAGGGGGCCCTAAAGCACCGTGATTATATGGTCGATGCAGCCCTGGTTTTCGCATACTACGAGAATTGCAATGCCGGTCCTATTCCCTCCGACCTCAAGAGGCGAGCCGAGGAGAAGTTGAACATGGCCGGTCCCAGCGCAGCGAGGTGGTCAAGGGGAGATGTCGCGGCTCTAATCAAGAAGCTGGGCATCAGGCAGTTCTGCGAAGAGTACCGACGCGAACTGACGACCGAGGAGAACATCGTGGTGACCGGTGGTGAACGTCCCGACCCCAATGCTACTGGTCACATCGGTCAAAAGGGGGACGACTGGGCGGCCGACTGTCGCGTTTCTGATAAGAACTCCTCGCGCTACGTGTCATGCCTACGGTTCGCGCGGGGTGTCGCCGATGGGTTCATCATCGTGCAGATGCTCAATGAGGCCGCTAATCCACCGCAACTCTCGTTTATCTGCGTCCCAAAGTTGGCAACCACCGACCAACTCGTAGAGGTCGGGCTGCGCTATTGGAATACGGCAAAGCCTGAGACCCGCACCTTGAGAGCGTCGCAACTACTCGCCGAGGCTTGGCTGCAAGCTTGGCCATGTACCAAAGGGCGAGGGGGATGATCATAGGCGCGTCGTTGATCCTCAAACGCGCGTCCGCCTCGCGTTCATCCGGCGAGTGGAACGACGACGATTTCGACGTTCTCGCCGACGGTGATGTTGTCGGCCGCATCTTCAAGGTACACGCCGCGCCAGTCGGGACGCCGTGGATGTGGACGCTGGCCTTTGGCCACCACGAAGACCGTTGGCCGACGCATGGCTACGAGCCGACACGCGAGGCCGCGATGGCGACATTCGCCAAGAGTTGGCGGCGGCAGTGGCCGCGATGAGAGTGCGCGGGTCGGTCATTAGAGCCAACTCGCTTATCAGGGAGCAGATATGGACAAGGTCGTCGCTCGCGTCGGGACAGTGGCCCTAATATTGTGGACCATCATCCCAAACGGCTCAGGCATTAGATGTTGATTGGAAGCTTTACGGCTGGGCGTTTGGGGACAGTGCATGTTTCTACGACGCCAAAGGTGTTGTTCGACGCTCAGATGGCCACATACGAGTTTGGACGAAATGCCTACTTTTAGCGGACATGGATAGCATCGATATTAACTCGGACCTTGGTAAGACGATTGTGGCGAATAGTGCTGAGAAGGTAGCTCGATCTTATGTGCCGCCGATCGCAATGGTAGATAAGAGCATTGACTTTGATAAGAGTATGGGCATCACAGGGTACGAAGAGACTGCAAACGTCAGCTATATCGAACCAGTTGCCAGGATTTTCTATGAAATCAACTGCTCTGAAGGCATGTTGCAAGAATTAAGCATCTCTGTTCGGGACAAAAGTGGGAAGCGGGGCAACCGCAATAAGCCGACCGACTGGAAACACATTTCACCAGAGAGTAATGCCGCAAGATTGCAGACAATTCTCTGCCCCGCGCGGCAGTAGCGCCTAAGCCTTCGGCCCAAACTTCTCAATCAACGTGTCCACAATATTCTTCGGCGCAGGCGGCGTGGGCGCGGCCAATTCGTAGGCTACCCGAGCTTGGCTCCAAAGAACAAATCTTTGGCGTGAAAGAACAAATCTTAGGACGCCCGCCGCCGCGCTCCGGGATGACCCCATCTTTTTGAAAAAGGGATACCCTTCGGGTTCTTCCGCGTCCAGGAAGGCTCGGCAACTGACTTAGTTAAGTTCAAGAACCTTATCCGCCGCCGATTTAATTAATTGCACAGCACCAATTTGCGCAGGATCATCCAAAGCCAACAGCCGCTTCAAGGCTCATTTTATTCGGCAAGGAACGTCGACTCATCCACTCACAGGAGGGTCGAAATGACCAAGTTGCTATCTCGCGGCAGGCTACAACGGACATTTCTCAGGTAGCTCGATAACAAAACCGATTTTCTTCGACGCGCGCGGCCACTATTCCGGCATGACCACGCAACAAGGCACCGCGAGCAATCCGCTCGGCAACGTCAACGGCAGCGACCCATTCGGGGCGGCGTCCCGAATTACGCAATATCCCGATGGCTACATGGATTGAAACAATGAAGCGTTCGTGGGTCTTAACCGAAACGGAAAAGCAGGAACTGGTTCGCCGCTACAAGGCGGGCGAACGCGTAAGCGACATCGCGGCGCATTTCGGCGTGACCAAGAATAGCGTTTCGCGGGCCGCGATCCAGCGTGGCTTGCGCCGACGACCGCGTGGCTTGCGCCGACATCCGCGAATCAAACCGGAGACAACAACATGACGAGCTCCAGGCGCGCGGTAGCTCAGCTTGCCCGCAACAAACGAGTGAGCTTGCGGCAGCGCCCAAGGTGATTGCAGTGCATGCCGCGCAGGATCGGGACGCGGCGTGAGCGGCAACCATCGAGACTAGAGATGAAAAAGTTATTCCTAGCAGGAGTTGCCGCGCTGTTCCTGGCAACGGGGGCAGCGACGGCACAAAGCCCCAAGGTTCAATTGCCCAATGAAATACTTGGGACATGGTGCAACGACTACTCCTCCTGGACGACTGCCGAGGTGGAAGGAGAGTACCACTATTGGCGTGCCGACGACAAAGGCGACTGCGCCAATAAGGGAGGCATGACTATTTCGCAGCAAAGTATCGAATATCACAGGTTCGATTGGTCTCGGCTTTGTAAAATTATGGCCGTCGAATTTAGCAGAAAAGCGGACCCAGCACTCGTTCCACCATGGCGGCGTCCAGGCGATGTCACAGGTGACGACCTGGTGAGGAAAGGCGCTCCACTGACCGACGTGTATTTAGTCCGTACAGATTGCAAGCAAGAGGACGAGGAAGAAGACGACGGAGATGTTTTCGAGATTCAAGCAGGCGAATATCTAATAACGTGGAATTTGCCCGAGAGCTAAATTGGAGGTAATGCCATTCAAAATACCCCCAGGGTTTAATGAGAGTTTTCCACCTCTGGGATACCCCCGTTACTGTATATGCACGGAGAAGGACCTAACGGATCACGCTTCATGTATCCGACTTATTGTGTTCTAGATATCAGTAAAATCCCATCAACCTGCATAGTGCCTACGGATCCTAAGAAACCGACACCATCAATCGAAAAATACACAATGCGTTGTGGCGATATAGAAGCGATCGTGACTGTGAATCGCAAGTATGATGATCTTGGCGGGTTTAACAAAATCGACATCTATGTAGCCGATCTAAAGATGATCAAGCAAAACGAAACAAAAGGCGGTTATCTCTATTTAAACGGTGAACTTTGCACCCCCACGAAGATTTGGACTTGCCCTGACAAGACGCCAGAGGGGGTCTGCTAATGAACCGCTTATTTCTTGTGGGTATCGCTGCGCTGTTCCTGGCAACAGGGACAGCGCACGCCAAGAACGTTAGACAGGTTTCCCTTCCGCCATTGCAATATGACCATATCTACGAGGGGCGAATTACAGTACGCCACGAGCTTGCCGGAAGTTTGCCGTGCAGGCCAAGGTCCCTCTCGATTCGTCTTAACTGTGTTTATCTTGACGAAGATAAGGATAAAGAAAAAGAGTGCGTTATCTGGTTAGCCTCACGAGAAGAAATTGAAGAGGCTGGTTATACGGAAGATGCTCTATGGCGTCGGGCAAATGCCGCTTGCAATGGATGGAAGGGTTATCGACGTTTGCCGTTGGAAATAGAGTCTGACAAAAAGGCGGAGAAATGGCTAAGGGAAAGCTGGGAAGAGAAAGAACGGGCCGAGCGGGCCAGAGGGCAAAAAACATGGGAAGAGCGGGACAGGGAGGCAGAGCAAGCCTGGAAGGAGTGGCAAAGGAGTAGAGAATGAAAAAGCTACTCCTATTCGGCATCGCCGCGCTGTTCCTAGCAACGGGGGAACCGGTGTCGGCCGCCGGTGTGGATTACGTTTGCGGTGATACTTACTCCATAATCATTGAGCCAAAGGATAGAACAATTAAGACGTATGGCCGGATGGACGTTGACAGCGATGGCGTGCACCAAACCGAAACCACAGAATTCGTGCCTAAAGGAATTACGATTTACAACGACACCAGTGGCGACAAACGGACTGTTAAAAAGCTTCCTCGCAATAAAAAAGGTCAAGTGGCCGTTCGCGGCAATGTTTGTAGACGGATAAACCAGTGAAGAAATTATTTTTAGCCAGCATCGCTGCGCTGTCCCTGGCAACAGGAACGGTGCACGCCTATCTCAAGGAACGTTGCGCCATCGCCTATCCCGATAACAAAGCCGATTATGAACGTTGCCTTGCAGAGCCTACTATACTAGACGGCATATACAATCTCGAAATACCTCCAGGTTTTGCTGAAAGCTCTCCACCGCCGGAGTATCCCAATCTCTGTATCTGCATGAGAGAGGTGTTCTTTGTGACTTACTGTGTTGCAGATATCGATAAAATTCCGAAAACCTGCTTTGTAACAGATGTGCAAACGATTAAGCCAGCGATTGTCGAAATTTCACGCTCAGGCGACCCGCTCTATATAGTGATCCGACAAGGCCAACATACAATCGGCAACGCCGATGCAATTCGTAAAATGTTCAAACCAAAAGACTGAGATAAAAAAGCTACTCCTGTCCAGCATCGCTGCGCTGTTCCTGGCAACGGGGACAGCACAGCATGAAGCACGCGCTTGTGCCGACGTGCCTAGTTGTGCCGTTGTGACGAAGACGCCGGACGGCTTTCTGAATTTGCGCAGAGCGCCAACAACAAGGGCACCAGTTGTCACGAAATTGCGGCCGGGTGATCGGCTTTATATCACCTTGGACGAAGACGGTCTGAACGAAGGCGGTATTTGCTCCCCCGGTAAGTGGAAGCTAATTGAAGGCATTTGGCGATTGGACGGCAAGCCCATTAACATTCAAGCGGGAGCTGAGTGGCAGCCCCATACTGGATGGGCCGTCAAGCGGTTTCTTCGACAAATCGATTGCCCCAAAGAAATGCAACGATGATACGACAGATGCTCTTAGCCGGAACTACTGCGCTGTTCCTGGCAACAGGGACAGCGCGACGACTTCGCCGGTGAATTATTCAAGCTGTTAGGGTCGGTCCATCCGGGCACCGGAGAAGGAATCCGGGTGATTGATTTCTCGCCCCCGCTACTCCACGCTGCCCCGCTATGCGACTCAACGCACTCGCCCACGCTCTATACGAACCCAACGATGAGCTGGACGGAGCTTGGAGCCGCGAGCAATTGCTCGACATGGATGCCCGCTTCGCTGCGGCCCTGGAGGTAGCGTTCAGGTTGGGATTGGAGAGCCGAGAGAGCGCACGGCGTGAGGTCAAACTTCCGGCGAGTTCTGCTCCTCGCTGGGTGACCCCGTTGTGTTCGACGATATCGGACCGCTTGCTTCGCTTGGCAATGGACGGAGGAACCGTGTTCGTCGCGCGAGGCTAAGGCGACGCCTTAGCGCGTCAGCGGCAGGCCGGTGGTGGGATCCAACGGGCCGACGATGCGCCCCTCGCGGCCAGCAGCGACGAGCTCGAACCGCGCGGTAAGGGGCTCCTCGGGGTGACGCTGCGATATCCGTATGAGGTCCGCAAAGAGGACGAATATTTTGCGGATATTGAGGATGAGAAGATTCCGAAGGACATGATGGAACTGGCCTCGCACATCGTCGAAACCAAGTCCGGCCATTTCAAGCCCGAAGAATTTGAGGACCGCTACGAAGATGCGCTGAAGGAGCTGCTAAAAAAGAAGCAGTCAGGCGAGAAGATCGAAGCGCCAAGAGCGCGCGAACCGGCCAAAGTCATCAGTCTTATGGATGCGCTTCGCCGAAGCGTGGACGCAGAGCGTGGTGGCGGTGGGCCCGGTCAAAGCGAACGGCGTCCAGCACAGCGCCGCACTCCGAAGAAAGCCGGCCGATCATCTGCGCGGCAGAAGAAGGCCGGCTGATTCTCGCTCCGAGCGAGCTATACTCGATGCGACGAGTGAGGGTCTGTCGCCGGCTTACCGACAGCGCGGCGACCGGCCAAGCAACAGCGCCGCCTAAGAGCCCCTTGCGAGACTGAACTCAGCCGATCAGCGCGATCCGTTCCTGGGCTGCCGCTTCGGCTGCGGTAGCAGGTTGTGCCGGAAGCTGGAGCACTATTGCTTCCTGATCTTCAAACAAGTCAGTTAAGAGCACGATCTGCCCGTCCGGAAATTCCAACGCATCATGATGCGTTCGCGGGTCGTCCTTGTTGATTTGCCTGAAGATGGCCGTCGCGTGATTAAC
>Ga0310916_10001024_pt1 | contig 16164 bp, 13 predicted proteins | sample GREbulkMGLF176_FD_203444 | JGI IMG/M metagenome (GOLD analysis project Ga0310916, IMG submission 203444) | Lab enrichment of tropical soil microbial communities from Luquillo Experimental Forest, Puerto Rico - GRE.bulkMG.LF176 | ecosystem: Environmental > Terrestrial > Soil > Tropical forest >...
GAACATCCCGGATTTCCTGCGCAAAGCCTGCGTCCGCTGCCACATTCCGGGCGGAATGTCAGCCTAATTTCTTGCGTTGGCAGGGTTTATTAGAAGGGGCAACGGGGGGCGAGGCTCGCGGCAGCCGATCACCCTCGTCAAAACGGGCGGGAAAACCCAGCAGATCCATGAACTGGCGTTGCGTCAGCATGCAGATCCTTGAGCGTGGCGTCCGCGCGTTCATGCGCGGTGCCCTGCTTGCCGTTCTAGCGGCGATGCTGGGTGCCTGCAGCATGTTCGACAAGGATAACGTTGCTCCGGATGAACCGGCGGACAAGCTCTACAATGAGGGACTGTATCTCCTCAATACCAAGAAGGATCCCAAGGAAGCGGCGAAGAAGTTCGAGGAAGTAGACCGTCAGCATCCCTATTCCGAGTGGGCGCGCAAATCGCTGATCATGTCGGCCTACGCCTATTACGAGTCCGGCGCTTACGACGAGTGCATCAGCACCGCGCAACGCTACGTGACTTTGCATCCCGGCAGTCCCGACGCTGCCTATGCTCAATTCCTCATCGGCTCATCCTTTTTCGACCAGATTCCGGAAATCTCACGCGATCAAACTCGCACGGAAAAAGCGCTCGAAAGCCTGGACGAGGTGGTGCGCAGGTATCCGAACTCCGAGTATGCCGTTGCCGCCAAACGAAAGATGGAGATGGCGCGCGACCAGCTCGCGGGCAAGGAGATGGAGATCGGTCGCTGGCACCTGCAGCGACGGGAATTCACCGGCGCGATCAATCGCTTCAAGGTCGTGGTGACGCGATATCAGACCACGCGTCATGTGGAAGAGGCCCTCATGCGGCTCACCGAGGCCTACATGGCTCTGGGCATTGTGGACGAGGCGCAGACTTCGGCCGCGGTCCTGGGTCACAATTTTCCGGACAGCCGCTGGTACAAGGACGCCTATGCTCTGATGCAGTCGCGGGGCTTGGAACCGAGCGAGAACAAGGGTTCCTGGATCAGCCGAGCATTCAAGCTTGGATGAGCGCGCCGTCGCGAGCGCCCCTCTTTCCCCGAATCAGTAGCCGAGCGTACACAGCCTTCCTGAAATCGCCGGGTGCCGTTCGGTCCCGGCACAAATGAGGAGCCACTGATGCTGGCTCGGCTGTCCATTCGCGATATCGTCCTGATCGATCGTCTCGATATCGATTTTGCCGGCGGGCTCTCCGTGCTTACGGGCGAGACCGGTGCGGGAAAATCGATTCTGCTCGACGCCTTTGCGCTTGCGCTTGGATCCCGCGGCGATGCAGCGCTGGTGCGCCACGGGGTCGAGCAGGGCCAAGTCACCGCCTTGTTCGAGCCGCCGCCAACACACCCGGTGCGCGAGCTGCTGGCAACGAACGGTATCGCGGCGGAGGACGAGCTGATCTTGCGGCGTATCCAGCTCGCCGACGGGCGCACGCGTGCCTTTGTCAATGACGCGCCGGTGAGCGCCCAAACCCTGCGGACGCTGGGAGCGGCCCTCGTGGAAATCCATGGGCAGCACGACGAGCGCGCTCTGGTGGATGCGAAGTTCCACCGCCGGTTGCTCGATGCTTTCGGCGACCTTGATGACGATGCGGCAAAGGTCGAGCAGCTGTGGGAGGAGCGCTGCGCTCGCGAGAAAGAGCTTGTCAATCAGCGCGAAGAGGTCGAGCGAGCGCAGCGTGAGGCGGATTGGCTGCGCCACGCGTTCGAGGAGCTCGCGCGACTTGATCCGCAAGCATCGGAAGAATCAGTGCTCGCGCAAAAGCGGGCTTTCATGATGCAGGCGGAGAAGGTTGTCGTCGATCTGCGCGATGCCCACGAGGCCGTGGCGGGCGCACATTCTCCGCTGCCGATGCTCGCGGCCGCGGCACGACGGCTCGAGCGTCGCTGTGCCCAGGCACCAGTCCTGATCGAGCCGGTGGTGAAGGCTTTCGATGCCGCATTGCGCGCGCTCGACGAAGTGCGCGGACAATTGGCAGCCGCGCTGCGCGCCGGCGATTGCGACCCGCTCGAGCTTGAACGCGTCGAGGAGCGCCTGTTCGGCTTGCGCGCAGCCGCACGCAAGTACAACGTTCCGGTGGATGACCTCAATGCGCTGGGCGCTCGTTATGCCGCCGACCTGCGTGGCATGGACGCAAGCGCCGCGAGACTTGCTGCCCTGGAAGATGCCACCCGCGATGCGACCGATCACTACCGCAACGCCGCAATCGCCCTGTCCCGCGCGCGAAAGACAGCCGCCGAAAATCTGGAGCGATCCGTCAACCCCGAGCTCAGGCCGTTGCGGCTGGAGCGGGCGGCGTTTTCGGTCCAGATCGCCTGTGCGCCCGATGCCGGCGGCCCGCACGGCATCGATCACATCGAGTTCTGGGTGCAAACCAATCCCGGCACTCGGCCGGGTCCGCTAATGAAGATCGCCTCGGGTGGCGAGCTTGCCCGCTTCCTCTTGGCATTGAAAGCGGTGCTGGCCGACCGGGGATCCGCGCCGACGCTTGTTTTCGATGAGATCGATACCGGGGCGGGCGGTGCGGTAGCTGACGCCATCGGGGTGCGTCTGGCGCGGCTTGCCGGTCGCGCCCAGGTGATCGCCGTGACCCATGCACCGCAGGTGGCGGCGCGCGCCGACCGGCATTATCTCATCAGCAAGAGCACGGTGGAGAGGGGCAGACGCGTCGCCACCCGCGTCACCGAGGTGGCCGCCGAAACGCGCAGGGAGGAGATAGCGCGCATGCTCGCCGGAGCGAAGATCACTGCCGAGGCGCGCGCAGCCGCCGAGCGTCTGCTCCAGGCCACCGGATAACAGCTTGCCGGATACCAGCAGCATTCCCGTCGAGAAGCTCAGCCAAGCGCAGGCCAGGTCCGAGCTCAGGCGACTCGCAGCCGAGATCGCCGACCACGATAAGCGTTATTACCAAGAAGATGCGCCGACGGTCTCGGACGCCGCCTACGACGCGCTGCGCCGGCGCAACGAAGAGATCGAATGGCGTTTTCCGGGCCTGGCGCGGACGGATTCGCCTTCGCGCCGCGTCGGGGCGGCGCCCGCGCAGAAATTCGCCAAGGCGCGCCACGCGGTGCCGATGCTGTCACTGGGCAATGCATTTTCCGATGACGAAGTCGCCGAATTTGCCGAACGGGTGCGCCGGTTCCTGCGGCTGCCGCAGGATGAGAGGCTGGCGTTCATGGCCGAGCCCAAGATCGACGGGCTGTCATGCTCGCTGCGTTATGAGAGCGGCAGGATCGCCAGAGCGGCGACGCGCGGCGACGGGTTCGAAGGGGAGGACGTGACCGCCAACGTTGCCACTATCCGCGACATTCCGGGCACGCTCACCGGCAGCAGCATTCCTGAGGTCTGCGAGATCCGCGGTGAAATCTATATGAACCACGCCGACTTCGCAGCGCTCAACCAGCGCCAGCAGAAGGAGAACAAGCAGACTTTCGCAAATCCGCGCAATGCCGCGGCAGGATCCTTGCGCCAGCTGGATCCATCCATTACCGCGTCGCGCCCGCTCCGGTTTTTTGCCTATTCCTACGGCCAGATGTCGAGCATTCCGGCCAAGACGCAATCGGGGATGCTGGAGTGGAGCGCGCACACAGGCTTTACCGTCAATCCGTTGACCAGAATCTGCGAAACCGTCGATGAGCTCATCGCGTTTCATCGCGACCTCGAAATGCGCCGAGCGACGCTCGGTTACGATATCGACGGCGTGGTCTACAAGGTGGACCGTCTCGACTGGCAGCAGCGCCTCGGATTCGTCTCACGCAATCCACGCTGGGCGATCGCACACAAATTTCCGGCCGAGAAAGCAACCACCATCATCAACAAGATTGATATTCAGGTTGGTCGCACCGGCGCGCTGACCCCGATTGCGCGCCTTCAGCCGGTGACGGTCGGCGGCGTGGTCGTTTCCAACGCGACGCTCCACAACGAAGAGGAGATCGAACGCCTGGACGTGCGCGAAGGCGACACCGCGACCATCCAGCGCGCCGGCGACGTCATCCCCCAGGTGCTGGGCGTGGTCGCGCACAAGCCCCGGGGATCGAGGCCTTACCATATGCCGAAAACGTGCCCGTGCCCCCTCAAGACCCCGATAGTGCGGGAGGCGATTGCCGGAGGCGAGGAAGGCGCACGCTCGCGTTGCACCGGGGAGCTTGCCTGCCCGTTTCAGAAGGTCGAGCATTTGAAGCATTTCGTTTCGCGCCGCGCCTTCGACATCGAGGGATTGGGGGAAAAACAGATCGAGCTGTTCTTTGAGCAAAAGTGGGTGGAGGAGCCCGCGGATATTTTCACGCTGGAACGTCGCAATGCGGCGATCCAGCTGCAGGAGCATGAAGGGTTCGGAGAAGTATCGGTCCGCAATCTGTTCAATTCCATCAGAGCGCACCGTGAAATCTCGCTCGAGCGCTTCATCTATGCGCTCGGCATGCGTCACGTTGGCGAGACGACTGCGCGCGCGCTGGCGCGCGGTTATGGATCGTGGCAGGTCTTCCACCGGGCCTGCATTGACGTGGTTGCCGGCGACGCCGAGACCCGCGCGGAAATGGATAACCTCGACCAGATCGGCGATACAGTGATCGATGCCATCGCCGCCTATTTCGGAGAGAAGCACAATCGCGGCATTGTCGAGCGCCTCACCGCACAGGTGAGTATCCTGGATGCCGAGAAGCCGGCGTCAAATTCCACGATCACGGGGAAAACCGTGGTCTTCACCGGCTCGCTCGAGAAGATGACGCGCGAGGAGGCGAAGGCGATGGCCGAGCGGCTTGGCGCCAAAGTCGCAGGCTCGGTGTCGAAGCGGACCGATTATGTCGTCGCCGGTCCCGGTGCAGGCTCAAAGCTCGGCAAGGCGCGGGATGCGGGAGTGGCCATCCTGACCGAGGACGAATGGTTCGAGCTGGTCAGCGAAAGACGGTGAGCGCGCGAACGCGCATTCAGGGCGACCGGCTCCACGTGTGAATCGAATTCAAATGCGGCCGGTAAGAGCGAGCACAATGATGATCAGAAGAATGAGGCCGACCGCGCCACCAGGCCCGTAACCCCAATCCCGGCTGTAGCCCCAGTGCGGCAGGGCGCCGACTACGGCAAGTATCAGCACGAGGATGAGAATGGTCGTCAGCATAACGGTAGCTTTCCTCTTTGTTTGAGCATGCCCCTCTTCGCAAGACCGGTTTCCACATGTCCAAATCCGAATTTTGGGCAGGGGAACTCCGCGAGAGGGGGCAAAGTTCCACGACGAGCCGTCAGCGCCGAGTCACCAGCACGGCTGCTGCCGTCGCGGTTGCAATGCCGAAGAGCAAGATAAGCAACAGCATCGGTATTGCGTCCGACGCACGCGCGACCAGGTGCCCCGCGAGCTGGGCGGCGCCGGCGCAGATCGTCATCTGGATAAAACCGGTCATCCCAGAGGCGGTGCCCGCCACCTGCGGCCGGATGCTGACCGCACCGGCGACCGCGGTGGGCAGCAGCAGGCCGTTGCCTACACCGATGATGATCTGGGGAAGGAAGATGGTCGCCATCTCCCAGCCCGGCAGGGCGACATAGACAGCGAGATTGAGGAGCGCGCCGGCAACCGTGAATGCGATCCCCCACCAGATCATGGCATCAATGCCGAGCCGCGTCGCAAGTCGCGACACCACAAAATTCCCGGCCATGAAGCCGAGCGAAGGGATGAAGAACCAAAGACCGTATTCCGCGGAGGTGCGCCCCAGCATGCTCACGACCACATGGGGCGCGCCGCCGAGAAAGCTGAAGAACGGCGCCGAACCAAGCCCGGCGCACAGAGCGTACCCAAAGAAGCGCGGGCTCGCCGCGAGCGCCCGCAGGTCGCCAGCAAGCCGGTTTCGTTCGCCCGGGATGGCAGCGATCTTGCGCGTCTCGGGCAGCGCGATCACGGCCCAGGCAAACACGAAGGCAGACACGGCCGCGGAAAACACGAAGATCGATTGCCAGCCGAACAGCGTATCGAGTATGCCGCCAATGAGCGGCGCCGCCATTGGCATGAGGACTACCACTGACGTGACCAGGCCGATCATGGAGGCGGCGCGATCGCGCTCGTAGAGATCGCGGATGATCGCTCGCCCAATGGTCTGTCCACTCGATGCACCGAGCGACTGCAGAAGGCGCCAGCCAACGAGGCTTGCGATGCCGCCGGCGAAGATGGCCGAGGTGCTTGCAATGCTCGCGAGCGCAAGGCCGGTGAGCACGACCCCGCGTCGGCCGAAGCGATCCGACAAAGGACCAAACACCAGCTGCGCCAGCGCAAGGCCCATGATGTAGAGCGAGACGGTGAGCTGGACGCTGGCGGGGTCGGCCGCGAACTTGGTAACCAGGCTGGGGATGGCGGGCACCAGGATGTTGAGGGAGAGTGAGCTCACCCCGGCCATCGCTACCAGGAGCGCAAGCAGCCGCAGCGGCGTGCGCCGCGCGTCGGGACGTGCCGTGCCGCTTGGCGGTCGTTCAAGCAAGCAACTAACCGCCGTTCATCGCAGCCCGAGCGGCCGGGTGGCTGCCGTAAGCCACGCCGTGGTTGCCGTGTCCAGAACGGGTGACAACGTTGCCAGCACGCGCGCGTGATAGTGGTCGAGCCAGCCCGTTTCCTCGCCGCTGAGCATTTCGGTCACCACCAGCCGCCGGTCGATCGGGGCAAGCGTAAGCGTGTCGAAAGCATTGAGCGGCTTTTCCGCTCCGGCAACCCCGCGCGCCTCGACCACCAGCACAAGGTTCTCGATGCGAATGCCGTAAGCGCCGGTTTTATAGTAGCCAGGCTCGTTCGAGAGGATCATGCCGCGCTTGAGCGCAGTCGCGCCCAGTTTGGAGATGCGCGCGGGACCCTCGTGCACCGAGAGGTAGCTGCCGACGCCATGGCCGGTGCCGTGGTCGAAGTCGAGCCCCGCCTCCCACAGAGAGCGCCGCGCGAAGGAATCGAGCTGCGCGCCGGTGGTGCCGTCCGGAAAGACCGAGCGCGCAATTGCAATGTGCCCCTTGAGCACCAAGGTGAAGCGTTCGCGCATCTCCGCACTGGGCTCCCCGACCGCGATGGTGCGCGTCACGTCGGTGGTCCCGTCCTCGTACTGGCCGCCGGAATCGATCAGAAACAGCTCGCCAGCCGAGATCGGTCGGTTCGTTCCCAGCGTGACGCGATAATGCACGATGGCGCCGTCGGGTCCTGCGCCGGCAATAGTAGGAAACGAGATGTCCTTGAGCAGGCCTCCCTCGCGCCGGAAGCTTTCGAGCGCCTCAACGGCTTCGATCTCGCTGAGGCCTCCTGCCGCTGCCCGATCATCGAACCAGGCGAGAAAACGCACCAGCGCGGCGCCGTCACGAACATGAGCGGCGCGCGCACCGGCGATCTCAACCTCGTTCTTCACCGACTTCATCAGCGCGGTCGGATCGGGCCCCGGCAGGAGCGTGCCGCTGGCGCTCCGGATGAGCGAGGCGAGAGCGTCGGCCGCGGTCGCCTGGTCGATGCGAACGCGGAGCTTTTGCCGGCCGAGCGCGGTCAACGCCTTTTCGAAGGCGCCTTCCGGGCGCACCTCGGCAAGGGTTTCGAGATGGCTGCGCACTTCGTTGGAAAGCTTGCGCCCGTCGATGTAGATGGACGGCCGATCCTGTCTGGGAACGATCGCAAAGGAGAGCGGAAGCGGCGTGTGGGCAACGTCCGCGCCGCGAATATTGAAGGTCCAGGCGACCGCGTGCGGATCGGAAATGACAAGCGCATCGGCACGCAGTATGGCGAGCTCGGAGGCAATGCGCTCGCGCTTGTGCTCTGCCGGCTCGCCCGCGAAGCGCAACGCATGCAGCGTCACGGCACCGAGCGGAGGAGAGGGGCGATCGGTCCAGATTTCGTCGATCAGATTGCGCTCGGTTGCAATCAGCGTGGCGCCGGCCGCCGCGCATGCCTTCCGGATGCGCTCAGCACCTTCCACCGTATGCAGCCAAGGGTCGTAGGCGAGCTGGTCGCCGCTCGCGAGGTTTGTCTCGATCCAGCGATCCGGCGGGTTCTCGATCAGATGCTCGATGAGGAACAGCGACGCATCCGCCTGCTGGCGAGCCTGGATCGTGTAGCGGCCATCGACGAAGAGCACCGCGCGATCGGATAGCACGATCGCCGCGCCGGCGCTGCCGGTAAAGCCGGTCAGCCAGGCGAGCCGTTCCTCGCAGGCGGGCAGATATTCGTCCTGGTGACGGTCGGCGCGCGGAACGACCAGGCCGCTCAGTCCACGGCGCGCGAGCTCTGCGCGCAACGCGGCCATGCGTGGCGCGCTCGCGGCCCGCTCGGGCGGATCCTCGAACGACTGGAAGCGGGCTTCGAACATGGCGGCAATCTATGGAGTGTCCGCTGACGCGGCAATGCTCGTGTGACATGGCCGCGACGCGCGAGAATGAGCGTCGTCCAGCCCGCAAGCACGATGCGCTGCGCGAGCGCGAGACCGCGCGCGCGGTAGCTCGCGGTCGCCGCCGCGGCTTGCGCATTGAGGAGCCCCGAGAGCACGACCCATCCATTGCGCGCGGTGAGCCTCGCCATCGGCGTTGCGAGCCCCTTGAGCGGATCGAGCAGAATATTCGCAAAGATCACGGCGTAGGGCGCGCGTTCGCGTAATCGCCGGTCGGCGGCGCCGGCGGCATGCACGACCCGAACATTGCTGGCGACGCGATTGATGCGCGCATTGGCGCGCGCCGTCGCCACCGCGCGAGGATCGATATCGCCTGCGATCACCGGCCGCCGCAGCGCCTTGGCTGCAGCGATGGCGAGCACGCCGGTTCCGGTGCCGATGTCGAGCACGGCGCTGCGTGTGCGGCGCCTCGCCTTCGCGATGCGGTCGAGCGCGAGCAGGCAACCGCGGGTACTGCCGTGATGGCCGGTGCCGAAGGCGAGCCCCGCCTCGATCTCAATGGCAATGCGGTTGATCCCAATGCGGCCGCGGTCATGCGCCCCATGCACGACGAAGCGACCCGCCTCGACCGGCTTGAGGCCTTCGAGGCTCGCGCGCACCCAGTCGATGGATGCGAGCACCTCAAAGCGCAGGTCTCGCACGGCGGCTGGCCCTGCGACCGACGCGATGAGCGCGCGGACGGCGGATTCGTCCGGTCGGTCACGGAAATGCAGCGCGAGCGACCAGCCTTCCTTCTCCTCCGCAATCGAGACGCAAACGGTCTCTCCGTCGAAGCATTCGGCAAGCGCGTTGTGGAGCCGAGCGGCGGTGGCCGCATCGGTGGTGAGCCGCGCAACGACGGTGGGATGGTCAGGTGATGGTGGAATGGATTCCATTTCAAAACAGTCATTTGTGGCTGATGCTTAGCGTATTCCTCTAATTCGCAAAATTGCATCTTTTGATTAATATATTTATTTTATTCAACTATAAGTTGAACAGGTTTTGCTTGCTTGACCTTCGGATAGGACGACACCAATCTTGCCGCTCGCCGGCATCAGCGAGGACGGAGCAACCCCATGACCTTCCGCATAGCCGTGGTGGCGCCGATCTGCCATCGGCCCGGGACCGACGAGGCCAACGTTGCCGACGCCGTGCATGCCATCGAGCGCGCGGCCGGCGAGGGGGCGCATTTCGTGTGCTTCCCCGAAACCTATCCTGGTCCGTGGCGCATGCCGGCGACCTTCGATCCCACCGCGGCGCTCGTGGAGGCGGCGGCGAGGCACAGGACCCACGCGATATTCGGCACCATCGCGCCCATCGATGCCGCGGCCGCGACCGCCTACAACCTCATCTGCATGGCCTATCCCGACGGCCGCGCGCCCGCGCGCTACCGGCGCACGCATCCCAACGGCCCCTGGATCTACACCGGCGGCACCGCCTGGGAATTTCAATGGGTGCCGGGCGATGAATTTCCGGTATTCGACACCGTGCACGGCAAGGTCGGGCTTGCGATGTGCAGCGAGGTGTACATGCCGGAAGTGGCGCGCGCGCTCGCGCTGCGCGGCGCCGAACTCATCTTCATGCCGGCGGGCAAGGACAAGAACAAGCTGTGGGCCACCTGGCGCACGCTGATCTGGGCGCGCGCCATCGAGAACCTCGCGCTGGTGGTGACCACGCAGAACCTGTTCGATCATTCCGAACGCGGGCTTGCCATGGTGGCGGGGCCGGAGGAGATCCTGTTCGAGAGCACCATTGCCGGCACCGGCGTGGTCGAGGTGAGCCTCGAGCGCGTGCGCTACCTGCGCGCGACCCGCGATGAGGTCGGCTCGTCGCAGCTGTGCGCGGTCAAGCAGGGCCTGCTCGGCCCGCAGTGGCAGCGGCCCGAGCTCTATGACTCGATTTATCCGCGGCCGCTGCGCGAAGCGGCGGAGTGATAAACAGGCGTCGCAACCCCCTCACCCGGCGCCTTCGGCGCCGACCTCTCCCCGCCGGGGAGAGGTGATCGAGCCAGTTGCACCCCTCGTGGAATCAACCTCATTGCAGCGCGCTTTAATCCCGTGGACGAGGAAATAGCGATATCAGCCTGCACGCAGCAGGACTACATCCGGATTCTCGATGAGGTGGCGGAATTCTGGGACGGGCGCGACGTTCGTTCTCTGCACCACCCTTTCCTGATCCATGAATTCGGCAACTCGGCGTTCGTGATTCGCGACGGGGCGAAGGTCGCCGCCTATTTGTTTGGTTTTATCTCCCAGACCGAGGCGGTAGGGTACGTGCACCTGGTCGCCGTGCGGGCATCCGCGCGCAGGCGGCATCTGGCAGCATGCCTGGTCGACCATTTCGTGCAATTCGCGAGGCGCGCCGGCGCCAAGCACGTCAAGGCCATCACGACGCCGTCCAATGCAGGGTCGATCGCCTTCCACAAGAGCCTCGGGATGCAGCTGCTCGGCGAGCCGAACCCGGATGGCACACCTGTGCTTGCCGACTATGCGGGACGCGGCGCCGCGCGTGTCGTCTTCTGGAAGTCGATCTAGACGATCGATTGGATGAAATTCATCAAATAAGTCGAAATATGCCGGAAAAAGCCCCTCACCCCAACCCTCTCCCCGTAAGCACGGGGAGAGGGAGTGCACGATCCGTGTCGGTCGCACGATAGGATGCGTGCACGGTGTTTCACTCCCTCTCCCCGTTTCTTCAACGGGGAGAGGGAGGGGTGAGGGGCAACAAGAATCTCGGCGCTACTTGGCCTCGAGGACGCTGATCGGCTGCCAATCCGGGGGAGGCGGCGATTGCGCGAGCTTCTGCGCCCGTGCCATGAACAGCCTCGCGGGCGGATCGGCATCGGCCATGCGCGCGAACGCCTGCGCGGCGGCCGCGAATTCGCGTTTGCGCCAGTGCGCCAGTGCCTCGCCATAGACCTGCGCGTTCTGCGACTCTTGCGGGTTTTCCTCGCCCGCCTGCGCGAGCGGCTCATAGACGCGAAGCGGATGCGCACGGCCGAGCACCTTGACCGTATCGATCTCGCGCCATCGCACCGCCGTGCCGGTGAGGATCGCGGTTGCTTCGGATGCCAGGATCGACGTGCCATAATATTTGTTGGCGCCTTCAAGGCGGGACGCGAGGTTCACGACATCGCCGATGACGGTATAGTTGAAGCGCCGGCCCGATCCGATGTTGCCGACCAGCGCCTCCCCGGAATTGAGGCCGATCCTGTGGGCCAGCACACGACCCTGCAATGCAGGCGCGCTGCGGTTGAGCTCCGCAAGCCGCCGGCAGCAGGCAAGCGCCGCCCGCACGGCCATCGCGGCATGGTCATCGTCGGCAACCGGGGCGCCAAAGACCGCGACGATCGCATCGCCTACGTATTTGTCGACAAATCCGCCGTGCGCTTCGATGATATCGGTCATCGCGGAAAGGTAGACGTTCATCAGCGCCACGAGCTCTGCCGGCGGCGTCTTCTCGGCCAGCGCGGAGAAGCTGGCGATATCCGAGAAAAACATGGTGACGCGGCGGGTCTCGCCGCCGAGCGAGGGAAGCTTGCCCGAGCTGAGCATTTTTTCGATCACGGCCGGCGCGAGATAGAGCGAGAAGCTGCGGCGCAGGATCCTCTGGGTCTTGTCGGTCACCGCCAGGCGAAAGGCGATCATCATGAACAGCGCTGCAAGACCCGCGAGCAGCGATTCCAAGAGCGGCAGCACCAGCGCCTGGTACTGGAAGGCCGCGACCGCGGCGAGCGTCCCGGCGGCGGCGAGCACCAGAAAAGATGCGGCGGCGGCCATCGGCGGCGCCAGCAGAGCAGCGAAAGCCGGCATGGTCGCGAAGGCGGCAGCGAGGATGCCGGTCGAGAGCGGCCCGGTCTCGATCAACGCGTCATGGCGGATCAGGTTGTTTACCGCGGTCGCATGAATGTAAGCCCCGGGGATGGTGCGCGCCACGAACTCCGTGGCCGCAGGAGGAGGAAGCGCACACCGTTCGACCGTCGGCCTCTCCGGCGCAACGGCAAACCGCTTTGAAGTCACCTTGCGATCCTCGGTCAGCTGCACTTCGCCGAGGATCACGGCCTTGCCGTTGAAATTGCGTCGGAAGAACGCCTTGGAGCTCTCGTCATCGCGCTCAATACAGGCGCGCAGGTCGGCCAGCGAATAGGTCGGGATGTCCTGTGCGCCGCCCTCGAAATTGACCGTCATCCGGCTCGGCGGAACGGTGGGTACGCGATACCCGTCGAGAGTGATGGGCTGGCCTGGCTGCAGCTGCGGTTTCTCGCCGAGCGCGCGCGCGGCAAGCTCGAGCGCGAAAGCCGGCACCGGCTTGCCGTTGGACATGACGGTCAGAGGAACCCTGCGCACGACCTCGTCGGCATCGACGGACACCGCAAGTGCGCGCAGGTTGTCGTTTCCTCCAACCGCGAGCCGTTGCGCCGGCGCCGGCAGGAACACATGGTCGCCCAGCTGGATCCAGCCAAGCACCAGCTTGCCCGCATGGCCGCCGTCATAGAGCGAGCCGAGAAAATCGCTGTCGAACCCGGGCAGCAGCGCGCCCAGCGTGCTCTCCCGATAGGGCAGCGTGGACAGCTCGACCGATGTCGGAAAGACGATGTCCAACCCGACCACGCGCGCGCCACCGTCGATGGCGGCCGCGATGGTGCGACCAATCTCGCCGGTCATGAAGCTGGTCGAGAGGTTCTCGAACGGCGGCGTGCGATAGGTTTCCTCGTCGAGAGCGATGACGACCGTCGGAGACGAAGCGGGTTCGAACCTGTTGTCGAACATCCGCCATCGCAGGGCGGTGAGCGCGTCGATCGACCACCCGCGCAGCGGCCTGAATGGCGGCAGCGCCGCCGTCGCGCCGGCGAGCAGCGCAATCACGAGCGCGACGAGCGCGTCGCGACCGCGTATCCGTCCCATGCCGGGGGAGTGCCGTCCGGATCAGCCCGGCTGAAAACGCAGCAGGCGGCCCAGAATCGGGGTAGCGCCGGGCCTGGCATCGGAATCGATCTTGAAAACGATCTCCTCCGCGCCCGCTTTCAGGGTGTACAAGCCGCCGGCGGTGAGGTTCTTGCCGGTCTTCGCGAAGTCATAGAACCTGCCGTTGAGAAGCTGCTCGTCGGTGACGCTCACGGAATAGCGTTCGCTGGGCCGGCCCACGCGCTCGATCTGGAGCGTGGCTGGCCCATTGAGCTCGATCATTGGAGCGGTGCCATAGAGCGTGAGCGCGGGCGTCGCGCCGGTTGGCATCGTGCCACGCACAACCACGCCTCCCGCACCCTCCCGGTCGTTGTCCGTCGTGCCGGGATCGCAGGCCACCTTCGTGCGCGCGACCTTTCCCGATTGCACTTCGCTCTGATCGCTTCCGACCGTTACGGTGCCGCCGGTAATCGTCTCCTGAACGCAGGACTTGAGATAACCCAGCACGATGCCGTCATGCTCGCCAAGCTCGATGACCTTGCCGGTCTCGACATAGCTCATGCGCGCTACGCCGGCGGGTTTGCCGGTCACGCTCACAACCAGCGCTGCCTGCCGCGGCGCAGGTGCGGCAAACGATGCGCTTGCGACCGCTCCCGCGACTACCAGTATTGAAGCTCGAATTCTCGCCATCGCACGCACCCGGTCATGTTGGGGGAAGCCGCGCGGGAGCCCTGGCTTCGGCGTCCTCATGCGTCCTCAAGACTACAGCAAGATCGGCCGCGCTCAAAGGGCGTGCGGCGGTCTGCGGCTGCCCCTTGTCGTGTGCTATATGCAGACGCGTTTTGACGTCGTTGCGACGGGATCATCATTCAACGCGCGGGCATCGCCGGGCGCAGCAACGCATGACGCCACGGACGAGGAGACGACCATGGGTCGGATCGAGCGACGCGCGCTGATCGCACTCGCGTTGGTCGTGCTTGCGCAGCCGGCGCGGGCGCAGGATTACCCGGCGCGTCCCGTTACCCTCGTTGCGCCCTACGCTGCAGGCGGGGGCGCCGACCTCCTTGCGCGCCTCATGGCGCAGAAATTGGGCGAGCGCCTCGGGCAGTCGTTCGTGGTCGAGGACCGATTGGGCGCGGGCGGGGTGATTGCAGCAAGCTCGGTGGCAAAGAGCGCAGCCGACGGATACACGCTTTTCCTGGCCACCAGCACCCAGCTTGCAATCCAGCCCACGCTTCACAAGAAGCTGCCCTATGACCCCGCGGCCGATTTTGCTCCGATCGCGCTTATCGCAAGCGCTCCCTTCGTTCTGATCGTCCATCCCTCGCTCGGGGTTGGCTCGCTCGCCGGCCTGATCAAGCTTGCCCGGGAAAAACCGGGTCAGCTTTCGTTCGGCTCTAGCGGCGTGGGCGGCCCTCCGCATCTCTACACCGAGCTGCTCAAGTCGATGACCGGCATGGAAATGACGCACGTTCCCTACAAGGGCACCGCGCAGGCGATCAACGACCTCGTTGCCGGCAGCATTCCTATTATTTTCTGCGATCTCGCTCCCGCCGTGCCCCTCATCAAGGACGGCAAGGTTCGTGCCCTTGGCATCTCATCGGCCAGGCGCTTCGTCACCCTGCCGGACGTGCCGACGATTGCGGAGGCGGGCGTACCGGGCTTCGATGCCGTTGCCTGGCTCATGCTGGTCGCGCCGGCCAACACGCCGCGCGCGATCGTTGATGCACTCCACGCGCAGGCGAAGAGCATCGTGGCAAGCCCTGCGGTAAGGCAGCAGTTCATCGATCTCGGGATGATGGCGATCGATTCGCCGCCGCCTGCGGAGCTCGCGCTCTACGTGAAGTCGGAGATGGTGCGCTGGGGCGAGGTCGTCCGGCAGGCTGGCCTCGCCGGGTCGCAGTAGCGCGTTGGTGCCGGTGCCCGCGTTGAGCGCAAGCGAAACGCGGGGTCCCGCTCATGCCGGTCCCGGATTTCGCTGCGCTCAATCCGGGCTACGCCGGCCGCAGATTGCCGTGGGCGGTCCCGATACCCACCTATACGGGCAACGGGGATCATCCGGGAGCGCTAATGCCATTGTCACTGCTGCAGCGATTTGGATTCGGCAACGGTCGGAGCGAACAGGCGTCCCTCGAGAAGGAGCTGACAGCGTTGCAGATGGCGCTCGCCACGTGCCGGGGCGTGGTGACGCGCTGGCAGCGCAGGCAGCGCGAGCTGGTGGCGGCGCTCGCCCTCTGCATGCTTGGCCTCGGTTTTGCCCTGGGGGTCTATCGGGGCCCGATTGCGCAGACGTTCGCCGATCTTGCTGCGGCCTCCGGGTTGACCGCCCCCGCCAGTGATACCGACGCCGGCTTGTCCGCCTATGCCAAAGGCAATTACGAAACCGCGCTGAAAGTCCTGCGTCCGCTCGCAGAAGGAGGCGATTCCCGGGCCCAGGCCACGCTCGGAACGATGTACAACCGTGGACGCGGCGTGTCGCAAAGCAATACCGAAGCGCTGCGCTGGTTCCACCTGGCGGCCGATCGCGGCGATGCGCTCGCCGAGTTCAATCTCGGGCTCATGTATGCGGAAGGCCAGGGGGTGCCGCAGGATCAGGCCCTGGCGGCGGACTGGTATCGCAAGGCCGCCGATCAGGGCAATCCGCAGGCGCAATACAACCTCGGACTCTGGTACGCCCACGGTGACGCCGGCCGGCCGGACAACGTCCGCGCTCATATGTGGTTCAACCTTGCGGCGGCGAGCTTTCCGGACACCGACATCCGCGATCGCAACGCCGCCTCCAGCAGCCGCGATGCGCTGGCGAAGATCATGACCAGCGCGCAGATCGCCGAGGCGCAGCGGCTGGCGCGCGAGTGGAAGGCATCGAGCAGCGCTCAGCGTTAGAGCATT
>Ga0310916_10001026_pt1 | contig 16150 bp, 20 predicted proteins | sample GREbulkMGLF176_FD_203444 | JGI IMG/M metagenome (GOLD analysis project Ga0310916, IMG submission 203444) | Lab enrichment of tropical soil microbial communities from Luquillo Experimental Forest, Puerto Rico - GRE.bulkMG.LF176 | ecosystem: Environmental > Terrestrial > Soil > Tropical forest >...
GACCACCCGAGCCTGTGGGCACGCATGTTAGCGCCGGCGCAGATCAAGGCCGGGGTTGTCACCGCCGGCAGCAAGCCGAAATACTCATTCCATGCTTTACGGCACTTCTATGCGTCCTGGTGCATTAACCGCCGCGTCGATGGTGGGCTCGAATTGCCGCTCAAGATGGTGCAGGCCCGGCTCGGGCACGCCTCGATCCAGATGACCGCCGATCGCTATGGCCACCTATTTCCGAGCGGGGACGACGGCGCGGAATTAGCTGCCGCCGAGAAAGTGTTCTTGGGCTAAAAATTCCAGGATCTGGGAGCTCGGAAATGAAGCGCTGGCTAAAGTGGTGGCGCGATCGCCGTAGATGGCACAGGGAGCATCGTGATGTGCCACTCCATCAGTTTCGGGCTATGGTGGAGCGTTCGCAATTCTACGGGGAACCAGGGAAGCAGCGCTGGGCCGAGCGACGGCTATGGTTTCTGGAACAACGCGCTACGTTCATCACCACCACGCTGATCATTCTCGGTACGATCATCGCGGCATTGCTGTCGAGGAGATAGTCGGCGTGTCGCGGCGCTCTCGATGCAACATAAACGCGACATGCGGGCAAATTCTTCAATCAAAACAACGGTTGTCAAGCAGATCATCGACCTGCAAGGCGACCGTATCTTCACGCAACCCAACGGCTGAGGGCGGCAGCGGCACGGCCGGTCACGTCGCAGGAGCAGCGCATCACGGTGCGCTGCTTCAAACGTCTCTCCTTGCGATGGCGGCGCGTTTCAGGCGGCCGGTGGAGGAAACGATGACGAGATGCTTGAATGCGGCCACCGCAGGGTTGCTGGGAGTGCTGGGTGTGATGACGCACGCACCGGCCCGAGCCGCCGAGATCGTCGTTTTGACCAATTTGGGCGTGGTGTCCGCGGTGCGCGATCTCGCGCCCGCCTTCGAGCGCGCGAGCGGCCACAAAGTCATCGTCAGCTTCGAGTTGGGCAATGCGATGATGCAGAAGATCAATTCCAACGCGCCGGCGGATCTCGTCACCCAGACGCCCGACGTGATCGATGGCCTCATCAAGCAGGGCAAGGTCGTGGGCGAGCGCGTGGACTTCGCCCGCGCGGGGATTGGCGTGGCCGTAAAAGCCGGAGCGCCCAAGCCCGACATCGGCAGCGCCGACGCTTTCAAGCGCTCGATGCTGGCCGCCAGATCGATCGCCTATTCGCGCGCCGGCGCGAGCGGCGTCTATGTCGCAAACCTGATGGAGCGGCTGGGCATCGCCGACCAGGTCAAGGACAAGGTCAAGCTCGTCGACGGCGTTCCCGTGGCCGAGCTGGTGGCGAAAGGCGACGTCGAGATCGGGATGCAGCAGATCAACGTCATCCTGCCCGTCGCCGGTATCGATTACGTCGGTCCGCTGCCGTCGGAGCTGCAGGGTTACGTCGTGTTCGCCGCCGGGATTTTGGCGGTTTCGAAAGCACCGGAAGCGGCGCGGGCCATGACGAGGTTCATGGCTGCGCCCGAGGCCGCGCCGCTCATCCGCAAGAGCGGCATGGAGCCGGCCGCACGTTGACGACGGCGGTCGAACGCAACAAATGTTCAGCGCGCGGGCGGCCCGCGCTCAGCAGCGCGGTGAAGGGGGCAATCGGCTGGACCTGCCGGGGCGATCGGCCTAGGCTTCGTTCTCTTTACGTAAACACGCCATCAGGCGGTCGCTCCGCGCCGCACACCTCATGGAGGAAGGCGATGGCTCAAGACACCGAGCTGCGCCGCCACAAGCGCGGCGGCATCTATTTCGACGATTTCGTGGTCGGCCATCTCTACGAGCACCCGCTCACGCGCACGGTCACGCAGATGGACAACATGCTGTTCTCCAACATGACGTTGAACCCGCAGCCGCTGCACATCGATCGCCATTTCTGCGAGCAGGAGACCGAGTGGGGCCAGCCACTGATGAATTCGCTGTTCACGCTGGGACTGATGATCGGCATCATGGTCAACGACCTCACCGTCGGCACCACCATCGCCAATCTCGGCATGACCGAGGTGAAATTCCCCCACCCGCTGTTCGAGGGCGACACCGTGCACGTCACGACCGAGGTCATCAGCAAGCGCGAGTCGACGTCGCGGCCGGGCGCCGGCATCGTCGAATTTCACCACCGCGCCTATAATCAGGACAACAAGCTCGTGGCCGAATGCCGTCGCCAGGTTTTCATGCGCATGCGGCCGCGGTGATGCGTTCGCTGCTTTTTGTCCCGGCCGATGACGGGAAAAAGCTCGACAAGGCGATGGCGAGCGGCGCCGACGCGGTTATCGTCGATCTCGAAGATTCGATCCCCACGCAAGGCAAGGCCGATGCGCGCCTGGGCGCGGCAGCCTTCATCACGGATGCCGTCAAAGCCGCGCAGCGCCCTCGCCTCCTGGTTCGCATCAACGGATTTACGACCGGCCTCACCGACGCCGATCTCGACGCCGTCGTGCCCGCGCGCCCCGACGCCATCATACTGCCGAAGGCAGAAGGCGGCGCCGATGTCATTCGTGCCGACGCGAAGCTTCTGGCGCGTGAGGCGATCGCGGGCCTGCCCGATGGTTCGATCAAGATCGTGGCGATCGCGACGGAGACCGCGACCGCGTTGTTTCTCGCCGGTACGTATGGCGGGGCGAGCGCGCGGCTCGAGGGGCTAACGTGGGGAGCCGAAGACCTGTCGGCCGAGCTCGGGGCGGAGGCGAACCGCGACGGCGACGGCCGCTTCCTCGACCCCTACCGGCTCGCGCGCGCGCTCTGCCTTGCCGGCGCCGCGGCGGCGCGGGTGCAGGCCATCGATACCGTCACGGTCGACTTCCGCAATGCCGCGGCGCTGCGCCGCGAAACCGAGGAAGCGCGCCGTGACGGCTTTACCGGCAAGATGGCGATCCATCCGGCGCAGGTGCCCGTCATCAACGAGGTGTTCACGCCGTCAGCGGCGGCGATCGCCGAGGCGCGCGCCGTGGTCGCCGCGTTCGACGCCAACCCCGGCAAGGGCACGGTCGGCATCGGCGGGGTGATGTACGACCGCCCGCATCTCGAACGCGCCCGGCAGCTGCTCGCACGGGCGACGGCGGCGGGGATCACCTCGTAACGATTTAGGGCGCCCAGCGGCCGGCAAGCGTTCTCACGCAAAGCGCGATTGCGCGTCTTTGCCTCCCTGCGCTTGCTATTTCTTTTTCCCGTACACCGCGTTCGGATCGAACGTCCTCTCGCCATCGCGAAATTCGAGCATTACGGCGCCGGCCTTGCCCAGCGGCACCGCACGGTAGAAGCACGAGCGCCGCCCGGTGTGGCAGGCGCCGGCGCCCTCCTGCTCGACCTTGATCCACACCGCGTCCTGGTCGCAGTCGATGCGCATCTCGACCACGCGCTGCGCATGGCCGGAGGTTTCGCCTTTGCGCCAAAGGGCTCGACGGCTGCGGCTGAAATACCAGGCTTCCCCGGTCGCGATCGTCTGTCGCAACGCCTGCGCGTTCATGTGCGCGACCATCAACACCTCGCCCGATCGCACGTCGGTCGCAACGCAGACGATAAGTCCGTCGGCGTCGAATTTCGGCGCGAAGGCGCGGCCCTCCTCGACCTCGTCGGTGGAACCGCGTGGGGCGAAGGGTGGAAGGTCGTCGGACAAGGAAAGCCTCGCGCAAAAATCCAAAATTGCCGTCGACCGCGCGGGCGTGCGACCCAGCGATCGCCCGGCATGGGGGCGGCGCATTATATCGGGCTCTTGCGCAGGAACGATGCCCCGCCAGCGCGGGGGCGACCTTCGGCTGCGGCGCTAGGCCCGGTGCAGCCGCCGCGGCTCAGCGATCGGTCCCGCGCACCATGGTGATGAAGCGGACCTGATCGTCGGGATTGCCCCGAAAGCTGCCGGTAAACTGCGTGGTAATGGTCGACGATCCCGGCTTCTCCACCCCGCGCAGCGACATGCACATGTGCTCGGCCTCGATCATCACCGCGACGCCGCGCGGGCTCAAGATCTCCTCGATGGCGGTGGCGATCTGCGAGGTCATATGCTCTTGCGTCTGCAGCCGGCGCGCGTAGACGTCAACGAGGCGGGCAAGTTTCGAAAGTCCCACCACCCGGTCCACGGGCTTATAGGCGATGTGCGCCTTGCCCGTGAACGGCATCATGTGGTGCTCGCAATGCGAATTGAAGGCGATGTCGCGCACCAACACCAAGTCGTCGTACCTGCCGATTTCGCTGAACGTGCGTTCGAGCACGTCGACGGGGCATTCGCGATAGCCGCTGTAAAGTTCGTCGTAGGCGTCGATCACGCGCTTGGGCGTATCGCGCAGCCCCTCGCGATCGGGATTATCGCCGGCATAGGCGATGAGCGTGCGCACCGCCGCCAGCGCTTGCTCGCGCGAGGGCTTGGGCGTGACCCCCTCGGGGGCCGCGCGCACGTGGTCGGACAGGGTCGGCTCTTCGGCCGCGGACGATTTGGGCCAAGGCTTGACGACAGCATCCATCGCGGTCTCTCCGTTCGACCGGCTTTGAGGCCGGGGGTGTCACCGGGGCGGCCGCATCAGTCATACGCGCTTTGGGAGGATTCGACCCATGCGCGACGACCGGACGCCGCATTCCCATTTTACATGGCTTTGGTAGGAGGCTTCGCTCCCGTGCAGAGCCTGCCGCCGGCTCGCAAGCCTTCTTGCTCGCGCCGGCGGGCCGCTCCCTATATATTCCTTCACGGGACGCGCGCAATCGCGTTGCCGCGTCGTCAACCGTTATCGAAGCTCATGTTGAACGAGGTCTACAACAGCCGAATTCTCGAGCTGGCCGGGAATATTCCCCGGCTCGGCCGCCTCGACAATCCCGACGCCACCGCGACCGCCCATTCCAAGCTCTGCGGCTCGACCGTTACCGTCGACCTCAAGATGGACGGCGACACGGTCACCGACTTCTCCCATCACGTGAAGGCTTGCGCGCTGGGCCAGGCCTCCTCTTCGATCATGGCCCGCAACGTGGTCGGGGCGAAGGCCGACGAGTTGCGCAGCGTGCGCGAGACGGTGCGGCGCATGCTCAAAGAAAACGGCGCCCCGCCGAGCGGCAAATGGGCCGACATCGCCGTGCTCGAGCCCGTGCGCGACTACAAGGCGCGCCACGCTTCGACCATGCTGACATTCGATGCCGTGACCGCCGCGATCGATCAGATCGAAGCCAAGCGCAGGGCCGCGATGGCGGCCGAATAAGCGTCCTCGGCGAGCGTACCCCGCCGGTCAATCAGGGCTGCGATGTGATGATCGTGCGCACGGGTGCCTGCCTGACCGGGCTTGTGGTCTCCCTTTGCAGCGCCGCCGCCGCGCCGGCAATCGACTGCGCGACCGAGGCTGCGGTGCTCGTCCGGGATCAATCCGAACTGCCACGGCTCGAGGTGGCCTCGCCGACCGACCAACCGCCGTATTGCATCACGCTCGAGACCCTCATGGCGTTTTCCGGGCGCGTGAAGGCGCACATCGCCCGCTGCCCGAACTCGGGTTACGCCGCGGCCGTCGCGGAGTGGGACAAGCCGCGGATCGACTATGCCAAGCTGTTCAGTCGCCACCGGTGTAAGCGGACGCGGTAAGCGTCGTTCAGCATTCCGGGCGCACGCGTCCCACGCGTGACCTTGGCACGCAAGTCGGTTGATCCGACTCGCGTACGCAACACATGCTGGAAGTGCTCTCTAGTCGCGCGGGGCGGCGGGCTGGCCGACGGTCGCCAGCGACGTTGTCGTCTTGGCCGGCTGCGGCCCCGCAAGGTCGCGCTCGAACAGCGCGTCCGCAGTGGTGAGTTTCATGCGCCGGAGTTCGTCGGCGGACAGCCGATATAAGGGCTCCCACGGCGGAATCCGCAGGGCCGTTTCCAGCAGCTCGCCGCTGCCGCCCATTTCCATGGTGTATTGCACCAGGCGCCCGATGTCGCGCTGGACGATGTTGAGCTCCTCGGCCGAATAATTCGATTCCAGCGCCTGCTTGCGCTTCTTGCCGAGCCAGATCTGATGGACGAGGACGTGTGCCTCCGGCGGCACGTAGCGGCGCTCGCCGGCCAGCAGCAGGAAGGCGCACATGGATTCGCAATTGCCATCGGGCGACAGCGTCGCGCGGCGATCGCCGTCACGGCCCGGCGGCAACGCCGTCGTCTTGCCGATGGTCGTGATCATGCCGAGGCTTCGAATGGCGCGGCCGAGCGCAAGCGTGCCCAAGACCGAGCCGCCGTCGGAATCGAGAACCAGAACCGCGCCGCGGGCGTTGGGATCCTTGGCGAAAGTCTCGAACTCGCGCGGCGTGTCGGCGGTGATGTAACCGATGGCGGAAATCCAGACGCGGCAGTTCGCTCCGCAGGCGTGAGCCGGTCCCTCGCGCCTCCATTCGAAGCGCATCGGCGCGCTCCCACTGTCGTCCTGGGGTATCGGTGGCGCGGAGGATGCTTGGACGATGCCGCAAGCAAGCGCGAATGCGCTCCAAAACAGTCGGAGCATGCTGACCCTCATCATCGGGGCTTCGCGCGTCGCTTCTTGATCGGCGTCGGTCGAAGGGCCCAGTGTCCCACAGGTTGCCAGCCTCTTTTTTAGAGGCGGCGGAGATTCGGGTCTAGTCCCAAACGTGGCCCAGACCGCCAATCTGACGCAGCCGCCATGACCGCCCGGCTGCCGCAATTATCTTACTGGGGTACAAAGATAAGGTCGCGGAGGCTGTTGCGCGGTGGAACCTTCGATGAGCCTGCGGGGGCGCATGCGTGCGTTTCTGGGCCACCTTGCCGGCGGCCCCGCGCTTGCCGCGCGCGGGCTGATCCAGCTTTACCGCCATAGCGTTGCGGCACTGATCGGGTTCAATTGCCGCCATCTGCCGACCTGCTCGACCTACGCCGACGAGGCGGTCGGCCGCTTCGGTCTGTGGGCAGGCGGCTGGATGACGCTGGCGCGGCTCTGCCGCTGTCATCCCTTGGGAACCTCCGGCCTCGATTTCGTGCCGGCATCATTGCCCGATCATGCGCGCTGGTACCTGCCCTGGCGCTACGGGCGCTGGCGCGGCACCAATTGCGCCCTCGACCCTGCGTCGCCGCGCGGCTGAGCGTTTGCGAGCATGCTCGTCACGCTTGTTCAACCGTTCGAGGCGGCGCACGGCGTTGCGCGGTGCGTGCACATCGTATAAGTCCTGGCGTCGCTTTGCCGCATGTCCGGGCACGCGGCGACGACGGGAGGTCCGACGCCATCCAAGACCGCCCGGCCACGCTTACCTGCATTCGTAGGCAGCGAGTGAGCAACAGGAGCAAATGATGGTCGCGCTGACCTTTCCCGACGGCGCGCGTCGGGAGTATCCCAAAGGCACCACCGGACTCGACATCGCCAAGGGGATTTCGCCCTCGCTCGCCAAGCGCACGGTCGCCATGGCGCTCGACGGCGCGCTCGCGGATTTGAACGACCCCATCGAGCGCGATGCGAAGGTCGAGTTTCTCACCCGCGAGGACCCGCGCGCGCTGGAGCTCATCCGGCACGACGCCGCGCACGTGCTCGCCGAGGCCGTGCAGACGCTGTGGCCCGGGACCCAGGTCACCATCGGCCCGGTGATCGAGAACGGCTTTTACTACGACTTTTTCCGCAACCAGCCGTTTACCCCCGAGGATTTCGACGCCATCGAGAAGAAGATGCGCGAGATCATCACGCGCGACAAACCCTTCACCAAAGAAGTTCGGACGCGCGAGGCGGCCAAGCGCGTGTTCCGCGACAAGGGTGAGCTATTCAAGGTCGAGCTCATCGACGCCATCCCGGACGACCAAGAGATCAAGATCTACAAGCAGGGCGAATGGTTCGATCTCTGCCGCGGCCCGCACATGACCTCGACCGGCAACGTCGGGAACGCCTTCAAGCTGATGAAGGTCGCGGGTGCGTACTGGCGCGGAGATTCCAACCGCGAAATGCTCAGCCGCATCTACGGCACCGCGTTCGCGAAGCAGGAAGAGCTCGACGCCTATCTCAAGCAACTCGAAGAAGCGGAGAAGCGCGACCATCGCAGGCTCGGCCGCGAGATGGACTTGTTTCACTTCCAGGAGGAGGCGCCGGGCTCGGTGTTCTGGCACCCGAAGGGCTGGACCCTCTATCAGATCCTCGAGAGCTATACCCGCCGCCGGCAGGCCCAGGCCGGCTACGCCGAGGTCAACTCGCCCCAGCTCATGGATAGCTCGCTCTGGGTCGCCTCGGGCCACATGGCGACCTTCCGCGAGAACATGTTCCTGACGCAGCCGCGGGAAGACGATGAGCGCACCTTCGTGGTCAAGCCGATGAACTGCCCGGGCCATATCCAGATCTTCAAGAACGGCCTGAAATCCTACCGCGATCTGCCGTTCAAGCTCGCCGAATTCGGCAAGGTGCATCGCTTCGAGCCCTCGGGCGCGCTGCACGGGCTGATGCGGGTGCGCGCCTTCACCCAGGACGACGCGCACGTATTCATCACCGAAGCGCAGATCGCCGCCGAAGCGCTCGCCATGAACGACTTGATCCTGTCGATCTACGAAGACTTCGGCTTTCCCGACGTGACCATCAAGTTTTCCGACCGCCCCGACAAGCGCATCGGCGAGGACGCGGTGTGGGACAAGGCCGAGGCGGCGCTGATGGCCGCGCTCAAAGCGTCCGGGCGGCCGTGGACGCTCAACAAGGGCGAAGGCGCCTTTTACGGGCCGAAACTCGAATATGTCTTGCGCGACGCGATCGGCCGTGACTGGCAGTGCGGCACCGTGCAGGTCGATCTCAACATGCCGGGGCGCCTCGGCGCCTTCTATATCGACGAGCACTCCAACAAGGTGACGCCGGTCATGCTCCATCGCGCCATGTTCGGCTCGCTCGAACGCTTCATCGGCATTCTGATCGAGCACCATGGCGGCCACCTGCCGCTCTGGCTCTCCCCGCTGCAAGCGGTCATCGCCACGATCACCGACGACGCCGACGGCTACGCGCGCGAGGTGGTCGACGCCGCGCAGCGCGCGCGGCTGCGCGTCGAGCACGACCTGCGTAACGAGAAGATCAATTACAAGGTACGCGAGCACTCGCTCACAAAGGTGCCGGCGCTGCTCGTGGTCGGCCGTAAAGAAGCCACCGAGCGCACGGTCTCGATCCGCCGCCTCGGCAAGGACGGCCAGACCGTGCTGCCGCTCGATAAGGCGCTCGCTGCGCTCGCCGAGGAAGCGGTGCCGCCGGATGTGCAACGGATGAAGCAAGCAGCGTAGCTTTCGCGCCGCCACGCCTCGGCGTGGCGCTCCGAGACGATCCGGCGGAGGCATCTGCGGCCAGGACGCCGCGCGTGCCGATCGTCAACAGTCCCGCGTTCACCGCGATCGCGGCTTTACCCGCCACGCGCCGCGCGGCGTGCACTCCCAGCGCAACAGCGGCCTGGCCGGCGGGTTTGGCTGCATGAAGCGGTCGAGCGGCGATGGCGTGAAGCGGTAGCGCTCGCAGCCGGGCAGATCGCCGGACGGCACCAGCGGTGCCGCTTGGGCGGCGGGAATGCCCGCGATCAGGAGAACTATGGCGATCCTGCGCAGCCAGCCCATGGGCGCTTTCGTTTGCGTCGCGCGACCTTGCCGGCCGACCGCATCGACTACGCCGACGTCACGGCGCCCGCAACGTCCCTCGGGACGAAGCCGCTAACGCGTCAGCGCGCGATGACCTCGACCTCGCGGTCGACGCCGGCCACGACGCGGAACTCGCTCTCGAAGGTCTTGTTGTCGTTTCGCGCGATCGCGCGATATTCGCCCTCCGCCAGGATCACGCGCGGGAAGGCACCGATCGATTCCTTGACCACGTCGCCGCCAGGCGTGAGCACCGACCATTGGGTATCGGCGCGGGCTTCGCCACCGCGCTCGTTCACGAGCTTGAGCGTGATGATGGCGGCGCGATGATTGATCGTGGCGTCGGTGAGCTTGCCGACCTCCACGCGGATGTCGGAGCGCACCGTCGCGTTGGCGTCGCCGTAGTTCGACACGATGTGGTAGGCGCCCTCCGGCAGCAACACGGTGTCGCCGGTCATGATTGCGCTCGCGATCGGCCGCTTGTCGCCGGGCTCGAACTGGCTGCCCTTGTAAAGGTCGAATGAAATTTGTCCCTGCGGGATGCGCGCGTCGCCGACCCGGCCTTCGATGCGCAATCCGCCGGCTGGGATTTCGAACACGTCCTTCATCGTTTCGGCGCGCACCTGCATCGCCTTGGTCACGTTCGCAAGCCCGAAACCAACGCTGACGATGTAGGCGCCGGGCGGCAGCACGAAGGTGGGGGCAGCTCCCTTGTCCTCCTTGATCAGGCGCGGGACGCCGTTCTGCTCGGTGCGATAGACCCGCCAATGCAATCCGCCGTTGATGGCCGGCAGATCATTGCCGAACCGTGCGCTGACCGCGAGCGCGCCTTGTCCAGCCGGCACGCTCGGCACGTTCACTGCCGCGTGCGCCTGCGCCGCCCCCGGGCTGGCCGGCAGCGATTGCAGCAGCGGTCCCTTCGGCGCCGCGGACGGCGCCACGTTGCCGCTCGGAGGAATGAGGCTTTGGGCCGGGGCGGGCGGGGCCGACGGCACGTCTCGCGGCGGACGCAGCGTGAACGAACTATCGAAACTTTGCGTGCTGCCGAAGAATTGCGCGTTGGCCGCCGCGGCCAGCGCCGCGAGCCAGACGCCGGTGGCCAAAACGAGCTGGCTCCCCCTGCCGGACCTCGTCCCCCCGATCCTCATGGGCCGCAGTTTTCGACCGCAATAGCGGCAAATTCAAGCCATTGGCGGGCGGTTTGTCACCACTGCCGCCCTATGCTAGGCGCAACCGTCGCCAATCAATGCCGGCGCAAAATGCGGCCATCTTTCAAGTCGGCCGCGTTGCCCGCGCCGCGCGGACCAAGCCGATGCCCGATGCTCTCCAACTGCTCAAGACCCGACGCTCCATCAAGCCGGTCGAACTCGCTGGCCCCGCTCCCTCGGCCGCCGAGATCGAGACGCTGCTGACCATCGCGTCGCGCGTTCCCGATCACGGCAAGCTCGTGCCCTGGCGCTTCATCGTGTTCGAGGGGAACGCGAGGCTAGCCGCCGGCGAAGCGATCGTCGCCGCGTTTTGCGGCAAATACCCGCAGGCCAAGCCCGAGCACATTGAAGCCGAACGACTTCGTCTCGCGCGCGCGCCGCTCGTCATCGCGGTGGTCAGCCGCGCCGCGCCGCATGTGAAGATTCCGGAATGGGAGCAGGTGCTGTCGGCGGGCGCCGTCGCCATGAGCCTCGTGCTCGCCGCGCACGCGCTCGGCTATGGCGCGACCTGGATCACCGAGTGGTACGCGTATGACCGCGGCGTGCTCGCCGCGCTCGGCCTCAAGGAGAACGAGCGCATCGCGGGGTTCGTCCATATCGGCAGGCCGGGAGTGCCGCCCGAGGACAGGCCCCGGCCGCCGCTCGACGAGATCACCACTCGCTTCGGTACCCGGTAGGTTCTCACCCGCCAGCGTCACGCCGACTGGATGTAATCGCGCAGCGCGGCGGATTCGTGCTCCATCTCCTGGAGCCGATACTTGACTACGTCGCCGATCGACACAACGCCGACGACCTGGTCCTGCTCGATCACCGGAACGTGGCGGAATTTGCCCGCCGTCATCCGCTCCATGATGACGCCGATGGTCTCCGCGGGGCTGCACGTGACGACTTTGCGCGTCATCACCTGCGACAGCGGCTGCGCGAGCGCGCTCGCACCCTGCTGCGCGAGCACGCGCACGATGTCGCGCTCGGACAGGATGCCGATGACCCGGCGATCCGGGCCGAGCACAAGCAACGCGCCGATTTTGTGTTCGGCGAGCGTGCGCGCCGCAGTTTCGAGCGTTGCCGTGGGCTCGATCGAAACGACGTTGCTGCCCTTGGCGGAGAGAATGTTCTTGACGTGCATGGGTCGCCTCCCTCGGCTTGCTCCGAGCGCGCGGAGTGCCGGCTCGATGATGCTCGATTTGCTATCGAGTTCCGTCAGCTGTGCCATGCGACCACGCACGAGCCGCCGGACCTGTGCGAGGAACGACCGGCGCGGCGACGCTCGACATCGACCGCTGGGCGGCGCTGACCAACCTTAAGATTATCGGACGGAATCCCCAACCCTGCAAGGTGCCCGCCAACCGTTGCCGGTCAAGCGCGTGTTTCGCCAAGACGATAGTTAATGGATCGTCGGTGTCGGATCCGGGCCTTTGCCGCTGTCGAATTCGGCCGGACGCGGGACCGGATCGAATGCGGCGAAGGCAAAAAGCCCGACCAGGAATCCGCCGATATGCGCCTGCCAAGCGATCGACTGCTCGACGCCCGGGATACCCAGGGAGAAGACCCCGAACAGAAGATTGACGCCGAACCAGACCAGCAGGAATGCGAGCACACGCGGATCGCGAAGGCTTGCGGCCAGCGGCGCCGCCGGCACCCGACACGCCTCGGCGGGGTCTCGCCATAGCCCGAGCGGGCCGCCGCGCTGGAACGCAAACCGTGTCGCCGCGGCCATGGCTCCGGAAATCGCGGCCGAGGCGCCGACCATCGGCAAGAGCTCGCCGAAATGGGTCACGAGGTGCACGGCGGCGCCGGCGGCGGCCGTCACGGCCATGAACGCCAAGAAACGCAACGATCCGAATCTTTGCGCCACCGGCGAGCCGAAGGCCAAGAACCACACGGCGTTGAAGATCAAGTGGCTCAGGTCGGCGTGGATGAGCGCGTAAGTGACGAACGTCCAGACGTCGGCTGCCCAACCGCCGGGCCAAGCGACATCGGGCAGCACGCTGGCGTCATAACGCGCGGGAATGAACGCGAAGAGCAGCAGAAACTCGGTCGTCTGCTCCGCCGTCAGCACGAACATGAGGAGCGCCTGAATGACGCCCAGCACGACGAGCAGCGCGACCACGACCGCGGGCACGTTGAGCATCCGTTCGCGGCGGGGCTGATCGAACATGGCTCCAAGGTGATTTTGATTGAAGCGAGGCGGTCGAGGCGATCGGCCGCGTTCACATAGGCTGCCGCGCGCATTCGGGCAAGCGCACGCGCTTCACGATGCGCCACAATCAAGCCCCCGGAGCGTTTCTCGAAAAGGAAGGTCACCGAGCGGTAAATGCGCTTCCTCCCGCGCGCGCCGCGTCGGCGGCCGATTGCGGCCTTGTCGCGCCCGTTCTTTGCCGCCTGCGTGCCGCGAGCGCGGGGGACCAGGCGTTAACGGCGACGGCGGTGGCGCAACAAGGACGACGCCCTGCGGCTGCCGGCGGGTTAACGCCGGTATTCGATTCAAAATGTACCAATTTCAATTTTAGTTGAATTCGCTTCGAATGATCACAGTATTCGTCGTGCTGTTTACTTGGGTTGTCTTCAAAATGACTTTGCGGGATTAGCGGCGACTCAAATCGTTTGTGAGAAATGTGGCCCTCAAGAACAGGGAGAGGCCACAAAATGAAATCGAGTCTTACCGAAATACTGAGAGCCGGTCTTGCCGGCGCGGCGCTGGCCGCAGCGCTGGCGGTGGCGCCGGTCCATGCCGCCAGCGACCGACCACTGTTCATGTCGGTCGGCACCGCCGCCCGCGCCCCGGTGGGCTGGCACGAGTTCTGCGCGCAATACGCGCCGGAATGCGAGACGCCGGCCATGCCCGGGCGCGACGCCGTGTTGACGGCCCAAGCCTGGAACGAGCTGCTGCGGATCAACCAATGGGTCAACGACACGGTCAAGCCGATGACCGACCTGGAGCACTGGGGCGTAGCCGAGCGTTGGAATTATCCCGACGACGGCTACGGCGACTGCGAGGATTACGTTCTGCTCAAGCGCAAGATGCTGATGCAAGCCGGGTGGCCGCGCCAGGCGCTGCTCATCACCGTCGTGCGTGACGAGCAGGGGGATGGGCATGCCGTCCTCACCGTCAAGACCGACGAGGGCGAGTTCATTCTCGACAATCAGAACGAGGACGTGTTGCTCTGGTCGGAGACCGGTTACCGCTTCGTGAAGCGGCAGTCGCAGGACGATCCGAATGTTTGGGTCGCGCTCGGCGATCCGCGCCCGGCAACCGCCACCGCCACGTCGCGCTGAGATGCTGCGAGGTTAGGCAAGCCCGGTCACGCCTCCATCCCTCCGAACCGGATCGGTTTGCCCGCGGCCGGCCCCGCCCCTGGAGCCGGCCGTGCTTTTTCAGGGCTGTGGCCGCAGCGCAGACGCGGCACACCTGCGGCGCGCCGCATCCGCGAGCCTGCCCCCTCACCCGATCCGCTTGAGGCCCTTGGCGTATTGCTGCCAGCGCCGCACATAGATGTCGGCGTCGCGCGTGATCGCTTGCGCAGCTTTTTCATCGAGGGTGCGGAGCACGCGCGCCGGTGCCCCCACGATCAGCGAATTGTCCGCAAATTCCTTGCCCTCGGTCACCACGGCGCCGGCGCCGACGAGACAATTCTTTCCGATCCTCGCGCCGTTGAGCACCACCGCGCCCATGCCGATCAGGCTGTTCGACGCGATGGTGCAGCCGTGCAGGACCACGTTATGACCGATGACGCAATCCTCGCCGATATTGAGGGGAAACCCGAGATCGGTGTGCAGCACCGCGTTGTCTTGGATCTGCGAGCGCTCGCCGAGCTCGATCCATTCGTTGTCGCCGCGCAGCACCGCGTTGAACCAGACGCTGGCGTCGGTCTTGAGGCGCACCCGCCCGATCACCACGGCGCTGTCGGCGATCCAATAACGGCCGTCGGCCGGCAGGTCCGGCGCTTCGCCGTCAAGCTCGAAGATCGCCATTGGCGCGCCTCCTCGGTCGAGAGGCGCGACCTTGCCACGGCGCGCGGAGATTGGCGAGGCAGCTTCGCCGCGCCAACGCGCTCAGCCGACCGGAACGCCGAACGCTCTCAGCCCCATCACCACGATGACGCCGGACATCACGCTCCAGCAGCCCACGATGGCAAAGCCGATCGCAAGCACGAAGACGTCCTCAACTCGCTCTGCTGTCATGACGCGCCCCGCTCGAATCACCCCGCTTGATCCTTCGCACGGCGCGACGCCGCGCGCCACAACATCCTTAATCAAGGGTTAATTTTTCCGCCGCCGGTGATCGCATCGGCAATCGCAATGCCAGCGTCAGGACACAGCGACGCCTGATTATTGAGGACTGATAAGCGGCGACTGATTCGCAGGGCCGACCGCCGCTCATGACCACGGTTCACGTCAGCCAGGAGCGCGGCCGGCATTTGCGCCGTCGTCGGCGCGAGAAGAGCGGACAGCTTTTGCTGCCGCTCATCGTACTCGCGACGGTCGCGGTCTCGGCGTTCGTCTATATCGGCTATGTGCTGTGGCCGCGCTGGCCGACGCCGCGACTCGATGCCCCGGCGCTGCCGATCACAGTCGCGGGGGTCGCCTTCAACCTGCCGCCGGCTGCCATTCGCGTGCCGGTGCAGCGCCGGCCGGGCGCGCAAGAGCGCGTCGATCTTGCTTTTCTATGGCCTTCGCTCGAGCCGCCCGATCCGAACGCAAAGCCGCCGGCGCCCGGCACGATGCCGACGCCGTCGCAAGCATTCGCGCGCGTGTTCATGACCATCGCCGCCGCCGGCGACACGCTTGCCCCGGCCGACCGCGCGCTGACCATCTATCCGCGCTATACCGCCGCCGAAGCCGCGCCCGGGCCGGGAGGACTGACCGCGGTCGCATTCCGCGACGGCACGCCCTATCAGGGCGAGGACTTGATCTACGATCAGCCAGCACCAAGCTTTTTCGTGCGCTGCACCCGCAACCGCGCCGGTCCAGTGCCGGGCATCTGTCTCTACGAACGGCGCATCGACGCAGCCGACGTGGTGGTGCGCTTCCCGCGCGATTGGCTGCGCGATTGGCGCATGGTTGCCGACAAGTTCGATCGGTTGCTCGCAAGCTTGCGGCCAGTACATTGATCTCGTTGGATCGAATCTCGCGGCGCCGGCGGGTCTCGAACTGGTTTGACCCCCGGCCACGCGATTGCGATTGCCGCGCTATTCCTTGAGCAGCCCCGGCTCGTCCAAATCAAGCGCGAGAATCGGCAGCTCGAAATAGGACGAGCGGGCGTCCTTTTCGTCGAAGAACAACACTCCGATATATTCGTTGCCCACGTAGACTTCCGCCGAGTCCTTCTTCCTGAGCCGCGGAACCACGCGGATGCGCTCGCTGTCGAATTTGCGCTTGAGGTAGGCGT
>Ga0310916_10001032_pt1 | contig 16126 bp, 10 predicted proteins | sample GREbulkMGLF176_FD_203444 | JGI IMG/M metagenome (GOLD analysis project Ga0310916, IMG submission 203444) | Lab enrichment of tropical soil microbial communities from Luquillo Experimental Forest, Puerto Rico - GRE.bulkMG.LF176 | ecosystem: Environmental > Terrestrial > Soil > Tropical forest >...
TCCACCAACCGTCCAGCACACTCAAGCTGGGCACGCCGTTCAAGGCGGCCTTCATTCCACTTGTCCCGGAAGCTTCCTCCGGTCTTCGGGGTGTATTCAGCCAAAGATCTACGCCACTCGTGATAAGCTGCGCCCATCGCATGTCGTAGTTCTCCACGTAGACGAATCGGATGGCGTCCTTCAAGAATCCCGTCGTCTCAACGACGCGGCGGATTAATTCCTTGCTTGGGGCATCCTGAGGATGGGCCTTCCCACCGAACACGATTTGCAAGGGGCCGTGCTCCTTTGCCATCCGCCTCAACCGGTCCGCATTCCCGAATAGCAGTTCCGGCCGCTTGTACGTCGCCGCGCGCCTGGCAAAACCGATGGTGAACGCAGTCTCGCTCATCTCGACATGTGTCTGAGTTTGGATTTCGCGAAGCAGAGCGCGTTTTGCGGAGGCATGAGTCTGCCGGATTTCGTCGAGAGAGATTCCGCGAACGTAGCGAAGATACAAATTGTCTCGGCGCCATTCCGGGATGTGGCGGTCGTAAAGCTCGCGAAATGCCGGAGCAGTCCAGGTGACAGCATGCACACCGTTTGTGATGGCGCGAATGGGATACAGAGGAAACATTTCCTGCGAAATCTCGCCATGGTGCATCGCCACGCCGTTGATGTACCTGGAAAACTTGAGAGCCAGATACGTCATGTTCAACGTGCCCTCGGGGCAACAGTGCGTGACTTCCAGGACCTTTCTTCTCTCGGCGCCAAGCACCTGCCGCATCAAATCCCCGGAAAACTGGTCATGCCCCGCTGGCACAGGTGTGTGTGTTGTGAAGATGCATTGCGAGCGAATCGCTTCGATGTCTTCCGCGGTCGCGGACCCGAGGTCGGACTTGCCCAGCCGTTCCTCCAGTAGCGCCAAAGACAGAAGTGCGGCGTGACCTTCGTTCATGTGATAACTTCCGATTTGCGCGTAGCCGAGCTCGCGAAGAAGGCGCACGCCACCCATACCTAGTAGTGCTTCCTGGCAGAAACGATAGTGGGCATCACCTCCATACAGGTGATCTGTGAGGGCTCTGTCCCAAGGGGTGTTCTCCGCCAAGTCCGAGTCCAGCAGATAGACTGGCACTTCATGTCCGGTTATTCCGCGAATCGTATATTTCCAAGCTCGGACATGAACCGGCGTTCCTTCAATCTCGACATGAGCTTGCGCTCCGCTATCTTCAAGCGAGTCTTCGGGGCTCCAGAGCGCATCCTCCTCAAATTGATTGCCGCGCGCGTCGAGTCTCTGTCGAAAGTAGCCTCTCCGGTGTACGAGGGTCACTCCGACCATGGGCACGCCAAGATCAGCGGCGGACCGCAAGCTGTCTCCCGCCAACACGCCCAAACCTCCGCTGTAGGTCGGTATTGCAGGCGCTAAAGCAATTTCCATCGAGAAGTAAGCGATTTTGGCGTTCAAATCAGGCATGAGTTTCTCCTGACACATCCCCTCGGCGGTCCCCTCAGTCACACTCCCATTTCCCATTGCATGCCCCTATCTCCCTCAGCTTCTGGGTCATCTCGTTGAGGCAACGCACTTCACATGCATCCACCTCACGATCAAATCCAGACCGGTGTTGTATCCAGATTGTGAGCAGCACTTCCGGCCTGAACTTGCGCATCGCGTCGTAGCGAATCGATTGATCGTACGGACTGATGTCGTAGTCGCTATCGCGTATTTCCTTGGGGACGATCCAGTCAGCGATGTCCTTCAAGGCACTCCAGGCTCTGCGGCAGTGTTCGCAACCTGGTTGTGGGTGCTCCACGCCCGCCGCATGAGTGCCGCTCAGTTGGAGCAGAAATCCAATTTGCCGCTTCTCTTTTTTTTGTTGCTTGGCTTCCGGATGGAGGGGGTCGTTGACAGCGACGTAGTAATATTCGGGTAAGGCCTCCCAACAAACATGGAACCGCTCCACGGACTCCTTCAATCCCTGTGGGGTCCCGCTCTCGTTGGTTGCTTGATCTACATGCTCGCGCTGCTGAATATTCAGATTCATGATAGAGCTCCTATCTAGGCCATTGGTCCGACCGGCGCCGCATGCTCAAGGAGGCCCGCCTGTCGGAGCTCTGCCTTCACTTCTCCATTCCATTTCCAGATCGCAAATATCGGTGGGTACACAACCAACTCCAAGATGAAGGAGGTAAAGATTCCGCCAATCATCGGAGCTGCAATGCGCTTCATTACGTCCGCTCCGGAGCCCGTGGACCACATGATGGGCACTAGTCCGAAGAACATGCAGGCCACCGTCATTACCTTCGGCCGCAGCCGCTTGACCGCACCGTGCACAATGGCTTCGCGCAAGTCGTCCCAACTGCGCATTTGTCCCTTTTGCTTTGCGTCGTGGTACGCCAAATCGAGATACAAAAGCATGAAGACCGCGGTTTCCGCGTCGACGCCGAGCAAGGCGATCAGCCCAACCCACACCGCGATGCTCGTGTTGTAGCCCAGGAGATATAGGAACCAGATGGCACCCACGGCCGAGAAAGGCACCGCCAGGAGGATGATCACGGTTTTCACAAGCGACTGCGTATTGAAGTAGAGCAACAGAAAAACGATAAACAGCGTGATCGGCACGACCAGTTTGAGCCGCTCCTTTACCCGTTGCATGAACTCGTACTGGCCGCTCCAAACCAACTGGTAACCAGGAGGAATCTTCACGTTCCGCGCGACAGTTCTTTTAGCGTCTTGAACATAACTTCCTATGTCGCGTCCAGTGACGTCCACGTAGACGTAACCGCTCAGCCGCCCGTTCTCGTCACGAATCATGCCGGGGCCGCTCAGCATCCGAACATCGGCAAGCTGAGCCATGGGAACTTGGGCTCCGGAGGGCGTGCGCACTAGCGCCCGGTTGAGAGCCCCGAAGTCACTGCGGTAATCGCGCAGATAGCGGACGTTGACTGGGTACCGTTCGCGGCCTTCGACCGTGGTGGTAACGCTCTCCCCGCCAACGGCCGACGTAAGAACCATTTCCACGTCGTCGATGGTCAGCCCGTAACGGGCGAGGGCATCGCGCTTGATGTCGAAATCAAGAAAGTACCCGCCGGCCGTCCGCTCGGCGAACACGCTGGTCGTGCCAGGAACATCCTTCAGAGCCATCTCAATGTTTTCGCCAATTTCCTGAATCTTGTTCAGGTCAGACCCAAGGATCTTGATTCCCAGCGGCGTACGCACTCCCGTTGTGAGCATATCGATGCGCGCCTTGATGGGCATGGTCCACGCGTTAGCCATGCCAGGAAGCTGCAGGGCGTCATTCAGGCCGCCCGGACCGTAGATTAGTTCTTGCGTGCTGATTCTGTCGGGCCAAGCGCGGCGCAGCGGCTTTTGCAGCCACTCGGGCGCCCAGCTCGAATACCACCGCGGTTTCTTGCGCCACTGATCGTGGGGTTTGAGAACTACAACGGTCTCTGCCATCGAGAACGGCGCAGGATCCGTGGCGGTCTCGGCGCGTCCGGTCTTGCCAAATACGCTCTCGACCTCTGGAAAGTCCTTTAGGATTTTGTCCTGTACTTGCAAAATCTTCGTGGCCTCGGTCACGGAAATGCCAGGCAACGTCGTTGGCATGTACAGCAGCACTCCCTCGTCCAGAGGAGGCATGAACTCCGAGCCCAGCCGGAAAAAAATCGGCACGGTGAGCACCATAATCAGCACGGCTGCAATTAGGGTCGTCCATTTATGCTCTAAGGCGAATTCAACGATTGGGTGGTAGATCCGCATGAGCGGCCGGCTGATGGGGTGCTTTTCCTCGTTGTGAATCTTGCCCACGACAATCGCGTTGATGACTTTCGCGATCCAACGGGGACGGAATGCAAATCTCTTCTGCCGGATCACAAGCAGTGAGACGGCCGGCCCCAAAGTAATGGCCAACACCGCCGCAATGGCCATCACGAAGTTCTTTGTGAAGGCGAGCGGTTTGAAGAGACGGCCCTCCTGTGATTCCAGGGTGAAGACGGGGAGGAATGAAACCGCGATCACGAGCAGGGCGAAAAAGCTTGGTCCGCCAACCTCCTTAATTGCTGTGACAATGACGTTGCGGTAGTCCGTAGGCTTGCCTTCCGCTTCCCAGTGTTCGAGTTTCTTGTGGATTTGTTCAACGACCACGACCGAGGCATCCACCATCGCGCCGATGGCCACCGCGATTCCACCGAGCGACATGATGTTCGCGGTCAATCCCATCGAATGCATCGGAATGAAGGAGAGCAAAATAGCGATCGGAATCGTGGCGATAGGCACCAGCGCGCTTGGAACGTGCCAAAGGAAGATGACGATCACCAAACTGACGATAATTAGTTCTTCGCCTAGCGTGTCCTTCAGGTTTTCGATGGAGCGCTCGATCAGCTCGGCCCGGTCGTAGGTAGTCGCAATCTTTACGCCGGGTGGCAGTGTTGGTTCAATCTCGGAGATTTTTGCACGCACCTCCTGGATTACTTTCTCTGCGTTTTCTCCGAAGCGCATGATGACCACGCCGCCGACGACTTCGCCTTGTCCATTGAGTTCGGCAACGCCACGCCGAATGTCGGGGCCCAGAGTTACCGTGCCAAGATCACGTACCAGAACCGGGGCTCCAGTTTGGGGATTGGCAGCCACCACTACTTTTTCTACATCCTGAAGAGTTCGGATATACCCACGCCCGCGAACCATGTACTCACGGCCGGTGAATTCCACGAGCCGCCCCCCAACGTCGTTGTTACTCTTGCGAACAGCGTCCGCGACCGCGTCGATGGAAATCTTGTAGGCCAGCAGCTTGTTAGGATCGACGTTGACCTGGTACTGCCGAACGAAACCGCCCATGGGAGCAACTTCGGCAACACCCGGTACCGCCTGAAGTGTGTATCGCAGGTACCAATCCTGATAACTCTTCATCTCCGGAAGCGTGTAATGACCAGTCGTGTCCACAAGGGCGTATTCGTAAACCCAACCGACTGCAGTTTCATCGCGCGCTAACTCAACGTTCACTCCCTGTGGTAGTCGAGGCAGAATGCTGCTCAGGTATTCGAGTGTGCGGGAGCGCGCCCAGTAGAGATCGGTGCCCTCGTCGAAGATGACGTAAACATAGGAATAGCCAAAGTCGGAAAATCCGCGGATGTCTTTGATTTTCGGTAGTCCCAACAACGAGGAGACGATCGGGTAAGTGACCTGATCTTCCATGATGTCGGGGCTGCGATCCCACCGGCTGTAGATGATGACCTGCGTGTCGGACAAGTCCGGAATGGCGTCGACCTTTGTATTCTTGAGGGAATACCAGCCGGCCAATACCGCCACGGCGGTAAAGAGAAAAACCATGAAGCGGTTCTGGGCGCAGTATTCGATAATTCGATTGATCATCGGATGACTCCGACTTCTTTCTTGAGTTCTTGCCAGGTCAGCAGCTTTCCGCCGTTTTGCTGTACGAACGCCTCGGCGTCCTGGCGCCGTGCGAACGCATAGGTGCTCGGCTCGCAGCGATCAAAAACCCGGCTGAAGGGGTGTTTTGTTTGATCGATCAGACTGCTGTTATGCGGATCACACATGGAAACCTGGCTGCCTTCAACGTAGAAAGCGCCATCGGGCTTCATCGGCTTATCGGAGACAAAGTCTGTGACTTCGACGACTTCTCCCGGCTTTCCCACTTGAAAATTGTGCGTAATCCCGCAACGAATGCAGCAGACGCGGACGCTTTTCCTCTCGATGACGACGGTGGCGCTGGAATGCGGATGAATGCCACGCGCACAGATAGTGCAAACTTGCGGCTTTGTCTCTTGCAGCCACCAATATCCCGCTCCTGCAATGCCCAACAGAAAGAGGATGCTCAGGCTTAAGGTTGCTGCTTTCCCTTTCTTCCTCATGGCTACCCTCTTCATCAGTGCTTCATCCCGCTCATTGCACTTTTCAAACGGCTTTCCGAGTCAATCAGGAAATTTCCAGAAGTGACGATCTTTTCGCCCGGCTTCAGTCCGGACGAAACGACAACGCGGTCGTCGAGATGGGGGCCGAGTTGCACCTTGCGTGGTTCGAAGTAGCCGTCACCGAGCACGACGAACACGATCTGCTCCGTCCCCGAGTCCAGCACGGCTTCCTGCGGAACAGATATCTGAGCGCCGTATGAGACGTTCAATTGCACTTCTGCGAACATCTCGGGCTTCAGATCGAAATCAGGATTCGCAAATTCCAGTCGAACCTTAACTGTTCGGGTGGTCGGGTCCACGGTGGGGTAGATGTAGACGATTTTTCCTCTGTATGTCTTCCCAGGAAGGTACGTGAGGGTCATGGTGGCTGGCTGGCCCACCTTTACATAGGGCACTTCGTATTCGTAGATTTCTGCATTCACCCAAACCGTGGAAAGATCGACGAGTTCGTATAGCTCCGTCTCTGGCGTCAAGTACATTTTTTCGTACACTTCACGCTTCATGACGAAACCATCCACCGGCGAGTACATCGTCATAGCTCGGCTCACCTGCCCGGTTTCATCCAGTTTTTGGATTTGCTCATCGCTGATGTCCCAGAGGCGCAGTCGCTCGCGTGCCGCCTGGAGCAGCGTTTCCGATCCTCTTGAAACCTCAGAGAACGGCGCTGTGCCGAGATCCTTTTGCGCCCGCCGGGCGATCAGGTATTCCTGTTGCGTGGCCACCAAGTCCGGGCTGTAAAAACTGAAAAGGGGTTGCCCTTTGCTCACCAGTTTTCCAATGAAGTCGACATAGATCTGGTCCACCCAGCCCGCGATTTTCACGTGAATCCTTGCAATCTTTGTCTCGTCCACCTGGACCTGGGCAACGGTGCGGATCACGCGGTTGGGCGATTCCTTCTTAACCACGTCCGTGCGTACGCCAATCAATTGCTGTTTCACAGGGGAAACCATCACGGTTCCCGGAGGCATGTTCGCCATGGCCTCACCCGTGTCTGCATACATGGGCACGAGATCCATCCCGTCCGGGGCCTTGCCCGGCTTGTCCGAGCGCATCCCAGGGTTCATAGCGTCGTAGTAGTAGAGAATCTTTCGCTCGCCGTGGGAATTTGCCTTATCAGTGTTTTGGCCGTGCGACATGTCCATTCCGGGCATGTCCATGCCAGCCATGTTCGCCATGTCTCCGCCCGTCGAAGCAGGCGCACTTTTGTCCGCATACTTCGGTACAAGATCCATTCCGTCTGGCGCTTTGCCCGCCTTCTCATAGTGGTGTTCGGGGTTCATCGCGTCGTACCAATAGACAACCTTCCTCTCGACTGCTTTGCCTCCGGCCGTCTGACCGTGCCCCGCATGGGCTGGACTTGCTTCGGAAGTTGTTTCCTGGGAGGTGGTCAGAACCCACGACGCGATGGGAACGCGATACAGGTAAACCACGACCGTCAGCGTCACAAAAATCGCTATGCTCACCCCTAGTGCCGCTCTCTTGAAACGTTTCATAGCTTCCTCACTTCGCCAGCTCGACGCTGGTAATTTGTTCCAGCGCGACGAGCGCCTTCTGATAATTCGCGAGTTCTTCGTAATAGTTGGTCTCGTATTCCAGGACTGACGTGAAGTTCGAGATCAAGCTCTCGAAATCCAAGGTCCCGGTCTGATACGCCGCCAGCGAGCTCTCCAGCGCCAGGGAAGATTGCGGGACAAGCGCCCGCGTGTACAGAGTCAGGAGTTCATCCGAAGCCTTTGCTCGCAGGAATTGGTCCTTGACCTGAAACAACAATTCGGTGTGAATTGCTTCGCGGCTCTGTTTGGCGCTTTCATGCGCGAAGTTCGCTTCGTTGAGGCCTTCCCGTTGCTTCTTCTTGTAGAAAATCGGTACATTGACGGTGAAATTGAAACCGTGCATGTCCGCCAAGTCGGGACGCTGCCAATAGTCATATCCCACGCGAAAATCGGGATAGTATTCCTTACTCGCCAGATTGACGGCGTATTGGCTTTGCTCGATGAGCTGCTCCTGACGGCGAATGTCCGGTGAGTTCTCAACACCCTGCTCGGTGAGCTCGTCAAGCGAATAGTTCAGAGGAGACTTCTCGACAGCAGTAAGCGTTCCGATCGGCGTCTCTGGTGCGCGCAAAAGCAAGGTATTGAGCCTTGCCAACATGCTGCCTTGGCGCTGATTCAGAATGGTCAGCGTCTGCAGGATTCGGCTAACTTCCAATTGGGCGCGGAGCACGTCCTGCTGAAGTCCCTTGCCGACCTTGTATTTCTCTTCAGCAATACGCGCCAACTTTTCGAGCAGGTCCTTGTTTTTCTGCGTAATTGCAATGGCTTGATCGACTGACCAGAGTTCGTAGTAAGCGGACTTCACCTCTGCCCGCACTTGTCGGCGGGCCGCCTCCAAATTCCACTTCTCAGCCTCGACATCTTTTTGTGCGATCTGACCGCGCAAGCCAAGTTTCCCGGGGTAAGGGATCTCCTGCATTGCGCTGATGCCGCGGTAACTGGAAGGATCGAGATGCTGCACGCTGAACGGTGTAATGTTTCCCATCCATCCCACACCTACCGTTAGGTCCGGCAGGGACTTCACCTGCGAGATCCGTGCCTTCTTTGACTCGACCATTTGGGCTTCCGCTTTGATCGCGGGATGTACGCGCTCCGCTTCTGCAAGCAAGCCAGCTAAGGTCACCGGTCGCACTTCCGGCTGCGCCTCTTGTGCATTTGTGGCGCCTCCCGGCAAAAGCAGCCCCAGCGTAGTCATCAAAATCGTTATAAGTTTCATTGCATTCCCCCTGACTCGTGTCCCAATCGTGAAGTCGATCAACTAGTGGTTGGGATTTGCCTTGCGCGGAGCAAGGGTCCACGCCCACGCAGGAGTTGATAAAGGGGGATTCTTAGATTAGGAAAACAGACAGGAGGGACTGCGGGTCTGCCGGCGGTGAAATCGCTACATCGCGACAAGCAAATGGCCTAGGAGCGGGGAAGGTGGTTGCTGTCGGTCGCCGATCAAGTCGCAATACGCCAATCTCAATGCGCTGCAAATCAGTATTCAGCTCTGTCCTGGCAGGCGGTGCTTGTGAAATCTGGCAGCAAGCAGGAACCGAAGCGGGAACAATGGACAATCCTGAATTTGACTTGTCCATTCCACCGCAGCCGCTTGGTGCGTGAGAATTCGGCATCGCGCAAATCGGAACCGCGCAGAGAGAGCCGGAGAGAAGGGCTCCAATCGCTAGCACGATCGTGCCCAGGCTTATGAGCCTGTCCCGGAAGCCCCGTTGTTGTGTCTGTGAACTCATTGCGTTCCGCTGCCAACTGTCCCAGAAGTTACGCCGCTCAATAACCGTTCTCTGTGACGTGCGTCACTGCTCAACGTGAGGACGGTGACATCGGTACGAACCCAAAACAGCCCCTTCCTTGTCCAGGTAGCTGCCGGTCGCTAAAACCTCGCCGGATGGCTATCTATCCAAAAACAACTGCACAAACGAAGCCAATCGCAATCACGAAGAAAACGATGCGTTTTCGCATAGGCTTATTTCTCCATCCCAGGTGAAGCCCCTGTGAACGGAATGTTCATTTCTCGGACGGGCCGGTCGATTTCGCCAGGTTGAGACGGTGCTTCGAGTCCATCGGTCAGCAGGTAAGCTTGGAGGGCCACAGAATTCGTTGCAAAACTTTCCAGCGCATTGATGTAGCAAACCTCAAGTTGCATCAGCGTGCGCTCCGCGATCAACACTTGCGGATAGGCGGCAGCCATCTCTTGGTACTTTTTGCTGTACATGTCATACGCTTTCCGAGCTCGTGGGATCATCTGGTTTTTGTACCGTGCGACGGCAGTCTGCGAGTACGTGTAACTCTGAACTACACTCGCCGCTCGCTCACGCAAAGCTAGTTTGACCCGCTCAAGCTCTCGTTGCGCACGCTTCACGTCCGCCCCCGAGGCGGCGATATTTCCCTGGTTGCGATTGAAAATTGGAATTTGCACACCAACATCGGCAAATCCTTGCAAGCCAGTGGGCCTGCCGGTTGTCTCCAGTAGTTCGCGGTTCTGCTGCAGTCCAGCACGCAGCTGCAAATCAGGAATCGGTTCACGCTTCGCCCGCGCAAGACTGGCTTCTGCCTTCTTGACTCCTAGTTCAGCAATCTTGACCGCCGGGCTCTCACTCACGAGTTTTTCGACGAGCTCTTCGGCGTCCACCGCTGGCATCTCCTCGAGGCTTCCCTCCAAGCGCATTAGCTGAAGGTGGGGATCGCCAACGACCGCCGCAAGTTCCTTCCAAACGCGGTTCTGATTCTGTTCGGCTAAAGTCACGGCAAGCTCTGCCTGTTGTGCCTCAACCTCAGCTTCCAGAACATCTGGGGTGTCCGCCTGCCCCACATTCGCGAGTTGGTGAGAAGTTTCAACGGCGTCCTGCGCTAGTTTGCTCAGGCTTTGTCTGACTTCCAGCGTGTGTTGTGCGGCCAGCGCCTGGATGTAGGAGAGCTTGACGTTCGTCAATACTCGCAGCTTCTGCTCCTCGGCCTCAGCCTCGGCTTGTTTTCTTTCTTGCTCGAAAACATTCCGATTCAATCCGAGCTTTCCTGCCGTCACGACATTCTGTTGGACAAAGAAGCCTTGCTCGCCGCCACGGAAAGAGCCACCTCGGATTTCTTCACCCAGATATCCGATCGTGGGGTTTGGATATAGCCCAGACTGTTTCTTCCGCCCTTCAGCGGCACGGATATTGGCTGTGGCCTGCGCAAGCGTTGGGTTGTGCTGTAGGGCCATCTGCTGTAGTTCTTCGAGGCTGATCGTTTTCTGACCGGATGCTGATGTCTGGGCAAGGCTAGGCGCGCTCATTGCGAACAGAACAGTGAAAACTCCGAGGATCACTCGCGCCACAGAGCGGAGCACCGATGTTCTTTGCCTCATTTGCAGGTTCGCGGTCCGTTTATTCATGGTCGTGCTCCATCCTTGGCATGTCCGACATCGGTTTCTCGCCTTGCTGTTTCTCTCGAAGCTTCATGATTTCGTCGTATTTGTCCGGTGGTAGAACTCGCACGAACGTCATCATTCCGGCCATAAAACCGCTCCAGCCAGGACGAAGGCCAAGGTTTTCGGGTTTATCGACCATCCTGTCCATCGCCATCATTGGACCTTCCATGAAGGCGTCTTGTGGGAACCCCGGAACAGAATTCGCATCTTTGCTCACTTGAGGCGCAGACATCTGCATTCCTGGCATGTCTTGGTTCTGAATTGGGCTATTAGCCTTTAATCGAGAATTCGATGTCGCCTGCTCCGCCGTCGAACCCACGCCCATCCCACGCCCGAGGCTCGGGCCGTTCTCCTCCGAAGTAGCATTGCCTCCTCTAAGCATTCCCATGCCCTGCTCCATTCCTTCTCCTGCCGGCATACCCATCCTTCGTGACATCGGCCCGACGTTGGATGACATCTGGTTCATCATGTGGTGCGGAAGGTGGCAATGGAGCATCCAGTCGCCGGGATTATTTGCTACGAACTCGACATCACGCGACTGAGCGACACCGACGAGAACCGTGTTGCCGGGCCCCCAAGTGGATTCAGGCTGACGGCCCCCTTCCGTCCCCGTGACGACGAATTGGTGCCCGTGTAGATGAATGGGATGGTGATCCATCCCCAGATTAATCAGGCGAATACGAACACGCTCTCCGTGCCGCACAATCAAAGGAGTTGTAGCTGGACCAGATTTTCCATTGAAGGTGAGCCAATTGAACTCCATGTTCATGGAGTTCGGGACGTTGATATTCGGAAGGATTGCGTACTCCTGCAGGACTATGACGAAGTCCTTGTCCACGGCCGGCTTGTGGGCTTCTTTCGGATGCATGATGAACGCGCCGATCATGCCCATCATTTCCTGCATCGCCATGTGCGAGTGATAAAAGTAAGTCCCTTCCTGGTTCAACGTGAATTCGTAAACGAACCGGCCACCCGGTGGGATCGCGTCTTGGCTGGAACCGGGCGCTCCATCCATATCGTTTCGAATCTCGAAACCGTGCCAGTGCATCGATGTTGCTTCCGGGAGGTGGTTGTCCGCGATGATGCGGACACGATCACCCTTTGTGACCTGAATCGTCGGACCGGGCGCGCTGCCGTTGTATCCCCAAAGATCCACGACTCGCCCAGGAACGATTTCCTGTTTCACCGGCTCTGCGATCAGGTGGAATTCCTTCACATTCCCGTCCATGCGAAATGGAAGATCAGGAACATCCGGCGTCTGGACAGGGACCGTTGCGACGCGTCCGTGTCCCGACGACGGACTACCTTTCCTTTCTTTCATCCGCATACCCTGCATCCCTTGAGACATATCCGTATCTTGGGCAGAGAGCACTCTGGCGGAAGCGAATATTCCTGCTCCCGCCAGAAAATTCCTTAAGAAGCCACGCCTGCTGCTCATGTTTTCTCCTCTTCAACAGACCAACTACCGATTGCAAAAAAGCCAGAACGAGAAATTTGGTAAATGGCAACGTTCAGACGCACCCGTGAAGGCGAATCGCAGCCTTGGACGAGCGTCTGACGAATCAGTGGGGTTCTAGATACGGAGAGGGGCGGAAGGTGAGGAACTTCTGGCGCTTCCTGAGGTGTCGAGTCGCAACTGCCGTTTCGGATTGTCGATTGGTTGTGGAGCGTCGGGAGAGAGCGTCGCAACGTACGACGGTGCGCTTCCACTAAACTTATCTTGGGATGTGGAGCCTTCCTTAATCGCCTGGTCCTGAACCAATTTGCCGCAACCAGAATTCAGAATCAATCCCGATGTAGACGGACACTCCGGGCAACGCATCCCGTGACCATGAACATGCGAATTCTTGTTGCTTGGTTGCGCCCCATCCTGGTGATGATGCGCCGCCTCAGTCTTTGCTGACTTTGAGGAAGCACAAAAGCTTGCGCACATCGCCGTAGCAACTCCATTGGCGCCGGAGAGACTGAGGACGAGAACCGAGATTAGGAGTTTCAGCCGCATCTCAGTCTGAGGATACACTCCACGTAGTGCCGAGGCAACAACGCTTGAAAGCCGCTCAGTGCCCGTGCATTCCAAGACCATGACCTGTGAGGCGCAGAAGTATAACCACGACTACCAGCACGCCGATGATGGCGAAGAATGCTTTAACTCCGAGTGGAGTCTTGTTGTCAGGCTCCCCTTCTACTCCGCGCCTGTCCTGTTGTCTGCGTAGCCCGTAGGCAGTCAATCCCCATGGTTTGTATATGCCCAGCGCCGTGATGCCGAGAAGCAGTACTATGGCGAGGGCGGATTTGCGCACAAGCTCGATCTTCAGGGGAGCAAAATCAGTAGCAAATAACTGCGTTGCGGTGGCACCAGACACCCGCTTTGCCGCCAGCGCTATGGCGCTGTACTGGTGCATGAGCAGAAGAGACGTCACAATGAGCGTTAGCCCGAATTTGATAACGACCCAGTAATACCGAAACAAGCCCCACGGAGTGCCGAGCGCGTCGATGATTCCCGTCGCCAGCGCGCCAAGGCAAAGTTTAACTGGAGCCCTTCAGTGGAATCGCACGAGCGGAGTGAAACCCCGCCCGTGCGATCTTAATTATCTGGTGCTTCCTACTTCATTCCCTGTCCTTGTTGCTGGTTTTGATCGAGGTCTACAGCGTCTCCGAGGTTAGAGTTTCCTTCGAGAAATGTTATTTGCTGAACTTCGTCCGAGTGGGGGCCGGTGTAATGCAAGATGAACAATCCGTTGCGGACATCAATGACGTAGATCAGCCCATTTCGGATGATCGGATAGCTCCAAAGGACGACCTTCGTCTTGAAGTCGGGATTGGTGGTATCAGGGTTAAGGAGCTCGGCCACAGTTGTTGCCGGCCCTGCGCTGAGGGCTGGATCCTCGGTGGCAACCACTGGGATCGGCGCTGGTCTGAAAAAGCCAGCTTCTGTAGGGTTGCTCGGATTCGCGATGTCGATTGCTTGAACCCCGTTGGAGTGCCAGTCAATAAAAGCCAGGTCCTGGAGCACAGTGGGGTTATGCGTCGAGAAGCTCCGGAACTGCTCCGCGACGGGCGAATCAGCAGCACTGCCGCAGAAGGAAAGTTGGTTCTGGTCTAAGAGAAACTCGCCGGTGATGAAAGGACGCGTCATGTCAGAAATATCGATTAGTCGCATCCAGCCCCACCTGCAGCCAAATTCATTTAGAGTGAAAGTGCCATATATCTCGTCAGTTGTGAGCGCGAGATGCCTTGAGGGTACTTGGACCGCTGAGTGGCTGTTGGGGCAGTCCTTTGCAATCGTTCCTGTTGAGTCAAGCCTCCCACAGCCATTTGGAAATACGTTTGGGACCGCCGTTGGGTCCGGTGGATTCTGCAACCAGACCGGTCGATTCGTGGGATCAGTGATCAGTTTATCGTTCAGAGAGAGTACGGTTCCTGGCGCAATTTTATTCCCCGCTACATCGCTGGTGTTTAGAACCAGGAAGTGGCCGGCCTCGAGTGCCATGTAGGTGACGCTGCCATCAGGTTTCACCCCGATCGAGTGAACGAAGAGATTGCAGTCGTACGGACCGCAGCGATCCGGAGAATTCGGATCAAAGGGATAGTTGGCCTGACTGGTGCCGGGATAGCGGTTATTCCAATTCCCTTCGGCCACTTCGGTGACGGCGCCACCCTTCGGAACTTGGCTAATGTCCACAACCAGCAAGTTCGGAACCGTCGCCTCGGTTGTGATCGCCGGCGTCGTTATAAAGAGCAGCGCCCGGTTGTTCTCATGCGGATCAACCCACAGGAACATCTCGTGTGGCTTCACTGCCAAGCCTGCTTTTGAGGTCGGTACGTAATGTGAGATGAACTGCGGGTTCGTCGGGTTCTTCAAGCTGAAGAACTTCAAGTCGAAAGGCGCAGCGGTGTCGTTGCTGCCGACGCAGGCGTGGATCACCGAGCTGCAACGGAAATTCATCGTGATTAGCAACTGCGCGCTCGGCCAGACGCGGAGTTCGCGGGAAGTCTCACTCTGGGGCAGCCCCGCTGCGTTCAGCGGCGGGGGGATCTCCCCCACAACGGTAGGGTTAGACGGGTCTTGGATGCTGAGAATCAATATCCCTGGGTGGGGATGCAGGCAAGCATTCAAGCCAAAACTCGGGTCGGTCCGACGAGGATCGCCGAAGCCACAGCGGCTTGAGCCATCCGTTCGGTTGCCGATGTAGATAAAGTTCTGGAAAATCGTTGCGGCGGCGTTCATACCTCGGTTGAATAACGGATTCTGGCCAACAACCTGGAAATTCGACGACTCTTGCGCGACGGCCGGAATGGAAAGGATCAGAAGGAGCAGCGCACCGACAACTAGGAACTTGATTTTCATGAATTATCCTCCTCGCGGATCAATTGAAGATTGTGAACTGGATCTTGTTTGGGGAAATGTCGGACCCGAATCGACTGAATTTGGTCTGAAACGTACTCTCAGGTATGAACCCAATTCAACCGAAGCGGTTTCTTGGTGCTGTGATAAGCTGCTGTCTCTTGCGTTCGCATACCGCGACACCATCTCCCTGAGCCCTGCGAGAGTCGTGTGACGGCGGAGGCACCCAGGGCCCACGAGTTCCTTTCCGCTACGGTCCTAGAAAGGACCAAGCGGAAGCAGAAACAGAAACAGTCTTTCGGAAAGAAACTACTGGCTGGGAAATAGACGCTGGGTGGATTCTAGCAGAATAAGACGCATAGTCAATTACCCTTTTTCGGCTAGAAAAGTTATCCGACGCGAGTATTGCAATCCGATGGCAACGTTCCTGTTGTCCATCATTCCGCTGACTTGTCGTCGCGCCCGGCACGTGCCTCAAACGCTGCCCCAAATCGGGATAGGGGGAACGATCGCTCGTCCTCCCGAATGGTCAAGATACTCGTCCCGGTCACTGCCCTCGGCAACAACTCATCGGTCAGCGCCCGTCGATGATAGATCAGGCGCGGGAGGTCTTTTGCCAGGGGAGATTCCCCGCATCCTTACTATATGCGCTCATTGTGAGCCATCGCCCGCTGTCCCATCGCCTTTATGCCGCTTGCCTCTCGTAATACTTCAGCAGGCCGCCCAGTCGTTCTCGACACCGCACTGCTCCCGCGTCCCTTCTTGCCTCCGTCTGCAAAGGAAACAAGATGCGATTGCCTTTGCCCTGATGGTTCCTCTCTTCATGGTAATGCAGCAAATATTGCTGCAAGGCTCGCCGCAGCGAAGCCTCTCCCAATAGGATGAGCTTTGCCAGGCATTCCTCTTTGACTGATCTCA
>Ga0310916_10001034_pt1 | contig 16122 bp, 23 predicted proteins | sample GREbulkMGLF176_FD_203444 | JGI IMG/M metagenome (GOLD analysis project Ga0310916, IMG submission 203444) | Lab enrichment of tropical soil microbial communities from Luquillo Experimental Forest, Puerto Rico - GRE.bulkMG.LF176 | ecosystem: Environmental > Terrestrial > Soil > Tropical forest >...
GGCAACGTTTGTGGCCGGAATGGTTCACCGACGAGATGTTTGAAATTGCTCGTAGAGATACGCGCAACTGGTCGGCGCTCTACCAACAGACGCCGATGCCGGAGTCGGGCGATTTTTTCAAAAGCGACTGGATCCGCTGGTATGACCGGCCGCCGCCGCGCGAGGAGCTGCGCACCCTCCTGCAACTCCCGCTGGCGCGCTTCAGGCTCTTCGATGAGGTTGATCGTGCGGCGCCCGCCGGAGGTCTCGATCCACGCCGGCAGCTGGCGAAAGCGGCCGGTAAAGCCGAATTCCTCCAGCAGCAGATTGACCTGGCCGACATCGCACAGCTCGCCCGCCGCCACCGAAACCGCGAGGCAGCGCACATTGTTGTCGCTGCCGAGCCAATGCTCGATCGTGTAGGTGACGCGAAAACCTTCCGGCAGCTCGATCGTGAATTCGGGCGGCACTGGGACAGTCTCGCCGCGGCGACGGCGCGCCAGCTGGCGCTTGACAGTCTCGGCCGGCAGTGGCGCCGCCTCGGCTTTGGCGCGCAGCGCGGCGATGCGCTGCCGCTCGGCGACGCCGATCAACAACGTGTTCATTCGAATTCGCTCCCCGGCCGGATATCGGCGATCAGACCGCGCTGGGCGAGCTGGCGGACGACCTCGACGGCGATGCGGCCGGCAATTGCGGTAAAATCGAGCTGCTCGATGGTCAGATCCGGCCGCAATCGACACAGCTGCGCCTCGGCGGCCGCGGCGATAAAGCGGCGCGCCTCGAGATTGGCCGGCAGTGCCGGCAGCGCGCTGTGGTTGGGCCGCGGATGACCGAGCTCCAGCCCGGCCTGCAATTGCCCGGGGGTCGGCCGGCGCCAGGTCGTGCGGCGGCTATGCACCGGAGGCCTCCGCTTCGTACCTCGCACAGACCGTCAGCGCTCTGGCGAGCAACGACGGCGGCCGATCCGACAGGCCGCGCGCGAGCTCTGCCGCCGGAACGCCGCGCTGCAGGCAATCGCGGCTCAGCGTGATGCAGGCGTCATGCACCAGCGCGTCGAGGGCCGAGCCCGCGCCGTGTGCCGCTGACAAAAAGAATTCCTGGCACCGGCCGGCCGCATCGAAACTCGCCGACAGGTTCCACAGGCCGGTCGCCGCATCCTCGATCAGCTCGGTGATGATCGCGCGCCGGTTCGGCGGCCGCAGCCGCGTCGCCGGCCGCAGCATCTCGCCATTGCCGGTCTCAGGCATGACCGGCCTCAGCGACATGATGCGCGGCCACACGCTCGGCCGCGGCGCAAGCCTCGCGGATCTCCGTGATGATCAGGCCCCAGCTGTCGAGCGAGACGCACACCCCGGGGGTCGGCCGGTGATAATCGTCGGCCCACATGAAGGTGAGATCATCGCGGCCCCTCGCTCGCAGGGCCTCGCAGGTGGTCTCGATCGTGTCGGTCATCCGGCGCACGATGTCGACGGTTGCGGCAAATTCCTGCGGAGCGCCGCCCGGCAAGAGAAAGACGACGCGCATCTCGCCGGTCCGTGGAGCCCAAGTGATCTTCAGCTCCAGCTGCATCAACGCGGATTTCATTAGCCGGCCACCAGCGGCCAGATCGCGGCCACCAGCGACCAGATCGCGCTGCCGAGCACCCAAAGGAGCGCCCATAGCACGAGCGAAACAAACAGGATCGCGACGCCCACCTCGCCATGCGAATACCGCAGCATCCCATCGAGCGGCGCCGGCGGGACATCCTGCAGCGGACAAGCGGGGTTCAGCTGGTCAATTCCTTGATCACCCACACGCAGCTCTCCTCGAGTAGCGGCCGTGATGCAGCTGGTTGAGCTGCTGTTTGACCCCGCGCTACGCCGCCTCGATCGCGTCGTGCCGCGCCTTCTCTTGGGCGCTCAGCGCTCGGTACCGCCCTCGAAACCGTGAGACGTGTGCCTCATCGCCGGCGACCATTTGACGGCCGTCCGGCTCGCCCTCGTACAGGTGCTCGGTGTTCACCATCGCCATCCCCCACTGTTGGCGCCGTAGGCGCCGCCGATGCCGCGGCACAGCGCGGCCGGACGTCCGCCGGCCACGCCACGTTCGCCGGCCAATGCCGATCAAAGAACCGGGACGCGCGCTCGGCGCTGCCGGCATAGCAATCGAGCCCGCTCATCAGTCGATGAAACAACTTGTCATTGTCTGCGGCGAGCTCGCCCATCCGTGAAATCGAAATCCCGGCCCAGTCGATATAGACGTTGGCCAGCCGCACCAGCTCTGCGGTCGAATACATGGCGCAAGTCTGATCGCAAGATTTCGGCGCCGTCAAGCGGGCAATGCCGTTATAGAGGCATTATTTCGCCGGTTAATCGGCAATCCATTCGGGATTAATCCGCGATTTTTCCCGGATTCTTTGGCTAGATCAGGGGATTAATGATCGCAAACTTTCGGAGAATACGGTATCAGACGTGGCTGTGACAACGGGATGACCGACACGCGAACATGTCCGCATGGTCCGAAGAAGACTTCCAGCAGCGTTGCCACCGGCGCGCCGCCGAGCTCGGTCAACCGCTGCGCAAGTTGCTCGACCGGGAAGGCCTTGGTCACGATACAATGGACGTCCAAACCAGCCGTAGAGTAACCACGCTTGAGAAAATAGCGCGCGCTCTGCACTGGTCGCTGGCCGAAGTCATGGGCTTTTCGGTGCTGGGCAGAATTTCGCCGGATCTTCTAGAGATCGCATTTAATACGGCGCAGGAAGCGTTGATGACACATCTCCCGCCGGGAGATCCTAGTAGTTCCCGACGGGTAATTCGCACCGCCGCACGGGTTTACAATGTCCTGCATGCGGCGCAAAGCGAGGGGAGTCCAATCGACGGCGCGATGCTGGCGGCGATCCGCCGCACCATCGTTGAGGTTTGGGGCGCCGAGGATGCCGGAGGCCCGGCGGCGGTCGTGCCGAATTTGGATCCCGATAAGCGCGGAGCCGGCTGATGACGACGACGAGAAAAATCCCAAGACCCAGGTTTGCGAGCAGCCACGCCCAGCCGCCGATCGGCGCCTCGACATAGATCTGCCGCGCAGCCGGCAAAAGGCCGACCAAGAACGTAACGGCGCCGGCGCGGCCGCCGGCGTAGACGGTGCTGACCAGCGCCGCAACAAGTAGCAGCGGCGGAACTCTGGTCACGCCAGCGGGATGCATCGGCCACATCAGAGCGAGCGGCCACGACGCTGCCGCCAGGGCCGCCGCCACCGCAAGCTGCGGCATCATCCCAGCCCTGACTGGCCGCTTCTGACCGGCACGCTCGGCCGCCTCTTCGTGGCGCAGCCGCTCGATTTCGCGCGTGACGAGCGGGGAAAACTCGTTCATGGGCGCGATCCTTCAATCTGTTCGGAGCCTCACCCTTGCTCGGACGGATCACGCCCATCTGCTCGGGCCTGTGTGTGAAGCTTTTGTGACCGGTTAACCAACCTCGGCCGCGAAAGTCAAGCAACGGTTAAAAAAGGAGGCGGCTCACCTGCGGATTTAGGATTGTACCGGCAAATTGTTGCCGGTGTAGCGGCAAGCCGGGTTGACAACGCGGCAAAGTTCCGGAACCGTTAAGCGCAAACTTTCGCCGACTCAAAAACGGGAGGGGGGATGGCGACCAAAGCGCAGGAACTCGCGGGGTTGAAAAACCGCACCACCTGTCTCGGCAAGGCCGCCGACGAGGAGCCGCTGTTTGTGCTGCGCGCGCAGGACAAGTTGATGCCGACGGTCGTGCGGATTTGGAAGGAGCTCGCGCTGTTCCACGGCCTGCCCTATGAGCGGCAAGCCGACTGCGACGCGCTGATCCGCGCCGCCGAGGACTGGCAGCGCATCCATCATCTGTCCGTCAAGTTCCCCGACTGAGACCGATGACGCGCGAGCCGGAGCGCCGCAGCCGGGCGGGGGAAAAGGTCATGCGCCGCCGGGGGCGGCCGCTGCTGAGGCCTCTATCGGATAGCGTGCGCCTCGAAATGGACGGCGGCGAGGCAAGTCTGACGATTGCGAGCGGATCGCCGAGGCGATGGATTGGCGACCTCGGGCGCGGATTGGGACACCCTTCGATCATGAGGACGGGTTCGAGCCATGAGCAACACGCAGGTCTTTTTCGCGTTCCTCGCCGGCGGCATGCTCGCGACGATCTATATCGCTCGCAGCCTGCCCAAGACCGTCAGGCGCTACCTCGAGGTCCATGCCGGGGTCGAGGCGGCGCTCGCCGAGCACCAGCAGCTGCTCACCGAGGAACGAGCCTATATCGAGGCGATGCAGCAGCTGCTCGTCATCGCGATGGCGCTCAGGCTGATCGCTCGGCCGCCGCGGCGGATCAGCGAGCTGGTGCCGTGGGACCCGGCCTGGCGCTGCCCCGATTGCGGCTCGATCCAGCCCGCCAGGCCTGGGTGAGTCACAATGGCGCGGGCGCCGCTAACCTTCCGGCAACGTGACATCACCGCGGCGATCAAGGCGGTTGCGGCGGCCGGGCACACCGTCGCTCGAGTTGAAATCACCAAAGACGGCCGCATCTTAATAGAGGTGGCGCCACCTGGCGCCACAGCGGCAGCGGAGCCGCTTCGCAACCCCTTGGACAAAGTCTATGCCAATGACTTCGAGCCCTAAGTATCTGAATGAATTCCGCGATCGCCATGGGCGAGTGCGGCGATATTTTCGCCGGCCGGGCCAGAAGGCGATCGCGCTGCCGGGCGAGCCCAACTCGCCCGAATTCATGGCCGCGTATCTTGACGCCCTCGGCAAGGTCAAGCCGGCAAAGCCCCGGGCCAGCGCCTCCACGTTCAGCGCGGTGATTAGCGAATATTATACGAGCGCGGCGTTTCTCGCCCTCGCCGAAAACACGCGCAAAAACCGTCGCTCGTTCCTGGAGCGGATCCGCAGCAGATTGGGCGACGATCCGGTCACTGCGATGACCCAGGAACATGTCGCCAAGATCCTCAGCAAGTTGACGCCAGCCGTAGCGCACGGCTACTGGCAGGCATTGCATGCGCTGATGGCGTATGCGGTCAGTACTGGCCGACGCAAGGATGACCCCACTGCCGGCGTCAAGCGCGTCGCAGTCAAATCCGAGAAGATCCACCCGTGGGTCGACGCCGAGCACGCGCAATACAACGCGAGCCATCCACTCGGCACGATGCCGCACCTAGCTTGGGCCTTGGGTTTCTACACCGCGCAGCGGCTCGGCGATCTGATCACGATGGGTCCCCAGCACGTCGTCGACGGGATGATCCATATCGCGAAGCAGCAGAAAACCAAGGCAGAGGTATGGATCGAGATCCACCCCGAATTGGCCAAAGCGACCGCCGCGATGAAAGTCACCGGCACCAAAACGTGGCTCGTCAACGAGCGCGGCGCGCCATTTACGGACGGTAGCTTTGGCAATGCGTTCCGCAGATGGTGCAATGCGGCGGGTCTGCCTCAGTGCTCGATGCACGGATTGCGGCATGCCGGTCTGACTTGGTATGCCGAATGTGGCGCCACGGCTCCGGAGATCCAGGCGCGCGGCGGCCACAAGACCTTGGCCCAGGCGCAGCATTACATCGAGCTCGCCAACAAAAAGAAGCTGGGACGCAGCGGCGGCGCCAAGGTCGCCGACCGGCGCGCCGGCGAGTGAAAGAACGCACCGGCAACGGCGGACTTACAAACCTGCCCGGCAGCACTTACAAACCGCCATGACGACGCCGTATAAGTGCTTGAGCTATAGTTGATTTGAGGCTACTTGCCTTCCGGGATGGTATTCCATCCCGAAGTACCACTGGTTGCCTTTCTTCGTCTGATGCATCTCGGGATCGCGCGCCTTGGCGGCATTCTTGGTCGAGGACGGCGCATTGATGATCGTGGCATCAACAATCGTGCCGGTGGCCACCTTCAGCCCCTTCGCGGCCAGGTGGCGGTGCACCTCGTCGAACAACCGCCGGCCCAGATTGTGCTCCTCGAGCAGGTGGCGGAAGCGGCACACTGTCGTCTCATCCGGCACCGCCTCGCGCCCGAGATCGACGCCAACAAAACGCCGCATTGCCAGCGAATCGTACAGCGCCTCCTCCACTGCCGGGTCCGACAGATTGAACCACTGCTGCAACAAATAGATGCGCAGCATCCGCTCGACGCCGATCGGCCGCCGGCCATTGCCGGGCTTGGGATAGAACGGTTCGATCAGCTTGCACAGCGCCGACCACGGAACCACACCCTCCATCTCGGCCAAAAACGCCGCCCGCCGCGTGGTCTTGGCGTAGCGATCAAACCCCACCGTCGCCAGTGTCAGCTGCTTCATTCCCCCCAACCCCTGCGCAACAACGCCCCCAGTTGCGCTTCATACCACGATTATTGACTGATGCCTTTTGCAGAGGTTCCTAAGCAGTTCGAGCCGCGCAAAGATGTTCTCCCACTAGTCTTTCGCACAACTGAGCAATCCGGGCCATGACTGGGAAAGACACTAAACCCGACGTTCAGCCAAAATGGCTTCGGCCGATCGATCCGCTCATTGCCGCAAGCTTGCCGATCCGGATCGATCCCCGTCTCGCAGTGGGTCATGACACCGCCGGCCGGCTACGGAGCGACGCCGAGCCATTGCTAACCATGGTCACTGTATTCGTGACGAGCAGCTACAATAACGTCCTGGCGGCCGAGATTACCGATGACGTGGAGCACGGGCTGCATGTGCTCCTGCGCGCCGCGACGGGCGACGAGGCCGCCTACCTTCTGCGCGCGGCCGATGCGGAGGAGCGAGACCACCCGGAGAGCGCCGGACGCGACATCACCTGGCAGGTGGCTCGAGACTCCGAACATATAACGGAGCCCGCAGTCGTCCTCTGGTCGGGCGAGGTGCTGCTGAAGACAGGCAGGGGCACCTCCGGACCTTTCTATACGCATCAACTGGCGGCAGCCGCGTGGGCATTCTCGACTGCGCTCGGCATAGCGCGCAAGGAGGTCTTCGGTGTGCAGCTCGTGCGGTGGCTGTGCGCTAGGAGCAAGGCGGATTTGCTGCTCGAGGACGAGGATAGTGAGATCCGGCGGCTCAGTCGTTTCTGGATGGCGCCGATCCGCACCGCCGCCGTCTTCCCGATCCCGCTTCCCGGCCAGAAGCGGGAAGCCGTCACAGCGCTCGCGTGATCGAGTCGAAGCCGCTCGGGCAGGCAGAAAGGATTCGACCGGCAATGGCAATCCACCGGCTGTAGGCGCCGCCCGACGCCTCACCGCCATGCGTGATTAATGCCAATTTCCGACATAGGTGGCGTCGCCTCCGGTACTCCGGTACCGCCCGGCCCTACTTTATGACACCCACCCCGCCGTGATGCCGCAGGATCGACGTGGCCAGTTACGTCGGGTTGTCGGGAGTGAGGCAGTCGCCGACGATATCGCCGCCACGGGCGCGATCAGGTCTCCCGGATCAGTCGCGCAGGCGCCGCTTTCGGGTCTACATGTCTCCCTGGCCTCGCGGGGTCCTATGCAGCTGCGTCCCGACGCGCGGCGCCGGGTCATCCTCCCTCACCCGGAAGACACCACCCGTCGTCTCGGCTTTGGATCCCAAGCACCATCGCGCAACGAACGCGTTCGCAAGCGTCGCATCCGCGAAGTAGATCGAGATCGCGTCGTTCAAGACCCCGCGCACCCCGGACGGCGTCGTCGCCCATCGATCGGACCCGCAATTCTCGTCGAGCCAAGCGGTCATTTGAGTAAGGCGTTGCCCGAGACCGCGAGGCGGAACAGCGATCCTGACGCGGACAGGAAAGCTCCGCTCGGCCGACGTAATCATTTCGCGCGAGTTTCCTGGCATCTCGTGTTCCTCATTCGTTCTACGCTAGACTGCCATGCCCGCTTGATCCTGTCGAGCGGCTTGGTCGTGCATGTCGGGTGACCCTATTTTTCGAGGATGTGCGGCCGTGTCCGCCTCTCCTCGGATGTCAGCGAGATCAAGCTCGTGTTCTCGATTCCGCCCGCATCGGCCCACCCCTAAACATCGGGCCGAGTTGGAACGTCGCGCCGACTGACCCCCTTCCCGTCGTCCACTACGATGCAAAAGCCCACGAGCGCAGCTTGGACGTGATGCGGTCGGGTCTCGTGCCGTTCTGGCCAAGGACATCAAAGTTGGCTTCGCCAATATCAACGCCAAGGCCGAGGGGATCGAAAGCAAGCCCGCTTTCCGGGAAGCATTCCAGCAGCGTCGCTGTCTCGTGCCCGTCGATAACTTTTACGAGTGGAAGAAAACCAAGGCGGGAAAGCAGCCCTATACCGTTGCACTGGCGGACCAGCGCTTGATGGCGTTGGCCGGCCTGTGGGAGAATTGGCGCTCGCTCGGCGGACTCTGGCGAGAGGTTAGGTCCGACAAGCACGAACCGGATTGAGAGGGAGGAATCCAATTTAGCGCCTGGTGGCGCGGCGCCCGGCTGGAGAGTCGCCGAAGACGATCTCTGGAATAGTGATCAACCATCTCGATGGCGTCGCCGATATTGACCTGCGTCAATGACCCTCCTTGTGGCTCCACCCATCCTGAAACCAAGCGCGAGGCCCCCGCTCATTACCCAGTCGGGAGATGACTGCGCACGGAGGAGGGAAGCGATGAACGCCAAAGATGTAATGTCGCCAAGAGTGGTGACCATCTCGTGCAAGGCGACGGTCTCGGAAGCGGCAAAGCTAATGCTCGATCGCCGCATTAGTGGTCTCCCGGTGGTCAATGAGGAGGGACGGCTCGTCGGCATGGTCACAGAAGGCGACTTGCTTCGGCGGATCGAAATCGGGACCGAACTCCATCCGTGGGCCCGGAACCCGCGATCCATCAGCGACTTCAAATTATTTGGCGAATATTTCAGATCGCATGGTAGATACCTCGAAGACATCATGACCCGAGACGTTGTCAGGGTGTTTGAGAACACGCCGCTGGCAAAGGTTGCTGCTCTGCTGGAATTGAAGCGGATCAAACGGGTGCCGGTGATGGATAACGGCAAGATGATCGGCATCATCAGTCGTGCGGACTTTCTTCGGGCCTTGGTAGGCGAGACCCAATCACCCGCTTTTCTTTCCTGATTATCGACATACTTGCGATGAGCTTGGCGGGTCCCGCCCGTGAATTGCGTAGCACTGGCCTCGCGGTCGCGAGGTTGCCGCCGCAGCCGGCGTCGGCATCGATATGGATCAAGGGAAATGAATCCGAGTATTCGGTCCGGGTCAACGGCGGCGGTTCTGGCCGTTGGGCAAGAGCATCAACCTCGCCCCCGACCACCGACGATCCGCCAGTTCGAATCAATCATCTCTTTGTGCGACTATTCGAGATGAGGCAGGGTTTGAGCCGTGGTCCGGTCGTTCAGAATTAGACGCAAAGGAATCTTGGGTTTCGTCAGTGAAGCCCCGGGGCTCCCAAAGTCAATCTGTTCCGCAGCAGGTTGAGAGGATAAGTTGAAGCTCAAGGCAGGGCTTCCCGTGAACTTCTACGCTGCGCTCCAAGCCGCCGGGATGCCGGAAGTGCCGGGAGAATTCTCGGTAGTGCCGCAACATCAGGTCATTCCTAGCGCCATCCTCGCCGAGATATCGGATTTCATTCTCTCCTTTGACCGCGTTACTGCCCGTGAGGCCTGGCAGGGGGCGGCCTTGCGCGATGCGCCAGCAATTGCGCAGATTAGACGACCGGAGGTTTGTTTTTTCAGCGCGTGGGATTTTCATCTTCCCCCTGAGGGCGGCTGGCAGCTGATCGAGTTCAATGACAACGGATCTGGTTTCATATTTGCCGCGGTCATCAATGCTCAGTACTACGAGACAGCGGGTCTGGGACAGGAGCAACGGATAATTGCGCCTGCCCGTTTGCCCGCATTCAACCGGCATATTGGAGACTTGGTGGAGCAGGAGGCCAGGGCATTCTTTGGAGAATGCCCTGCAGACTTGTTTCTTGTTCTCGACGATGCTGAATCTTTGCAACAAGGCAAATTTCGCAAAGAACTCCGGCTAGTTTGCGATCTGTTACGCCGGCGCGGCTGGCGGGCCGAGCTCGGCTGCCCCGCAGAGGTTCACTGGGATGGCCAGCAACTGCTGTTCAAAGGGCAGGCGGTGAGCTTCGTCATCAATCGCTCGACCGATTTCTTCTGGCAGTCTGAGGATTTCTGCGCCCTACGGAAGGCTTATCACGGGGGTCGCGTCTATGTCGCGCCAAATCCTTTCACCTATGCGACGCGCAGCGACAAACGGCTGCTGGAATGGCTATCGCTGCCGCATTGGGACAGAGAGCTGGGAATAGCGCTCGAGGAGCGTCAGATCCTGAGCGACCATGTAGCGGAAACGCATCTGATCCGCGCCGAAAACGTGGAAGCGCTGGCGCAAAGAAAGCAGGAATTTGTGTTCAAGCCTGTGCATGGCTTCGCCGGCCGCGGGCTACTGGACAACGTCACAGTGGGGCGGGCGCGCATGCGCCGCTTCACGAAGCGTAGCGAAGGCTATGTAGCGCAGAAGTGGGCTCCGAAGACCTCCATGGAAACCGATGGGACACCCTTGTGGACGGATCTCCGCGTCTGGGCCTACCGCGGGGAGATTTTTCACCTTTCTGGTCGCGGCTCACGGCGGCCGGACCGGCTGGATTTGACCCCGCCCGGCGGATGGTTGCCGACCTACGCGTCTCTTTAAGCCCTGCTTAATTAAAACCGTGGAGTTAGGAACCACGCGGTGAGCGGTGGAGACGATCGGCACGCAAATTTCTAGAAGAGTCGCACTCATCGGCAATCACGGGGACCAGCATGAGCGCCGCGGTGATCGAGCACGCCTTCAAGGCCTTCTCCGCGACCAAGGAGATAGACCAGGGTGCCTGGTTGGGCCTATCCACGCCGGATCGGCCGTTTTGCTATTGCCGAGCCGCTGGGGTCTCGCTCGGCGCACTCGCGCTCCTCTGCTTCGCGACGGCGCCAAGCTCTCTCGGTTGAACGGCAGCTTAACGCAGTACTGCCCGACCCGCTCCTTGCCCGCCCTGCAGCGTGGCACCCGATTTCACCCTTCATACCGCAGGCACCGAGCCAGGAACAATCAACGAGTGTTAGCAATCGCGAGCCAGTTGTACCCCAAACCGTTCAGGTGTGGGCACCATGTACTCTCGGATTCCGCACCAGTGCCGCCCACCGACCAACGCCAGAATTTGCTTTCTTTCTGCCTGAACGATTTGCGCGGAACCACGGCTCGCTCTAGCCTGCAGTCCCGAGCTTCTGCGTCAGGTATTTGACCGCGTGGCCAAATGTAGCGAGGTTCGGATAATCGATCTCAGGAATATCGATCTGCAGCCGCTGGCTCAGCGCCGTCACGAGGTTAAGGAAGTCCATTGAATCAATGTCGAACTCTTCGCGCAGGTCGGCGTCCGGATTCAGCCCGATCGCGTCGATCTCGGGAGCGATGCGGCCGAGCTCATCGACCAGAACAGCGGTAACGTCATTGCGTGTCATAGGGCCTCCGGGTTCTGCAGTCGGCGATCGATGTCGGCGAGAAACAGTGCGCCGCGATGTCCGTCACTGGCGCGGTGGTCGGCCGCGAGCGTCGCGGTCAGCACGCGCCGGAGGGCCACCTGCCCGCTCGCCGCCCACGGCCGCTCAACCGGCGCGCCAAAGCCCACGAGCGCCACCTGAGGCGGATATATGATGCCGAACACGGCCTCGACGCCCCGCTCTCCGAGATTGGTGACGGTAATTGTCGGATCCGAGAGCTCAGAGCTGCGCAATGCGCCGCTGCGCGCACGAGCGACGAGATCGCGCAACCGCGCCATCACCTCATCGAGCGAAAGCCTATTCACGTCGTGGATCGCCGGCGCGATGAGGCCGCCGCCGCGGATCGCGATCGCCGCGCCGATATGGATGCCAGCCGTGGGCTGAAACCCTTCGGCGGTATAATATCCGTTGAACTCCGGAGCCTTGCCGAGGGCGCCCGCCACCGCTCGGAGCAGCAAGGCAGCGAGCAGCAGCCGCTGGGCCGGCGGGCGGGTGGCATTGACCGTCTCTAGCCAGGCAAGAGCGCGCGTGAGGTCTACTGTCGTACTCAGGTAGTAATGCGGGATCTCACGTTTCGACCGCGACATCGCCGCCGCGATTGCGCGGCGCATCTCACCGAAATCAAGGCGCTTGGCCGCGGTCGGAAGCGGCGCCAGCGAGGCAACTGCGCGCTCGACATCGTCAAGCACGATCGCGCCTCGGGGCCCGCTACCCGTCAGCGCGTCGAGTGCGATCCCCCGCTCGGCCGCCCAACGCCGGGCAGCCGGCGACGCACGTGGGCGGTGCGATCGAGGCTTTGGTTCAATAGGGAGCGGCACCCAGGGTTGAGGCCCTGGCGCTGGGGGCACTTCGGACGCGCTCGCGGAAACCGGTACTCGTGGAATTGAGGCAGGTATTGCGGCGGCGGGCTCGCCACTGCCGATCAGCGCCAGCGGAGTCCCGACCGGCACCGTCGTGCCCGGCTCGACGAGCCAGCGCTCGATGATTCCGTCTTCGAAGATGTCGACCTCGATCGCGCCCTTCTGGGTCTCGACCACAGCGACGACGTCGCCCCGCTTGACCCGGTCACCGGGCTGCTTCAGCCATTCGACGAGGGTCCCGGCCTCCATGTCGGCGCCCAGCGACGGCATGAGGAATTCGGCCATCAGCCGCTCATTGTGGCCTTCGCCGCGGCGACAATCGCCGCCGCCTGCGGCAGTGCGGCTTCCTCGAGGTGGTGCGGATAGGGAATCGGCACTTCGGCGCTGCACACGCGGCCGACCGGTGCGTCGAGTTCCCAGAACGCACCCTCCATGATTCGGGCGCTGATTTCGGCCGAGAGGCTGCCGCTGCGCCAGCCTTCATCGACGATCACTGCCCGGCGCGTTTTCGTCACTGACGCCAGCACAGTCTCGGCATCGAGTGGCCGCAGCACGCGCAGATCGATGACTTCCGCCTCGATGCCGTCCTTTGCCAGCTCCGCCGCGGCGTCGAGCGTTTTGAACAAGGTCCCGCCGTAGGTGACGACCGTCACATCCTTGCCCGGACGCCGTACAATCGCGCTGTGGATATCGACGGGTCTGGTATCGGGCGGGAGCACGCCGCTTCTATTGTAGAGCATGACATGCTCGAAGATCAGCACCGGGTTGGGATCGGCGAGCGCTGCGGTGAGCATGAACCGCGCATCATCTAAAGTCGCTGGCGTCACTACCTTGAGCCCGGGAATATGCGCGTACCAGCCTTCGAGGCTGTGCGAATGCTGCGCCGCCAGTTGGCGGCCGGCGCCAGTCGCCATGCGAATGACCAGGGGTACCGAGAACTGCCCGCCCGACATATGGCGGATCGTCGCCGCGTTGTTGACGATCTGGTCGAGCGCGAGAAGGCTGAAATTGACCGTCATGATTTCGACGATCGGCCGCATGCCGCCGAGCGCGGCGCCGATCCCCGCGCCAACGAATGCAGATTCAGAGAGAGGGGTATCGCGGATGCGCTCGGGGCCGAACTCATCGAGCAGCCCCTTGGTGACCGCATAACACCCGCCATAGCGGCCGACATCCTCCCCCATCAGAAAAACGCGGGGATCGGCAAGGAGCGCCTCGCGAATCGCTTCGCGCACCGCATCGCGGTAAGTGATCTCGCGCACGGCGTCTGTCATCGCGCCCCCGCTGCGGCGTAGACGTCATGCGTCAGCTCGGCGACCAGTTCCCAATGCCCGCTCTCGGCAAAGGCGACACTGTGCTCGATTTCAGCGGCGACTTCCGCCTCGATCGCCGTAAGGTCGCTGTCGTGCAGCACCCCAGTTTCGCGCATCCATGACGAGAGCCGGTCGATCGGATCGCGATGTTTCCATTCCTCGACTTCGGCCTTGTCGCGATAAAGCTGCGGATCGAACATCGAATGTGCGCGGAACCGGTAGGTCCGGCACTCAAGGAGCGCCGGCCCGCTGCCGCCGCGGATCGCTGTGCAGACGCGGCGCGTCGCTGCTTCGACGGCAACGACATCCATGCCGTCGACGACTTCGGCGGGGACATTGTAGCTCTGCGCCTTTATGTGAATGTCGGGTTGCGATTCCGAGCGCTCGAGCCGGGTTCCCATTGCATAGAGGTTGTTCTCGCAGACAAACAGCACTGGCAGGCGCCACAGCTCTGCCAGATTTAGGCATTCATGAAACTCGCCCTCGGCGACGGCGCCTTCGCCAAAAAAGCACGCGGCAACGCCGTCGCGCTTGTTCATCTTTTCGGCCAATGCCAAGCCCACGGCGAGCGGCAATCCGCCGCCGACAATGGCATTGCCGCCATAAAACCGGGTCGATGCGTCAAAGAGGTGCATCGAGCCGCCGCGCCCACGGCTGCAGCCTTCGGCCTTGCCGTACATCTCGGCCATCACCGCATCGAGCGACACGCCGCGGGCGAGCGCATGGCCGTGCTCGCGATATGTCGCGACCACAGCGTCGGCCGGCGAGAGCGCCTGCATTGCGCCGACCGCGATCGCCTCTTCGCCGATATAGAGATGCAGAAAGCCGCGGATCTTTTCCTGCTGATAAAGTTCGGCACATTTCTCTTCGAAGCGGCGAATGCGCACCATCGCCCGCAACAGCGCCAGCAGGTGCTCGCGGCTCAGATGCGGCTTTTGTGCGTGGCTGTCGTTCATGACAATGGTTCTGCGATCAAGATCGGTTGACTCCCTCGGCTCGGATCAGCAGGCGCGTGCAGGACACCGGTTTTTTGCGATGGTTTGTCCCGCGGACGAATGCTCGTCCGCATTGATCCAGGTCAACCAACCCCATGCACCCGACAATCGCCGAGTTCGTGAGCTGCGACGGCCGTGGATCGTCCCCTGACGGAATTCTCGAACCACTACCTGTCGTTGATCGACACATTACCTTTGCTGCAACCTGCAGCAAATCAACAGCGGCAATTCTTGCATTGGTTGCAATGACGATTGGCAATGGCCGCGAGGTTAATCCTGCCGCGCACAGGCGCCCCGGCCTCCGCTTTCCTCCTCGTCGCACACGAGCCGGACGCGCGCTGGATGAAGCGGCTCGCGCGTGCGCGTGTCGCGCGCGCGAGGCAAAAACGGATCAGGACCAAGCCATTGAAATTTCGCGATTCCGGGATCAGGAAACAGGCGATAACAGGACCGCCAAAGCGGTTGGCCAGGATTTTCAGCATCGGCGAGGCCCGGGACAAACGGGCCCCGGTGTGTGGGTTCATGGAATGTTCACGTCAAGAAGGTGGCACCGCTCGGGCGCCTACCCAGATCGAAGTGCTGCGCTCGAGTGGCGCCATGGGTGGAGGCCGTGTGAAAAGTCCCTACCCTGACGAAAATGAGCAATCTTATTGTTCATGGGATAGCGCACCTGAAATCTTCGCCCGCCAGGGCTCCGCACAGTGATAGGAAATTGCGCGATGACTGGCGGCGATCGCCTTTTCACAAGGCCTCGGTGGAAAGCTGACCTTCACCAAAGCCGGGGTGGACGGAGAGGTTGCGCTGGGAGGAGACATTCATTTGGGAAATCTGATCTAGATCAATGCCTCGGGCCAGTGGCTATTTAGGATTGATTTCCAATGGAGATTTTGAGGTTGGCGTAATGAATTCTCTGGACGCGAACTTGCCTAACAATATCGAACCTGATCGTTGGGAAACCGATTTCGGTCGTCTGTTGCGTAAGACTGCCTTTGCGATAACAGTTTTCATAGCGGTTTTAGTTTGTACTACTCTTTTCGTTTTGTTATTGCACACGGGTTTCGATTTTTGGAAAGACATTTTACACGACCACTTCATGGGCACTGCTGGCTTAATCGGAATTTGGGTCACCGCTTTTGGAATTGTTACTTTCCTCCGGCAATCTGAGGGACCAATTGAATTTGAAGCTTTAGGAATGAAATTCAAAGGCGGAGCAGGACAAGTGATTATGTGGAGCATAGCTATCGTCGTTTTGTCTCTGTGTGCAAAATTACTTTGGTAATTTCTTTGCCTCGCCGCCGGGCAGAGCTGGATTTGTGGTCTGAAACGCAAACTTGCCCTTCATCCGGCGGAACCTACGCTATAATTTTATTGTCTTAATCGATGCGTTATTTCCCTATCCGGTTAGAGCAGGTAGGGCTCCGTTGATTTGAGCGCCGTCGACGAGCTGGCTGTAGGTGATGGTTGGCCGGGTGGCGGCTCGGCGGAGCAGGAAATCGGTCAGATCGGCGATGCGTC